>ERZ795054.2340-NODE-2340-length-16124-cov-6.495924_pt1 | contig 16124 bp, 18 predicted proteins | sample MGYA00375138_ERZ795054 | MGnify/ENA primary metagenome ERZ795054 (study PRJEB30183, sample SAMN05720215) | anaerobic digester metagenome | isolation source: active sludge of municipal wastewater-treating anaerobic digesters | place: USA | collected 2014-12-23 ... | reverse complement strand
CCGCGTATTCCAGTGTATCAACCCGCTTGATCGAGAAGATTGAGCGAAAGTCCTGGTTCAATATCTTTCAGCGTGCGCAGCGCCAGATAGAGAAAGTTGCCCGAACCACAGGCCGGATCGAGCACCCGGAAGGTCCGCAATCGTTCGAGAAAACCCTGTAGCGCCTGTTCCGCTGGCGCCCGTTTCGGCTTCTTAGCTGCCAGCAGTCGGACCATCGCCGCCTTGACTGTCGCCCATTCCGCCAGCAACGGCTCCCGAATCACCGGTTCAATCAACCGGCGAATCGACGCCGCATCGGTGTAATGCGCCCCCAGTTGCGACCGCTTGTCCGGGTCCAGACCCCGCTCAAACAGCGTCCCGAAAATCGCCGGTTCAATCGCCGACCAATCCAGCGCCGCCGCCGAATGCAGCGTGTCCAAATCGGCTTTTTCCAGTGGCAGACAGCCGTCATCATTGAACAATCCACCGTTAAACCAGGCGATCCGTTCAAACCCGAACCGCCCGCCCTGATGCATGGCGTGAAACAGGTCACGCGCTAAACCGGGAAAATCCGCCGGCGACCGTCGCGATGCGTCCACCAGCATGCTGAACAATCGGTCGGGCAACAACCCAATATCCTCAGCGAACAGGCAGAACAGCAACCGGGTCATGAAATGCGCCACCGGTTGCGGATCGTGGCCGCGTTGCCGCAACTGTTGCGCCAGTCCACCCAGCAACATCGCCGCATCTTGCGTGACCGCCTCCCGCGTCCGGGACGGCTGCAACCGTTCCGGTTCCAGGAACGCCCAGCGCAACCGGTCCAGCCTGGCGGGATTCGCCAGGTCCTCCAAAGTCAGCCGGTGGGTGACGTTAACCGTGTTGGTGAAATGGGTATGAATCTCAATCGTTTCCATGTCGGAGACGATCAATAGCGGCGGATTATCCAAGGCCAGTGCGTACTGCTGCAACTGGCGCAGCGCTGCCGCCAAGTCCTTGTGCTTGCCCTTGTATTCCCAGGCAAAGCAATGGCGTCGCCAGACATCGGCCCACCCATCGCCGCCGCCGGTCTTCTTCGCGCCCTTTTCGAACGCAAACCAGTCACCGTGCGGATCAATCTCGGTTGGGGACGGGACGCCAAGCAACCGGCACAAGGCGATGAAATGCCCTTGCGAACCGCTGCGTTCCTTCAGAGTGCTGTCGCGCCAGAAGGTGATAAATCCGGCAATGTCGGCGGGGGTAGTCACGGCGCGTCTCCTGGAAACCGGCTTACAGTATCGACTCCCGATGGGTAGAAAATACAGATGCCGGGAACAGGAAAAGTTACCTCCCTCTGATCAACGGCAATACGACCTCGGCCTGAAAACCGCCCAGCGTGGCGGAACGCCCCAGGGTCAGCGTCCCGTCGTACTGCTCGACGATGTCGCTGGCAATCGCCAGCCCTAAACCATGCCCGGCGCGGGATTCGTCGATCCGGGTACCGCGCTGGCGCAGCCACTCCAGTTGTTCCGGAGGACAGCCGGGTCCATCGTCTTCCACCCGCAGCGCCAGACGCCCGGCGTTCACGTCAACCGTCAGCCGCACCGTCTCTGCGGCCCAGTGACAGGCGTTATCCAGCAGGTTGCCGAGCAATTCCAGCAGATCGTCGCGGTCGCCGGGGAACTGGCAACCGGGCGGAACCTGGATTTCAAACCGCAAATCCCGGTCGCGATGGATGCGGCCCAGCGTGTCCACCAGATCGGCGATTTCCCGCTCCAGCAGCACTCGTTGCCCCGGCGCACCGCCGCCGGCGATCCGCGCCCGCTTGAGTTCGCGTTCCATCAGTCTGCGCATCTGTTGAAGCTGCTGGCGCAGGTCTGACCACCATTCGGCAGGGTGAGAAGATGGCGGTTGTTCAGCGAGCTGGATCAAGGCGGTCAAGGGCGTTTTCAGGGCATGAGCCAGATTGCCCAGCGCCCGCCGGGACCGCCGCTGGCGTTGATCGAGCAGGGCTAACAGGCGGTTTAATTCAGCAACCAGTGGTCGTACTTCGTCGGGCGCATCGACCGGGAGTTGGGGAATCTCGCCCTGCGCCAACCGGGGCAATGCCCGGCGTAACTGTTCCAGCGGAGCCAGACCGCGCCGCACGATCAGCCGCTGGAACAACAGCAGCGCACCGAACAGCAGCAGGGCGATTCCGGCGACTTCCAGCAGCAGGCGTTGGATGCCTTGGCGCACTGGAGTGAAATCCTCGGTGACCGCGATGGTGATGGGTTGATCTTTAACCCGGAAGGCGCGACCGACCAGCAGCAGTTCCTGGTCTTGCGGGCCGATGACGAAACTGCGGGTCACCCGGTCGGCGGTCAGCGGCGGCAACGTCAGATCGGCGTCCCACAGTGAACGGGAACAGAGTTCGCCGCTGGGCGTTTCAATCTGGTAGTAATGCCCCGAATAGGGCTGGTGGAAAGAAGCGCTGATGCGTTCCCCAGGCAGCCGGGGTTGACCGGCAGGATCGAATTCCAGTGCGGCCAGCAGCGTTTCCAGATCGTGTTCCAGGCGGGCGGCGACGAAGTTTTCCGCCAACTGGTGCAATGAATAACCGCCGACTGCGACGGTCAGCGCGGTCAACAGGGCCAGCGCCGCGATCAAGCCGGCGGACAGCCGGGCTTGCAGGGAGGTCATACCGGGTCGGCGCTGAACACGTAACCCTGACCCCGGCGGGTCGCGATCCACTCGCGGCCCAGCTTGCGGCGCAGCCGGTTGATGTAAACCTCCAGCACGTTGCTGTCGCGCTCGGCGTCAAAATCATAGATATGTTCAGCCAGCCGGGTCTTGGACAAGACCTGGCCGGGATGGCGCATCAAATAGCGTAACAGACGAAATTCAACGCCGGTTAAGTCGAACCGTTCACCCGTAGCGAGCACTTGCGCGGTTTGCGTCTCTTCGTCCAGTTCCAGGCCGGCGACGCGCAGCGGCCCATGGGGTCGGGCGATGCCGCGCCGCAAAAGCGCTTGCAGTCGGGCGATCAATTCTGCGGTATGAAAGGGCTTGCTGAGATAGTCGTCAGCGCCGGCCTTGAAACCATCAACCTTTTCATGCCAGGCGTCGCGGGCTGTCAGGATCAGCACCGGCAGGGGATTGCCGGCTTCCCGCCAGTGGCGCAGCACCTCAAGACCGGAGCGGCTGGGCAGACCCAAGTCCAATATCACCATATCGTAGGGTTCGCTGCCGCCCATGAACTCGGCGTCTACGCCGTCCGTCGCGACATCCACCGCAAAGCCGGCCTGTTCCAGTTCACCGCGCAACCGGCTGCTCAACAGTACGTCATCCTCAACCAGCAGCAGACGCATGGCTATTCCTTCTCTTCTTTGCGTTCGACATGCCACAACTCGCCGGTGCTTGCATCATATTCAAATTTCCGCACTACGCCGTCATCGCCCAGGAATTTGAGTTCGTACAAATAGCGACCCTTTTCCAGTTCCAGTTCCGCATCCAGCAATTGACCGGATGGATCCTCGCGGCGATGCTGGGCGATGATGGTTTCCAGCGACAGAATTTTCCCGGCGCTGCGCAGGCGGCGAATTTCGTCATGATCACGCCCGGCTGTCGCTGACCCGGATAGACCCGCCGCCAGGAGCAGAGCAGCGGCCAAGGGCAAAGAATGGCGCATTGGCGCGCTCCCGTGAAAGAGCGGTTGTCTCAGGCCCGCTTGCGTCCGGTGACCATGGCGTGGGCGAGATTTTCGCGATGCAGCAGGCTTTCCCAGATCACGCCAGTCAGGTGCCCGACGACCAGAATCAGGGTGAAATTGGCAAAAAATTCGTGGACTTCCTTGGCCGTGTCGATCAGGCCATCACTACTGTTCATCAGCAGGCCCGCCAGCGGCCCCATGCCTTTATCCGCCCCGTACAGCATCAGTCCGGTGATGACCGTGATGGTCAGACTCAGCAACAGAGCGACGATCATCGCGCCGCCGGCGGGATTATGTCCGAGATAGCGACGGGCGCGCAGCAGCAGCACGTCTTTGGTGTAGGTGAAGATTTCACGCGGCCCATGAACGAAGTCACTGAACCGGGCGTAGCGTGATCCCGCGAAGCCCCAGAACAGGCGGAATATTAGCAGGCCGACGATGACATAGCCGGACCAGACATGGATGAGTTGCAGCCAGGCCCCGTCGATATTTTCCAGCAATTTCTCGAACGGTCCTTCCTGAGTGAAATAGGCGAGGGTAAAAGCAGCGACCAGCGTCCAGTGGAACAGGCGGACCCAAAGATCCCAGACAGTCGTTTCGGTCGTATGAGGGTCGGTCATGATCTTTAACCTTGATGAGGGCATCAGAAAAATCAAGCAGACCGGATGCCGACCGGCATCCGGACCTGATCACAGACTACTTGTCTTGTTTGTCATCAACCAGCGCGCCGGTCGAGATTTCGTAGTACGTCTCCCAGTTTTTACCATCCTTGCCCTTGATCTTGATTTCCCAGGTCCGCTTGCCTTTATGGCCGTCCTCATACGCCTTGGTGACTTCGCCGGGATGCGCCTTGAGGGCCATTTCAATCGCCTGCTCTTTGGTGATGGCGCCGGTCGCAGCCGGTTGACTGGCCGCTGGCGCAGCAGGACTCGACGCGATGGCGGGGACGGTGAAAGCAGCGGCAGCGGTCAGGGCCAGGGCGGCGAACAGTGCGGGACGAATGATCATGGATATTTTCTCCGTAAAGTGGACTCAGGTCATCACAGTCAACGACGGGTTGCGGCAGGTGAGCGCGCTTCCAGACCGCGACTTCGGCGAGTACTTTACGGCCTCGACCTTAAATCAAGCTGAAAAGGCGAAGTTTTTGATCCCCAACAGCCCAGGGCGTTGCCCTGGGCTAAAATTAGTGCGCCCCGTTGGGGCTTAAACGCGAAAAGTTTTGCAGTTTAGCCCTGAAAGGGCGATTTAATGTTAGCCCAGGGCAACGCCTTGGGCGATCTGGAAATCTCATGACCCCTCACGATTTCGTCGCCAAATGGCGGCAGGCGACGCTCAAGGAGCGTTCCGCCGCTCAGGAGCATTTCATCGACCTGTGCCGGTTGCTCGAAGAACCGACCCCGGCGGAGGTCGATCCTTCCGGCCAATGGTATTGCTTCGAGAAGGGCGCGAAGAAAGCCGGCGGTGGCGATGGCTGGGCGGATGTGTGGAAACGCGGTCATTTCGGCTGGGAGTACAAAGGCAAAGGCAAGGATTTGGACGCGGCGCTGCGGCAGTTACAGTTGTACGCGCTGGCGCTGGAATCGCCGCCGCTACTGGTAGTTTCCGATCTGGCAACCATCGTCATTCATACCGCCTTCACCGGCACGGTGCCGGAAACGCGCCGTCTGACGCTGGACGATCTGTTGCTGCCGGAACCGAGGCAATGGCTGAAATGGGCGTTCAGCGACCCGGAGCGATGGCGGCCCGGCCAGACCCGCGACGGGTTGACCGCTCAGGCCGCCGCCCGGTTTGCCGACCTCGCGCAGACCTTGCGGGAGCGCGGTCATGATCCGCAGGCGGTGGCGCATTTCCTCAATCGGTTGCTGTTCTGCCTGTTCGCGGAAGACGCCGGGCTGTTGCCGCAACGCTTGTTCACCCGCCTGCTGGATCAAGGGTTGCAACGGCCCGACCGCTTCGCCTCCCAGTTGCAAAACCTGTTTGCAGCGATGGCCGGCGGCGGCGATTTCGGGGTGGAATGGATCGACTGGTTCAATGGCGGGCTGTTCGACGATGCGCACGTTCTGCCGCTGGAACGCCCGGAACTGGACGCGCTGCGCGCCTTGGCGCAACTGGATTGGAGCGCGATTGAGCCGGCGATTTTCGGGACGCTGTTTGAACGCGGTCTGGACCCGGCCAAACGTTCGCAACTGGGCGCGCATTACACGGACGCCGGTTCAATTCTGCGCCTCATCGGGCCGGTGATCGTGGAACCGCTGCTGGCGGAGTGGCAAGCGGTGAAGGTGGCCATGAGTGGGGACGCCAGCAAGACCCGTAAAAAGGCGCAAACCGCCTATCAGGGTTTTCTGGAGCGGCTGCGCGGGTTCCGGGTTCTTGATCCGGCCTGTGGCTCGGGCAATTTCCTGTATCTGGCCTTGCAGGCGCTGAAAGATTTGGAGCATCGGGTGATGTTGGAGGCGGAAGCGCTGGGCTGGCCCCGGCAATTTCCCACGGTCGGGCCGGAATGTGTGAAGGGCATCGAACTCAATCCCTACGCGGCGGAACTGGCGCGGGTCACGGTGTGGATCGGTGAGATTCAGTGGATGCTGCGCCATGGCTACAGTCTCAGCCGCCAGCCGATTTTGCGGCCCTTGGAGACGATTGAATGCCAGGATGCGTTGTTGACCCCTCTCTCCCCCAACCCCTCTCCCACGAGGGGCGAGGGGAGTTCCGTTCGGGAAGCGGATTGGCCCAGCGCAGATGTCATTGTTGGCAATCCGCCGTTTCTGGGCGGTTCCAAGCTGCTGCGGGAACTGGGCGTGGATTACCTGACCACCCTGCGTCAGCGGTATGCGGGTCGGGTTCCGGGCGGGGCTGATCTGGTGTGCTACTGGTTCGAGAAAGCGCGGGCGCAGATGGCAGCGGGTCATGCGCTGCGGGCCGGACTGGTGGCGACCAACTCCATTCGCGGCGGCGCTAATCGCCAGGTGTTGGAGCGAATCATCGAAAGCGAAAAGCTGACGATCTTCAATGCCTGGGCGGATGAACCCTGGGTCAACGAAGGTGCGGCAGTGCGGGTGTCGCTGGTGTGCTTTGGCGCAGAACTCCCCTCGCCCGCTGGCGGGAGAGGGGTTGGGGGAGAGGGCGCAACGCTCAACGGCCAACCGGTGGCGGAAATTCACGCCGATCTGACCGGGCGCACGGTTGAAGCGGGCGGCGTCGATTTGACCCAGGCTAGGCCATTACGGGAAAACGCGGGTCTTTCGTTTCAAGGTTCGCAAAAAATCGGCCCGTTCGATATTCCCGGCGATCTGGCCCGGCAATGGCTGCCGTTGCCGAATCCACATGGCCGGCCCAATAGCGAAGTCCTGAAACCGAGTTGGAATGGGTTGGATGTCGTCCGTCGGCCCCGCGATGGCTGGATCATCGACTTCGGGACGGAGATGCCGGAAATCGCCGCCATGCGCTATGAAGCGCCGTTTGAGTACGTTTTGCAGCACGTTAAACCGGAGCGGGAACGAAACCCGCGTCCAGTCCGTGCAAAATACTGGTGGCGGCATGGTGATCCTCAACCGGCCATGCGCGCCGCCTTGAAACCACTGACCCGCTACATCGCCACACCGCATGTCGCCAAGCATCGGATTTTTGTCTGGCTACCCGTAAGCGTCCTGCCGGATAAAATGCTGATCATCATCGCCCGTTCCGGCGACACCACCTTTGGCATCCTGCATTCCCGCTTTCACGAACTTTGGGCATTGCGGCTTGGAACGAGTCTGGAAGATCGTCCACGCTACACGCCCACCACCTGCTTCGAGACCTTCCCTTTTCCAAAAGGCGTATTACTTGATGCTCATGCGCCAGCGATAGCCGCCGCCGCCCGTGAATTGCATGAACTGCGCGAGCGTTGGCTGAATCCTCCGCAATGGGTAGATCGGATTCCCGAAATCGTCCTCGGCTATCCCGACCGGCTGATTCCCAAACCGGAATTTGCCGCCGAATTGAAGAAACGCACCTTGACGAATCTCTACAATCAGCGCCCGGCCTGGCTGGCGAATCTACATCGCCAGCTCGATGAAGCGGTGGCCACCGCTTACGGTTGGTCCGTGGATTGGCCCGATGAGGAGATTTTGCGGCGGTTGCTGGCGCTGAATGAGGAACGGGCCGGTTGATCCTGAAGACTTCAAGAGCTGCCTGTCGCCGCGAAATCGCGTGCAGCCGTCTTGCGCCCTCCGGTGAATTTGGCGAATAATCCAGATTCAAAAGTCAATCAGGAACTGAACCATGTTGCAACTCAACATTCACGAAGCCAAAACCCATCTGTCCCGTTACCTGCCGGCGCTGGAACAGGGCGAGACGATCCTTTTATGCAAACGCAATGTGCCGATTGCCGAAATTCGTCCGTTGCCGAAAATGCCGGCCCAGCCGCGTCCGCTGGGGTTAGCCGCCGACCGGGGCGTCGAATTGCCGCCGGAATTCTTCGAGTCGCTACCTGCCGAATTGTTGGCCGCTTTTAACGGAGCGGGTGAGTGAACCTTCTGCTCGATACCTGCACCTTTCTGTGGATCGTGCGCGATTCCCCGCAACTATCGGCAACCGCCCGCACTCTGTTCAGCGATCCTCACCATACCGTCTACCTGAGCGCCGTGTCCGCCTGGGAAATCACCGTCAAGCATGGCTTGGGGCGACTGCCGCTGGCCGAACCCCCGCATTGCTATATTCCCAACGAACGGGCCAAACACGGGATTGCCGCTCTCGACCTGACCGAGGCGGCTGTTCTGGAGTTACGGCGTCTGCCGCCTCACCACCAGGACCCCTTCGATCGGATGCTGATATGCCAAGCGATTGCGCATAGCCTGACGCTGTTGACGCCGGACGATCACATCCAGACCTATCCGGTGCGGACCGCCTGGTAAAGGCAAAAGCATCCCAGGGTGTTGCCCTGGGCTAAAATTAGCGCGCCCCTTTGGGGCTTAACCAACTGAAATATCTTCTTTTTAGCCCTGAAAGGGCGATTCAATATTAGCCCAGGGCAACGCCCTGGGTGATCGAAGGTGTATGTGGGGTCTGAACGGTTACGTTCGCGCCAGGCAAAGCGGAAGGGCAACGGGTACACCGCCATGGGATCGTTGACGGCCGACAATCGCACCGATCACAGGGTTGCCCTGTCTCAGGCCATTCACTGATGATCTTGCACTACTATAGAGCGTAACCACTTTGCCTTATGGTGCAACACTCGTTTAATAACCTGATATTGATTGATATTAATTGAATGGCACAATTTTTGATAAAGCATCCTTTCAGGATTCGCGCTCCAGCGAACCTTCAACCACGATTCCGGGGGAAGCCTATGAAGAAGAATACGATGCCTAATGTTCGCCACTGGCTGGTGGCTGGCGCACTGACGCTGGGAACCACGCTGGCCTATGCGGCTGACACCATTAAAGTCGGCGTTCTGCATTCATTATCCGGCACCATGGCCATCAGCGAAACCACGCTCAAAGATACTGTACTGATGCTGGTGGACGAGCAGAACAAGAAGGGCGGTCTGCTCGGCAAGAAACTCGAAGCCGTGGTGGTTGACCCGGCCTCAAACTGGCCGCTGTTCGCCGAAAAGGCCCGTGAATTGTTGCAAAAAGACAAGGTTGATGTGGTCTTCGGTTGTTGGACTTCAGTGTCCCGCAAATCGGTGCTGCCGGTGTTCGAGGAGCTAAACGGCATCCTGTTCTATCCGGTGCAGTACGAAGGCGAAGAGTCCTCGAAGAACGTGTTTTACACCGGCGCCGCGCCGAATCAGCAGGCGATTCCCGCCGTGGACTATCTGATGAAGGATCTGGGCGTGAAGCGCTGGGTGCTGGCCGGCACCGACTACGTCTATCCGCGCACCACCAACAAGATTCTGGAAGCCTATCTGAAAGCCAAGGGGGTCAAGGATGAGGACATCATGATCAACTACACCCCGTTCGGCCATTCCGACTGGCAATCCATCGTCGCCGACATCAAGAAATTCGGCTCTGCCGGCAAGAAAACCGCCGTGGTTTCCACCATCAATGGTGACGCCAACGTGCCGTTCTACAAGGAACTGGGCAACCAGGGCCTCTCTGCTCAGGATATTCCGGTCGTCGCTTTCTCCGTCGGCGAAGAAGAATTGTCCGGTATCGACACCAAGCCGCTGGTCGGGCACATGGCCGCCTGGAACTACTTCATGAGCATCAAGGACAAGGCTAACGACGCCTTCATCAAGAAATGGCACGCCTTCATCAAGGACCCGAAGCGCGTCACCAACGACCCGATGGAAGCGCATTACATCGGCTTCAATATGTGGGTGAAGGCGGTGGAGAAGGCCAAGACCACCGATCCCGACAAGGTCATTCCGGCGATGGTCGGCATCGAATTCCCGAACCTGACCGGCGGCGTGGCCAAGATGTTGCCCAATCATCATCTGACCAAGCCGGTGTACATCGGCGAAATCCAGGCGGATGGGCAATTCGACGTGGTGTGGAAGACTAAGGAGCTGGTGCCGGGCGATGCCTGGTCCGATTTCCTGCCGGGCAGCAAGGACATCATCGCCGACTGGGCGGATCCCAAGATCAAGTGCGGTAACTACAACACCGTCACCAAGAAGTGCGCTGGGCAGAATTACTAAGCGCTGATTCGTTTCGATCCCCTCACCCCCAACCCCTCTCCTACCAGGGGAGAGGGGAGCGTTCCCCACACCACTCTTTTCAAGAGAGACACCCCGCATGGTATCCCGCACGTCGTTTCGCGCCGGGTTGGCCGGTCTCGCCCTGATGCTCCTCGCGCCGCTGGTCGTCCATGCGGCGGATGACTCCGCCTTGCGGTCCCTGCTTATGCAGTTTCGTGAGGCTGCCGATTTCACCGAAAAAACGGCATTGGTGGAAAAACTGGCCGCCCAGGATCATCCACGGACCGCCATCCTTCTCAAGGCGCTGGCGGACAGCCGTCTGTACTACCAGGCCGACGGCGACCGGGTGGTGATTGGCTTGAATGACGCGCCGGAGATGACCATCGAGGACGCCGTCAGCGGTGAAGCGTTGGGTCAAACCGGCAAACGCGAGCTGGATCGCGTCACCGCCAACAATCGCCTGCGGGCGATGATCGAGAATCTTCTGGCCAGTCTGGGACTGGCCAGCGCCGACCCCAAACAACGCAGGGCCGCTGTGGAGTCCTTTCTGCGCAATCCCGACCCGGCGGGCGTGGAACGGCTGAAGGCGCGGCAGGGAGTCGAACCGGATAAGAAAATCCAGGAATTATTGACGGCGGCGTTGGCACTGGTCGATTTAGCCAGTGAAGACGCCACCGTTCGCGCTCCGGCAGCCACCGCGCTGGGCGGCTGGACGCAGCCGGAGATTCGCGGCCCGCTGCTCCGGGCGGCGGCGGACGATAGCGATCCGGCCGTGCGCGAAGCTGCGAAAATCGCGCTGACTAAAACCGAATTTCGCCTGCAAATGCTGGGCTGGGCGGAAACTTTGTTCTTCGGCCTGTCGCTGGGATCGGTGCTGATTCTGGCGGCTATCGGCCTGGCAGTGACCTTCGGGGTCATGGGCGTGATCAACATGGCGCACGGCGAATTGATGATGCTGGGCGCGTACACCACCTGGCTGGTGCAGCAATGGCTGCCGGTCAACTGGTCCTTGCCGGTCGCGGTGCCGCTGGCTTTCCTGGTCACGGCGCTGGTCGGCATCGCCATTGAGCGCGGCATCATCCGCTTTCTCTATGGTCGCCCGCTGGAAACCCTGCTGGCGACTTTCGGCGTCAGCCTGATTCTGCAACAGGCGGTGCGCTCGATCTTTTCGCCGCTCAACCGCTCGGTCGCCACCCCGGACTGGATGAGCGGGACGATCCTGCTCGGCCCGCTGGAGGTGACGCTGAACCGGCTGGTGATTGTTGGTTTCTGCATCGCCGTATTTGCCCTGCTGTGGCTGGTGCTGCAACGCACCCGGCTGGGGCTGGAAGTGCGGGCGGTCGCGCAGAACCGGGCGATGGCGCGAGCCATGGGTGTGCGTTCGGCGCGGGTGGATGCGTTGACCTTCGGTTTAGGCAGCGGCATCGCGGGCGTTGCGGGCGTCGCCCTGTCGCAATTGACCAATGTCGGCCCCAACCTCGGCCAGAACTATATCGTCGATTCGTTCATGGTTGTGGTGTTCGGCGGGGTCGGCAATCTGTGGGGAACCCTGGTGGCCGGCCTCTCGCTGGGCGTCGCCAACAAGCTGCTGGAACCCTGGTCCGGTGCGGTGCTGGCCAAAATCCTGGTGTTGGTGTTCCTGATCCTGTTCATCCAGAAACGCCCGCGTGGACTGTTCCCACAGCGTGGCCGGGCGGCGGAGGTTTAAATCATGGTGCTTCCCCGCTGGCTGTTGGCTGACCGTGCTGGATTAGTGCTACTGGCGGTGCTGGCCGTCATTAGCATCGGCATCCCGGTGCTGAATCTGCTGGTTCCGCCGGATCACCCACTGCACTTGACCGCCTATACCGTGACGGTCCTCGGTAAATATCTGTGCTATGCCCTGCTGGCGGTGGCGATTGATCTGGTCTGGGGCTATATGGGCATCCTCAGTCTCGGCCACGCCGCGTTCTTCGCGCTCGGCGGGTATTGCTTTGGCATGTACCTGATGCGCCAGATCGGGACGCGCGGAGTCTACGGCGATCCGGTGTTGCCTGACTTCATGGTGTTCCTCAACTGGCAGGAATTGCCTTGGTATTGGCACGGTTTCGACCTGTTCTGGTTTGCCGCGCTGATGGTGCTGGTCGTCCCCGGCCTGCTGGCCTTCGTCTTCGGCTGGTTCGCCTTCCGCTCGCGGGTGTCGGGAGTTTATCTGTCGATCATCACTCAGGCGCTGACCTATGCCCTGATGCTGGCCTTTTTCCGCAATGAAATGGGCTTTGGCGGCAACAATGGTTTGACCGATTTCAAGGATGTTCTCGGTTTTTCCTTGCAGGCCAACGAAACGCGCATTGTGCTGTTCGTCCTGTCCGCTTTGGCGCTGGCCGGAGGCTATTTGCTCTGCCGCTGGCTGGTGTCTACCCGGCTGGGACGGGTGCTGGTGGCGATTCGGGATAGCGAAGACCGCGCCCGCTTTCTCGGTTACCGGGTGGAGCGGGTGAAGGCGCTGGTTTTCACCCTGTCGGCGATGCTGGCCGGCGTGGCGGGAGCGCTGTATGTGCCGCAGGTGGGCATTATCAATCCCGGCGAATTTGCGCCCCTGAACTCCATCGAAGCGGTGATCTGGGTGGCGGTCGGCGGACGCGGTACGCTGGTCGGCGCGGTGGTCGGCGCGGTGCTGGTGAATTACGCCAAAACCTGGTTGACCGGGGCGTTGCCGGAAATCTGGCTCTTTGCCCTGGGTGGCTTGTTCGTGGCGGTCACCCTGTTACTGCCGCGTGGTTTGATTGGCTTATTACGGCGGCGGGAGGCGACGACATGAGCGAACTGGTTTCGGACCTCGACGGCAGCGGTCTGCGGCTTCGGCAGGAGTCGGTCGACGCCCGGCATGGCATCCTGCTGTATCTGGAAGAAGTGACTGTCACCTTCGACGGCTTCAAGGCGATTGACAATCTGTCGCTGTACATCGGCGATGGCGAATTGCGTTGCATCATCGGCCCTAATGGCGCAGGTAAAACGACGATGATGGACATCATCACCGGCAAGACCAAGCCAGACAGCGGGCGGGTATTTTTCGGCCAGACCATCGACCTGCTCAAACTGGACGAACCGGCGATTGCCCGGATGGGTATTGGCCGCAAGTTCCAGCGCCCGACGGTGATTGAACCGTTGACCGTGCTGGAAAATCTCGAACTAGCCATGTCCGGTGCGAAGCGCTTCCGGGGACTGATCACCACCCGACTCAGCGGTGAAGAGCGCGACCGCATTGATGCCGTGCTGGAAAAAGTGGGCCTGACCGAGCACAGCGGGCGGCTGGCCGGCATTTTGGCTCATGGTCAGAAACAGTGGCTGGAAATCGGCATGTTGTTGATGCAGGAACCCCGGCTGCTGCTGGTGGACGAGCCGGTCGCCGGCATGACACCGGCGGAGATGGATCGCACCGCTGAATTGTTGCGGTCGCTGGCCGGCAGTCATTCGGTGGTGGTGGTGGAACACGACATGGGCTTTGTCCGCTCCATCGCCGATCAGGTCACGGTGCTGCATCAGGGACGGGTGCTGGCGGAAGGGCGGCTTGAAGAGTTGCAGATCGATCCCATGGTCATCGAAGTCTATCTGGGAGCCGGCGATGCTTACCATTGAAGGGTTAAACCAGTTTTACGGCGAATCACATACCCTGTGGGATTTAGGTCTGGAAGCGCCGGAAGGCGTCGTTACCTGCCTGATGGGCCGCAACGGCGTCGGCAAGACGACGCTGCTGAAATGCATCATGGGGTTGTTGCCGATTCGCTCCGGCCAGATGATTTTCGCCGGTCAGGAATTGAACCGGCTGCCGGCGGAACGACGGGCGCCGCTGGGCATTGGTTATGTGCCGCAGGGCCGGCAAATCTTCCCGCTGCTGACCGTCGAGGAAAATCTGAAAATCGGTCTGGCGGCCAATCCGCGCCGACCCCGCCAGGTTCCAGAGTTCATCTTCGAGCTGTTCCCGGTGCTGAAAACCATGCTCAAGCGGCGCGGCGGCGATCTGTCCGGGGGGCAGCAACAACAGTTAGCGATTGGCCGCGCCCTGGCGCTGGAACCGCGTTTATTGATTCTCGATGAACCTACCGAGGGCATTCAGCCGAATGTAGTGCGGGAAATTGGCCGGGTGATCCGCCGGTTGAATCAGGAGGAACTCGAACGGGCGCGTGAACAGGTCAACGTTGTTCGGGAGATCGGCTTGGCGGTGCAGCGCGTCAGCCAGGAACGAGGGATGACCGTGTTGTTGGTGGAACAGAAACTGCCCTTCGCCCGTTGGGTCGCGCAACAATTTTGCATTGTGGACAAGGGGCGGGCGGTGGCGACTGGGGCGATAGCGGATTTGGAAGATGGGCTGGTGCGGCAGTATTTGACGGTGTGAGGCTCAATTCCAGCGACCCCGCCAGACCGCAGCAAATCCCCTGACCGCTTTCCTCCCACTGGTCAACGTTGTGATTCAGCCGCCGAACGGCTATGTTGATAATCCAGGTATTATGCGAGGTAAACGGCATGCTCTGTAGCTACACCGCCAAATACACCCGACTTGCACAGGGTTATATGGGTCAGCTTGTCGAATGGCCGGAGGTAGTCACCGAGGGTGCTGATCTCGATGAGTGCAGGGCCATGTTGCGTGATGCGCTCCGCGAGATGGTCTTGGCCTATCGTGATCTCGACAAGGAAATCCCTTCTCACAATGCGTTGATTGAGCAACTTCCCGTGGAGATCGACCTTGTCAGTGAGCCGGCGTGATCTGGTGAAATACCTCGAGTCCAATGGATTCCGCCTACCCCGCGAAGGGGCCAATCACTCCATCTACACCCACGGTCAGAAGGCGATTCCCGTCAAGCGCCACCGGCAGTTTGATCGCATCACGGCCAACGAACTTTGTAAACAAGCTGACCCCAAAATACTGACTCTGGCTAATCTCGCTCGTCGCCCGATCAAAAGGTAAAACGTAGGGCTGGTTAGGGTGTTAGTGGAGTCGGCGGGTTACGCTCCGCTAACCCGCCCTACACGCTAACCTGCCCTACCGCGCTACCGCGCTATCAATAGTGATACCGACACGCGAGAATGCGAATTTTCTCAGACGTGACTTGATAAATCAGCCGATGTTCCTGATCAATCCGTCTTGACCAACAACCAGCCAGTTCGTATTTCAGCGGTTCCGGTTTGCCGATTCCACGAAAAGGATCGCGTTGCGCATCCTTAATCAATTTGATGATTTTTAGTGCCTTGTCGCGATCCTGCTCGATCCACCAAGCCAGATCTTCAAAAGCTGATGCGTCAAATTCCAAGCTTTTCACACGCTTCCTCAAAAGGAATGCCATCTTGGCGGTTTTTAGCGTCGAGTAGGCGGCGTTTCATGGTTTCACTTCTCAGCAGGTAGGCTGTTTCCCGTTCCACCTCGATTTCCCGCCAGAGTTCAATGGGCACGATGACGCTAATAGTATGGCCGGTCCCATCAGATACGTATTGAATGTCGGTAGCGCTCATCCTGTTCGTCTCCAAAATATCGAGTAAAAGGCGTCAATCCGCATGGATGTCGTTGAGCCTGTTAAAAAGTTTGCCATATCTGCCACCCGACTGGAAAGCAAACTATAGCAAGACGTAGATACCGTCTTGAGAGTCAAGACGGTATCTACGTGCTCACTCCCCAAAACCCGCCGCATCGGTCAGTTCAGGATGGCCCGCCCAATCCAGCGGATACACCCCATTTTCCACGAAGCGGTGAAAGCTCGAATGGGGCCAATCCGCCACCCGCGTCACAAGGCCATGTTTGACCGGGTTGTAATGAATGTAGTCGCAGTGGTGTTCAAAATCCTGTGGATCGCGAATCGCATGTTCCCAGAACCGGCGTTGCCAGAT
>ERZ795054.2332-NODE-2332-length-16141-cov-4.681400_pt1 | contig 16141 bp, 13 predicted proteins | sample MGYA00375138_ERZ795054 | MGnify/ENA primary metagenome ERZ795054 (study PRJEB30183, sample SAMN05720215) | anaerobic digester metagenome | isolation source: active sludge of municipal wastewater-treating anaerobic digesters | place: USA | collected 2014-12-23 ... | reverse complement strand
TGCTTGACCTGCTGGCCCATTTCAACTGGGACCGTCCGGTGTATTTCGCCATCACCGCCGGAGAAGAAGCCTATGCCGGGCTCACCGACTACTTCCAGGTGGAGGGCCTGGCCTATCGGCTGGTACCCATTCGTACCCCCAGCGCCGACGGGCAGTTCGGCAGGGTGAACGCAGAGAAGATGTACACCAACCTTATGGAAAGGTTCCGGCTGGATATGAGCGACCCGGGCCTCTTCATGAGCAACGACCATGTGCGTATGGCCATGAACCTGAGGAACTCATACGGAAGGCTGGCCTTCGAACTGCTGCAGCAAGGCGACACCCTGAGAGCCAGGGAGGTCTGCGACCGCATCGTCCAGGCCATCCCCGATGCCAGCATTCCATACAATTTCTTCATGATACCGGTGGCCGAGGCCTATTACGGCTGCGGAGACCAGGATAAGGCTGACACCATCCTTGCCCGGCTGTTGGAGACCACTACCGACGACCTGAGGCATTATTTCCGCTACCCCACCCGTTTTGCACCTTCATTGGATGACAACAAGCGCCAGGCCCTGGCCGTGCTGAACAGCATTACGGAGGTCAGCAAGCGTTACCAGAGCACTGCATTGTCGGAACAGGCGCGAACGGCGCTTGAGGATTACTACGGGCGTTATGTGGGACAACCCGGGACTTCTCTCCCGGCCAATCCCTGAGCATGGGGCTGGCCTACCATCCCGTTCACTCTCCCAGGCTGCTGCGCCGGCTGTTGCCGAAACAGTTGCATTGGCAGGGTGATCCCGGGGGTTCAGTCCTTTACCTGACATTCGACGACGGCCCGGTGCCCGGTGCCACCCCCAGGGTGCTCGATATCCTGAAGTCCTTCGATGCCCGGGCCACCTTCTTCTGTGTGGGCGACAATGCGCGTAAGTACCCGGACCTCCTGCAACGGTTGAAGGAGGAAGGCCATGCTGCCGGGAACCATACCTTCTCCCATCTCAACGGCTGGCGTACTGCTACACCCGACTATCTTGAGGATGTCCGAAAGGCACAGGCACTTATCGGTGGTAGTTTGTTCAGGCCGCCCTACGGCCGGATCCGGCCTTCACAGGTGAAAGCCATAGCCCCGGAAATGGACATCGTGCTGTGGACGGTGCTGAGCTGGGACTTCCATCCTGAGGTCAGTGCCGGGCAATGCCTGGATAACGTGCTCAAGTTCAGTGGGTCAGGCTCAGTGGTGGTGTTCCACGACAGTCCGCGCTGCCTGGATAAGCTGAACCGCGTCCTTCCCCCTTTCCTGGAGGAATTCCGCGCGAAAGGCTTTACTTTTGAACCCTTGACCCCCGATCGACTAAGAAATGCCCGTTCAGATGGCTCTTCGGTATCGTGACCTCCTCCACCCAGCGGTCCTGATGGCAGGGTGCTTTGCCTTGATGCTGGCCGCAGGCTGTGCCAATATCGTATCCCCGGAAGGAGGCCCCAAAGACCTCCGTCCCCCCGCAGTACTCCAGGCCGATCCCCCCGACCGCAGTCTGAACCTTCACGCAGGGCAGGTAAGGATCACCTTCGATGAGTTTCTGGAGCTGAAGGACCTTCAGAGTCAGCTGTTCATATCCCCGCCATTGGGCGAAACCCCCGAGGTCCACCTCAGGGGGAAGTCCATGCTTGTCGACCTGCCCGACAGCCTGACGGAGAACACTACCTATACCCTGTATTTCGGCAATGCCATCCGCGATATCACGGAAGGCAACGTGCTGAAGGACTTCACCTACTCTTTCAGTACAGGGCCAGTCCGCGACTCACTGGAGATGAAGGGCAGACTCACGGATGCCTATAGCGGGGAAGCCGTCGCAGATGCCCTGATCTGCCTGTACCGGGATGCCGGGGACAGCCTGTTCACCCTACGACCGCCGGATTACATCACCCGTAGCCGTGCCGATGGAAGCTTCTCGGTGTATAACCTTCCCATGGACTCATTCCGGGTATACGCGCTCAAAGATGCCAACGCAAACGCCTACTTCGACTTGCCGAACGAGGCCATCGCCTTCGATGCCCTCTCCTTCATCCCCCAAATACCACCCCGGGCTCCGGATACAGGACAGGGGATGGCCCAAAGGGATAGTCTGGCCCGGGACAGCCTGATGCCCGACAGCATGGTGCCGATCGCGGAGGATACGCTCAGATTAATGTCGGTGCCCCAGCCCGCCCTGCGATTGTTCCTTGATCAGGACACCAGCCAGCGGCTGCTCAAGGCCTGGGTGCCAGGTACGGCGCACATCAGGCTGGAATTCAGCAATCCCGTAGGGTCATTGAAACTTCATCCCCTGGACACTACATTTTCAGGAAGATGGTCCCTCCTGACCTTTAACCAAACCCGTGACAGTATTGACCTATGGTTGCTTCAGTCTGCAGGCGACAGCCTGCGCCTGCAAGTCACAGACGAGCATAGCGGTTGGAAGGATACTCTGGCGCTCAGTCTGAAAGAGCGCAGTGTGACACGCAAGCCCGGGCGTGCCATCACCCCTACACCTGCCAGTGAACGATTGCAGGCCGGCTTCCAGCCCATGCGCAACTTCTTCGCCACAGAGCCCGCGTTCCTGAGCTTTTCCTACCCCCTCGACAGCCTGTACCCCGGGCAACTGTGGCTGCAGGGAGGAGGGGATACGCTGGAAGCGCTCTACAGCATGGATACAGTAGATCCGGGGAAAGTGCGGCTGCTCAGCCCCCTGAAGCCGGGGACTGAATACCTGCTGATATGCTACGACAGCGCCTTCCGCGATATCCGCGGATGGTACAACGATTCCACCGCTTTCCGGCTGAGGACCCTGACGGCTGAAGATGCCGGGTCGCTCACCATAGAACTGAGCGGGGCGTATGATTCCTTATGGACGGTGGAATTGATGGGCCCGCGTAAGGAAGTGGCCGCCAGGGTACGACGGCAGGGAGTGGGTGAAGTGGTGTTTACCTTGCTTCAGGCCGGCAAATACCAACTCAGGGCTTACCATGACGCCAATGATAATGGTCGATGGGACAGCGGGTTCTTCAAGGCGGGGATCCAAGCGGAACGCATGGTCCGCTTCCCTGCAGAACTCAACGTAAGGGCTAAATGGGAGCTCAGGGAAAAGTTCCGCCTAAACCCTGAATAGTCCGGCTTATTCCTCGTTGCAGCGGTTGATGCAATCGATGATCTCCGTCAGCGTGTCGTTGCGCAGGGAATAGAAGATCTTCTTGCCGTCCCGCTTCGATACCAGTACCCCTTTGTTCTTGAGGATATTGAGGTGATGGGAAGCCGCGGCCTGCTCGATATCAAGCTTCTGATAGATCTCGGTCACACTCTGCTTCTTATGGTTGTGTAGGAGGTCGATGATGGCTATACGCATCGGATGGGCCATGGCCCTGAGCTTACTTGCAGCCATCTCCAGCTTCACAACATCCAAATCCAGTTTTTTCATTTTCCAGAAATTTGCACAAATATATAGGCTAATTACTAATAAATAGATATGTAAATGTCATAAACTTTTAAACAGGGTGGTAAAGCGGAAGGTATCCCCGTCAAAAATCCCCTGGTCGCTGAGCTTCAATGAAGGGATCACCAGCAGGGCCATGAAGGAAAGGGTCATGAAGGGGGAGCGAAGGCCTGAACCCAGGGCCTTGGCCTGTGCGTCGAGGCGCTCATAGTCGCGGGCCACGGTATATCCGTCGCGGTCCGACATAATCCCGGCCACAGGCAGGGGGAGCAGGACTTCCTGGTTACCATCAACGGCCACTATTCCTCCCTTGCATTGGATCAGCAGGGAAATGGCCCTCAGGATATCGGTATCGTTGGTCCCGACGCAGATGATGTTGTGGCTGTCGTGGGCCACGGTGGATGCCAGGGCCCCTCGCTTCAACCCGAAGCCGGTAATAAAACCGAGCGCCGGAAGGGCCTCGGCATAACGGTTGAGCACCACCAGCTTGAGCAGGTCGCGCCCGGGGTCGCATACTACCTCTCCTTGCTCGACCCGGGGGGTCATAGTACAGGATTCGGTGATCAACTGTCCGTCAAAGGCACGGAGTACCCTCAACGCACCCGGAACCTCGGCAACCCTGAGCTCTTCGGCCCGGGGCATTCTGGCCAGAAATTTATTGGGGGCACTCTCCTGTACCCCGGCAATCAGGCTGCGGCCATCCTCGGCTACCAATTGTCCGCCGATCCAGGTCTGCCTTACCCGGAAAGTGTCCAGGTCGTCCACAATGATAAAGTCGGCCATATCGCCTTCCTGCAGCAATCCGGCCTCCATGCCGTAATGCCTGATGGGGTTCAGGGTTACGGCGCGCAACACAGGTATTGGTTCGTAGCCCGCAGCCAGGGCCCTGCGCACCAGTATGTCAAGATGGCCGGCAACCAGATCGTCGGGATGCTTGTCATCGGAACAGAACATCACCTTTTCCGGGGATTCGGCCAGCAGGGGAAGGAGGGTATCGAAGTTACGGGCGGCGCTGCCTTCGCGGATCAGCACCTTCATACCATGGTGTATCTTCTCACGGGCCTCATCCAGGTCAAAACATTCATGATCAGTGCTGATTCCAGCCGCAGCATAGCGAGCGGCACCCTCAGCACGCAGCCCCGGCGCATGGCCGTCCACGGGTTTGCCTGCCCGGGCGGCGGCGCCCAGTTTGGCCATCACCTCAGGGTCGGCATGCAGGACACCGGGAAAGTTCATCATCTCACTGAGGTACTTCACCTCATCCAGGGCAAGCAGTTCTTCCACTTCGGCCAAACCCAGGCTGGCCCCAGCCGTTTCGAAAGCGGTAGCCGGCACACAGGAAGGCGCACCAAAACAGAATCGGAAGGGAACCTTACGCCCATTGTCAATCATAAACCTGACCCCTTCCACCCCCAGCACGTTGGCGATCTCATGAGGGTCGGAAACACTGCCGGTGGTGCCATGCACCACGGCCAGCCGGGCAAACTCTGAGGGCAGGAGCATGGAACTCTCAATGTGCACATGGGCGTCGATCAGCCCGGGGAGGATGTACGGCCCCCCGGCCCGTCCCCCCTTTTCCACCCGGGTAATACGGCCACCTTCAATATGCAGGGTGCCGGGGAACATTGTTCCTCCAACCACATCCACAATCATTCCGGATAAGGTCATGAGCATCAGGTTTAGTGGTCCAGGCTGGTATTACGATACACGGTAACGACCTCTTCCCCCAGGCGAATGAGGTCGGCCCTTACCTTGTCAAATTTTTCCGTGAAACCCAGAATGAAGCCGCCCCCACCGGAGCCACAGAGCTTCAGGGTATAATCCCCGGTGCGTATGCCGTTCTCCCATAGGTCGCGATAGTCAGAAGGGATCATCGGATCCAGGTTGTCGAGCTGAAACTGCGACAGGGCCCGGAGATGCTGGAAGAAGCCAGGAGTGTCGCCATCGATGAGGCTGCTGATACAAGAATTGGTGAGCGGGATCATCTCTTCCTTGACCTTCTTCATGAACCTCGGCTCCTTGCAGCGTTCCACGAAATAGCTCACCAGGGGCGAGGTCTTGCCCGCCCTGCGGGTATTAATGGCGAATATGGCACCGTTGCCGTGCTTGTTGCGGGGGATTCCCACGATCTGGATGTCTTGCTTGCTGCGGATAAGCAAGGGATAGCTGATGTAGCAGTTGAGCGGATCTATGCCGGAGCTGGTGCCGTGAAAATGGGACTCCAGCTGGGAAAAAATGGTCTTCAGCCTGAGAATGCCTTCCGGACTTACCTGCCTGTCCCCGTTGATGCGGTCTCTTACATAGCGGGTGTACAAGGCGGCCACCAATGCCCCCGAACTGCCCATACCATAGCCCTGGGGAATGCTCGATTCGAAATATATTCCCCGCCTCAGGTCACGACGGAAGGCCTCCAGGTCGAAATTGCACAGCAGCTTGCCCTCCTCTTTCAGATCCTCCAGAAAGGGAAGGTAGTCCTTCAGCATGTGATTCGACTTGAGCGCGAATTCGCAGTCGGTATATTTTTCATCACTGATGAAGCTGAGCTCCCCCGTGAAATGGGTATAGGGCATGGTAAGCCCCATGGAGTCGCAGATCACCGAATACTCCCCGAAGAGCAACACCTTGGCATAAAATACATCCTTGTTCTGCTTCATCTTATTTTCAATCAGTACTTTATGTTAATGGACGGGGGCCGGCACCGGTTTCATCATGGATCACAGATCCCTGGTGGCACCAGGGGAGCAGCATTTCATCGATCAGGGTTCTGACCTTGTTCCCATCAGTTTCAGGATACAGCAGGTGCACATTGGGGCCTGCATCCAGGGTAAAACAAAGGGGCACATGGTTTTGTTCCCTGAAGTCGCGTAGGATACGGATGATCTCGAGCGTTCCGGGCCTCAGGAGAAGGTATCCCGGGACAGAGCTCATCATGAGCCCGTGCAGGGTAAGCGCCTCCTGTTCCACGATACGTAGGAAGGCCTCCAGGTCGCCGCTGCCCAGAATGCTCACCATTTCAGCGGTATGGGCATCCGCCTGCTCGAAGCGTTGCCGGGCGAAAGGGTGTCCTTCCATCAAGCGGTGCCCCGCGCTACTCGAAACGGCCTTCACCCCGGGGTCTACAATGAGGATGCTGTCCTTCATCCCTTTGAATACCGGATGGATGAGAGGAGCTGGCACCGCTTTCAGCGGTCCGCTGCCAGGCAGCGTCGTGGTTTTCCCCCACACCGCAGCAAAGGGGTAAACAGAACGGGATGCGCTGCCCGACCCCAGCCTGGCCAGGTAGGAGGCCTTGTCGAGGCGTTCCTTTTCGCTCAGGTCGCCTCCCAGCTGGTGCTCCAGGTCAACCAGACATAAGGCCAGTGCGCTCATGGCCGAAGCCGAGGAGGCGATGCCTGCAGAATGGGGGAAACTGTTCGAGGAATGGATCTCCAGGTCCGCAGACGCAAGGAAGGGCAAACTGCCTTTCCAGCCCTGCAGGGTTTTCTGCAGCCGCTGCTGAAACAGGGGCTGCTCCTTCTCATCAAGAAAAAAGCGCAACCTGCCATGCCCGGGCTTCAAATTGACCCGCGTGATGGTATGGCTCTTTTCGAGGGTAAGGCTGACCGAGGCATTCGCGGGCAGCTGGTCCCCATGCTTGCCCCAGTATTTTACCAGGGCAATGTTCGAGGGACTCTGCCAGCGGCTTCCAAGGCCTTCTGACGGGATCTCTCCTTTCAGCAAGGCAGGCCGCGCATACAAAGGAAAGGCATGGTCATCCATTATACGCCGTTTGTGGGTTCATGGGTATACAACAATTCATCCAGAGAGAAAACCGGTCCTACCCTATCTCGTCCCAGGCGCATGCGGAGCTCATCCTGGGGTCCTTCCCAGCTGAAGAGCAGGAAATCCCCGCCCCAGGCACCCAGCGATTTCACCAGGCCATCATGGTCCGGAAAGCGCATACACACTACCTCCTGACCCAATTGTATCCCCAGGAGCTGCTCATGCTCCTGCATCAGTGATATAAAATCTTTCAGGTCAGTACATTGCGTTATCAGGGTACTGATTTCACTCAAACGGGAGATCACACTCCCGGGGAAGGCCCCGTGTTGCAGCACACGGCGCACCTCCTGTCCTGAGTCCTTTTTAACCCCACTGAAGCCTAGGAACAGGCAGTCGAGAAAAGGAGGATTGAAGCGCGTGGCTTGTATCCTGACCCGACCCTGTTCGCGTTGGTAGAGGATGGGCATGTTGCGTTCCGCACAGGCAATATCGTAGCCTGAGCCACCGAAGGTGGCGTCCAGCAGGGCGTAAGGATCTGTCCCCGACCATTGCGAAACGAGGTGGATGAGGGTGGATGAGGTTCCCAGTCCCCAGTCGCGGGGGAAATCCAGGTCAGTGATCACCGCTGCCCCTCGGGAAGTGTGAAGGAAGTCGGGTGACAGCTGGCGGACGGTCTGCAGCAGGCTGCTCAGCCTTAGGGCCAGGGCGGCGTTGCTTGAGGAGATCACTTCCAGCCCGGGCAGGCGAAGGCTTGCACTAAACCAGTCCTTTCCCAGTTCACGGCTCGTCCACGACAATAGCCCGTCCTTCTGACCATAAGTCACTGTCAACCGCTGACCACGGCGGGCGGGCAGCGCCAGCGCCAGGGCCCCGAACAGCACGGCGTATTCGGCCGTCAGGAGGAGTTTCCCGTTGGCCGAAAAGGTATGTGATGGGGTTTCCAAAGGGTGTTACAGATTATCACTTCAATGCGCGATACGAGGCAAGATAGGAACTTACCGCGCTGAATGATACCTTGTTGGTCTTGAAATGCTCCACAGCCGCCACTTTTTCCTCGTCGGTTGCATCGTAATGATTGAGGATGTTGAGGAGGTGCATCTTCATGTGGCCAAGCTGTATGCCTTTGGTTACCAGCGACCTAAGCGCACTGAAATTGTTGGCCAGGCCCACGGCGGCGGCGATCATCATAAGTTCCTCGGCCCCGGGATCTCCCAGCAGCTCCAGTGAAAGATCGGCCAGGGGGTGGAGGCGCGTAAGTCCTCCAACAGTGCCCAGGGCCATGGGAAGCTCCAGGGTGTACCTGAATTGGTCCCCATTCAGTTCGGCATGGGTCAGGCTGCGGTATTTTCCTTCGCGGGAGGCCCAGGCATGCCCTCCGGCCTCAATGGCCCTGAAATCGTTGCCGGTAGCCAGGGCTACTGCATCTATGCCGTTGAATATCCCTTTGTTGTGCGTGGCGGCACGATGGATGTCGATCTCAGCAATGCGGGCAGCCCGCATGAACTTCTCAACAAATCCCTTGGCACCCAAACGGTCGTCCATCCCGGCAAAGGCCTCCAGCGGGGCTTCCACCCAGCAGCGTACCCTGCAGTCGGGGGAATAGTTGGAAAGTATGGACATGATCACCTGGCAGTCGGGGGATTCCCTTTCCCCTTCCCCGCTCAGGAATTCAGGCAGGGTGCGGGCGAATTCCTCCAGGCAGCTGTTGATGAAATTGGCCCCCATGGAGTCCACGGTATCGAAAGTGGCCTTCAACTGGTAATAATGGGGCATTTCCGCCGTCATATCCACCAGCTCCACATCGCGTATGCCGCCGCCCCGGCGCTCCATATTGGCCGTGAGGTGGCGGGTGCTCTGCAACAGGCTGGACCTGAGCTCCGGAAAAATTCCATAGAGCACATCACGGCTGCCCTTCCAGATGAAGTGCACCTGCCCTACCTTGAGGTTGTTCACGATCTCGGCATGAAAACCTCCATGTTCGCTCCAGAACTTGGCCGACTTGGAAGCGGCGGCAACAACGGAGCTTTCCTCAATCACCATAGGAACCATATACACTTGCCCGTTGATGAGGAAATTTGGAGCTATGCCATAAGGGAAATAGAAGTTGGAAATCGTGTTCTCACTGAACTCATCGAACTTTCGCTGCAGGGTGGCATCCTCATGGAAGAATGAGCGGAGTAGGGCTTCCTTCTTTGCGGGATCATTCAGCAGGCCTGCAATAATCTCCAGTTTCTCCTGCTTGCCGAGGCGGGAAAATCCCGCAATGAGCCGGCTATCGGTTATGGTTATGCTCATGGTCTGGTCTCTCTTTCCTGCGCCAACGCGGCAAATATAGTGTTAAGCCCTGTATGTTGTCCGGTACTCCCGGGGCAATAAACAGCCCTCGGTAATAAATGTTTCCTACCCAGCACAATCCCTCCCTTGCATCCCTTCCTGGCCGGAATGCGCCAGGCTTGTGTATCTTCACGCCATGATGAGGACATACAGCGCAGGCAGGGTGCATACCGGCGATGGCAGGGTGTTCGCTCCCGGGAAGGTGATGGTGGATGGGCAGGGCACCATCCTGAGTGCAGCTACGGCTGCGGGTGAGTCCTGGGATCCGGATTACCTGGGGGAGGGGACTGTTCTTTGCCCGGGCTTCATCAATGCACATACCCATCTGGAGCTGTCCTGGATGCATGGCCGCATAGAAAAGGGCCTGGGGCTCGACCATTTCATCCGGTCGGTGGCCGCCCTGCGCCGCGAGATTCCCGTTGAGGCTATCCGTCAAGCAGCCATGCAATCCGCGTTGAATGAAATGCTTGTCTCGGGTACGGTAGCCGCTGGAGATATCGCCAACGGCCTCTCCGGTCTTGAACTGAAGAGAGAAAAAGAAATCCGCTGGCATACGTTCATCGAGCTGTTCGGTTCACACGAAGGCGAAGCCGAAGATCATTTCCGGAGGGGAATGGAGCTCAGGGCGGCCTTCCGCGATATGGGAGACAGTTCCCTGGTGCCCCATGCCCCTTACTCCGTCTCCGTTCCCCTGCTCGACCGTATCCTGGCCCAGGCCGGGGCCGAGCAGGCCATACTCAGTATGCACCATCAGGAGAACCCGGCAGAAACGGAATACTACCTCCATGGCTCCGGACCGGTGGCGCTGCGCCTGGAGGATATGGGGATCCCCTTGCCACCGGCCTTCCCTGCGGGTCGCAGGCCCCTGGAATTCATTCTCTCGCGTATGCCGGTGGCCCGTCGCCTGTTGCTTGTACATAATACCTACGCCACGGCAGAGGATATGGAGGCTGCCCGGGGAAGTGCGACACCCTTGAGCTGGGTACTGTGTCCCAGGGCCAATCTTTACATCGAAGGCCGGCTGCCTGACGTGGAACTGCTGATGCAGAAAGGGGCCGAAATCGCCCTGGGCACCGACAGCCTGGCCTCCAATGATGACCTTTCCATGGTGCAGGAAATGAAGGTACTGCAGGCCCACTTCCCGTGGCTCACCCTGGATACCCTCATCCCATGGGCTACGCTCCACGGAGCCCGGGCATTGGGAATGGAACAGGAACTAGGTTCGTTGCAGCCGGGTAAGCGACCGGGGCTGCTATGCCTTGACGGGATAGTAGACGGCAGGATAGGCGCCGGGACCAGGATCCGCCGGCTTGGCTGAGGTCTCAGCCCTGACTACCATTCATCCAACACTTTCGGCTTGGGCTGCATCCCCTTCTTCAGGCTTTCGATCCTGGCGAGGATATGTTCGTTCACCTGCCTCAGCTGGCCTTTTGCGGCCTCGGTGTAGAGGGGGTCCTTGGTGTCGAGCCAGCGTTCCAGAGGGAAGCGGGAGGTTTGTTTCAGCAGGAAATCAGTGAAGGTATAACGGTAACGCCCATCCTTGCTTTCAATGGTGAAGGTGTACTCCACCAGCCCCAGTTGTTTGGAGGAACCGTCGGTATTGGTCCCCATCAGGGTCATCCGCGCCGTACCCGACAGTATGCCGTCTTCCCTCCGCCTCTCCCGGGAAACGTCCCAGGGATTGCTGAACTCTGAATTGAGCCAGCCAATCGACCTGAGGTAGAGCGAGTCGGCGGGCCCAGGCTGTTCTACCACGGCACGGTACATGATCATGCCTTCGGCATTCACCGGTACCACGGGCCCCTCCTCCTGGGCCAGGGCGGAGGTGGTTAGCATCAGGGCGAGGATGAAGGAAAGGGTCTTCATAGGTTATCGGCTTTTCCGGGGAATAACAAAGATAAGGCCAATTAGAGTGTCCGGGGTTTTAAGGTCATCGGGGGGTCTGGTGACCGCTGTTCAGCAAAAAGGGCCAACTCCCTCGGGAATGGCCCTTATATTTTTGTGGAAGAATGACTTAGAAATACATATAACGGTTGTCCTCTATGTCACTCAGATCCTGGATCACCTCGAAATAGAGCTGGGCTACCTTGTTCTCGAACACCCGGCGCAGCATCAGGCTTTCCTGGCTCAGGTCTTCCTTGGCCGGGGGAGGCGTGACGGCGTCTACCTGATAGACATACACCGCCATATTGCCCTGGACCGGGCTGCTCACTGCTCCGGCAGAGGCGCTGAACATTCCCCCTACCACTTCGGGCTCGGGCCCGAAGGCCGGAAGGTTGGCGCTGGCGAAGGAGACGTTGGTCAGCGTGTCCACTTTGGCGCCCAGGGTGGCGGCCATCTGGTTGAGGTCGCCCTTGGCCGAGGTGAAGCGGTCGATCAGCATTTTGGCTTTCTTCTCACGGATTACCAGGGGTTCGATACGCGTTTTGATCTGTTCCAGCGGGGCGATGCCTTCTTCCCTCACCTCTTTGAGCAGGGCCACCACAAAGCTGCCTTCCACGTCGAAAACGGTGGAAACGCTGCCTTTTTCGGTTTCTTCCATGAAGGCCCACTGGATCACGGCGCGCGGGGAGGTGAGTCCGGGGATACGGCTGTCCATCTTCTTGATGTCGGTGGCGCTGAGCTTGTTAAGCCCCTGGGCAGTCACTGCGGCCTCGAAAGCTTCGGCGGTGTTGTTTTCTCCGGCGAACTGGCTGGCCTTGGTGTAGATGTCCTGGAAGGTATTCGAACTGGCCTCAAGTGAGCGTTTGACGATGGCTACCCTGACTTTCTGCACGGGCTCCTTCTTTCCGGTGATGTGGATCACATGATATCCGAAGGGTGTTTCGGCCACGGTAACGTCCCCCACCTTGCCTTTCAGCACAGCATCATTGAAGGGGCCCACCATGCTCTGGTCGGCAAACCAGTCAAGGTTGCCGCCGTTGTCTTTCACGCTGGGGTCGTTGGAATACTGACGCGCTGCAGCTTCGAACATGGCCACGTTCGGCCGGAGGATGCCGCTGAGGCTGTCAGCCAGGGCCTTGGCCTGGTCCTTGGTCCGGCTTACGCCTTCCTGGGCGTTGAAGGCGCCCTGGTAGGCGATGAGAAGGTGGCTGGCTTTCATGGAGTCGGGGCGGGCCTGACGGTCAATCAGCCTGGCGATCTGATACTGCTGATTTTCGAAAAAGGGACCAACCACTGCACCCACGGGGGCGCTGAACATCACGCTGTCGAGCGTGGGGGAAAGGCTGCCCCGGGTCTTGTAGGTTGAATCGTAACGTTCGTCGGAGTTTGCGTTGACATAGTCTGCCACATCGGAAGCGGCTCCGAACTCGGCATTGATCTCGGCGATGTCCTTCTCGGCCTGGGCGATGTCTTCGGGTGAAGGAGCCACATTGAACACCACATAATCGATGTCGCGGCTTTCCTCCTGCTCGTAGCGGAACTTGTTCTCCTCATAATAGGCCTGGTAATCTGCATCCGTGAGGCTCACCTGGTCGTTGGGGATAATATCGTAACGCAGTCCGATTACCCGGGCGCTCAGACCGGTATTGCGGAGCTCATAGTCCATTTTGGCGAAGGCCGAAGGCATGTAGTAGGCCTTACCCAACAGGTTGCGGTATTTGGCCGTGATGCGATCCTGTTTGATGGCCTTTTCCAGGAGCAGCCACTGGTTCTTGGCCTCAGGCTCCATCTGGTCCAGGTTGCGCAGGTAATTCCTGACGAGTTCAGGATTGTACATATTGGTCTGGGGGTCACGGAAATACTGAAGGATATAGGCATGAGGCTCAGGACCCTGTACCTGATCAAACAGCTCTTCCGGGGTAACGGAAAGCCCCAGTTTCTTGTACTCTTCGCCCAGGATGACCTCGCTGAGCATCTCGTTCCAGGTCTGCTGACGGATCTGGAACATTTCGTCCGGGCTCAGTTTGTCCTTGTTCTGGTTCTGACGCACCAGCTCCATCTGTTCTTCTGAACGGGTGGAAAAGTCCATATAGGTGAGGGCTTCACCGTTCACCATCCCGATATTGTTCGAACGCCTTCCCTGCCGGGGGCTCAGAAAGTCGCCCAGCACAAAAGATGCGAGGGCAATACCAACGATGATGATGAGGATTCCGGAACGTTTGCGTATCTGTCCAATAACCGCCATGGTCTTATGGTTTTTTTTCAGGCTTGCAAAGGTAGGGAAGAAACTTAAGCCTGAAAAATCTTTTTATGAATGACTTAGGAAGGATACGAGGCCCGGGGCAGAGGACTCACTCCTGCATGACTTTCAGCCTGACCAGGTCGATGCGGTTGTTGGAAGCATGGACCACGGTGAACAGGAAATCGCCGATCGCGATGGACTCCCCGCTGCGGGGGATGCTCTGGCTGTGGACCAGTATGAATCCGGCCAGGGTTTCGTATTGTTCCGATTCCGGAAGCCCAAGGTCATACTCCTGGTTAAGGTAGTCGATCTCCAGCCGGCCGCTGAAAAGGAACTCATCCTCCGCCACCCGTTTTTCGGTGAGCTCCTCCACATCGAACTCGTCGGCAATCTCTCCGAAGATCTCTTCCATCAGGTCTTCCATGGTCACCATGCCCGAGGTCCCTCCGAATTCGTCCACCACCACGCCCAGGCTCCTCCGGCTCCGCAGCAGTTCGGTCAGGGCCTTGTTGGCCGGCATGGTCTCCGGGAAAATGGGCACAGGCTTCAGTATGCGGCTGAGCTGTGCCGGCTCCCTGAAGAGGTCGAAGGTGTGCACATAGCCAATAATCTGGTCGATGCTGCCCCGGTAAACCATGATGCGGGAAAATCCGGATTCGATGAACTTCAGCCTCAGCGAGTTCACCGGCTCCCCCTCTTCCACCGCCACGATCTCGGTACGCGGCACCATGCACTCCCTCAGCTTCACGGTGCGGAACTCAATGGCGTTCTGGAACATCTGGATCTCCTGCGCCCTCTCCGGGTCCTTCTCATCATCAGGAGCGAATTCCCTGACGAAGGCATCCAGGTCCAGGGCACTGAAATGATATTCACCGCTCTGCAGCTTCATGCGGAACACCCTGCGGAGAATAAACTCCGCCATGCTGGTAAAAAGGAGGATCACCGGGTACAGCAGCCAGAACAGCAGCAGTGTGGGTATGGCCAGGGCCGCCAGCAGGTCATTGGGTCGTATCCTGAACAGTATGCGGGGCAGGAACTCGGCAACCAGCAATACCAGCAGGGTAGCCAGAATGATCTGGGCCACCATTACCATCACTCCCGAGGACAAGCCCGCGGGCAGCATACCCTTCAGCGGGGCTTCCAGCCATTGGGCCATCAGGATGCCATAGGCCACCAGGGCAATGTTGTTTCCCAGCAGCATGATGCCCAGGAAGCGGGAGGGCCTGCGCACCAGGCGCGACAGTATCCGGGCGCTCAGGATGCCCTGGTTTCGGTCCACCTCGATCTTCAGCTTGTTGGCATTAACATAAGCGGTCTCTATCCCGGTGAAGAAGGCAGAAAGCAGGAGGGTTATGACGATGAGGGCCGCGATGCTCATGGTACTTTGGGTAATGACGTTTGGCGGAGGCTATTCTATGCCTTCCTCTAATTCAAAGGTGCCGCGGGGCTTGCGGATGGTCCAGCGTTCCATGCGCTCGTCGGCCTCAAAGCCCTCGTCCCCGAACAATACCTTGTCCGGTGTGGTGATCTTTACAAAGACATCGGAGGAAATACGGTGGTTTCGCTGGTCCCAAACCATGTGTTCGGTGTTGATTTTCTCCTGGCGTGTATAATTGTTCACTTCCACATTCCCCCTGGCTTCCACCACCGAGGTGTGATCGTAGGATACGGCGTGATTGGCCCTCAGATCAGAGCGGACGTTCATCCTGCGGTCATAAAAGACCACAAAGATCCCCTGGGGGAAGACAGTCCGGGGTTCCTCATCCTCAAACCTCACCATCACAGGGCTGGTCAGCAGGGCCTGCACCTGGCCCGAGTCACTGTAAATCACCTCTATGCCCGTGGCCGAATCGGCAGGCGAGTCGTCGGAGCGGGTAAGGGCGTTCACCTCGGCCATATCGTTGACGCAGGAGGAGGCAAGCAGGACCAGGCCGGTGAACGCCATCAGCCCCAGCACAGGAAGGCGGAATGCTGCAGGAACGGACACAGGGCTTATTTGAGTGACCTCACCGTGGTGCTTTCGTTGATCCAGCACCCTACGGTATAGGCCTGGCCGTCAGCGAAGCCGTAAAAAAAGATGTCCTCGGCCGGTGGGAAATACCGCGAATAGGTGGCGATCTTTTCATTGGCCTCCTTTTCCATGCCTGGATCCACTGAACGGGCCCTCACATATTTATCCACGGCAGCCCAGTAGGCGGCACGTGCGCTCACCTTGTTGTCACCGCATTCTCCGGCAGTGGAGGCATACATATCCCCGATAAGTATCCAGGGACGTCCGTCAGCCGGCCGCAGTTTGGATGCCTCCAGAGCAGCTTCACGGGCCTGACGGTAGCTCTTCAACTGAAAGTGGGCGTTGGCCAGCAGCAGGTAGCAATCGGCCCTCTCCTCAGGATCCTCCATGGTCGTGCCCTTGGCCAGGTATTCTGCGGCCTTCTGCTGGTTGCCTTTGCGGATGTACATCTTCCCGATAAGG
>ERZ795054.2331-NODE-2331-length-16143-cov-4.966062_pt1 | contig 16143 bp, 6 predicted proteins | sample MGYA00375138_ERZ795054 | MGnify/ENA primary metagenome ERZ795054 (study PRJEB30183, sample SAMN05720215) | anaerobic digester metagenome | isolation source: active sludge of municipal wastewater-treating anaerobic digesters | place: USA | collected 2014-12-23 ... | reverse complement strand
ACATCGGCCGCGGTCTCGGTGCCGTTGAGCTTCACCTTGACGCTGCCATTGTTCACCGGGGAGGCACCGTGGGTGATCTCGGCCGTGATGACCGGATCCGGGAGGACCGCTTCGCCGCGGAGCGGGCGGATCTTCGAGATCCAGGGAGCGGCGGCGCTGCTCTCGCGGTAGGCCTTGAGGCCGCCGTTGGCAACGTCGTTGATCAGGGTCTTCACGCCGTCCTTGACGCTGAAGAACTCGCAGTTCGCGCCGTTGCCGGGAAGCTCGCCTGAGCCGTTTTCCCAAATCAGGCGGATCGGGTAGATGCCGGGCGGATCGACGACGATCGTGAAGATCGTGTCCGAAGCCCCGCGCCCGCCGTCGAACTGGCCGACGATGAGGCCGGTCAGGTCGCCTGGGGCCGTGCCCACGCTGACGCGGAAGCCGTCGTCGCTGTTGACGCCGAGTTGATACATGCCGGCGGTCGGGAATTCGACATAGGCGAGCATTTCTTCGGTCGAGGAACCGGTGAGACCTGTGGATCCGGGGAAGCCGGGGAACATCAGATCTTCGAAGCCGTTATCGACATTGAAGTTACCGACGGCGGCCGGGGCTGCCATGTTGAAATTCACCACGGTCTCATGCGTGTAGTAACCGCCGGTGGCGCCGGTCAGATCGGCGATGTTGTCTCCGCGCAAGCCGGCCAACTGTTCCTCTGTCCACCAGAGCGTGTTGGGCTGGAGTGCCTCGGTCTGGTAGGGGTGGATCAGGAAGCCGGGCTTGCCGGTGTCGACCGAGGCGGTCGGCACCTGGTAGGCAGCGGGGAGCCGGTTGTAAGCGGCGACGACTGCCGTCACTGTCCCGGAGATGGTTCGGCCCGTGCTGTCCTTGAACTCGATGTCAACGGGGATGCTCGCGCCGGAGGCCAGGTAGGTCGGCGAGGCCCATCGAACCGTGGTTGTTGTGCCGGTCTTGCTGAATGTCAGCGGCGTTGCGTCGGCACCATTCACCTTCATTTTCACGGTGTCCTGGTCGACGGTGATGGCCCCGGCATCTTCGAGTTGCGCTGAAACGCTCACGGCGTCGGCGCTGGCCGCGGTGATCAGCGGTTTGTCCGCCGGGATCGTGGTCAGCACGATGTCGTCGACGTGCGTGTTCTGATAGGCGTCGCCGGTGCGGCCGCCGAAAACCAACCGGCCGGGGCTCGGGTTGAAATCAACCGCAAGGTTGTCCACGACCGCGCGGCCTTTCCACCACACGGACAAGTGCTTGTCCTCGGTCAACTGGACCTTGAACGGCTGCCAGCAGAGGACCGACCAGTCGGCTGGGTCAGCGGCGTTCTGCGGACCGGTCTGCATCGATGTGTTATCGTCGCACGCGCCGTTGAGCGTTGGCAGCGACACCTGGCTCACGATCTTGTTGTCCACGCGAACGCTCAGACCGATGACGTCGTACAGGCCTGCGTTGAGATCCAACGGCCACATCTCGCTGTTGCTCTGCCAGGCGTCGAAGCCGATGGACAGACCCGTGATCGTGCCTTCTTCGGCCAGGCCAGCCATCGAGCCGCCGACCGATCCGGGCTCATTCACGGTGCCCGACCAACCGCCGGCCTGGTAATTCCCGCTGCCGTCTTTGGTGAACGTCGGGTCGCTGGCGCGCGCGTAACTGATGTTGAAGCCGTCCGCCGGGGAGGCGGTGCCATTGCCCACGCGCAGCATGCACTCGAACGTGAACGCGGCAATCGTCACGCCGTCGTCAATGTCAGGGAATATGATCTTGGCCCACTGACCCGCTGTGGGGCCGGTGATGGACAGGAACCCGATTGTCGTGCCGTCAGAGCCATAGTCCCAGTTGATCCAGTCCCCACCGCCGTTGCCGCCCCCAAGCAGGGTTAGCGGATAGGTGACCTGCGTGGGATCCGTGGGGTCGGCGGTGAAATCCCAGGACGCCGAACCCGCCAGCGCCCCGAGGGATCCTAGCCCGACCGCTGCCATGAATCCAATTAAGCATTTTCTCTTCATTGTCTGCAGTGGTTCTCACAATGTGCCCACAGAGTCCCCCTTCGCATGCCTGCTCGCGCAGACCTCCTGCGAAGAGGCCCCACCCTGCCGGTCACACCATACTAGCCATTTCAATTCTCAGTGCCAAACCACGATGGGTCAAGGGGAAAAGGCTGGACAGGCAAAGAGCCAAAGAGCCCGACGATGGCCCGATCGCGTGATCTTCGCGAGAACGTGTGTGATCTGTGGGCTTCAGCGCCGCCTTGGTGGCAGTGATCGGAGATCGTCATCGAAAGGCGGCGGTGAACCGCCGCACCACTGCCTGCTCCAACCTCCACGCCGGAGGGGCGACGTCCTCGTCGCCCGCAAACACATTCTGCGATCCCATTGATCGGGGACGAGCACGTCCCCACTCCAGGACGTCCCCGCTCCACTGTCGATTCGACAGAGACTGCTCCTTCTGGAGACCATCCCTTACCAGCGACTTCGATTGTCGCGCGGCCATGCATCCTGGCCTCGATCGCCAAAGCTCGCTTGGATTGACGCGCATGTGCGGTTGCGGGAGAGTGCGGCGGCAGTACAGACGCATGAAGACACGTCCGATGACCTTTCCTGCCCTCGCGCTTGCGGGGGCCCTCGCCTGCTCTCTGGCCGCGTGGGCGGTTGCCCCGACCGAGATTGAACGCGAAGAAGCCGCCCGGTGGGCCGCGGCCAAGTTCCGGGCGGTGACCGAAACCGCGAAGCCCGCATCGGGGCTCCACGTGCTGGCCAACAACGATCCGGTCCAACTGAACTCGCGCGCCGGCAAACCGCTGCGCATCGCGGAAGCCACTTACACGCGCGGCCTCTATTGCCACGCATCGAGCCGGCTTGTCGTGCGTTTGCCGGGCCGAGGCGCCGGGCTCAACGCCGTCGTCGGTGTGGACAGCAACGAGCAGACGAGCGGCGGGCGGGGCAGCGTGCGTTTCTCTGTCGAGGTGGACGGGCAGCAACGCTTCAAGTCCGCACTCCTGCGGGAGGGCATGGCGGGTGTGCCGGTCCGTGTCGCGCTGGGCGGCGCAGTGGAGTTTGCGCTGGTGGTGGAGGACGGTGGCGATGGGATCAGTTGCGATCAGGCGGACTGGGCCGAGGCGCGGGTGCTGCTCGAGGACGGTCGGCAGGTTTGGCTTGCGGATCTGCCGCTGGTCGAAGGCGGCGTCGGCAAACCGCTGAGCGCCGACTCGCCATTTGCCTTCACATACGACGGCAAGAGGTCCGCCGATCTTCTTCCTGCCTGGACGGCTGTGCGGTCAAGTCGGGATCTCGACGAGAGGCGCATCGAGCACACGGTCCTTTACAGTGACAAGGGGACCGGGCTCGAAGTGCGGTGCGTGGCGATCGAGTATCGCGATTTCCCGACCGTCGAGTGGACGGTGCACTTCAAGAATCAGGGGCAGGTCGAGACGCCGGTTCTTTCGGACATTTTGGCGCTCGATCTCGGGTTCGAGCGGTCGGGCCGAGGCGAGTTTGTTCTGCACCATTTCAGGGGCAGCCCGTGCCTGGCCAGCGACTTCGAACCCTTCCAGACTGTGCTGCAGCCCGGAACCGTCAAGCGCATCACGGCGGCAGGCGGGCGTCCGACGAACAGTGACATGCCCTATTTCAATGTCGCAGGGCCGGACGCCGGCGTCATCGTGGTCGTGGGCTGGCCCGGACAATGGGCTGCGCAGTTCGCGCGTGACCAGGCCACGGGCCTGCGAATCACGGCCGGCCAGGAGAAGACCCGCCTCAGGCTTCGTCCGGGTGAGGAGGTTCGCACGCCGCTCATGGCGCTTCAGTTCTGGCGCGGCGATTGGATCCGCGCCCAGAACCTCTGGCGCCGCTGGATGCTGGCGCACAATCTGCCGCGTCCGGGCGGCAGTCTGCCGCCCGTGCAGATGGCCGCGTGCAGCTCGCACCAGTTCGGGGAGATGATCAACGCCAACACCGCGAACCAGAAGCTGTTCGTGGACCGCTATCTCGAAGAGCGGCTGCCGCTCGACTACTGGTGGATGGACGCCGGCTGGTATTGGTGCGAGGGCAGTTGGCCCAGGACCGGCACGTGGGAGGTCGACACAAACCGGTTTCCAGGCGGTCTCCGCCCCATCTCGGATTATGCGCGCGCCAAGGGCGTGAAGACCATTGTCTGGTTCGAGCCCGAGCGGGTTCACAGCGGCACCTGGCTCGCCGAGAGTCATCCCGAGTGGATCCTGGGCGGAAAGAACGGCGGTCTCCTCAACCTCGGCGACGCCGCGGCGCGCCGTTGGCTCACTGACCACGTGGACCGGCTTCTGACCGAGCAGGGGATCGATCTGTACCGTCAGGATTTCAACATGGACCCGCTCGATTCCTGGCGGCGGAACGATGCCGAAGACCGCCAGGGCATCACCGAAAACCACCACGTCACCGGCTACCTGGCCTATTGGGACGAATTGCGCCGCCGCCACCCGAATATGCTGATCGACTCGTGTGCGTCGGGCGGCCGCCGGAACGACCTCGAGACACTGCGCCGCGCCGTGCCGCTGCTGCGCAGCGATTACATCATGGAACCGGTGGGCAACCAGGGACACACCTACGGGCTCTCGTTCTGGGTGCCGTTCCAGGGGACCGGGACCGGCTCGGGCGCCCTTTCGCCATATCTCTTGCGCAGCACGATGCACACGCATTTCACCGCCTGCTTCGACGTGCGCCGCAAGGATCTGGATTACGACATGATTCGCCGGGTGCTCGGCCAGTGGCGACGCTACGCTGACTGCTATTATGGCGACTATTATCCGCTGACTCCGTACAGTTTGGATCGATCGCTCTGGATGGCCTGGCAGTTCGATCTGCCGGAGAAGGGGCAGGGCCTGGTCCAGGCCTTTCGGCGCGACCAAAGCGTTTATGAGAGCGCGCGCTTCAAATTGGCCGGGCTCGATCCCGAGGCCCGCTATGCGGTCACCAATCTCGATTCGGGCGACACACGGAACGTGTCGGGGTTCGAGTTGATCGAGGTGGGGCTGTCCGTTGAGATCGCGGACCTCCCGGGCGACGCGGTCCTGGTCTACTCGCGTTTGTAGAACGAGATTGAAAGGCCGCCAATGCCGGGTCTGACATCCGATCAACAACGCGCGATTGAAGCCGTCGGGGATGTTCTGGTTGTGGCCGGGGCGGGGACGGGCAAGACAAGCACGCTGGTCGAGCGCTGCGTGCGGCGCATTCTGGATCCGGAGGCTCGTGTTTCACTCGATGCAGTCCTGTTGGTGACCTTTACCGAGGCGGCCGCTTCGGAGATGCGACGGCGGATCCGGCAGCGTCTCGAGCAGGCGCTCGAGGGGGCTCCGGAGGACCGTTGGATCGCCGAACAGCTTGCCCTGGTGGACAGCGCGCGCATCTCGACCCTCCACAGCTTCTGTCTCCACCTCGTGCGCGACCATTTTCAGGAACTGGGGCTCGACCCCGAATTCACCGTCCTGGACGAGGCCCAGCGCGCCGTTCTGGTGGACGACGTGTTGACGCGCGTGTTCGAGGGGCATTATGCCGGGACGGACGAAGCCGACCGCGCTGTTCAGGAACTGGTGTTTGTGTATGGAGGAGCGAGCGATGAGACCATCCGCCGCCTCGTGCTCCGCGCGCACGACTTCACCTGCACGCTGCCCGACCCCGAGGCCTGGCTGGCCCGCGAGGAGTCGCGATTGCGCCAGGAGGCCCCGGCCCATTGGACCGGTTGGTTCGAGCGAGCCCTCGACGATTGGGCGGCGGAGTGGACCGAGGCGCTGGCCGAGTTCCCGCCCGAGAACCTGAAGGCGGTCGAGTGCCTCGAGGTCCTGCGTCGCCTGGGCCGGCCGGTTTCGCATCAGGCGGCCTTCGAGGCGTTCAAGCAAATCGAGGCCCTGGACCGGGCTTGGCCGCATCGAAAGAAAACCGCATGGCGAAAGCCGCTCGAGCCTCTGCTCGAAGAAGCCGCCTTTCTCTCGTCGCTGATTCCGTGCGAGGGGGCGATCCGGGCCGACTCGGGCCCGAACCGGGCTCGATCCAAGGATCCTCTGCGCGAAGACTGGGATTGGGTGCGCGCGCCTCTGATGGCGATGGTGGCCCTTGTCCGAGAGTTCGGGGGCGCGTTCGCGAGAGCGAAGCATGAGTTGGCGGCGGTTGACTTCCACGATCTCGAGCAGTTCGCCCTGCGCCTGCTCTGGGACTCGAGGGCGGAGTGTCCCACGCCGCTCGCCGAGTCGCTTCGCCTCGATCTCGCGTACGTCTTCGTCGACGAATACCAGGATATCAATGCGGCGCAGGATCGGATCGTCACGGCGCTGTCGCGCCCGGGCAGCAGGGCCAATCGCTTCCTGGTCGGCGACGTCAAGCAGAGCATCTACAGGTTCCGATTGGCGGCTCCGCGCATCTTCCAGGGCTATGCCGATGCCTGGGGCGGAGGCGGGTCGGCCGCAAGCGCCGTGTCCCTGACGGACAACTTCCGCAGTCACGAGGCCATTCTCCGTTTTGTGAATGCCTTGTTCCCGCTGTTCATGCGGCGGGAGATTGGCGGGGTCGAGTACGGTCCTGCGGCGCGGCTGCGATTTGGAGATCCTGAGGCCCGGCGTCCGATGGCATGGCGCCCGGCCGCCGCGGATTCGAGTGGTCGAGAGCCGGTTCCTGGTGACGGCGAATCGCCTCGGGCAGACGCTGCGGCGGAGGGCCGGGTTCGGGAGGAGGCGCGGGTCGAAGTGCACGTGCGGATCGACAATCGCACGGCGGTTGACTCGGGTGGCTCCGTTTTCGAGGGCGCGGAGGACGAGGGGGCAGGGGAGCGCACGGGGGCCGAGCAGGAAGCGGCTCTGGTTGCCGCCCGGTTGCGCGCGTTACGCGACCGCGAGTTTGCGGTCTGGTCCGCGGCCCGGCGCGACGCTCGACCGGTTTCCTGGGGTGACATGGTGATCCTGCTTCGTTCGCCGCGGAACAAGGCGGAGGCGTATGCGAAGGTCTTCGAGGCTGCGGGCGTGCCTCTGGTGGCGGCGCGTCGCGGGCTGTACGATGCGCTCGAGATCTCGGATCTGCTGAGTCTCTTGGAGATTCTGGACAATCCGCTGCAAGACATCCCCCTGCTGGCCGTGTTGCGATCGCCGCTTGTCGGCCTGACCGTCACGGGGCTCGCCCTGGTCCGTCTCGGACAACGCTCGGGTCCCGTGTGGGCGGCGCTCCAACGCTTTCACAAACAGGGCCCCGATCAGGCCGCGGCGTCCGCCCTCGACGCGGGTGCGGTCGAGGGTGGGGCGTGGATGCGGGTGGACAGGTTCCTCGCCCGTTACGAGCGGTGGCGCCGGATTGCCCGGCGCGTCGCCTTGTCGCAGTGTCTCGAGACCGTTCTGGATGAAACGCATTACGAGGCGCGCATCGAGGTCGAGCCGCGTGGCGCCCAGCGCCGCGCCAATGTGCAGCGGCTCCTGGCGTTGACGCGTCAGTTCGACCGGTTCCAGCGGCAGGGCCTCTTTCGCTTCCTGAGGTTCGTCGAGGCCCAGCGCGCCGTCGAGTTCGAGCCGGAGCCGGCGGTGACGGAGGCGCGGGACGCCGTGCGGCTCATGAGCATTCACCAGAGCAAGGGGCTCGAGTTCCCGGTCGTCGTCGTGCCCGATCTGGGCAAGCGGTTCAATTTCGACGACACTCGAGGTCCGATCCTGATCGAGGAAGAACTCGGCTTTTGTCCGATGGTTCGGCCGGCGGGGGGCGTCGAGGCCTATCCGAGTCTGCCGCATTGGCTGGCCAGCCGCCGGGAACGCCACGAACTGCTTGGCGAGGAGATCCGCCTGCTCTATGTGGCCGCAACCCGCGCTTGCGACAAGCTCATCCTCGTCGGCAGCGTCTCGGCCAAGCGCGCCGAGGCAGGATGGCCTTTCGCGGAGGCAAAGGCCTTGACCGCCCGCCAGATTGGCTCGGCACGGTGCGGTCTCGATTGGCTGGGGCCGGTGCTGACCCAACTGGCGGGAAGCGCGGATTGGCTCGATCAGGGTGTCGGGCAGCGGGGCTGCTTCCGATGGGTGCGGCACGATCAACCGGCCCCTTTGAGTCCCCCGACCGGACCGGCGGTCGAAACGACGCCCGCGGCGCCTGCCCCCGCCGTGTGGACGGCTCTCGAAGGGCGTTTGACGTGGCAGTACCCTTGGCGCGCGGCCACGGTCGAGTCCGCAAAGACCGCCGTGACAACTCTGCGCCGCCGGGTGACTGAAGAGACCGATCGGGAGAGCCGCCGCTTGTTCCCGATCCCCTCGGGCGCGGACCCGAGTCATGCCAGGGCTCGAGAATCCGGACGCGTTCTCACGGCCGCCGAGCGGGGGACGGCCTATCACCGTTTTCTCGAATCGGCTGCGCTGGACACGCTGGCTCGTCCGGATGGCGTGCGCGCCGAGGTGGCGCGGCTTGAACACGAGGGGGTCCTGAGCGGGGACGAAGCCGCAGTGCTCGACCTGGGCGCCTTGGGAGCGTTTGGGCAATCGGAATTGGGCCGGCGCGTGATTGCGGAGAGGCAACAGGTGCGCCGCGAGCTCGACTTCACGCTGCGTCTCTCCCCGGAGGATTTCGAGCGGCTCGCGATACCCATCACCCGCGGACTCGGAGCGGACGAGTTCATCATTGTTCAAGGCGTTGTGGATCTCGCCGTGATGGTGTCGGATCAGATCTGGATCGTCGATTTCAAGACGGACGACATTGCCACGGACGGACTTCAGGCGAAGGTCGAGTCATACGCTCCGCAGTTGCGTCTCTACGCCCTGGCCCTGAGCCGGATATACCGACGTCCCGTCACCGAGGCTTGGCTGTATTTCTTTGCACTGGGCCGGGCCGAACCTGTGCCAACCTATGTTCAGCACGATCGAGCATGACCACAGCCCGAACATCAAGTGACGCGCAGCCTTGTGCAATGTCCGGGCTCAGGCGTCGCCAGTTCCTCCTCTGGGCGGGTGTCGCCGGAGCCGGTTTTCCATGCATTCGTCGCGCACTCGGGGCCGGGAGCAGTCAGCCGGTGTTGAGCATCGGGCTGATCGCAGATCCGCAGTACGCTGATGTTGATCCTGCCGGCACGCGGTTCTATCGGCAGTCGATCGGCAAGCTGGCCGAGGCGGTGAACCACTTCAACCGGCTCGAGATCGCTTTTTGTGTAAACCTCGGCGATCTGATTGATCGGGAGTGGAGGAGCTACGACGCGATCCTCGAGACATTGGCCGCGTCGCGCCATCGGTTCCATCACGTGCTCGGCAACCACGACTTCGAGGTGTCGAGTGACCTGAAGGCGCGGGTGCCGGCGCGGCTCGGACTCACCCGGCGGTTCTATGCCGTCGAGCGCGCCGGGTGGTGCTTCGCCATGCTCGATACCACCGATGTGAGCCTGTACGCGCAGCCGGAGTCGACGCCCGACCATGCGGAAGCCGCGGCGGCGCTCAAGCGTCTCGCCGACAGCGGCGCTGCAAATGCCCAGACCTGGAACAGCGCGATCAGCGGCCGTCAGTTGCAGTGGCTCGAGACCGCTTCCAAAGCGGCAGCGAAAGAGGGGCGGCGAGTGATTGTCTTCGCCCATCATCCCGTTCACCCGGACGGCGCCCATAACCTCTGGAACGTCCCAGAGGTTCTCGGTGTGCTGGATCGGAACCGGAATATCGTCGCGTGGTTCAACGGGCACAACCACGCCGGAGCATTCGCGGTCCGCAACGGCGTGCCATTCGTCACGCTCGATGGGATGGTCGAGACGCGCGACGCCAACGCCTACGCCGTCCTGAATCTGTACGCCAAGCACTTCGAGCTTGTCGGGCACGGACGCCAATCCGATCGCACGGCTGCGTTCGGCCCGGATGTTTCATAAAGCTCCGCGGAGTCTCGCATCCGGGCATGACGCGGCGTCACTTCGCCTTCACATCATAGCAGAACAGAAGATCCTGGTCGCGCAGGTAGAGCTTGCCGTTGGCGATGACCGGATGCGGCCAGGCCTGTTTTCCGCTCGGATCAGGCTGTTTGAAACGGCCCTTCTCCGCATACGCCGAAGGCGTCGCTTCGAGAAGGACCACCTCGCTTGCCCCCTCCTTCTCCTCGCGGCAGTAGAAATGGCCGTCGGCGTAGGTCAGCGAGCCTTTGCCCAGTTTTGCCTTCTCCTGCCAGGCCGTCGCGCCCGAGGCGAGGTTCTGGCACGTCCAGCCTCCTCGATCGGAGTGCCCGTACACGTGGTCACCGACCAGAATCGCCCCGCCGTGATGATTGGCCATGGTTTTGTTCGCGTAGATCTGGGTTGCGCCAAATGCCGCGCCGTTCTTTGCGATCCTGAACAGATTGCAGCCAACCTCGTATCCGGACGTCACGTAAACCAGGTCGTCCTTGACGATGGGTGTCGGGATGACGGCGACCCGGCCTTTGCGGGGGGCGCGCCAGAGGAGCTTGCCGTCGTTTGCGGCGACGCCCGCCACGCTCTCCATGGTGAGTTGAATGTACTGTCGCACGCCGCCGATGGTGGCAGGCACCAGCGAGGCGTATTGGGCGGCATCGGTGAATTCCTTGCTCTGCCACACGGGCGCCCCGGTCTTCTTGTCCAGAGCCACAATCGCCCCCTGCGCGCCGCCCGGTGTCACCATGATCTTGTCTCCATCGAGCAGCGGGGACTCGCTGTACCCCCATTCCGGCAGGCTGCCACCGAAGTCTGTGACGAGATGCTTGCGCCACAGTTCCTTGCCGGTGGCCGTCTCGCAACACACCAACTCGCCATACTGGCCCAGCGCAAAGAGCCGATCCCCATCCACCGTCGGCGTGCATCGGGGCCCCGCAAAACCGCCCCACCCCGGCGCGCCGGCCTTGCCCAGCCTGCTCGACCAGAGCTTTGTGCCGTCGCTTTCCTTGAGCGCAATGATGTCATTCCCATCCGCCATGTCGCCCGCGGTGAAGATCCTCCCTGCGGCGACGGACACCGTGGTGAAGCCGCTGCCGAGGCCAGCCGCTTTCCACGACAACTGCGGCCCGTTTGCCGGCCATGTCTTGAGCAGACCGGTCTCGGCGGATCGCCCGGTGCGGTCCGAACCAAACCACTGGGGCCAGTCGAGGGCGTGAATTGCGGGGGCGAGAAGGAGCCCCAGAAGCAGCAGCAGCGTCGCCTGAGCGCCATGGGATGGCTGATCGGTTCGTTTCATGGGGTGTCACGTATATGTGTTCCGGCGGTGAAGTAAAGCCTCTTCCTGCCAGGGCATGCGTTCCCTCGTAGACCGGCTGCGGAGCGCCGGCTTGCAGCGGGCCTCCCAGCCCGCAGCGGTCCGCATTGTCGAGTTTTCGGCCTCGCCACGGTCACGAGTCCACGAGACATGCGGGCCAGCCGGTGCCGGATCAGCGCAAAATATGCGAAGCAGTCGGCAAAGCATGTGGAGCCGATCTTGGGGCGGGCAGGGAAGGTGGAGTGTATTGACAGCGACAACGCGGGGCGCTCCGCGGCGCCCGAGCCGCGGTTTGGCGGCTGCGGATGGCGTTTGTCCGCGCCCCGTCCCGGTCAGGGACGGCATGGCAGCGCGCGGGGGTCAACAACCTGGAATTGGAATCGATCATGAAGAGCTTCACGACAATTGACGGCAACGAGGCAGTCGCCTACGTCGCTTACCGCTGCAACGAAGTGATGGGCATCTACCCCATCACGCCCTCCTCGAACATGGGGGAATGGTGCGACCAGTGGGCCTCCGAAGGGGTCAAGAATCTCTGGGGCACCATTCCGAGCGTGGTGGCGATGCAGAGCGAGGGCGGCGCCGCGGGCACGGTGCACGGGGCGTTGCAGACCGGGGCACTGACCTGCACGTTCACGGCGTCGCAGGGTCTTTTGCTGAAGATCCCCAACATGCTCAAGATCGCCGGGGAACTGACGCCCGCGGTATTCCATATCAGCGCGCGCGCCCTGGCCACGCACGCCCTCTCGATCTTCGGGGATCACAGCGACGTCATGCTGGCCCGCACGACCGGGTTTGCCATGCTCAGCTCCGACTCGGTGCAGGAGGCGATGGACTTCGCGCTGATTGCCCAGGCGGCGACGCTCGAATCGCGCGTGCCGTTCCTGCACTTCTTCGACGGCTTCCGCACGTCGCATGAGGTGTCCAAAATCGAGCTGATCTCCGATGACACCATGCGGGCGATGATCAGCGAAGAGGCGGTCATCGCGCACCGCCAGCGCGCCATGAACCCCGATCGCCCCGTCCTGCGCGGCACGGCCCAGAATCCGGACGTCTTCTTCCAGGCGCGCGAGGCGTGCAATCCGTTTTATTTGAAGTGTGCGGACGTGACCCAGCGGGCGATGGACAAGTTCTGCCAGTTGACCGGACGCGCGTACAAGGTGTTCCAGTACTCTGGCGCGCCGGACGCCACAGACATCGTCGTGCTGATGGGTTCGGCCTGTGAGACGGCGGACGAGACGGTCGATTTTCTCAATGCCCAGGGCGGGAAGTACGGCGTTGTGCGGGTGCGGCTCTACCGCCCGTTCGACGTGAAACGGTTCATCGAGTGTCTTCCGCCCACGGTCAAGTCCATTTCGGTTCTGGATCGGACCAAGGAGCCCGGGGCGGGGGGTGAACCGCTTTATCTCGACGTGGTGGCGGCTTTGGCGGAAGGGCTTCCGGAGGGCTACGGGCAGCTCAAGACGATGCCGCGTGTGCTGGGCGGGCGCTACGGCCTCTCATCGAAGGAGTTCACGCCCGCGATGCTCAAGGGTGTGTTTGACAACGCCCGCGGCGCCCAGCCGAAGAACCACTTCAGCGTCGGCATCGAGGATGACGTCACGCATTGCAGTCTCCCGTACGATCCGGACTTCTCGACGGAAGGCGAGAAGGTGGTGCGGGCGATGTTCTACGGCCTGGGATCCGACGGCACGGTCGGCGCGAACAAGAACTCGATCAAGATCATCGGCGAAAGCACCGGCAATTACGCGCAGGGGTATTTCGTGTACGATTCGAAAAAGGCCGGCGCCGTTACGGTCTCGCACCTGCGTTTCGGTCCGACGCCCATTCGGGCGACCTACCTGGTCAACAGGGCGAACTTCGTCGCATGCCATCAGCCGGTGTTTCTCGAACGCTACGACATGTTGCAGCCCCTGGTGCCCGGCGGCACGTTCCTGCTCAACACCCCGTTCGGCGCCGAGGAGATCTGGGATCGCCTGCCGCGCCCGATGCAGCTCCAGATGGTGAACAAGAAGGCGAAGTTCTTCGTGATCGACGCCATCAAGGTGGCCCATGCTTCGGGCATGGGCAGCCGCATCAACACGGTGATGCAAACCTGTTTCTTCGCGCTCTCGGGCGTGCTGCCGCGCGACAAGGCCATCGAGCAGATCAAGTACACCATCAAGAAAACCTACGGCAGGAAGGGCGAAGACGTCGTGCGCAAGAACATCGAGGCCGTCGATCACACCCTCGCCAATCTGCATGAGGTGAAAGTCCCGGCGCAGATCACCAGCGGGTTCGACATTCCCGATCCGTTCACCGCCGACGCCCCCAGCCGCGTCAAGGAAACCCTCGGCAAGATCTACGGCGGGCTGGGTGAGTCCCTGCCGGTGAGCGCCTTCCCTTGCGACGGCACGTTCCCCACCGCCACGACCCAGTACGAGAAGCGCAACCTCGCCCTCGAGATCCCGGTCTGGGATCCCAAGACCTGCATCCAGTGCGGCAAATGCGCGGTTGTCTGTCCGCACGCCGCCATCCGAATGAAGGTGTACGACGCGGCGGCCCTGGCCGGCGCGCCCGGCACATTCAAGTCGTGCGACGCCCGGGCGCCGGAGTGGAAGGGCATGAAGTACACCATTCAGGTCGCGCCCGAGGACTGCACCGGCTGCGTTCTCTGCGTGGACGCCTGCCCGGCGAAGAACAAGACCGAGGTGAAGCTCAAGGCGATCAACATGCAGCCCCAGGCCCCGCTGCGTGTCCCCGAACGCGAGAACTGGGCGTTCTTCCTCAAGATCCCCGATCTGGACCGCCGGAAGATCAAGGTGACCCAATTGCGGCAGCAGCAGGTGATGCGTCCGCTCTTCGAGTTCTCCGGCGCGTGCGCGGGCTGCGGCGAGACACCGTACATCAAGCTGCTCACCCAGCTCTTCGGCGATCGCGCCGTGATCGGCAACGCAACGGGCTGCAGCTCGATCTACGGCGGCAACCTGCCAACCACCCCCTACTGCGTGAATCACGAGGGGCGCGGGCCGACCTGGAACAACTCCCTGTTCGAGGATTGCGCCGAGTTCGGCCTCGGGTTCCGGGTGTCGATCGACAAACAGCGCGAGTTCGGGTGCGAACTCCTGCGGCGCATGGCGCCCACCCTCGGGGATGACTTCGTCAACGCCCTCATCACCGCGGATCAGACCAAGGAATCGGGCATCTACGACCAGCGCGAGCGGGTCGCGGCCCTCAAGCAGAAGCTCCAAGGCAACGCCTCGAGCGAAGCCAGGATGCTCCTGTCCGTCGCCGACAACCTGGTCCGCCGCAGCGTGTGGATGCTCGGCGGCGACGGCTGGGCGTACGATATCGGATACGGCGGACTCGACCATGTGCTGGCCAGCGGGCGCGATGTCAACGTGCTGGTGCTCGACACCGAGGTCTACTCGAATACGGGCGGCCAGATGTCGAAGTCCACCCCGCGCGGCGCCGTGGCCAAATTCGCCGCGGGCGGAAAGCCACTGGCCAAAAAGGACATGGGCCTCATCGCGATGACTTACGGCACGGTGTATGTCGCCAGCGTCGCCATGGGCGCCAAGGACGAACATACGCTGCGGGCGTTCATCGAGGCTGAGTCCTATCCGGGCCCCTCCCTGATCATCGCGTACAGCCACTGCATCGCCCACGGCATCAACCTGGACGCAGGCATCGGAATGCGGCAGCAGAAGAGCGCCGTCGAGTCCGGCCAGTGGCTGCTCTATCGCTTCGACCCGCGCCGCGCGGCGGCGGGCGAGAACCCGCTCCAGCTCGATTCCCAGGCTGCCAAGACGCGTGTCGCCGACTTCCTGATGTCCGAGAATCGCTTCAAGATGTTGACCAAGAGCAAGCCGGAAGATGCCAAGCGCTTTTTCGAGATGGCCCAGAAGGACGCCGAAGCGCGCTGGCAGTTGTACACCTACATGGCCGCGCGCAAGCTGGGAGGCAACGGCACGCCCGCGGCACCGGCTCCGGCTCCGGCTCCGGCGTCGAAGGCCTGAGGAACGGAATGACTGCCATTGGCGAGAACTGAATACTTGAAACGAGAAAGGAACCAATTATGGACTTCAGCACCACGTATCTCGGATTGAAACTGCGCAGTCCCCTCGTGCCCTCGGCCTGCCCGCTGACACGGGAGGTGGACGATATCAAGCGCGCGGAGGATTCCGGGGCCGGCGCCATCGTGCTCCCCTCGGTGTTCGAGGAGCAGATCCGGCGGGAACGCGCCGAGTTGGATGCGGCGCTCGAACAGGGGACCCAGAGTTTCTCCGAGGCTCTGAGTTATTTCCCTGACGTCGGCGAGTTCCGCCTGGGCGGCGAGGATTACCTCGAGCACATCGCGGCGGCCAAGGCCGCGACCAAGATCCCGGTCATCGCCAGCCTGAACGGGGCGTCCCTGGGCGGCTGGACGGACTTCGCCAGGAAGATCCAGACGGCCGGGGCCGACGCCCTCGAGCTGAATATCTACTACATCCCCACCGACCCCGATCTGACATCCGCCGATGTCGAGAAGACGTATCTGGACATCCTCAAGGCGGTCAAGCAGGCCGTGACGATCCCCGTCGCGGTCAAGCTCAGCCCCTTCTTCAGCAGCATGGCCAACGTCGCGCGCGAACTCGATCGCGCGGGCGCCAACGGCCTGGTCCTGTTCAATCGGTTCTATCAGCCCGACATCGACCTCGAGACGCTCGAAGTCGAGCACAGCCTCCTGCTCAGCACGCCGCAGGCCCGACGCCTGCCCCTGCGCTGGGTCGCCATCCTGCACGGCCGCGTCAAGGCCAGCCTGGCTGCAACCAGCGGGATTCACACCGCTTCCGATGCCTTGAAAGTGCTCATGGCCGGCGCGGATGTTGCGATGCTCTGCTCGGTGCTGCTCCGCAAAGGCATGCCTCAAATCGCCGCCATCGAGAAGGAGATGCGCCAGTGGATGGAGCAGCACGAGTACGACTCGATCGAGCAACTCAAGGGGTCGCTCAGCCAGAAGAACTGCCCCGACC
>ERZ795054.2330-NODE-2330-length-16155-cov-5.129565_pt1 | contig 16155 bp, 1 predicted proteins | sample MGYA00375138_ERZ795054 | MGnify/ENA primary metagenome ERZ795054 (study PRJEB30183, sample SAMN05720215) | anaerobic digester metagenome | isolation source: active sludge of municipal wastewater-treating anaerobic digesters | place: USA | collected 2014-12-23 ... | reverse complement strand
CGGGGAACGAGGCGGCCAACGCGACGCCGCTGAGCTTCCAGGTGGACCAGTCGACGGACAAGCCGCTCGTGGCGCTTACGAGCGTTGACCAAGGTGTCGTCACCCAAGGCTCCGCGGGGACGAACCTTCTCGTGGCCGGCGGCCGGATCGAGGGCAACGTCGTCGATGACGACGGACTCGCCTCCGCGACCATCAGCGTCTGGAACGCCTCGAGCGCCCTGGTTGTAGACACGGCTGCCCTCTCCCTTTCCGGCTCCGGCCGCTCGAAGAGCTTCTCCTACGACGTGAGCGCCCTCGCGGACGGCGCCTATTACTTCGCCGTGGACGTCCTCGACACGAACACGACGCCCGTGCACAACGAGCCGATGACCGCGGTCTGGTTCGCCTACGACACCGCGGTGCCGACTGTGGTCCTCTCCCCCATCGCCGGCGACTATCGCAAGGCGGATTTCTCGGCCGGAGGCACTGTCCTGGACGCCAACGGCATCCAGAAGCTGGAGTTCAGCTACGATGGCGGCGCGACGTGGACCGACCTCTCCTTGACCGCTACCTCCGGCGAGAACAAGGCCTGGAGCCATCTCGTCGTCGCGGCTGCGCACGAAGGCGCGAAGATCCTTGTCGCGCGCGCCACGGACGCCTTCGGACGCCAGGGCTTCTCCGACAGCAAGACTCTCACCATCGACGCGACTGCGCCCTCCGCGGCCATCGCGGACTTCACCGCGGGATACTACGCCGACGCGCTTCTCGCGGCGAGCGGCAACGCCTCCGACGCGACGAGCGGCGTGCTCAAGGTTGAGTACAGCCTCGACTCCGCGGCCGGTCCCTGGAGCTCCCTCACCGGGACCAATCTTTGGCTCAAGAGCGACATGGACAGCTCGGCTCTCCCCGAAGGCGCGGCGACCATCTGGGTGAAGTCCACGGACAATGCGGGCAACGAGTCCGTGGTCGCGAGCAAGACCTTCATCGTGGATCACGGCAACCCCGACCTCACGGTGGACGCCGCCTACGACGGCATCGTCTATCGGAACGCGCAGTTCACGATCTCCGGCTCCGTAGCCGACGGCAACCTCGGCGCAAGCCCGATCACGGTGACCGCGAAGAAGGACGGCCTCGCCTACGCGTTGACAGGCGCGTTCACCTACGCGGCTGGGAATTGGTCCCAGGTCGTGAACGTCTCCGGCTCCGGAGTCTACCTGATCACGATCACCGCGAAGGACAGCCTGAATCGCACGAGCGCGGCAACGCGCTCGGTTACGGTGGACACGACCGCGCCAAGCGTAGCCGTCACTTCGGTCTCCCCTCTTCTCGCGGGCAATGTCGTGAATGGTAAGGTGACGCTCAGCGCCACGGCGAGCGATTCGAGCGGCTTAGCCGGCGTGAAGTACTTCGTGCGCTCCGCGGCGGGCGTCCCCGCCTATGCCGACGGCGACGGCGTCGCCATGGACGCGCCGTACAGCGAGACCATCGACACGACCTCGCCCTTGCTGTCAGGAACCTATTACCTCTATGTCGTCGCCCGCGACAACGCGGGCAACGAGGCCGCGCATCTCGCCACGGTTCTCGTGAACCAGTCCTCCGACGCGCCCGCGGGCACGATCGAAAGCCCGGTCGCCGGCGACCCCATCGGCGCGGACAAGAAGGTCCGGGGCACCTTCATCGACGACGACGGCGTTGCCTCGGGAGGCTCGATCCTCTACGTGAAAAAGTCCACGGAGGGCTCGTACACCGCATTCCCGATCTCCGCGTCGAGCTCGGCGACCCAGCTCGTGGCCTGGTCCGTCGACCTCTCGGCCTATCTCGCGCTTCCGGTCAACGGCGACGGCACCTACGACATATATCTTCGCGTCACCGACGACGCGGCAAAGAAGGCCGGCCTGGCCGCGGCCTTCTCCGAGACGGTTCCGCGCCAGTTCACTTGGGACAACAGCCCCCCGACGGTCTCCGCATCCATCGGTGCTGCGCCTGCCAAGGTCGCCTACCGCGCCGGCGACGCGGTAACCCTCTCCTGGACGGCGAGCGACGCCTCCGGCATCGCGTCGCAGGACTACGCGCTCGAGGGAGCGGCGGCGGGAGACTTCTCCTCGTTGACCGCCGCCGCGCCGGATTACAGCGTGGTCTTCACGGTCCCCGCGGGCATGAGTTCGGGCAACAAGACCTTCACACTCGTGGCGACCGACTCGACCGGACGCTCGACGACCCGCACGGCTAGCCTCCTCGTCGACAACGACGTGCCGTCGGTGGAGGCGGCGATCACCCTCGAGCCGGCCTTCGTCGGCTTTACTCCCAACGGCGCGTTCGCGATCAAGGGCACCGCCTCGGATAATCGCGGCCTCTCCAGGGTGCAGGTGAGGCTCACGGGCTCGGGAGGCGGCGCCAGCCTTGACTGGACGGACGCCGTCCTCGTCAACGGGACCTGGAGTTTCCCCATCGCCGACAGCGCGACCTACGTTCCCGCTTCGGGCAACCTCGGTATCGAGGCGAAGTCGATCGACTTGGCCGGAAACGAGAGCGCCATCCAGTCCTTCTCGAAAGCGGTGGACCAGGCCGCGGACAAGCCGACCGTCGCGGTGATCAGCCCGGTGGGCGGCACTACCTACGGCTCCACGGTGCAGATCTCCGGAACGGCCGCGGACGACGACAACCTTGCCGACCTTGACGACAATTCCGCCATCGACGCAGATGCCCTCATGATCGAGTACTGGGACAACGCCCTCCCCGGCGCGAAATTCACGGTCAATCCGACCATTTCCGGTAGCGGCAAGAGCGCAACCTGGAACTACAGTCTCACGGGCCTCGCGGGCGGGAACTATACCGTCCACGTCCGCGCCAAGGACGACGCCGGCACGCTCGGGGACTGGAGCGCCGACGCGACCTTCACCGTCGACACTGGCGTCCCGACCCTCGTGGTCTCCACGGCGCTCGCGGCCTTCGTCAACAACGGCAGCCTCGCGCTTACAGGCACGGCGGAGGATTCCGGCGGCTTGAAATACGTGAGGGCCCGCGTGAACGGCGGCTCCTGGATCCTCGCTGCCGTGGCCGGCATGACTGACGCGAACTCCGACGGCTTCTGGGACAGCCTGGCGACAGGCACGGTGAACTGGACGATCAATCTCAATCTCGGTTCCGACGGCCTCAAGACGATAGAGATCGCCGCCGCAGACAACAACGATCTAGTCTCCACCGCGCAGAGGAGCGCTACGCTCGACGCGACCGCGCCGACGGGGGCCTTCGACGCGCAATTCCGCGACGACCCGAGCGGCACCTTCCTCGCGACCACCATCCTCAACAAGCTCGTTCGGATAACGGGCACGGTGACCGAGCTCAATCTACGCGACACGGATCCGATCGAGATCTCCATCGAGGACAGCGTGAACGACGCTTGGACGCCCGTCGCAGGCACTTTCGTCTGGAGCCACGCGTGGAGCACGGCCTCCCTAGCCGACGGCGATTACACCTTAAAGCTCCGCGTCACGGACAAGGCGGGAAACTTCACCGATTCGATCGTAAAGGTCGTCACCACGAAGCAGTCCGCCGACGTACCAGCCATAACCCAGGCTTTCGTCGACGCGCCGAGTTCGGCTGAGGCGGGCAGCAACGTGCTGGGCGCGGTTCTCAAGATATCGGGCACGATCTCCGACGACGACGGCTTCATGGCGAGCGCGGTAAGCGTCCTCCTGGACGGCGCCACGACACTCACCCCGACAAGCCCGAGCGGCACGACCAGTCCATGGGAGTATACCTGGGCGAGTCTCGCTGAGGGGGAGCACTACCTTGCGATAACGGTGACCGACCGCAACGGCGCTTCGGCCTCCATCGGTCCGACTTATTTCATCGTCGACAGCCAGAATCCAGCCCTCTCGCTCACGACACCCGCCGCCGGCGCAAAGGTGAAAGAAGGCAATCTCGTCATCGCCGGCACCGCGACGGACGGCGGCGGATTCGGTGCGAATCCCCTTTCTATCACCCTTCGCCACAGCGACACGGGATCGCCACTTCACAACCAGGTCCTCAATCCGGCCGTGTCCGGCGGCGTCTTCAGCCAGTCTGTCCCCATCGACGCTGCATCGAAGGACGGAACTCTCTACATGGATCTCGTCCTTGCCGACAGGGCCGGCAAGCAGGCCTCGATCACCCGCGCGGTAACCATCGACACCACCGCGCCTTCCCTAAGCCTCAACTACCCCAGCCATGCGGCCTATATAAACGGCTTAGTCTCGGTGACGGGCACGGCTGACGACCTTAGCGGCCTCGCGGACGTAACCCTCCAGATTCTAGACCCGGCCACCAAGCTCCCCGTCGCGGGCTTGACGCGGGGCACCACACTCTCCGCCTGGGACTTCTCCCTCAATGCGGAAACCTACGCTTCCGCGACCTATGGCGTGGACGTGAACGCCGACGGCAAGCTCTGGAAGGTCTTCTTCCGCCTCGCCGCGACCGACAATTCCGGAAACGTGACCGAGTACAAGGTGGGCGATCCCCTCGATTGGCCGTACTTCTTCATCGACACCGACGGCGACAAACCCACGATATCCGTGACCCAGCCTAAAAACGGCGACAAGATCGGCGGCTTCGTGAACATGTTCGGCACGGCCACCGACGACGACGGCGCGGTTATGCAGGTCGAGGTCCAGATCGACTTCAATGGCGACGGCGACTTCCTCGACAGCCGCGACCTCGACAACAGCGACGGGGATTCGAATCCCCTCACTGGCATCCAGTCCGGCGTGGACACCGATATACTCGGCACGACGGTCAGGATCGGGGACGGGGCCCACAAGTGGGAGGATGAGTCCGCCTGGTACGTCGTGCCCGTGAGCAACAACGCCTGGACGGAGGAGCTAAACTCCGCCAACGAACTCTACGCTTCGAACACCGGCGGCACGGGGAACATCACGATCCGCGCGCGGAGCCGCGACATGTTCGGCCTCGCGAGCGAGATCTCCTCGCGCACGATCACCCTGGACCAAAATTTCCCCCGCATTGAGAACGTCACGCCGCTCGACCAGAGCTACCAGAGCGGCGTCTTCGACCTCTTCGCGGAGTTCGGCGACAACGTCGACCTCACCCTCGGCCCGGTTGCCCAGATACGGATCAATGTCAACAAGACCGGCTACCAGACCCTGGTCGAAGGCTTGAACACTGGAGCCGGACACCCGTACGCCCTGGTCGCCGACCTCGCGGAGCCTCAGAACGGGTATGACCTGACGTTCCCGATCGACACGAACAGCTACTTCAACAACAGCTCCGGCATCCTCTATGTGGACCTCTACGTGCGTGACCTCGCGAACAACGTGAATCAGAAGACCCTGACCTTCTATGTCGACAACCAGGACCCAAGCTCGTCCTGGTCCGACTCAAGCACGAGGCCCGACGGATCGAGCCTCCGCAACGGCATGATCACGGTGAACGGCGCGGCTAAGACCTATGTCGAGGCCAACTACGGCGACTCCGGATCCGTGAGCGGAATCTCGCGCATCGAAGCCTACGTGGTCCGAGGCGGCCAAGTCCGCAACCTCAAGGCGAACGGCGTCTGGGCCGGAACGCCGACCACCGAATCCGCAGCAATCGAGACTTATAGCCTCGCGGACAACACCTGGACGGCGGGAACGAATCCAGCGGCGCCCATCGTCACGCACGCCGCCCTCGGCTCGGATTACGTCATCAAGGTGGACAAGGCCACCGAGATGAGCGATCTCATCCTCGGCACGGACACGGACGCGGACGGCTATCACGAGTATCTAGGCATCTACGAGGGGAAGGCTCGCTGGCGAGCCTACTTCGACAGCCAGTACCTGCCTGACGGCCTCGCCGACCTCCATTACGTGGTGTACGACCTCGCCGGCAACTATGTGCACCGCATGCGGCAGGTCTTCTTCGCGAACAACGGTCCGCGGTTCGACCAGGTGCGGGCCGGCTCCGACCTCAACTCGGACGGATCGGTCGCCAATCCCGACCTGGTCGCGAAGACCGGCCTCTCCCTCTCCGGGGCGGACCGGCCGAGCGCGGCGTCCTTCGCGGACGCGAGTCTCGCCGGCAACGCCCTGGTTGCCGTCGGGCAGCGCATCACCGTGAACGGCGCGAGCCGCGGAGCCATCAGCGCCTGGGACTCCGTTTCCGGCCTCATCGCCTGGGACGGCGCCGCTCTCGCGACGGGAACCCCCGTGACCAGCTATTCGATCACCGAGATCGAGGAGATGAAGGACTACTACAACATCGAGACTGCTCTCGACAGATCTGATTATCTCAGGGCTAAGAACGGAAAGCTCCGGCTCGCGGTCTTCGCGAGCGACCCCACGGGCAGCAACCAGGGGGTGAAGAAGGTCTTCGTCGACGTATACGACGCCTCCGGAACCGTCAAGTTCGGCAGTCCCCAGGCAACCGGCTACGATCCTGTAGACGGGGACATAGACGTGACGCTCTCCCCGACGCCGGGCAGCGCCCCGTGGAACACCGCCTATTCCGGCGGCCTCGCCAACTTTAACCTCAAAGTCACCATCCGGGACAACGACGACATCAACGTCTCCCGCTGGGTGAAGGCGCGAATCGTCGATCCAGCCGACTCCACGAAGCCGGTCGTGACGCTTTCGCCGCTAGCGCAGGCCGATCAGCTGTCATCCGTCGGCCACCTCGAACTCAAGGGCGATAGCTCGACATCTGCCTGGACCGCCATCGCGGCAGCCTACGGGGACGACGACCCGAAGGCCTCTGGCACGATCGTCGTCAGGGGTACCGTCTTCGACGAGAACCGCGTCACTGAGGTCAGCGGCGCCGCGGAAGGCATTCCCCAGACCCTCCTCGCAAGTTGGTCAGGCGGCGCCCTCGCGGCCGCGACCGGGGCCTTCGAGATAACGGGCCAGACCTTGGGCGAGACCGGGCATACGGTGAACTTCGCCTATTCCTGGGACACCGCGGACGTTACTGGCGTCGCGGGCTTAGACAAGAGCCTCGCTTTCGGCGCTAGGGACGGCGCGGCGGCGCCGAACGCCGCGGATCCGAAGAGCCAGCGGGTGGACGTTGTGCCTTATATAAAGGCGATCGCGCGCGATTCCCTCAACTACAACACGTCGCGCTCGCGGCTAGGCTCCTTCTCGCTCCGCCAGGGCGAGCCGGTGACTGTCACGGGCTTCAACCTCTTCAACACCACGGCGGATACGGTCTCCTTGCCCGGCGCCGCGACGACCCTCTCGGCGGGCTCGACTCCGGAAAGTTTCACGGTGACTCTCGCGGCCGCGGCGACGAGCGGCCCCGTCGCCGTCACGGTGAGCGGCATTGTCTCGGTCAACAACCTGAACGATAACACCAAGGCCTGGAACACGGAGGTAGACCCAGCGGACACGGCTTCCGCGCTTTGGACGGACGACCGGAAGGTCCATGTATGGCGCTCGGACGACCTCCAAGCGGGCTCCAACCGTGGCTACTTCACCGGCAGCGTAGATCCGGAGTATCCCGCAATGACGGCGGACAACACCGGCGTCCTGTACGGTTCATGGAGCAATTATGCGACTTCGAACGTGTATTGGGGCACGAACGCCGCGGCGGCGAACGAGATCTACCATTCCTACGATCCGCTCGAACACACCGATATCGATTACGGCGCACGCCAAACCGTCGTCTACAACGCAAACACCTACGGCAACAATACCTGGAACCAGGATGGCGCCGGCGGCGTGCAGATATGGGACAGTCAGTCAACGGCAAATCCGCCGGACGGAACTGGTGTAGGGGACTTCTATAACATGGAGGAACTGTATCACGACGAAAAGCTCATGCAGTTCATCAATCCGCGGGTTGTCGGGAGCGGCGGCGCGATCCACATTTCATACTTCGACACCGATACCAAGGCGCTGAAATACGCATATCAGCGTAGCGGATCCGTATTCACGGGGGAAAACCGCGGCTGGATTAGCATCGACGGCGGCTATGACGAGGATGATACTGGAACGGGAGCCCTCGCCTCTGTCATGGGTACCGGCGGCACAACTCGTACGGTCTTGTCAGTCGCCGTCGCGATCGGCGATTATGTATCCATCGGAGACAGGATCGTCCAAAGAAGCGATGGCACATGGATATTATCCACGGCCCAAGGACAGATAGAAACGGTGATTGCTGTTGGCGCGAACGTGAACAGCTCAATTGTCGTCGCAACTGTAAGGGATTTGGACCGTGTCGTCGACAAGGGCGGCTCGAGCCGCGCCGCCTCCGCCGGTGAGTACTCGGCGATAGACGTGATGCCGACGAGCGGATTCCCGGTCATCGTCTATTACGACATCACGAACCAAACAGTGCGCTTGGCGCGCGCGTCGGCGGTCAATCCCACGGCCTCGCAGTGGGTCCTGCAGACTGTGATGTCCTCGGGCACCGACCCTAATTTCAAGTACTCGGGCAAGTACATTTCGATGCGGATCGACTCGGCGGGCTATGTCCATCTTGCCTTCTACCGCAACAGCACGGGCGATCTCGTCTACATGAAGTCGACCAATAACCCGACGGACGGGTCGGCCTACGTCTTCGGAAAGAGCGTGATCGTCGACTCGGTCGGCTCGGTCGGCATCTGGGCGGACGTCTCGCTCGACGGGACGAATCCGGTGCTCTCCTACCTGGACTCCTCGATGGTCAACACCTTCGACGGAGTGAAGGTCGCCTATTACGATCCGACGCTGGAGACCCTCTCCGGCGACACGGCCGGCCAGCCGGACACGATCGACGGCTGGGAGACGATGAACGCCGCGCTCGGCTACGAGGTGGAGAGCGTGCGCACGAGCGTCGAGGTGGACACGGGCGCCAATTTCTGGCACGCCGCGGTCGGCTACGGTTCGAGCGATTACTTCCGCATCGGCTACTATGTGAAGTGAAGAGGAAGGAGTACGGATCTTGACGCATCATAGTAAGAACGGCGGACGGATGGCCAGAATCGCACTGCTGGGGGCGCTGGCCGCGCCGCTTTTTCTCGGAGCTTGCGGCGGCGCGGGAGGGCTTCGCTCGGCTTCGAAGCCCTTCGAGGCGGCGTTGGAGGATCCCGCGACTCCCCCGGCTTCGAAGCGCCTTCTTTCCACCGTCCGCGAAATCGCCGCCTTCGGCGCGGAGGCCTACGGCCTGGGTCGGGAGGCAGCGGCCCTTCGCTACCTTCCCGGGCCGAGGTCGGCTCCTGCTTGGCGACTCACCCTCGCGGCTCCCCGCTCCGTCGCCCCGCGCTCGGTCGCCTACTTCGTCGACGAGGCGAAGGCTCGGAAGGCCGCGGAAAAGGCGGAGGGGGAGGGCGCTGGGGCCTTCCTCGAACCCTGCGACAGCCTTTGGCCCCTTGGGCTCGCGCCCGGTCCCCTTGTGGAATCGGACGCCGCGCTCGGCTACGACAGGCTCGCGGAGCGCGTATTCCGCGAGCTATTCTACGCGGCCTACGGCAAGCGAGGGGACGAGGCGAGCCGCGAATCCTTCGCCACCTTCGCCGCCGAGGAGGCGACCGCCGCCTATCTCGCGTCCAAGTTGACGCCCGCTTCGCCTCTCCTCGGAAACTACCTCGCTGAGAAGCGCGATGAGCGGACCTTCGCGGCGCTCTTCCCGGACTACCGCTCGCGCTTCGAGGGGCTCTATGCGCAGTCGCCTCTGCCCTCGGATTGGGTGACGCTCCGGGACTTCCTTTCGGAAGCCTGGCTCCAGGACTATCGCGCGAATTACCCGAACAGGTTCATTACGAACAAGTTCAAGGATTTCGGGCGGAAGATGCCAAGCGACGCGGAGCTGGCCGCGTGGAGCGACCCCTTCGCCGGACGGGCCGCCTGGGAGAAGCGTTTGACGGAGCTGGCCGGCGATTTCCCCGCCCTCGTCCGCCGCGAGCTCGGCCGCTAAACGGCGGGGAGAGCCGCGGGGAACCGCGGCTCTCCCGGTTTTGCGACGCTTCAAGCGTGTCGATACTGTAATGTAGGAAGTTCCGCTCGATAAGGAAGGCCTATGCCCCTCGCCCCGCGCTCCTTCGGCCCTCGCGGCGCCCGCCGCGCCCTCCTCGCCCTGGCCCTCTGCCTGGCCGCCCTCCCCGCCGCCGCGATGGGAGGCAAGGAGCCGCCCCGGGAGAAGGCCTCAGGCCTCGAGGACTGGGAGCACGGCTTCGACCTCTCGGGCCTGCCCGCCGGGAAGTACAACATCGTCGTCGAGGGGAAGGACAAGGCGGGGAACGTCTCCATCGCGGGGCCGATCAACGTGTACGTCGACCCGGCCTCCGACCTGCCCCGGGTCTCCATCGTCAACCCGTTGCCGCTCATGCGCGTCGGCGGCGACCTCAACGTGGTCGGCACCTGCGTCGACGACGACGGCGTCGCGAGGGTCGAGGTCTCCGTGGACGGCGGCGAGTTCGTCCCTGCGGAGGGCGGGGAGTTCTGGTCCCTCTACCTCGGCACGAAGGACCTGGCCGACGGGAAGAGGACCATCGCGGCGCGGGGCGTCGACATCAACGGGCTATCGGGGCCCGAGGTCCGCGTCTCCTTCAACCTGGACCGGGCCAAGCCCCTCGCCTCGGTCGCCGCGCCCGAGGCGGGCGCCCTCGTCGCGGGCGCGATCAGGCTCGAGGGGACGGTGTCGGACGCGAACGGGGTCGCCTCGCTGGAGATCTCCATGGACGGCGGCTCGTCCTTCTCCAAGGTCGAGCTCAAGAAAAGCAAGGAGGCGGCTGCCGCCTCCTTCGCCTATTCCCTGGACACGCGCAAGCTCCCGGACGGCCCGCGCGTGGTGTGGATGCGGAGCGTCGACGGCGTGGGCTCGAAGGGCTCGGCCGCCTTCCTCCTCGTGGTCGACAACACCAAGCCCGCGATCGAGATCCTGCGCCCGGCCAAGGAAAAGGCGGTGAACGGCCGCTTCGCCCTCGCGGGAGCGGTGCGCGACGCCGTCGGCGTGAGGCGGCTCTCCTACGAGTTCGGCGGGGCGGAGAAGGGCGAGATCGAGCTCACGCCGGGGAACCCCTACTTCGTGAAGGAGCTCGACTCCGGCGCCCTGAAGGGCGACAAGGCCGAGATCGTCCTCCTCGCCGAGGACAGGATCGGCAACGTCACGAGGCTCGCGCTCGCGCCCAAGGTGGACCGGAAGGCCGACAAGCCGGTCGTCCGCGTCTCCTACCCGGCCTCCGGCGGCCAGGCCAGGCCGGGCGAGTCCGTCTGGGGCGCGATAGCCGACGACGATGGCGCGGCCATGGTGCGCTTCTCCTTCGACGGCGGGGCGCCTTCCGAGCTGCCCGCCTCGGAGCATTTCGCCATCCCCCTTCCCGAGCTCGCCTCGGGCAGGCATGTCGTCTCCATCACCGCTGTCGACGTCGAGGGCGCGGCGGGCGATCCCCTCGTCCTGCCCTTCGTCATGGACCGCGGCCCGGGCGCCGTCTCCTTCCTTCGCGTCTCGGGCGGCGCGGCGAAGCAGGCCGCCGGCAAAGCGGCTCCGGCCGAGGGGGCCAGGGACTACGCGAGCGGCGTCGAGGTGGCCCTGGACTCGGGGAGCCTCCTCGAGGGCCGCGTCGAGTCGGCCAATCCGCCCCTCTCCGCCGAGTGGTCGGTCGCAGGCGGCGCGCCGCGGAAGCTCGAGCTTTCGAAGGCCGCGGAGCCCGGCGCCTATTCCTTCAGGCTGCCCCTGGACCGGAGCCTGCCCTACGGCTTCGCGCCGATCGAGGTGAAGGTCGCCGACGGCTTCGGCAACTCCTATTCGGGCCGAGCCCTGGTCTACGCGACCAACCTGGGCGCGATCCGCGAAGACTCGGGCTTCCGCTTCGACGACCCGAGGATAGGCGAGGGCGGGCGGGTCGTCCTCTCCGCCGCGGAGCCGCTCCTGGGCGCCTTCTACCGCGAGGAGCTCGCCTCCCTCCGCCTGGAGCCCGCGACGGACATCGTCGCCGCGAGCTTCGACGGCCGCGTCGTCTCCCTGGCCGTCCTCAAGGAGGGCGCGACGCCTCCCCTGCGCCTGGTCGGGAAGACGAAGCGCGGCCACGACTTCGAGGCGGGGCCCTTCTCCTTCGCCTGCGACTCCATTCCTCCGCGCATCGAGATCGAGTCGCCCGCGGAAGGGGCCTGGCACTCGGGCCGCTTCGAGGCGAAGGGCCGCGTCGTCGACTCGGGCGGCCTCGCGAAGCTCCTTGTCCGTTCCTCTCCCGGCGCCGAGGCCCGCGAGCTCAAGGTCGGGTCCGATGGACGCTTCTCCTTCTTCGTCGAGCCCGCAGCTTCGGCCGCCGCGGCCGGAGGGATCGCCCCCGCGGAAGCCGGCTCGGCCGGGCCCTCCTACCTCGAGGTCGAGGCCGTGGACTCGTCGGGCAACGCGGCCCGCGCCTACAGGAGCTACGGCGTCGACGCGAAGGCTCCCGCACTGCGCTTCCTCTCGCCCGAGGCCGGCGCCCAGGTGAGCGGCCCCGAGGACATCGCCGCGGTCGCCGAGGACGCCTCCGGCCTCGCCTCGGTCGAGTACGCCGCCGACGGAGCCTCCTTCACTCCGGTCGAGCGGCGCGGGAACGCCTTCATCCACCGCGCCGATCTCGCGGCCAATCCCAAGGCCGCCTATCGCGTCACCGACCGGGCCGGCAACGCCGCCGTCCTGCGGCCCGAAGTGAAGGCCGTCCCGGCGGCCAAGCCCCTCCCCGCCGCCGGCTCGGTCTCCGTCGAGCCTGAGGCCGGCGAGGCGCGGCTCGAGCTCGCGGGCGCGGCCGGAACGGGCGCCGCCGCGCGGAAGCTCTCCCTTCTCCTCCCCGCCCTTTCCGAGGAGGCCTTCAGCGCCCTCGGCCTCGCGGAGGGGAAGGAGGCGCCCGAGCGCTTCTCCGTCCGCCTCCTCGCGTCCGGCGCCCTGTCCCTCAAGGGCAAGGTCGCCTCCGATGGCAAGGTGAAGGCCCTCTCCTTGAGCCTGGACGGCGGCGCGAGCTACGCGTTCCTCTTCCAGGCCAAGGACGCCAAGTCGATCCTGCCCGAGGCGGCGGTGGCGCTCAACGTGGACACGGCGAAGCTCCCCGACGGGGAGGCCCGCCTCGTCCTCAAGGTGGAGGGCGAGGCCGGCGGCCTCTCCTACGTCCCGCTCTATCTCCTCGTCGACAACAGGGCGCCCGAAGCCGCGATTCTCGCGCCCGAGGCCTCAGTCGCCGCCCTCCCGGGCCTTTATCCCCTGGTGCTGAAGATCTCGGATCCGCCCGGACCTTCGAGTGGCGCGGGTGTCACTGCACTGACGTCTGGCGGCGGGGCCTTCAGCGGGGTGGCCGCGGCCGAGCTCAGCCTGGGCGCCGACAAGAAGGCCCTCCCCGTGGCGGAGGGCGGCTCCTACTACGCATTATGGGCCGATCCCGAGGCCGCCGCGGCCGCCGCCAAGGGCGCCGCCCTCGCTGTCTGGCTCTCCGCCCGCGACGCCGCCGGCAACGCGGCCGCCGCGACAAGGAAGCTCGCCTACGACGCCGCCGCCGACGCGCCGCGGATTACTCTCTCCCTCCCCGCGCCGGCGGCGGTCGCCGCCCCCGCCCCGGGCGCCAAGCCGGCCCCGGCCGCGACCGAGCGGCTCGTCCTCTCGCCAGGGGACGCGATAGCCGGACTAGCCGCGGACGACGACGGCCCGGCGGAGCTCCGCCTCTCCTTCGACGGGGGCGAGGCCCTCGTCTTCCCCGCCGGAGCCTTCGCCCTCGCCCTGCCGGCCCTTTCGCCCGGCAGGCATTCCCTGAAGCTCGAGGCCCGGGACCAGGGCGGCAAGTCCGCGGAGGCGAAGCGCGAGCTCCTCGTGCGCGGGCCCGCGCCTTCGTTCTCCGGCGTCGAGGCCGGGGCCGCCTCGGGCCGCAAGGCCTGGCTGCCCGGCCTGGAGCTCGCCCTGGCGTCGGGTTCCGCGCTGTCGGGCCGCGTCGAGGCGCCCAACGGCCTCTCCTCCCTCGAGTACTCGGTGAACGGCGGCGCGGCGCAGAAGGCCCTCCTCGGCAAGGCCGAGGCGGGCGGCGCCGCGGCAGCCGCGCTGCCCTTCAGCGCCGCCCTCCCTGCCTCGCTCCCCTACGAGCGCTTCGTCGTCGAACTCGTGGCCCGCGACCTTTCGGGCCTGGAGACGAGGCGGCGCTACGACTTCCACGCCGTCCTGCCCTCCCTTCCCGGCGCCCCGCCGGCCGACGACGCGGAAGGCCTCCGCTTCCACGACGCCCGCGTCTCGGCCGAGGGCGAGGCGCTCCGCCTCCTCCTCAAGCCGGGCGAGCGCCTCTCCGGGCGCTTCAACGGCAGGCCGCTTGCGTCCCTCGCCGTCGAGCCCTCCGTCGGCTTCCTCTCCGCCTCCTTCGAGGGCGCCTCCGTGTCCCTGGAAGCCAAGGCTGAGGGCCTCTCCGGCCCTCCCTACGCCGCGGCCCAGGGTGCCTTGCGCCTCGTCGCCGTCACGGTGGACGGCGACCGCTTCGAGTGGGGGCCCTTCTCCCTCGCCGTGGACGCGGCCTCTCCCTCCCTCGCGCTGGATTCGCCGGCCGACGCCTCCTGGACCAAGGGTCCGACGCGGATCGCGGGCCGGGCCGAGGATCCGAACGGCGTCGTCGCCGTGGAGCTCTCCGTGAACGGAGGCCCGCGGACGCGCCTCGAGCCCCGGGCCGCCGCGCCCGCCGCGACGCCGCCAGCCGCTCCTGCCGCGCCCGCGGCTTCCGCGGCCAAGGCACCGGCGGCCAAGCCGGCCGCCGCCCCGGCCCCCGCGCCCTCCGCGTCAGCCGCCCCTGCGCCCAAGGGCCCCCTGGCCGCCTACACCTTCGACGCCGAGCTGCCCCTCGCCGAGGCGGAGGACGGCATCATCCGCCTGGAGCTCTTCGCGCGGGACTCGGCGGGCCGCGAGTCGAGCCTGACGCGCTTCGTCTACAAGGACAGCCAGCCGCCCACGCTCTCCCTCGTCCTCCCGCCGCCCGGGGAGGCGGTCAACGGCACGACGACCCTCGTCGGCGAGGCCGCCGATTCCGGCCGCCTCGCCTCGGCCTCCTTCTCCGCGGCCAAGGGGGCCGCGGCCGAGGAGGTCCTGGGCCTCTCGGTCTTCTCGCGGACGGTGGACCTTGCCCGCGTCGCCTTCCCCCTCCCCGAGGGCTACGGCTTCGCGGTCGCCGACCGGGCGGGCAACGTCGCCGTCCTCTCTCCCGAGCTCCTCGTCGACAAGGAGAAGGACAAGCCCGTGGTGGAGATCGCCGCCCCGGCCGAGCTCGAGGTGATCCGCGCCGACTTCTTCGTCTCGGGCACGGCCTTCGACGACGACGGCGTGGCCGCGATCGAGTACCGCCTGGACGGCGGCGAATGGGTCCGCGTCGAGCCCAAGGGCGCGGGCTTCTCCGTGCCCAGGACCCTCGCGGAGACGGCGGACAACGAGCACCTCGTGGAGGCCTTCGCCAAGGACCTCTACGGCGTCAAGGGCGACACGGTCGCGCGGCGCTTCCGAGTCTCCAAGGAGGAGCCCCTCGCGCGCATGACCTCTCCGAGCATCGCCAAGCCCCAGCGCGGCCTCGTGGAGCTCGCGGGGGAGGCCTCCGACGCCAACGGCGTCGCCTCCGTCCGCCTCTCCTTCGACAACGCGACGGCCTTCAACCTGGGCTCCGGGGCCGAGTCCTGGCGCTATCCCCTCGACACCCGGGTCCTGGCCGACGGCCTCCACGCCATAGCGGCGAAGCCCCTGGACAAGTACGACACGGAGGGCTTCTACGCGACCCTCCTCAACGTGGACAACACGCCGCCCCGCGCGGAGCTCTCCCTCCCGGCCGACGGAGCCTCCTACTCCGGGACACTTCCGCTGAGCGGAAGGGTGTCGGACAACGTCAGGCTCGACTCGGCCCGCGTCGAGGTCGCGCCCATCGGGCAGGGAAGGCCGCCCGTCCTCGTCGTGGACCTGGGACAGGCGGCCGTCGTGCGCAGGGAGCTCGACGTCTCCGCCCTGCCTCCGGGCGGCTACACGGTGCGCCTGGTCGCCAAGGACCGGGCCGACAACGAGACCCTGGCGAGCCGCGACGTCGTCCTCAAGGAGGGCCGCCCGGCGGACAGGGTGGAGATCCTCTTCCCCGTGGAGGGCGAGGAGCTCTCCGGCGCCGCGCGGCTCTACGGCCGACTCTCCATCTCGGGGGGCGCGAGCGCCGCGACCATCCTCGTGGACGGCGCCGACGTCGGCACGGCCGCCGTGGACGCGCGGGGCTACTTCGCCTTCGACCTGCCGGCCGACAGGCTGGAGGAGGGC
>ERZ795054.2329-NODE-2329-length-16160-cov-4.120832_pt1 | contig 16160 bp, 6 predicted proteins | sample MGYA00375138_ERZ795054 | MGnify/ENA primary metagenome ERZ795054 (study PRJEB30183, sample SAMN05720215) | anaerobic digester metagenome | isolation source: active sludge of municipal wastewater-treating anaerobic digesters | place: USA | collected 2014-12-23 ... | reverse complement strand
CCGTCAAATTCTTCCAGGCCGACCGGACCCACATCCACGGCACGGGTAGCCACACCGGTGCATCCGGTAGTAGGACTGGTATAGGTATAGGTGAGGGTATGGATCCCCTGACCGGCCACCGCAGGATAGAACATACCTCCGCTCACACCCGGACCGGTATACGTGCCTCCGGCCGGACTACCCTGGGTGAGGGTAAAGGGCGGGGTGCCCATGGTCATCGGGGCAATCGGGCCGAAAGTCACGTTGGGAAGTGGGTTCACCAGCACGATCACGGCATCGGTGCCGTAATCCCCGTTCTGGTCGGTCACGGTCACGGAATAGGTAGTATTGGTGATGGGGCTGGCGAGCGGGTTGGCGATGGCTGCGTTGTTCAGCGAGGTGGCCGGGCTCCAGCTATAGATGTATGGCTGAATGCCCCCGCTGGCAGAGACGTTGAGCTGCACACTGCCGCCCTGGCACATCGAGAGGTCGGGACCGGCATTGACGATCACCACGGGACTGATCACAAAGGCGGTGTCAGGCACCCTGGGGCTCGGACAACCGTTTCCTGCCCCTTTCAGGGCAATGTCGGGCCGGCTATAGGTCAGCATATTGGCCCAGGTCGCCACACTGGGGAACGAACCATCCTGATAGTCGTACTTTGCCTTGTAATCGTTCGTCTGGGTGCAGCGGAAATAATGGTAGGGACTGGTATAGGAACCGTCACGGTTCTCCCAGTATACCATCAGGTTATCCATGCCATTGTAGTGGAATGGATTATCCAGAGGGATGGAGACCCAACCCGGACCTGTCCAGGTCACCGGACCGTCATACACCAGGGTCATCCCGGTAGTATCGGGGATGAGGGCCGAACTGAAGACCGCATCGGCGGTGTGTTTCAGATAGATCTTCTGATTCATCATAGGGAACACCACGGCATTGTCCACGTAATAGGCAATGGAATCCATCTCCCCTCCGGTATTGAGCTCACTGGCCAGGTAGAGGGAGGCGCTCCAGTTGTAGTCGTAGTACCCATAGCTGGGTACATAGGGCGACGAAACGCTGCCCGGACCCAGGGTCACATTCTGGAACCCGCTCCCATACAGGGCTTCCACCCAATAGACGGTAGTGTTCTGGAGTGGGGGCGTTACAAAAGTGTCCCCAACCCCAATATTCAGCAGGGCCGTGGGGCTGTCGTACCACCAGTAGGCCTGATCAGGGGCCGGGTTGGCAATGGTAAGGCTGGCGGTGCCCCCAATGAGGGTGGTAGCACTTACCGGCTGGGGTGCCGGCGGGCTGTTGAAAGAGTTGGCGCTGGTACTGCCGGTATCGTTGACATGCCAGCTGTCCCCCGTGAGGCTCACCCATCCCGTCATTCCGAACACGGAGTCGGTCACCGTTGTCAGGTTGGCCTTGGTAGCAAAAGTGAAGGTCGCAGTATCTCCTGGAACGATGATCATGTTCATGGGCTCAGTCACGGGAAGGGCAGCCCCATGGATATGATAACTGGCGGTACAGCCCCCGCTGATGGTGTCGGCGCCCCGGTTCCAGATCATCACGCTCACATCCTCCAGTCCGAGGTCGCAACCTCCGGCCGGTCCGGCAAATCCCACAAAATGGGCTTCCTTGTTCGGAGATTCGCGCAGCATGATATCATCGATACAGATGTCGCCTTCATAGTCCAGTCCGCGGGTTAGCCGGAACCGGATCTTGTCGGCGGAAGCATGCCCAATCAGGCTCACCACGGCCTCTTTCCAGGGATCGGTGAGCGAGGTGTGCTGGGGACCGTTCATCGTGTAGACGCCGTTGATCCATACCCCTCCGTCCAGCACGTCTACGGCCAATTGCCCGATAGTGGTCCCAAACATATGATACCAGAACCTCAGCTCGGGAGCCGTCATGCTGCTCAGGTCCAGACAGGGAGAGGTCAGCGTGGTGACATCGCCCAGGTAGCCGTTGCTGGCCTCGCCGAACACATATTTGCCCTGCCCGGTGGTATGGTCGCCACTGGGGCCGGTATTATAGGAAGGCGTCTGCCCCGCATTCACGTAGAACATATAGGCATAGCCGGTGGACGGCTCGGCCACCCATCCGTTCTTGAAGGTACCCGGATATCCCACTACGAAGGTCTCGAAGTCTTCCAGCATAGGGAAGCTGTCGATGGGCACGATAGAGGTGAAGGGTGCCTGGAAGGTATCGTTCGAGGGAACCTGCTCCCCGCTCAGGGCCGTATAGGCCGTAATGGTATAATTGCCCGTGGTGCTGGTGTTTACCGTGCCTACGACAACGGTATCCTTGGCATTGCCGGGCAGGGAGTCGGTATAAGTCATGAAAACGGTCTGCAAGGTTCCCCCCGGGCCCAATACCCGGGCATGTACCGGGAAGTTGGCCTGGGTGGAAGTGCCATAGTTCTTCACCACCACCACCACATCTGAACTGGCCCCGGCGCAGGCACTGTCGCTGGGATTCAGCACGGCAGAAACACCCAGGTCGTGGGGCGTGGGCACATAGAGGCGGATGTTGTCCACAAAGGCATTATCGCCCAGTCCCGTACCATTGTTCACATCATAATAGTTCGCAGCCTGCAGGGTGATCGTGAAATAGGTCCCGGCAAAAGAGCTGAGATCGAACTCTATGGTCTGGAAGGGATCGCTGAAGGAGGTGACCGGGTTGAAGTCCGACACCCCGTTGAGGTCGGCGATCTGGTTGGTGTCGTTGATCAGCACCCTGAACCAGCTGTAGGCATATCCATAGGTGTAGGTCTGCTTGAGGTCGAGGGTGAGCTTGAGGTTGGCTACCGCAATGGCATCAACAGTGCACGTATAGGCCTTGGCATGGTGGGTCACGTTGTATTCCCAGGCATCGGTTGGGGTAGTAGACGTTGAACCCCCCGACCATCCGTTCCAGTCGCCCCCGGTGAAATGCAGGGCGTTGTTGGGGTTGCCCATGGTATTGCCCACCACCAGGCGGGCGTTGCTGGCCTGTTCCAGGGCCAGGTAGTCGCTACCCGTAGGCTCGAAATCCTCCAGGAAGGGGAAGGAACTGATCAGCCCAAGGTTGCGTACCGTTACCACCGGCAGGGTGTCGTTCAACGAATTGACGTCCCCCGTCTTGCTTACATACGCCCGGCAAAGGTAAGTTCCGATGGCCTGCATATTGGCCGACTGGGAGAAGGTATAGGTCAGGGTGTCGCCAGGTGTAATCACCTGGCTCACCAGCTCGGGCAGGATATAGGTCTGACCGCCATCGGTAGAATAGGATACATAGAATGCCCCCTGGGGGTTCAGGCCATTATTGAACACCTGTATGGTCACCTGCTGGGAACTGGAAAGCCCGCAGGAGTTCCCTGTCGGTGTCACCCAGCCCAGGAGCGAAAGGTCTGTCGTGGGGGGGACAAACTCCACCGCACCGATGTCCGGGGTCAGGAAATCCCTGGGATTTCCATCGATATCGTCGTATACGGCCGACAACGGCAGTCCCATCCCATTGATGGCGCCGCTGGAAGGATAGAGGCTGGAAGGAGTGGTGAAGCCCGGGTTGGCCGAAACGCTGTTGCTGTCCAGCCCGGTCGAAGTGATCCAGGCGGCCAGGTCGGTGAGGTCGGTATTGTTGTATCCGACATAACCGCCGGTAGTGAACAGGTCGTTGTGGTCCATGAAGGAGATACCTGCCAGGGAACCCCAGTCAATGTAGGCAGCATAGCCCCCGCCGAAATTGCTGAGGATATTGTTCACCAGGGCATTGCCATATCCGCTCCAGGTATAGATCTGGAACGCAGAACTGTAAGGCGAGCCGCTGGAAAGGCGGATACTGTTGTAAAAGACGTCCAGGTTATTGGTATTGTTCAGGTACAGCCCATAATATGAGGAGGTGGATAGCCCTGTCATGGTGATGAAGTTGTTCGAAACCATGGCGCGATCTACCGTCCCTCCATCCACATAATACATATACATCCCGTAACCCCCGCTCGTCCCCTTCATGTGGATGCGGTTCTTGTTCACCTGGATGGGACCGTTGCAATTCTCTATATCAATGCCGTACATGTACACCGGAAAGGCTCCGCTGGTCACCTGGTTCGACTGGATGAACAGGGTATCCTGATAGTAACAGTAGATCCCGTAGTTATAAAAGTCTGTGATGGTGTTCCCTTCAATCACGTTCAGTTTCTCCGTGGCAGACCAGGAACCTTGCATACGGATGCCGAAGTAGCCATGCTGCAGGGTATTTCCAATGATGAGGTTACGTTCGTCGATATCTGCATCGGAATAGATGCAGGCCGTCCCCCAGGAACTGGATGCCATGGGATCCAGTTTGATGATATTATTGAGGAAGAGATTGTTGCATGCTCCTCCCACCAACTCCACCGCCCGCGCATTCACCGAATCGGCCGCGATGATGGTCATGTACTGCACCGTGATGAAGTCGGCTCCGTCGAGCCGGAGGGTGTGGTAATCGATGAAGTTGTTGACATTGTATGTCAATACCACATCGCTGGCAATATTGGTCGACGACTGGAAGGTGACCGTATTCACTGACGAAGCCCCAGGGATCTCAGGGATGGTTACCTGCTCATTATAGATGCCCGGACTAATGTTGAAAGTGACCGGCCCGCTGATGCCGCAGCTGCCCAGGGCGAGCACAGCGGCGCTGATGGTGGGGAAATTGGCGCCGGTGCCCCCGATGGTGTAGGTTCCGGTCATCAGGTTGCAGGTGACCACGGTCTTCACCGCTGTATCGTTCAGGGCGAAGGAGTCCACCTGGCTGTTGGGGTTCTGCGACCACACCTTTATTATATGGGTACCATTGGCGAGGTTGGCTGCACCTACCGTCACGGTATCCGCGGCCAGGTTGGTCAGACTGCCCGTCCAGGCGTAGGGAGTGCCCGCAACGCCGTCTACCGAATAGCCCATGGTGGCCGAGGTCAGGGTGGAGGTGCCGAAGTTCATCAGCACGGCTGAAATAGGCTGGAGGCCCGGGCTGTTGGGCGAAGTGGGCGAGGTGATGCTGAGCACCCCGGCATCAATGGCGCTGGATGAGGCCACCGTCAGGGTGTAGTCCTCCACTTCACCATAGCTCGTAATACCGCAGGGGTCCACGGTACCGGTGTACATGATGCGGACACGCATCCTGGCATTGCCGGGCAGGGCCGTAGGGGGCACGACGATCGTGGCCGAATAGGGTCCGCCCCCTGGGGTACCGAGTACAGTGACCGGGGCATCATCGTAGAAGTTCTGGTTCTGGTTCCAGTCGACCCAGATGCCGCACTGGTCGGCGCTGTAGGGTACCCCGTTGCCGATCTGAATGGCATAACTCATGCCCGGGACCACCAGGGTACTCATGTAGGTGTAATCTTCGTAGGAATTTCCACAGCTGGTGGAATTATTGATGCTCCCTATCGTCACATAGGAAATGTATTCATCGCAATAACCACTGGCGGAGCAGTATTGTGCGCTGCTTTCGTAGGCTGACATGAACAGCAGGGTGATCAGGATGAGCATCCTGACGGAGCGTAACAGGTGTTTCATACGGTTACGGTTTGATGTTAAGGCTCGGATGAATTCAAGGAACCTAGTAAATGTACGTCAAATCCGCTTCCTCTGCGCCCTGGTGCATATTTTGGCACAAAAAAAGGGGAACGCCCAACGGAACGTCCCCCTTCATCAAAACGCGTCAGTACTAATCGTTCAATGCGGCCAGGAAGCGCTCGGCTTCCAGGGCGGCCATGCATCCGGTGCCCGCGGCAGTGATGGCCTGGCGGAACACATGATCCTGCACATCCCCGCAGGCGAAGACCCCGGGAACATTGGTGGCTGTAGAATCAGGCTTGGTAACGAGGTAACCATTCGCGTCCATGTCCAGTTTACCCTGGAACAGGTCGCTGTTGGGCTTGTGGCCGATGGCCACGAAGAAGCCATCGATGCTGATCTCACGGGTCTCCCCACTGTGTACGTCCTTCAGTCTGGCACCAGTAACCACTTTGCCATCCCCCAGGATCTCCTCGGGCACGCTGTTCCAGACCACCTCGATGTTTGGGGTGCGCATCACGCGGTTCACCATGGCCTTGGATGCCCTGAGCTCGTCGCGGCGGTGGATGAGGTAAACCTTGTTGCAAAGCTTGGCAAGGTAGCTGGCCTCTTCGGCCGCGGTATCCCCTCCCCCAACCACCGCCACATCCTTTCCGCGGAAAAAGAAACCGTCGCAGGTGGCGCAGGCGCTGACTCCAAATCCATTGTACTTCTTCTCTGACTCCAGGCCCAGCCACTTGGCTGAAGCGCCCGTGGCAATGATCAGGGTCTCGGCCAGCATCACCTTGCCGTCATCGGCCGTCACCCTGAAAGGGCGCTGGCTGAGGTCCGCATCGGTAATCAGCCCCCAGCGGATGTCCGTGCCGAAGCGCTCGGCCTGCTTTCGCAGGTCTTCCATCATCTCCGGCCCCTGCACCCCTTCGGGATACCCGGGAAAATTTTCCACTTCGGTGGTCGAGGTAAGCTGCCCGCCCGGCTGCAGCCCCTGGTACATCACCGGTTTCAGATCCGCCCTTGCGGCATAGATCGCCGCGGTATACCCGGCCGGACCTGAGCCAACGATCAGGCATTCCATGTGTTCCATCTGCTCATTCATGCTGTAATGGTTTGAAGTTGTTCTTGAGGGGGCTATGGTCATAAATCATGCCAGCGCCCGGTTCAGGCACTCAGTAGCCGGAAGCGTCAGTTCCTCCCCCAAAATTATGACAAGATGACGCGCAGCGGAACAAAACGAAATTGTTTTATCTTTGCCCCACGCTTTCGGGGCGTGGCGCAGTTGGTAGCGTGCTTGCATGGGGTGCAAGAGGTCGCGAGTTCGAGTCTCGCCGCTCCGACCAAAGTCCTGCGGTTGCCGCAGGGCTTTTTTTTATGCCCTCCCGCGCCTCACCATCACACTCAATTTCACACTCACACTCGCACCTCAAACATAGCATCGAGTGCGAGCGCGAGGTATGATGAGTGTGCGCATGAACGTCCTTCGTTCATGCGTTATGCTGGAGGTTTATTGTGAGTGTTGACTGCTGAGCGGCCTGCTACTTCCTGTTGGGCTGCTCCAGCCCGTAGCCCTTCCTGCGGTCTTCCCTGCGCAGCAGGAAGGCGAGGAAAATGGCCGTCATGCCCAGGCCGGCAAAGATGAGCATTGGCCAGGTGTAGTCGTAGAACACGCCGACCTCCCCATTGCGGATGCGCTCCGCTACACCGGGGTTCATGGCCTGCAGCACCACCCCGATCAGCCAGGGGAAGAACATCAGGCCGATGTTCTGGATCCAGAACACCAGGGCATAAGCCGAACCCAGGTAACGGTCTTCCACGATCTTGGGCACCGAAGGCCACATGGAAGCTGGAACCAGGGAGAAGGCCACGCCGAGTACGACGATGGACGCGATGGCCAGGCCCATGGTGAGCGGAACCAGGGCAAAAGTGAGGTGAGCAATGGTCAGCAGGGCCGCACCGAAGATCATAAGTGTAGCGCCCTTGCCCCGGGTATCGAGGAAATAACCGACCAGGGGGGTCAGGAAAATGGTGCCTACCGGCAGCAGGCCCGCGATATAACCCCCGGTAGAGCCCGTGATGTCCAGCTTGTTCTCCATCATGTTCACGGCATATTTCAGGAAGGGAAATACCCCGGAATAAAAGAGCACGCACAACAGGGAAATGAGCAGGAACCCACGGTTGGTGAGGATCTTGGCCAGGTCGCTGATGCGAAACTCCTCCGCAGGCTCATCGCTGGCTGAGGCTTGGGCTTGCTTGTCGAGTTTAACGTCCATGAACACATACACCAGGAAGGTGAGGAAGCCGATGGCCAGCAGGGCCAGCCCGAACCATACCGATTTCAGTGGATCCTCCGTAATCTTGCCTGCACCGGCAATGGTGGCCGAAAAGAAGAAGGCAACCGAAGCCCCGAGACGGGCAGTGGCCATCTCCATACCCATGGCCAGGGCCAGTTCCTTGCCCTTGAACCACTTCACTATGGTCTTTGATACCGTGATTCCGGCCATTTCCACCCCGATGCCGAAAATAGCGTACCCCAGGGAAGCTACCTTGGCCGAGGCTGGCATGCTCGTCCAGAAGGAACTGAAGAATTCATAAGCGAACCCGCCTTCGTTGAAGTAGGGCGTCAATCCGTAATATTTCACCGCACCCCCGATAAGCATGGTGGTGGCCGCCGTCAGGCCGGTGAAGCGGATGCCCATCTTATCAAGAATAATCCCCGAAACAATAAGAAAGCCGAGCACGTTGAGCATGTACTCTGATCCCGAGAAGAACCCATAGATGTCAGGATCCCAGGCATACTTCTTGAGCATCAGGGTCTGAAGGGGAGCAATCATGTCGACGAAGAAATAGGCGGCCATCATCGTAAGGGAAACGAGGATGAGCGCCGTCCAGCGGGCGGCTTTGGAGTCGGACAGCAGCATGCTTACGTGTCGTGTCATGGCAAGGTCAGGTTTGTTGTGGATTGGATGGTTGTCAAGAGGTCAGCCGAAAAGGCAGGCCAAGTTAAGAATTCTTTGTTCGATCAGGTGCGGTCAAGATCAATGGCGGTGTTCTCCCAGGGTGAAGAAAAAGCTCGTTCCCCGTCCCGGTTCCGATTCCAGCCAGATGTGCCCCCCCAGCAGCTCTACCAGACCACGGGTGATGGAGAGCCCCAGGCCACTTCCCCCGTACCTCCGCGTATGGGAGTTGTCCACCTGCAGGAAACGCTCGAAGACCATCGACTGCTTCTCCGTCGGGATCCCGATGCCGGTATCACTCACGAAGAACAGCTGTCCGAAGGTCTCATGATGGCGGTACCCGAAGGTAATCTTGCCCGTCTCAGTGAACTTCACGGCATTCTGCAAGAGATTATTGAGTACCTGGCGCAACCTCACCGGATCAGTTAGCAGGCGCAGGGGCCCGGCATGGGGCGGGGTGTCCAGCTCCAGCTGAAGGCCTGAAAGGCTCTTCTCCACAATGGCCTTGCGGAAGCTCGACCAGGTCTCAGTGAGGAGCTGGTCAACATCTGTGCTCACCGGACTAATCCTTAACTGCCCCGATTCGATGCGGGCAATGTCCATGATATCCGTGATGAGGTCCATCAACTGACTGCTGTTGATGCTGATCAGGCGAATGAACTCCTTGCGCTGCTCCACGGTATAGCTTTCATCCTGCAGCAGGTCGGTGAACCCGATGATAGCGTTCATCGGGGTCCGTATCTCATGCGACATATTCGCCAGGAAGGCCGTTTTCAGCCGGTCAGCTTCCTCTGCCTTCTCCTTGGCCTGCAGCAATTCCATACGGCCTTTGAGAATGAGCTGGTTCTTTTCCTCCAGCTCCTGAAAGGCTTTTCTTCGCTTGACCACCTGTCGGTACAGCAGAACGATGAAACCCAGAAGCACCACCAGTGCAACCAGGCTGAGGATCATCCCGGTCTGCTGCATACGGATCTTCTCCTGCTTCTCCTTCAGCTCCGCCTCCCGGATCTGCTGCTCAGCTTTCAGCAACTCGATCTGCTGCCTGCGCCGCTCGTTCTCGTAGGAACTGCTCAGGTCCGACATCTTGCGCTTGGTATCCTCGGAAAAGAGGGAATCCTTCATACTCACATACCTTCTCAGGTAATTGAAGGCCGCTGGATAATCCCCACGCGCTTCCATCAATTGATACAGCCCTTCGTAGTTCTCCAGCATCTGAACACTGTTCTGGGATTGACGGCTCAACGGGAGACTTCGGTCGAACATGCCCCGGGCCGCATCGTACTGTCCCAGGCGGGTGAGCACCTTCCCCAGATAGGTGTAGGAAGAGGCGAGTCCCAGGGGATTACCGATCGCAATATAGGCCTGCCGCGCTTCCTCCAGATAAGCTCTGGCCTTCTCCAACTGCCCCTCATCCAGATAGAAACTTCCCAGATTGATCAGCGACTCGGCAATGCCTTTCACATCCCCATGCTGCTTCTCCATTTCATAGGACTGTATATAATAATGCAGGGCAGAGTCCTTGCGCTCTGTGTGCTGATAAACAATGGCCAGGTTGTTGAGCACCTTGGCCAGGCCTACCAGGTTACCATAACGGCGGTACATCTCCAGCGACTGCTGGTAGTACCTAAGGGAAAGCGGGTAGTTTTCCCAGTCCAGGTATAGGTTGCCCAGGTGGTTGAGCAACCAGGCCTCCTCCTCCTCGTTTTTCCGCAGCTTGATAATCTGAAGGGCACGCAGGTAGTGGTCCAGGGCCAGGGAATAGCTCCCCCAGCTCAGGAAGAGTGATCCGATGTTGGTCAGGGTGGTCGCTTCGTTCTCGGTATCCTTGGATGCTACGGCGAAATCCAGGCTGGCTTTGTAAAAGTCCATGGCCTGCACGAGGTTCCCCAGGTTCTCCTGGGCGATCCCGATGTTGTTCAGCACCCTCACCATGCCGTTGGTATCGCGGGCCTGTTTATAGTAGCGCAGGGCCTTGTTGTAATGCAGAATGGCCAGGTCGTACTTACCCAGGTCGTCAAAGACGATCCCGGCGAAATTGTCGGCATCAGCGGCATCCTCCTTCATCCCGGTCTTCGTGAAGAGCTTACCCGCGAGTATTCCATATTGCAGTGCCGTGTCCAGCCTGAAATCATCATATTCGCTCCGTGCCAGCAGCATCAGGATCCGGGCCCTCTGGCCTGCGTTCTGGTTGAGTTTTTTCGAAGCCAGAAGGGTACGCGACAACAAGGCTGCCCGGGATGGGTCTTCTTCCCCTACCAACGAAATGTAGCGGTAGAGGCTGTCGAAGGGCACGTCCGGAAGCCGAACCTCCTCTCCAGCCTGGGTCCTCCAGGCCGCAGACGTTCCCTGTGCCCGCTGGGTCAGGGGGATCAGGACAAGGATCAGGGCAATGAACACCAGCTTCTTCATGGGCTCAGCGATAGATGACCTTGGATACATAGAACAGGGTACGCCGGTCGCCACCCGTTTGCCCGGTGAAGCGGATCTTCTGGTATCCTGAGCAGAGTGCATAGTGCCCATACCAGTACTGTATCCTCTCGTTCTCCCCCTCAATGCTGCGCTGGCCCGTACCCGGAGATTCCAGGGGGGTACGCTCGGGCAGGGCGGTAACCTGCCGTCCATGGATGGCCTGTGAAGTAATATGTGAGTCATCCACCCAGGCAAGTACAATTTCATCCCTGTCCGGGAGCACTTCCATGAACTGCCGCCTCTCCTGCACCAAAAGATCGCTCATCTCCACATTATTATCCCATAGCCGGACCCCGCTGCTGTCGAAGGCGGCAATGAAGGCATTGGTATACTGGTACCCATCGAATACCGTATAGGAAGAAGGCACGGGACGTCCGTATATATCGTACGACATCCGGCTCACATAATGGTACTTCTCGTAATAGGCCTCTGCCATGAGCACAAAACTGCCATTGACAGGGCGCAGGCCCTGCATCAGCACCCTGAAGTCCACGGATGGTGAACTTTCTGCAGGGGTGGCCTTCATCCGCGACACTTCGTTATAACTCAGGTGGCTGAAATAGTTCGCGAATTCCTTGAAGGGATGATAGTCCGGGCCCTGGATCAGGTCTCCGCCAAGGATGCGGGCCGTGAACAGCCCGGAGGCGGTCTCAAAGGCCGGCGACTGCGAGGTATAGGAAGCGGTACGTTCATCCAGGCTATAGGCCCCCACCAGCAGTACCTCCTGCCCGCGGCCCTTTGCCAGCCGGGCAGCGCTGTGCCCACGGTCGTTACGCTCCGCGAACTCCGATGACCAGGTGCGCTGTCCCTCTGCGTTGTATGCCTGTAGACGGATGCCATGACTGCGCCGGGAAGAGCGGTACTTATAGGCCAGAACGATCTCCGTGCTGCCTTCCAGCCAAAGGGCGTCATCCAGCCACTGCTCCTCCTCCTGGCCGGTCTCCAGCCTGACCGCACGGCCCATGCTGTCCAGGAGCCAGGGCTGTAGGCGGTGCTTCTTGTCCGCCGCCCCGATCAGAAAATATGGCCCCTTCCGTGAGAAATAATGTACGTCCACGCGTTCCTCAGGACGGAAGTCGATTGATATATCCGAACCATCGTGCAGATCCAATCCTAACACCCATCCCTGGCTCCCATCCTGGGCCATGAACAGCAGGTGGGCCTCACCCTGATCGGCCTGGCCACGGATCAGCCGGGCCCCAGTAGGCAGGGATTCTGTCCTTTTCCATCCCGGACGCATCGCGCTGTCGTAGAATAGCACCTGCCAGGGTACTCTTCCTTCAGCATCCCGCTCTTCCCCGGGGTATATGACCAGCAATCCTTCGGGTCCCAGGGGCAGGACCTCATGCACTTCCTCTGTGGACCGCACGTCCTGCTCCAGCCTCAAGAGGCGGTCATTCTGGGAGAACAACCCGCCCGCGAGCGCCAGTAGCACCAGGCTCAGCCATAGATGGCTGTGGGCCCGGTTACAGGAGGGAAATTGGCCCATCCCGTATCGGCCATGCCAGGCTGCTCCGGTACTGCAGAAGGCGGCGACCCGGACCATGGCCTTATTCCACCACCAGCTTGCGCATCCCGCTCAGGTTGCCGGTGGATTGGGATACCCGGACAATGAAGAGCCCTGGATTTAATGTGCTGATATCCATAACATCTCCGCTCCTGACCTCAGGGACTGCCTGCATCAGGCGCCCGGAAAGGTCCAGGATACGAACCTCCCACGTCCCGGCGGGAAGCACCAGGCTCACCTGCTCCGAGGCCGGAACCGGGAACAGGCTCCAGTCGACCAACTGCCCACCGGGCTCGAAGATTCCCGAACCCGTACAGGCGCTTCCGGGTGTTCCAAAGAGGGTATCCCCGGCGGCATTCAGCCCGGCATATTCAACGGAAGCGGTCCAGTTGGCCGGATCATTATTGTCCAGACTGGGGTCGCAGAATACCAGGGAGGGCCCATTCCCGTCAGGCGAAGTGGGCCAGGGAGCCACGTCGGAATAGGTGACGCTGTCGATAACATCACCTGCAGGATTCTTCAGGATCAGGGTCTCCCCGGAATTGGAGAGCCCGCTGGAGGTCCACTGGAATACGTTGACTGCTCCCAGCGTGGCCGTAAGGGCGGCAGGATTATCGCCAATAACAAAGTAATCCCCGGGCTGCATCATCACATTGGGGAAGGTGAAGGTGATGCCCTCGGAGAAATAGAAATTCACCAGGGGAACAGGAGATGACCCCCGGTTGTATACTTCCACGTACTCCAGCGAATCCGTGCCCACTTCAGGGGGGTTGTACATGATCTCGGTGATCACCAGGTCCGCACTCACGGTGCCGAAAACGACATAGAACTGCGCCGGGGCCGTCATGGCATTGCCACTGGTATCCGAAACCCCATTAACGGTCAGGGTGTACACCTGCCCGCTGGTTAAGGGGGTGGACAGGCTTAGCGTCACCACCTTCAGGCTGGCATTCCTTACGGCAGAGGCCAGGGTGCCCAGGCCGGTATAGTTGGCGGTGTTTTCAGCGCTCGGTCCCACGGCTTCATTGAAGGTGACCACCACCTCCGTAGCACTGTTAGCCGCCGCGTTGACAACCTGGGGCGGGACCGTATCCACCACGATCACCGGGAAGAGGGCGTTCTGCGCCATGGGTGTGGGCATGGCATAGAACCAGCTGCCGAAGCCATCAGGAATGCGGGCATAGGTGGTGTCTTCGTACTGGGTCCCGAAGCTGATGGAATCCACCATGGCACCCAGGGCATCGTACAATACCAGGTCCTCTCCATTCTTGGAAATGGAGAAATCGGCATGCAGGCCGGGGTCAGCGGTATCCCCGTCGGCCCAAACGATCAGGTACCCCCCGGCAGGCAGCACGGTATCCGGAAAATACCATTGGTCACCACTGCCGGGATCGTCGGTCATCGACCAGTTGAGCAGGTTCACCGGGCTGGAAGTGGGATTGTAGAGTTCAATCCAGTCGTCGTACTCCCCGTCACTCGGGTCCATATAGGCCAGCTCATTGTCTGCGAGGAACTCGTTCAGGGTAACTGCCGTCGTGCCCGAAGGAGTCCCCGTGATCACTACATCGTCCAGCTCCCAGGTGGAAGCGTCGGTGGCGGTGGAAGTATAACGGAAGGCGAGGTAGGCGGCCCCCGTAATCCCGCTGAGGTTGATGTTGCCAGAGGGCGTCCAGGCCCAGCTCCCGGCCGAAAGGGTGGCCGTCAGCGGCGTCCAGGTGGCCAGGCCGGGGCTGCCGCTGCCGGAATAATTGGTAGAGATCAGGACCTCCAGGTCGGGACCCGTATAGTTCTTGGCGGTGATGAAGGTCAGCACCTCCCCGGAATAATTGTCCAGGGGCAGGGGCGGACTGATAAGCCAGTCATCACTGGGAACGTTGCCCTGGTACCCGCTGATCTTGGCGTACACATCATTATTGTAGGTATCGATGAACCAGTTCTTGTCGCTGGCTGCGCTTACCGTGTCCCAGGTCCCGAAAGAATTGCTGTTGAAGTTCTGGGAGATGACCACCATCGGTGTAGTGGCATTCGCCTGGGGTACCGGAAGGCTCGTCTTATAGTTGATGAAGCTCCCGGAATTGGTATAGGGGAAAATGGCGAAGTAATACGTGGTACTGGGGTCGAGTCCGGTAAAGGTGTATGTCTGTGCGCCGTACAGCACGTTACGGGCGCCCTGTCCGTCGCTCAGGTCGTTGTCGTCGGCCACAGGCACGGTATCGGTCGGCGAAACGAAACCGGGAGTTGTACTGGCCAGGAGGAGATAGGCCGAGGGGAGCTGGGTCCCTGCAGCATCAGTCCAGCTCAGGGTCACGCCCAGGCCTGCGGACGTAGCGCCAAAGCCTGTGACATGGTTGCTGGGCTCCGGGTCAGGAACGAAGGTACCCAGGGTCTGGTTAAGGTTCAGGGTGCCTGGCGTAGCGCTCACCGGACCCTGCCAGGTGAACTGGGCATAGGCGGTGCCATTGCCCGTAAGCTGCAGCGATGTTCCTACCGCATTGGTACCATCCTCCAGCACGCCGATATTGCTCGAAGTGACCCCCATGGCCGGACCGTCCACCGCGGCCATCACCCCTTCATAGGAAAGGAACTGGCCTGGAATAAGCGCCCCCAGATAGGAAAGCGCCACCCCGTCAGGGGCCGGGGCTGCGCTTGTACCCCCGTTCTGAATGCCGTTGGCCGGGTAGGTAAGATAAAATAAGGTGTAACCGCCGTAGGTGCTCCCCACCGTGAACGTGCTCAGGCTGTCCGTATCATAGCTTCCCCCGTTGTTCCCGTTGTAAAGGGTCACCTTGAACTTGTTCAGGTTGTAGGAGGACGCATTCTGCACTACCACCTCAATGAACTCGCCCTGATCGGTGCCTGTGTTGTCATAGTGGATCTCGTTGATCCAGGCATTCTGGGCACTCAGGCTGAACGTCAGGGCCATGGCCAGCATAACCAGGCCGGAAGAGTAAAATGATCTCATGATATGTCGGTTTTTTTCTTGATGATATGCAGTAATTCACAGAATGCTTCAAAGATAAGTACATCTCCTGTGGGAGGGAAAAAAAGCCCTTCAGGTCCGGATGACAGGAAGGGCTTTTCTATCGCCGCGCGGGGCGCAAACGTTCGGATCAGGTTCCCTCAGCCATGCTCAGGGAACATTATCTCACTACCACCAGGGGTTTCTGGGCGCTGCTGCCCTCTCCGGTCAACCGGACCAGGTAGCTCCCTTCGGCCAGGCCCTGAAGGGGAAGGACCAGGCGGTGCTCCCCGGCCTGCAGATCCCACTGGCCCTGGATTCCTGTGGCCTGTCCCAGCATGTTCACCACTTCCGCCTTCACCCTACCCTTGTCCGGCAACGAGATCCAGAGGTTGATGCTGTGTGTGGCCGGATTGGGCCATAGGTCGAAGCCGGCTGCCAGCGGTGCGATCCCCGGCAGTTCCACCTTCACCCCGGGCATCTCCTGCCCTTCAAATGAACCGAACACCGTACCGGGCATCAGGCTGAACCCTTCAACCGAAGAAGCGTCACGAACCTGCAGTTGCAGCCGAAGGATGTCATCCCCCGCTTCAAGTGCCAGACCGTCGAGGCTGAACCACGACAGGGTCAGTACCTGGTCTTCCATACTGAAATAACAGGGGCTTCCATCAGCCATTCTGACATCTTCCACTTCCAGGCCCAGGGGCATTGCCATTCGGACCGAAAGGGCTCCGAGCTTCATCTCTTCCCCGGCACGTAGCGGCAGGCTG
>ERZ795054.2328-NODE-2328-length-16165-cov-8.497827_pt1 | contig 16165 bp, 8 predicted proteins | sample MGYA00375138_ERZ795054 | MGnify/ENA primary metagenome ERZ795054 (study PRJEB30183, sample SAMN05720215) | anaerobic digester metagenome | isolation source: active sludge of municipal wastewater-treating anaerobic digesters | place: USA | collected 2014-12-23 ... | reverse complement strand
CAGACATTCCATCGATGTTCCCAACACTTCAGGTCCTTCGGTTTTGGCCCGCCATGATTCGCGTTGATTGGCGTCTATTCGCGGTTAAGTCGTTTGATTTGTGGTTCAGGAACTCAAGAATCCAGTTGACGACGGACCGCGCTGGCCAGGGCATCGGGCGGATAAGGTTTGGGCAGGAAATTAACACCTTCGCGCAGGGAACCGGCAAAACGATCCAAATCCACGCTGTAACCCGTCGAGTAAATGACCTTCAAAGAAGGTTTGTCCGCCAGCAACTGCTCCGCCATCTCCCGTCCCGAAAGGCCTCTAGGCATTACTAGATCCGTGACGACCAGGTCGAAATTGCCCTGGTGCTCCCGCCACAATTGCAGGGCTTCGACTCCATCCTGGGCCACGATAACGCGATAGCCCAAACGATGCAAAACCCCGCGCGCCAAGGTCCGGACGCCAGGATCGTCTTCGACAATCAGGATTCTCTCCTGCCCCCCCCTCGAGGTTGTCTGCCCGTTGGACGCGACCCCGGATGCGGGATCGATTTCGCTCAGCGGCAGAAAAACTTGGAAGACCGATCCCTGATGGATCTTGCTGTCCACCTCGATCCAGCCTTGGTGTTGTTTGACAATCCCATAAACGGTCGCGAGACCAAGGCCGGTGCCTTTGCCGACTTCCTTGGTGGTGAAAAAAGGTTCAAAAATGTGGGAAACGGTCTCCTCATCCATCCCGACACCTGTGTCGGCCACGCTCAGACAGGCGAACTGGCCCTCGCGGGCATCCTGGCACTTCTGGATACGGCTGGCATCCACCGTCACCCGTTCGATGGCAACTCGCAGAGTGCCGCCCCGGGGCATGGCGTCACGGGCATTGACGGCCAGATTCATGAGCAATTGCTCCATCATTCCGCGATCCACAAACACCGGAATGGGATCGGCAGCGGGCGCCAATGTCAGTTGGATCGGTTCCCCCAGCAGGCGATGCAGCATTTTGCTGGTCTGCGCAAGCACCTGGTTCAGATCCAGCGGCTCAGGACGCATGATTTGACGCCGGCTGAAGGCGAGCAACTGACGGGTGAGATCGGCGGCGCGTTGGGTCGCCTCCGATATGTCCTTGAGCGAATCGGCGGATTCCTGTGTCAGTTGTGGATTATCCAGCAGGAGTCCGGTGTGCCCCTGGATGACTGTGAGGATGTTGTTAAAATCGTGGGCGACTCCGGCCGCCAATTGACCGACCGCCTCAAGTTTTTGCACGTGACGCAAATGGGTTTCGACGGCCAACCGCTCGTCGATCTCCCGCTGGAGTTCCTCCGTGCGGGCCTGGACCAACTCCTCGAGGCGCTGCTGACGCAAGGAAAGACTCCGGATCCGCCAGCGATATAAACCCCAAATTCCCACGCAGAGACCTCCACCGGTTGCGGCATAAAAAAAAGGGGTCTGATAAAAATGAGGCTCCACAACAAACGCAAACTCCGCCAGGGCGTTCTGATCGGACACTAATCCTCGATCCGCCTTGACCTGAAATCGGTACCGGCCCGGCCCCAGATTCGCATAGGCCGCCTTGCGACGTGAATCACTCCGGATCCAGTCGGGATCAATGCCCACAAGCCGATAGTGGCAGGTCACGTGGGCCGGATCCCGGTAGTTCAATGCGGCAAAGTGGAATTCAAATCGTCGGGCGCCCGCGGCCAATTTCTGGGGACGAGTGGAATCCAACCGCCGGTCATCCACCAATATCCGTTCAATGTGAATGGGCATTTCGACTGGAGCCTTGAGGCTCGAGATCGCGATGCCCGCCAAACCTTTCTTCGTGGCAATCCATATCCGGCCTTCCCGATCCTTCCAGCCAGCCGGTTGTCCCACCCCTTTGCATTCCCGCGAGCGCAGTCCATCGGCCGAGGTGAATATCCGCACGGGCAGCGCGGGAATGAGAGCGCGATCGTAGTCGGCAAAAGCCGACACCGGAATTCGAAACAAACCTGTCGACGAGGCGAGCCATAAATGACCGTCATCGTCGTCGGTCATCCACAAGACCTCATTCGAGACCAGACCATCCTGTTTCCGATAGGCCTGCCAGCCGTTGGTCGTCCAGCGCGCCAGACCGGATCCAGTCCCGACCCACAATCCGCCATGACGATCTTCGTGAATGGCCCGGATTTCATCGGAGGGCAATCCCTGGGCAGTGGTATAGGCTTTCCATTGTCCTTGATCCCGGCAAACCAAGCCGCGGCTGGTGCCGAACCAGAGGCGGCCATCGAGTCCAACTTGAATGACCCGCACCGAAGTCGGCCGTTCGAAAAAAGGCACGAGAACAGCTTCCAACCGTCCCTGGCTCCACCGGTGCAGCCCTTGCGCGGTTCCGATCCATACGCTGTTTTCGCGGTCTTCCGCGAGCGCGGACACCTGCGCCCTGCCAAGACTTCTGGTTGGAATCAAGGAAGTGATGCGTCCCTCCTTCAATAGATCCACACTCCCTTGACGTGTTCCAATCCAAAGGTTTTGGCTGCGGTCTTCCATGAGCGCCGTGACAATGTTGTACGAAAGCCCATCCTTGACGGTGTACCGTTTGAGCTGACCATCGCTCGCACAGTAAAGCCCTCCCAAAAAGGTCCCCATCCAAATCCGCCGTGACTGATCCTCAAGCACCGTCAGCACTTCGGGATACTCCACGCCTTCAGGCACGCCCCAGTACGTAAACCGGCTCTCCAAAAGTTGCATTAAACCATCGTCGGTCGCAATCCACATGGCCCCTTCGCGATCCAGAAAAAAGCCATGGACTAAGGCCTGTGTTGCCGGAAATGAATCCTCAAGGAAACGTCCCTCATGCCAACGATAGAATCCTTGGTATGTTCCTACCCATATCGTGCCGTCGGGGTCACAGAATAGCGATCGGATGCGGCTGTTGCGAAACCCCTGTTCCGGCTCGAAGCGCTGGATGATGCCGTTGGTCTGACGGCGGAACAATCCCCGATCCGTGCCCATCCAAAGCGCTCCTTCCCGATCCAAGACTAGGCTGAAGATGTACTCCTTGAAAACATCCTCGCCCGATCGTATCCATTCGGTCTGGCCGTTTTCCCATTTCAGCAGGCCATTCTTCGTGCCGATCCACAGTCGCAGCTGATCGTCTTCCGCCAGGGCCTGAATCGAGTTTGTATTGAGTTCTCGTGCCAATCCGAATGGCACCCAACGATTCGCCGAATCGAGCGTGTAAAGACCATAACTGGTTCCGAGCAACACCCCATCTCGGCGCGTGGTGAGAATGGAACGGATCGCATGCTGTCGCATGGGAAAGTCGGAGTCAAACTGGACAAAGCGACCTTCTCGCCGGCACAGGCAACTGCTTTTCTCGGTGCCAATCCAGAGGCCATGCCGAGGATCCGGGTGCAAAACATTTACGCTTCCAACCTCCAGGGCGGGCTCCCTGTTGGTATCGAATAATTCGAATTCATGCCCGTTGAAGCGCAACAAGCCTTTGGATGTTCCCACCCAAATGTAACCATCAGCGGTCTGAGCCACGCTGTATACAGTGTTCCGTGGCAAGCCTTGTTCGATTTCCCAAGTTCGGATGACATATTGCGAGCTTGGTGGCGGCGGGTTCCCTCCCAAGAGCTGATTCTCAAGACCGGACAAAAACCCCACCCACAGGACCCACAGCGCAATCCATGCCTGGCTTGGCCTGAAAAAAATCCAAATCATGGGGAAGCCCCCAAAGGGCTGCTTCCCTTTCCTGGAGAGCGCAAAAGGCCATTTTCCTAAATGCAATCTGCAAAAAAATGTCACCGCAATCATGTCGATAATCACTTTTCTCTATCGGCCTTGGATTCATGAACCTAAGCCCGCTTGCCTGATTTCAATTGTCGAGGTTGAAAGGACGGAGCGCAAGGCGGGAAGATGACGCCCGTTACCTCAGATCCAGGCAATTCCGGACGGTCTGTGCCAGCTTCGATGGTCCAAAAGGCTTGGGCAGGAAATTGATACCTTCCTTCAGAGCCAAAGGATGGGCGGTCAGGTCCAGACTGTATCCTGTCGTGTAAACAACCTTGAGTGACGGTTTCATGGCCAGAAGTTGCTGGGCGAGATCCCGTCCCGTCATCCCTCCCGGCATCACCATGTCGGTTACAAGTAGATCAATCCCTTGTGGCTCAGCCGTCCACGCAGCCAAAGCCTCAGTCCCGTTGCCCGCTTCGATGACACGATAGCCTAGCTGCTCCAACACAGTTCGCTCGAGTTCGCGCAACGAAGGTTCGTCTTCGACCACCAAAACAGTCTCGGATCCGCGAGGAAGCGTCGAACCCACACAAGCTTGCGCAGCAGGCGTTTCCTTGGGACGTTCAGCGGCAGGCAGGAATATTCGGAATGCCGTGCCCTTTCCGGGCTGGCTGACGACATCAATCCAACCTTGGTGTTGCTGAATAATGCCGTAGACCATGGCCAACCCCATACCGGATCCTTTTCCAGCCTCTTTGGTCGTATAAAACGGTTCAAAGATCCGCTGGCGCACCCGATCATCCATGCCGCATCCTGTATCCTGGACTATCCAACAAACAAACCGTCCGAGACGAACCTGGGGATTCACCGATGGATGTCCCTTTGCAAAGCGAACGGATCGCGTCTTGATCATCAGTTTGCCTCCATCCGGCATCGCGTCCCGCGCATTGACCGCAAGGTTCAGCAGCACCTGTTCCATCATCCCGGGATCGACCAGCACCGTCGGCAAGTCTGGCGCATACTGATATGACAAGGTGATGTGTTCTCCCAGCACGCGCCGCAACATGTGGGTCATGTTGGCGCTAAGCTCGTTCAAATCCAGCACGCGCCGTTGCAGCGCCTGGCGTCGACTGAAGGTCAGAAGCTGGCGGGTCAATTGAGAGGCTTTCTGGGCCGAAACCTGGGCTTCAACCAGGCGTCGTTTTGTCTGGGAATCCAGCGCGGTTTTGGCCAGTAAAAGCTCGATCTGCCCCATGACAACGGTCAATACGTTATTGAAATCGTGGGCAATGCCTCCCGCCAGCTGGCCAATCGCCTCCATCTTCTGGGCCTGCCGCAGCTGTTGCTCCAAAGTTCTTCGCTCCGAAACGTCCTGAACGGTCCCTGCAATTGACACCGGCTGGTTGCTCTTATCGCGGGCCACCTGGGCTTGGACATTGATGGTGCGTTCCTGTTGTCCGGACACCTGCAGCCTCAAATCCATGTTGATGACCGATCCATCCGCTACGGCTCGGGCGATTCCGGCGCGTAACAGATCCCTGTCCTGAGGATGAATCGCGGCATAAAGGGTCTCCATCGAGGGTTGACTGACCGAGGAAGGACAGCTCAAGATGCGATACATTTCGGTCGACCAGAAAAGCTGGCTGGTGACGAGGTCCAGCTCCCAGCTGCCGACCTTGCCGATGTGCTGGGATCGCTGCAGGGCGGCTTCGTTTTGCCGAAGCGCAGTCTCCATCTTCACACGGTCTGTGATGTCCCGGGCGACGATCAACGCGCAGTCCTTGAATGCCCCCAAATTCACCGGTTCAATCCTCGAACTAAACCACCGCTCCTGCCCTTGCGTAATCACGGCCCGTTCAATGCTGACTCCCGTGTTGGACTCCATCACTTTGAGGATATCGACCATCTGCCGATCGGCCACCGACCGCGAAAAGATCTCCCACATGGTGCGCCCCAGGTAATCCCCGGGAGCGCCTCCAAAAAACCGGGCCCCAGCCTGATTCATCATCAAGAAGCGACCGTCCCGATCCACCAACGCCATGGCCTCGGTCGCATTCTCAACCACCAACCGGTATTTCTCCTCGCTCTCGCGCAGTTTCTGCTCGGCCAGCTTGCGATCGGAGATGTCCCGGGCAAGCCCTCCAATCTCCCGAATCTCCCCATCCCGATACTGCGACAACGGGTTCACCTCCATCGTATGCCACCGACCGTTCTTCGCCCGTACCCGCATTTCAAAAGGCTCAGGACGCTCTCCCGTCCCCAACCTCTTGACAGCCTCCTCGAACAACCCCCTCTGCTTCGGGTCAATCAGATTGGCCAGGTGCATGTGCATCATCTCATCCCGCGAATAACCCATGAGCTTCTCGGCCGCCCGGTTGATGGAGGTGATCTTGCCCTCCAGATCATGACTGTAAATGATGTCGTTGGCGTTCTCGACCAACTCACGGTGTCGCTCCTCCAACGCCATTTCCCGCTGCAACTGACTCCGAATGCGCCGTGTCTGCTGACGCAGCCGCCATCGCAGCGTCATGGCCCAGAAAAAAATCGCCGCCAGGATCCCGCTCGCTGTGACCAGGAAGGCCGTGATTTGTTGAGGTTTGACAATCACTCCCTTTGAAAGAACCATCACATCCTGGTTCGATCGCAGGAGAAGCCTGGGATATTGCGTCGCAAGATCACCGCCGTTATCCGACCAGCATATCCCCGTCACCTGCACTCGGCTCCCCAGATCAAAGTCATCGAATCCTTCCTCCCCGACATCGAGATCCAAACTGGCTTCCATGAGGAAATCCTCGTCCTTCAGGATCAAGGTCTGACGCCTGGGGCCCTTCTTGAACTCCCACAAATCTCCTTGGGTTACAATCAACTCTGCCTCGTTCTCCAGGTTCGTGGCCTGCGACAAATCCACCCTCTTCGCCTGCGGTTCGTCAGCCTTGCCCTCATGCCGAAAGCGCGCTTCCCGCATCAGTGCCCGCCCCCGGCGCAGTTCCACAAAACCGGATGCTGTGATCCGGCTGCCACGCCTGAATGAAACCGCCATAGCACTCCTGGCCTCGATGCTGCCGGTCGAATCCCGTAAAAACAAGTGCTCCCGATATTGATGCGTCAATACTCCCTGAACCACATGCCTGCCCGCAGGAGTTCTCTCCAGCACAAGCCGGTTCAGATTGCTCATCGTGATCGGCGCAAGCGCAAAAAAATCCTCCTCGGCCGACCGCTGGATGAGAGCCGCATTTGTCAAAGCTTTGGGCTCACTGGCTTGAAGCCTCCCCGAGGATGCAACCGGCCATGTCATCGCCAGGATCAATCCAACAAGACTCCTCCAGGCCCCCGACTGCGATCCATTGATCCCGCCCTCGCCAGTCTCGCCCGTCTCAGTTCGCCATGGCTTCAAAAGGCCACGAAGCATATAAAATGATATGGATGCCCATAGTAAGCAAAGTCCCAAACCGGAAGCAATCACCCTCTGCATTCCCTCGGTCTCGGATTTTCCTGAGGGCCGTCAAGACAATATTTTTTAACGGTGGGCAGGGGTGGGTTGGGATCTTTCATGGTTTGGCAACCCGAGAGCCGGCCTCCTCCTCCCTTTGAGGCGAAGTCCGGGCTGGGGATCTTCGTTCCGCGCCGCTTCGTTAGTTATGAAGGATCGACGACTCCTCCATGGCCACAGTGAACCAGAAGGTCGACCCGACGCCGGCCTCGCTTGAAACGCCGATTTCACCGTGCATGAGCGAGACCAGATGCCGGCATACGAACAGGCTCAGGCCCAACCCCCCGGTCTTGGGATTGTCGGGCAATCCGCAGGGCACAAAGAGACCGGCCTGTTCCTCGGGAGAAATGCCCGTTCCGGTATCGCGGACCTCGAACCTCAGCAATACGTTCGAGGACACACCGGGCAGTCGCGAAGCGGAAACGATGACTTGTCCCTGGTCAGTGAACCGGATGGCGTTATCGAGCAGATGGGAAAGGACCTGTTCCAGGCGGACGGCATCGCCACGAAGCGACCGGGGCACTTCGCGCGACACCTGAAAGCTGAGCTCGATGTGTTTCTTCTGAGCCTGATTCAGGTGGAATCGCACCGCGTTCTTGAGGATTTCATGGAGATCGAAATCAAGAGTTTTAACGGTGGTTTCGCCCGTGTTGGCCCGCGCGAAATCCTGGATGACATCGGCTCGTTGGAGCAGGAGGTTGGCGTGATCGCGGATGTTTTCGGCGAAGCGCCGTTGTTCGCCGGTCAAACTGGATAACAGGAGAAGATGGGTCACACCCAGAAGCTCGCCCACGGGACGATGCAGATCCCGGCTGATGCGCAGCAGCAGTTCGAATTGTTGTTGACGACTGGCCTGGCCGCTCTCCCTGAGGTTGGCCAGATCAAACAAGGCCCGCTCCAGATCGGCGCGATGCTGATCCAATTGACGCTGGGTATCGCGCAAGCGGGCGGTCCATTGGACCTTGAGAAGGGCCAAAGCCGCCTTTGCGGCGAGGGTATCCAGGAAATCGAGCTCTTCTTTTCGCAATATACGCGGACGGTTCTCGAGGACGAACAGCAAACCGATGACCGTCTCCTCATTCTGGATGGGAATGCCCGCGTAAGCTTGAATATCCTGGCCGGGAAAAACGCGACCCATGCCAAAGGGATCGGCAGCGGTGTCCGAAATAACCAACGATTCTCCATGATCCAAAATCCAATCGGTGGCCGGGCCGGGGGTGAATTCCGGCATTAAGCCTTCTGCGGCGGGGAGGATCGAACTGGAGGTTTCGAGTCGGAGCGAGTTGGCCGCAGCATCCCGAATCACGATATGAGCCCCGAGCGTGGCGGGCAGGAACTGGCTGGCAGCCCGGGCAATGGGCGTCAGAAGCGAGCTCAGATCCTCCTCGCTTTTCAGCCGTCGTTCGATATCCGTGAGCGCAGCCTGGCGCTGCTGGAAAGACTCCAGTTGGCGACGGCCTTCCTCCATCTCCGACTCCAGGCGTTTTCTGTCCGAAACATCCCGAATAACCGCCAGCATGAAGTCGCGCCCCTGGAATCCCAGGGCTCGGCTCGACAGTTGGGCCTGGAAAATGCCCCCGTTGCGACGAAGACAGGACACCTCCAATGGATGAAAGTTGCCCAGCAACAGGCTTTCCCGGGACAACGCGCGACTTTCCCGGGTCAGAAGATGGGTGATATTCAGTCCCTTGAACTCCTGTGCGCTATACCCAAACATCGCGATCGCAGCCGAATTGGCCTCCCGGATGATCCCCCTCTCGTGCACCACAATCCCCTCGAAGACGGATCCTGAAAGCAGCGCGGCCTGAAGCAGATTCCGCGGGGATTCCTCGACCACGGCTTCGCCGTCCGGTGAAACTCGACCCGGAACGCCAAAGTGCTGAAAGGCCAGTGAAAGGACAAGCGCTCCAGCGAAGATTAGGTAAGCCGGCAATTCCTGAAGTCCCGTTTGCCACGCCAAACCCAGAAACACCAAAGTGATTCCCGAAGTCATTCCCACCCACCAAGCCCAGGTTTGGACGAGCCCTCCTGCGGCAACTGCCAGCAGGGCGAACACAGCGACCGCGTACGGTCCCGGGTGATGGTAAAAGGACAATCCACAATTCAGAAGGATCAAACCCAAAACTAAAGCCAGCGCCGGATCGTTCCAGCGCGGGTTCCAGGCCCACCGAAATAATAAACCGCGAAGTCCTAAAAAGACCGCCAACGTGAATAAACAGAAGTAGGATAAAGCCAGCGGAGTCTCAGGGGAATCGAACAGGGTCAAATCACCGAGATATCCCAGCATTCCCAGAGCCGACACCACCAACAACCAGGGAATTCGCTGTGAGGCCGATCTGGGAGCGCATGATGCGGCCGGAGCCGGGATCTCTGCGATCGCTGGCCTGGCTTCCAGGGGGGACACCCCGGGAATCTTGATTTTTTGGCTTCTGCGACTGGACATCGACCGGGTCCAAATCAATCCTGTTTTTTGGCGACGGCGGCCCGTGTCACGTAAACGATCACCTTGACGGCCAGTTCCATAAGCATCACCGGCTTGGCGATCAGATCGTTGCCTCCACTAATCACGGAGAGTGCACGGCTATCGAAATCCGCAAGGGCAGTGACAAAAATGACCGGGGTGTTTTTGTGGTTGGACAGGCTTCGGAGTTTGCTGCAAAGCTCAAACCCATTCATGCCGGGCATGTCGACATCCGAAACCACCATATCAAAGGGAGTGCATTCGAGCAGCTTGAGCGCCACCAGGGGATCCTCCACACCCACGGATCGCAGGTTGGCCCGATCCACCGCGCAGGTGATGGCGCGCAGAGACAGCGGGTCGTCGTCCACCGCCAGGATGTAGGCCTCGATCGGTTCGGGGACATCGGCGGCGGGGCCCTTCTGTAAGAGCAATCCCAGGTAATCAATCGTCTTGGCGGTGGTCTGAATCGTCGACGCGTTGAGCTCCTGCGGATTGGAGCAGAGCTCCTGCAGAAACGCCTCAAAGACCGATCCCACGTGTGGAATGGTATGAAGGTTGGCCAGGTTGGCATTGGCGGCCAGCGAATGAACTCGGGAAAACAGCTCTCGAATGTTTTGCAGGCGGCTTTCCGGCGATTCGCTCTTGATCAGGTGCTGCACCAGGCGCCGCATCGTTCCCATCGCGATGGGAGCGGACTTCATGAACGCACTGAGAATTTCGTTGTCCCCGTAAACATCCGGCATATCGAAAGACGCGGGGGAGGCCGGCAGGGAAGCCGCGCTGGCGGAGATCAGGGGCGCAACGGCAGGACTCGGGGGAGGAGGCGGTGACCAAGCGGGAGCTGGAGGAGGCGCCGGATCATAGCTGGGTTCGGCGATCGGCATCGAGGCCAAGGGCAAGGCCGGTTCCGGAATCCCTGGAGCCATCTTGACTCCAGGGGGCAGCCGCAATTGGCTGGTGGGATCCACCGTCCCGCCATCCGCAGCCGTTGACATCGGCAGGTATAGGATGCGATTGATCGCATTAATGATCTCCTGGGCGGAGGTGGTGGCCTTGTAAAAAACGTGACTCGCTCCTGCCCGGGACGCTTCCATGGCCATCTGGCTTAAATACGCATTCGTAAGGACAATCACAGGCAGCCGGTCAAAATTCCGTTGGGCGCGTATCTTCTTCAAGATGTCCAAGCCATTGATCTGCGGCAGCATGAGATCCAGCAGAACCGCGTGAAACGTCGTCTCGTGAAGACGATAGAATCCCGCCTGACCATCGGCAGCCACCTCAACTTCGTAACCCTCCTTTTCAAATTTGCTCCGGTATATATGGGCAATGATGGGATCGTCCTCGATGATCAACAGCTTCCTGGATGTAAATTGCATGGGCAATAAATTCAGTGCGACAGGTATTTCCGCAGGCATTCCTGAATGCTGTGCAGTTCGGCCACAGCTTGGTCAAAGAATGGCTCGATGCCCTCGGACAGGCCCGAGGCCGCGCGTTTTTCGATTTCCTGCAAGGGTCCAACAATGGTGTCCATGCCGCATGCGCCGCTGGATCCGGCACAACTATGCGCGAGACGACGCACATCGTCCAATCGATTTTCACGCAGGGCCTTCCGAAGCAATTCAAACTGATCCTTGGTCCGGGTGAGGTAAAGATTGGCCAGTTTCTGGATGCTTTCGGGCTCGTTGTCTGTCATTTCGACAAAGCGCTTTAGATTGACAACGGCTTCCCGGCGGACATGCCGTTGAACGGCCGGGTCCGAGCCCAATCCGGGCTCGCGGGAACTCGCCCTCGCAGATGCACCCTGGGTCCCCAGAAGGTGATTCCCCCATCGGGCCACGGCATCCCTCAGGATTTGAGGAGTGAAGGGTTTGGCGATATAGTCATTCATCCCGGCGGCCATGAACAACTCGCGATCGCCAGCCATTGCATTGGCAGTCACCGCGATGATGACATGCGGGCGTGTCCTGCCAGGCTCTTGAAACAGCCCTTGTCGTTCGCGCTGTCGAATACACCGCGTGGTCTGAATGCCGTCCATTTCAGGCATCTGGACATCCATGAATATGACATCGTAATCCTGTTGTTCCAAGGCTGCAAGGACTTCCCGGCCGTTGCCAGCCATTCGAACCTGGTATCCCATTTGTTGAAACAAAAACCGGGACACCTGACGATTGATCTCGTTGTCGTCCGCCACAAGAATCCTCATCGGGTACAGGCCCGCCAGAGCGGCTTGAGGCGCGGGTCCAACGCGGGGGCTTACGGCCGCAACGATCGCTGACGGCGGCTCGTTCAATGCCGCCAAGAGCTGCTCTCGCAGGTATCCGAGTTTGACCGGCTTTGTCACAATGGCGGCAAAACCCGAAGCGATATCCGTCGGCAGGCTGGTCCGGTCTTTGACCGTCGATAACAGCAGTAAGGGAAGTTTCTCACGGCTGGGCAACATCTTGATGTGGCCCGCCAAAAAAATCCCGTCTGTTTCCCGCAGGTTCCGATCGATAATCACGGCATCCAAGGCTTCCGAGGTCTGAAGGCGATCCAATGCCTCCCGTCCATTCGAACAGGAAACCACCTGCATGCCCCAAGACTGGGCCGCGCGCGTGATCATTTTTAAGCTCATCACTCCGTCCTCGACCACCATGAGTCGCAAACCGCGCAGGGCGCTCCGCGATTCCGACGTCTCCGACGGCGCCTTGCCCAATTCGTCAACAGGCGATAAAACCGGCGCGGTCGGCAGAGTGAAGGAGAAAGTCGAACCTTGGCCCGGCGTGCTCTCGATCCACATCTTACCCCCCATGAGTTCGACCAGGCTCTTGCTGATCGCCAATCCCAATCCCGTTCCTCCATAGGTGCGTTCCGTGGCCGCATCAGCTTGGCTGAAGGAACGGAACAACCGGGGCAGCCTGTCTTTCGGAATTCCAATGCCCGTGTCGGTCACCGAGAACTGCAAAAGACACCCCGGTTTGAGCGAATCCCCACGGTTAGTCGCCAACTTGAGACCGCTCTCCGGCGTGGAGACGAACAACGGATTGAGTTGGACCCGGACCATGACCTCGCCGCTCGGAGTAAACTTAATGGCGTTTCCCACCAGATTCACCAACACCTGCCGCAACCGATTTTCGTCGCCTCGAATCCTCCGGGGCACGTCATCCTCGATCCAGTGTACCAGATCGAGCGGCTTCTCGGATGCCTTCGGAGCCAGAAGATCCAGCACCCCTTCCAGACATCGAACCAGTTCGAACTCGTGGTATTCCAGCTCGATTTTGCCGGCTTCGATCTTCGAAAAATCCAGGATGTTGTTGATGATGCTCAGCAGGGAATCGCCACTCTGCTGAATAATCTCCACCAACCGCCGTTGCTCCGGATTCAGAGCGGTTTGCATCAGCAATTCTGTCGTCGCTATCACCCCGCTCATGGGAGTCCGAATCTCGTGACTCATGTTGGCTAAGAACGCGGACTTGGCTCGCGTGGCCGCCTCCGCAGTCAGCGCCCGCAAGGTCGCCCTCACCCGAGCCTGGAGTTCGGCGATCTTGAACGGTTTCGTCAAATAATCGGTCGCACCGCACTCGAAGGCCCGTACTTTGTCCTCCAGATTGTCCCAGCCGGTAAGGACCAGAACTGGCATTTGACGCAAGGACTCATCCTCTCGAATAATCTTGAGCAGATCAATCCCACTAATACCGGGCAACCCTAAATCGAGGATCACCAGATCAAACATTTGTTGTCTGAGAAGATCCAGCGCCGTTGCCCCATCCCGGGCTTCAGTAAACTCCAAGGCCTCCGACTGCAAAGCGTCCTTGATCAACCGGGTAACTTCCCGTTGATCATCCACCAATAGTAGTCGATGCCGGGTTCGAGTAGATCTTGAATCCACAATGGATCCAACCCTCTCTCCGCCCGGGATTTCCGGCAGGGATCTCTCCCCGCCAATCCTATCCCTTCCGCTGATTGTTTCGGTGTTCATCGGCCGCCTTTCCTGTCTGTGAATGATACAGAAACCAACGGCTTTCACAAGCAAATCACTTGTTAAGTCGCTGATTAACAGCAGGTTTTTAAAATCTCAATCTCATTCAACTGACGCCTTCATTCTCAAAACTGCAAAAATGAGCGCCTGTGACACTACACGCATAGCTTGTGCCGTTTCACAAGCGCGCCTTATGTCGATTAACAGGCGATCCGCTGGCCGTCCGATGCCGCACATCAGTCGACCCTTAGTCTTATCGACATAATTCCCGGATGCTTAACCTGTATTGAAAAACAAGATGCCGGGGAAGTTAACGGACAGGGCGATGTTGCCGCCTCATCCGGACGGAGACAAAACGCGCTTCAGGAATGATAAACTTTTTAATTTCAACACAGACCAGGCTTGGCTTGAATTCAGTCAGCACATGATCTGCGATCTCGGAGGCCAGGGTTTCAAGAAGTTTCCAGCTTCGGCCTTCACTCAGCTTTAAAATCCATTGGCATACCGCTTGGTAATCGATAGTCATGGCCAGGGAATCGTGACGCGCAGCCTGCGAAAAATCAGTCTCCATTTCCACGGAGATCAGCAGGCGCTGGGGTTGAGCACGTTCCTGTTCGGAGACTCCTACGGAAAAACGAACTTCCAGATCATGAATCAGGATAATGTCATTATCCATAGATGCTTTCCCTCCTGTGCTGACCCAAGCTCATCATTTCCGATCCAATTTCAACCGTTAAGTCGCTTTTGCCTCACCTGATCGATCAGGAGTTGGGTGGGTCGATTGAGGTCCATGGTTTGGATCTGATCCCAGCCGACCCATTGGTAGTTGTAGGCTTCGTGGTTGAGGCGCACTTCAGGCACGCCGGGGCACTGGGCCGTGTAGTTTAAAAGCAGAAAATGTTCCCGACGATAGAATTCCGGGCAATCCACGCAGTCCTGAACCACCACAAACCGGATATCACTCACCACAAGGCCAGTCTCTTCAAGGACTTCACGCTTCAATGCTTCCAGGGCTGATTCACCATATTTGATTTTGCCGCCGGGAATGCCCCATAAGTTCGACCACTTGGCGGTCTGCACCAGGAGCATTTGTCCGAGTTCATTGAAAATCAACGCTCCTACTGTGGCAATGGGGTGTCCGCAACCTCTCGATTCCGTGGACGGCCACTCCAAGTGGTTGGCCTGTAAAAGGACTTGCAGTTCTCCCAAGTGAGCCACAATCAGGTGCGGCTCGCTTAACCTGAGTTGCCTCAAGAGATTGTATCCAGTCAAGACCGCACAGGACCAGGTCCCTCCGTGTTTGGCGGTGTCCACATCATGCTGCATGTCGCCAATGAAACAGGTCTCGGAGGGCCGCAATTGATGTTCACCCAGGATTTCATGAATCCGTTCACGTTTATCGAGAATCCCGAGGTAACAGTGGTCGAACACTCCTGATAGGCCAAAGCGTTCGGCTTGTCTGGCAAAATGATCGGCCTTGATCGTGCTGAACACATAAGTCCTCAGACCCTTGCCCCGGCAATATTGCAGAAACTCATAGGCAAAGGGTTGAAGTTGAATCAGGTGTTCCCACTGGGGAAATTCCGCATGAAACCATTTCTCGAGATCGCTCCTGGGCACATGAGGGGTGTGGCGTTCGTAGAACAGGTTGAAAGGCAAGCAAAACTCGGCCCGGAAAGTGTCCAGAGCCATCTCCGGCTTCCCAGCCATCCGCAGGACATGATTCGTGGTGCGCCAAACAGCCCCCAAATCGTCAACCAGAGTCCCCGACCAGTCAAAAATCACGTTTTTCAGCATGCATCGGCTCCTGGCCCATTCCATATCACAATTCGACACGGTGGCGCGACACGAAAAACGTTTGCATTATTCACGATCCCAGTTAGATTTTCTCACCTGCCTAGGTTATATGGAAGTTTGCCCCGTTACGCCTGCCACGCGTTACGCTCGTCATTCCTCATCGCGCAGCGACCGGTTTTTTCCGTACAAAAAGGCTGAAATCAGCTCCCAGGATCAAGAGGAAACCGTTTCTCAAGCCGATCCAAAGAAAACGGACGATACCGCTGAAACAGCGGAAATCCAGCGACTCGCCGAGAAAGACCGTGCAGTGCGCAGCCATGAAGCCGCCCACATGGCTGCCGGGGGACAATGGGTTCGTGGCGGTCCCAAATTCACTTACCAGCGAGGCCCCGACGGCAAACAATACGCCGTCGGCGGTGAGGTGCGATTGGACACCTCGGTGGGCCGCACCCCGGAAGAGACCGCCGCCAAGGCCCGGCAGATTCGCGCCGCGGCGTTGGCGCCAAGTGATCCATCTTCCAGAGATATGGCGGTGGCCGCCCAGGCTGCTGCGATGGAAATTGCCGCTCTGCAGGCAATAAGAACCTCACCGGCCGTCAGGAGCAGCTCGCCTGCCCCACGAATTCCCGAAGGCATCATGGCCTACACGCGCTCGGTGCAGAGTTCCCCACCCGCCCTCTGGGAACTGGCGTAGTGATCCGCAAATCCCTAGCCTGGATTTCCACGGAAAACCTTTTGGCTAAGCGAAACTTAAGCTCAGT
>ERZ795054.2327-NODE-2327-length-16167-cov-3.982001_pt1 | contig 16167 bp, 14 predicted proteins | sample MGYA00375138_ERZ795054 | MGnify/ENA primary metagenome ERZ795054 (study PRJEB30183, sample SAMN05720215) | anaerobic digester metagenome | isolation source: active sludge of municipal wastewater-treating anaerobic digesters | place: USA | collected 2014-12-23 ... | reverse complement strand
AGCACCGCCGCGCCGGTGTAGACGAGGCCCGATGCCACGCCTGAGCCCAGGAAATTCTTGAAATCGACCACACGGTCACCCCGGATTCCTGCCTGTCCTATCGACGCGGCGTCGGGTGCGCGGTACAGCACCACCGTGCCGGGCGAGGACCGCTCTCGGTGACTCCGCACAAGCGCCGCGACATCGAGGTCCATCACTATATCGCTGTTTACGAGCAGAAAATCGTCCTCCCCGATGGCTTCCCTGCATTTCATGACGCCGCCGCCGGTGCCCAGGATCTGCGGTTCGTACGAGAACGATACACGCAGGCCGAAATTCTCCCGCTCCTCGAAGAAAGAGCGTATCGCTTCGGACCGGTAGTGCAGGTTTACGATCACCTCCCTTATTCCGGCCGAGGCCATTAATGATATCGCATAACATATAGACGGGACGTTCGCCACCGGAACGAGCGGCTTCGGAAAGACGTCGGTTACGGGCCTCAGCCGTTCCCCGTATCCCGCGGCCAGAATGAAACCCTTCACGCGGCGCCTCCGGCGCACTCGGAGATGAGCCCGACCAGGCGCGAGAGCTCTTCCGTTCTCGACGCGTACGCGCCGAGGTACGAGAGGGTACCGGCGATGCTCGGCTCGTACCTCCGGCGGCCCAGTACGCGCGACTGATAGGCGAAGGTGCCGACCGCCTTCACGTTCCGCTGGAAGGCCGAAAGGTCGAAGAGCCGGTCGAATTCCGCGCGGCGCATGGAGTGGATGCCCGTTTCGCGCGCGGTCCGGTAATAGCGATCCATCAGGCGCTCGAAAAGCGGATCGTCGAGGCGGAGATAGGAGTCCCTTAACAGCGAGGCCAGGTCGTACTGGGGCAGGCCCATGCGCGCGTCCTGGAAGTCGATGACGCACGGGGAAGCGCCGCGGAACATGATGTTCCGCGAATGGAAATCGCGGTGGTTCAGCACGAAGGCACCGGGACGCTGGAGCTTTGCGGCCACGTCGAGAAAGCCGGCCCGAAGCTCGCGGAAAAAGGACCCCGGCGCGGCGAAAGAGAAGTAGTTCTTTACCGCGTGCTCTATGAAAAAATCGAATTCGAACATGAGCTTCTCCACATCGAAGGAGCGCCCGAAGGGTACGGGTGAACCGTCCGGTTGAATCGACTGTATCCGCGCGAGTATATCGAGGATACCGCCATAGAGCTCTTCGCCTTCATCGGCCGACAGGCGGGGAAAGCGGTCCTCCACGAGCTCGTCGCCAAGATCCTCCAGGAGCAGGAGGCCGCGCACGCGGTCCGCGGCATGTATCAACGGGACCGGCACTCCGTGGCGCTCGAAAAGGGAATGCACGACAAGAAACTGGTGCTCCCCTTCCGCGGAGGCGGTAAGCGTTTCATCGTAACACACGACAAATGATCCGCCGGCCGCTGACGCGCGGAAATAGCGGCGCATGGACGCGTCTCCGGCGAGCGGAACGAGCGCCTCGCATGCCCCGGCGCGCGATCGTACGAATTCCGCGATGAGGTTCTCGATCGGACGGTCCGTCTTCATGTTCGTTACTCACTCTCCGAAGGGGGCGAGGGCCGCCCTTCCAGGGCGCGGGATCTCTTTGCGGAGGGCCGTATCGGTCCGATACGATCCTCCGTAAAGAGAATGACGTCCCGCCCCGTTTCGGGGCGGGACGGGATGGAGGGGGGTGGGGTTATTCAATGTGACGCCGCAGAAAGGCGGGGATCTCCAGGTCTTCGGTGGAGTAGTCCCTGCTGTAGTCCTTCAGCCTCTTCCGCTCGTAATCGAGCGAGAAGGTCTGCATGCTCGCGGGCACCTTTTTCTCGATCTTGTTCTTGCCCTCGATGAGAGTGAGGGATGCGCCGTTCTTCACGCCGGCCTCGGCCTCGGGCTTCCTGCTGAGTATGTTTTTCTTCCTGTCGAAACCGGTCGCGATGACGGTCACCCGCACTTTCTCGTTGAGGATCGGGTCTATCGTCGTGCCGAATATGATGTTGGCCTCAGGGTCGACCTGGCGCGTGATGAGATCGGTCACCTCGTTCACCTCGTGCAGGGAGAGGTCGTTGCCGCCGGCTATGTTGATGAGCACCGCGCGGGCGCCCTCGATGCTGGACTCCTCCAGGAGCAGGCTGTTGATGGCCATCTGCGTTGCCTCGAGCGCCTTGTTCTCGCCGCTGCCCAGGCCCACGCCCATCAGGGCGTCGCCGGTCTCCTTCATGACCGTCTTTACATCGGCGAAGTCCACGTTGACCAGACCCGTAATCATGATGAGGTCGGATATGCCCTGTACGCCCTGACGGAGGATGTCGTCGGCCAGCTTGAACGCGTCGTCGATGGGAGTGCGCCGGTCGATTATCTTCAGCAGAAGATCGTTCGGGATGGTGATGAGCGTATCGACCTTCTCTTTAAGATTGCGGATTCCTTCCTCCGCGCGCTCGGCGCGTTTCCTGCCCTCCACCCTGAAGGGCTTCGTTACGACTCCGAGCACCAGGGCGCTGTGTTCCTTGGCCACCTCGGCGACGATCGGCGCGGCGCCCGTACCGGTCCCCCCGCCCATCCCCGCCGTGATGAACACCATGTCGGCGCCTTTAAGGGCCTTCTGGATCTTGTCCCTGTCCTCGTTGGCGGCCTCGCGGCCGATGTCCGGGTCGGCGCCCGCCCCAAGGCCCCGCGTCAGCTTGTTGCCGATCTGGATCTTCATTGGGGCCAGCGACTCCCTGAGCTGCTGCGCGTCGGTGTTGCACACGATGAACTCGACGCCCTCCATGCCCGTGGCGATCATCCGGTTGACCGCGTTGCAGCCGGCGCCCCCGACGCCGACTACCTTGATGATGGTGTTCAACGGTTTTTCCTCTTCCAATCTGAACATCATTCCCCCCCTCTCCTTGTGTTATGTCTCATTATCGGATAAAAAAGAGCTAAAAGTAATTATCTATGAACTTCCTGAATTTCTTGCCGAACGATCCCACTGTGCCGGAGCGGTCCGATTTCGATTTGGTGCGGAAGCGGCTCATTTTGATTCCGTACTTGAGCAGTCCCACGCCGTTGGCGTACTGCGGCGTCGCCACAACGTCCTTCAGTCCCGCGATGTCGCGCGGAACTCCCACCCGCACCGGCATGTTGAAGACGCGTTCCGCCGCCTCCACGCACCCCTCTATCATCGCGGCCCCTCCCGTCAGGACGATCCCGGCGGCCAGTATCTCCTTCTTCCCGCTCCGGATGAGCTCGCGGTCAACCATCTCCATTATCTCGAGCATGCGGGGCTCGATGATCTGCGCGAGCTCCTGGCGGAATATTCTCCTGGGCGCGCGGCCGCCGACCGAAGGCACCTCGATCGTCTCGGACGCGTCGACGATATCGACGACCGAACAGCCGTGCTTCTTCTTGATCACCTCGGCCGACTCGATCGGCGTCCGCAGGCCTATAGAAATGTCGTTCGTCACGTGGATGCCGCCGATGGACAGCACGGATGAATAGGCCACCCCGCCCTCTATGAACACCACGATGTCCGTGGTGCCGCCGCCCATGTCGACGAGCGCGACTCCCAGCTCCTTCTCGTCCCTGGAAAGCGTCGCCTCGGCGGAGGCGAGCGGAGCGAAGATAACGTCCGAGCACTGGTACCCGGCGCGGTTGGCCGATTTAAGCAGGTTCTGGATCGTGGTCGTCGAGCCCGTGATGATGTGCACCTCGGCCTCGAGGCGCACGCCGCTCATCCCGATGGGGTCCTTTATGCCGGTCTGGTCGTCGACCGCGAACTCCTTCGAGAGCACGTGGATTATCTCGCGGTCCACCGGAATGACAACCGCCTGGGCGGCCTCTATGACCCGCTTGATCTCGACCGGCGTGATCGTCCGCTGGCGGTTCGAAACCGCGACAACGCCTTTTGAGTTTTCGCCCTTTATGTGCTGGCCGGTCACCCCCACGTAGGCCGCTCCGACCTCGGTGCCGGCCATGAGCTCGGCGTCCTCGATTGCCTTGACGATCGATGAAACGGTGTTGTCGATGTTGATGATGACTCCGTTCTTCAGCCCGCGCGAGGGCGCGATCCCGACACCGGTGACCTCTATCTGGTTGTTCTCGTTCACGAAACCGATCACGGCGCAGGTTTTCGTTGTTCCGATATCAAGACCGACGATAGTATCTTCCATCACTGGGCTCCTTGCATTTTACTTCAGTACCGCCGCGTTCGCCCGGACTTCCGAGCGCGCCGGGTAACGCCTCGCCGCGTCCAGGTACCCGACCAGCATGTTCAGGGCCCGGAAGCTCGCGCGATCCATATCCAGCGTAAAGACGGTGGGCCTGCCCTTCAGTTTCACGCGGAGGCCCGGGTGCGCGGTCATGTCGACCTCTTCGATCTCACGTATAACGGGAAGACCTTTTCCTTCAAGCTCCGACAGCACGGAGAGCGCGCCCCTCAGTCTGGCCGAGGGCCCGCCTTCGACCAGATCGCTCGAAGCCGCCACGATGATCGGCCGCTCGGCGGCGTGTATCGTTCCCGTGGCGAGCACCTTCATGCCCGCGTCGAACTCGACGGGCACCAGCCGGCCGTCTCCATCGAACAGCACCAGGTGCGCGGGCTCGTTCTCTTCGACGACCACCGCGAGCCTTCCATCCTTCTCCTCCAGCGTGTATCTTCGTACCATGGGCATTCTGTCCAGCCCGTCCCTGAGAGAGCCGACGTCGATGACGAGCGAATCCCCGTCCACGCGGTAGACCGCGTGCCTGAGTATCTCGTAGCGGCTGAGATACTTCAGCCCGTTGAATTCGATCCCCTTCACCGTACGAACATCGCGCGCGGCCTCCACGCTCGACGCGGAAAGCGCCGCGGATATGATCACGCAGGACATCACCGCGAACGCGTGTCGCGCCGTGCCCGTCATCTGCGGGTACCTCTATTGTTGAGTATCTCGAGCACCGCGGGGCCCGCCTTGTAAATATCGCCGGCGCCGAGCGTAAGGACGACATCGCCCTCGCGGATCTCGGACGCCACGGTTTCGGCTATATCCTCGAACCGACCGACAATCGCGGTGTCGCGTCCTGAGTGTTTCTTAATGGCCTGGCAGATCAGTTCCGAGGACACACCCTCTATGGGCTCCTCTCCGGCGGGATATATTTCGGCGAGGAACAGAACGTCGGCGTTCGAAAAGCACTGGCCGAACTCTTCCCAGAGGAGTTTGGTCCGCGAATAGCGGTGGGGCTGGAACACAACGATCAGACGGCGTCCGAGGCTCGACAGGGCGTCCAGCGTGGCCCGAATTTCGGTCGGATGGTGGCCGTAATCGTCCATCACCAGCACGCCTCCGCTCTCGCCGACGCGCTCCATCCTTCTGCCGACACCGCGGAATACCGCCAGACCCTCGCGGATTGTGCCGAACGAGAGCCCCAGGTCCATCGCGACCGCCACGGCCGAAAGAGAGTTCAGCGCGTTGTGGCGGCCAAGGATGCCCAGCGCGATCTCGCCGAGCGGTTTGTCCCTGTACAGGCATTCATACCTGGTCATGCCGTCCTCCACCCGCACGTTCACGGCGCGGAAGTCGGCGCTCTCGGAAAAGCCGTAGGTCACATAGGGACGCTCGACGCGCGGAAGGAGCTCGGCGACCGTGAGATCGTCCACGCAGAGCACCGAGTAACCGTAAAACGGCACCGCGTTGATGTACTGGAGAAAGGCGTCCTTGAGTCCCTCGAAATAACGATAGTGGTCGAGGTGGTCGGCGTCGATGTTCGTCACCACCGCGATCGAGGGGAGGAGCTTGAGGAACGAGCCGTCAGATTCGTCGGCCTCGAAGACGATGTAATCGCCCTGCCCGATCTTGGCGTTGGAGCCGAAATTGAGCACCTTGCCCCCGACGATCGCCGTGGGGTTGATCCCGCCGTGATAGAGCAGGCATGCCAGAAGCGACGAGGTCGTCGTTTTGCCGTGCGTGCCGGCGACACCGATCCCGTGCTTCAGGCGCACGAGCTCGGCCAGCATCTCCGCGCGATGAATGATCGGGATGCGCCGCTTGCGCGCCTCGATGATCTCGGGGTTCGACGGGCTTATGGCGCTCGAGCTCACGACGACGTTGTAGTCCTCTATGTTCGAGGGATAATGCCCTATGAATATCCTGGCGCCGAGCATTGCCAGCCGCCGGGTCTGCTCCGACTCGCGCAGGTCGGAACCCGACACCTCGTAGCCCAGGTTTATGAGGATTTCGGCGATACCGCTCATTCCGATGCCGCCGATCCCGATGAAATGCATTCGTTTCGATTTTCTGAACACGTTACGCCTGCCTGACCGTAATGGTCTCCATAACCGATTTCACCACCGCCGCCGCCGCGTCCGGCCTCGCGGCCTCTCTGGCGCGCGCCGACATTCTCGAAAGCAGCGTGGGGTTCCCCAGAAGCTCCGAGAGTGCGGGGAACACCTTTTCGGGCACCGCGTCTGCGTTCGCTATCTTCACCGAGGCCCCGGCCTTCACGAACTCGTCGGCGTTCCTGTCCTGATGGTCCATCGCCGCGTAGGGAAACGGAATCAGGATGGACGGAACGCCCATGGCGGCCAGCTCCACCATCACCCCCGATCCGGACCGGCTGATGGCGATATCGCTTGCCATATAGGCGGCCCCGACCTCATCGATGAAGGGCGACATGTACAGCGAGCCCGTGTCGCCGATACGCTGCACGGCCTGTTTGTACTTTTCGTACGAAAGACCGCCCGTGCTCCAGATGATTCCGACGTCCTTGAACTCACCCGGATAGGAAGCCTTGAGCCCCAGCACCAGCTCGTTGATCGTCATCGCGCCCTGGCTTCCCCCGATCGCCAGAATTACCTTTTTGCAGTGCCGCATATTGAAAGCGCGGCGCGCGCTCTCCCTGTCGGGCGCGGCGAGAACCTTTTTCCGTATGGGATTGCCTGCCAGCACGAGCCTGTCGCGCAGCTCTTTTCTGACGTAGTCGCGGGTCGACTCGAATGTCGTATAAACGGCCCGGGCGCTGCCCGCGAAAAACGCCGTCACCTTTCCCGGCACCGTATTCTGCTCGCAGAGGAAGAGCGGCACGCCGGCCATTCTCGCCGCGACGAGCGCCGGCGCCGAAACATAGCCGCCCATACCGATGACCGCTTCGACGCGCTTCTTCTTGATGATGACATACGCGCGGAGAACGGCCGCGGCGAATCCCAGGGCGAAGAAAGGAAGCTTCACGATGTTCCTGCTGAACGACGGCGCGCGGTAGTAGATCAGATCGCCTTCCGCCACGTCCCTCAGCGAGGAAAAGCGCGCGTCCTTTTTCCCCGTCAGGAAAAACGCGCGGGCTCCGGCGGCGACGAACTCCTCGTACAGCGCGACCCCGGGGCTTATATGGCCCCCGGTCCCGCCGCCGACGATGAGCAGTGTGTTTGAATTCATCTCCAGACCTCTTCAGAGAGTTTAAGCTCTTCCTGCATTACCTCTCTGTAACGCGAAATATTCAATACTATTCCCATTGCCACGAGCGTGGAGAGCAGCGATGACCCGCCGTAGCTGATAAACGGCAGCGGAATGCCGGTGGTCGGCAGGCTGCCGGTAACGACCCCGATGTTGAGAAAGGCCTGGAGCACCACAAGCAGTGTGAGCCCCATGGCGAGCAGACGCCCGAACTCGTCCGGAGCGCCCTGGGCGATCCTCATCCCCTTGAAAAAGAGCGCGCAGAATAGTCCTAGCACCAGGATCGTCCCGAGGAGCCCCGTCTCCTCCGCGATGACCGCGAAAACGAAATCGGTATGCGGTTCCGGGAGCCTCTTTATCTTCTGCGCGCCGTATCCCAGTCCCACCCCATAAAAGCCGCCCCGGCGGAACGCCGTGAACGACTGGATGACGTGATAACCGATTCCGTAGGGATCCTTCCAGGGATCCAGGTACGCCAGCATGCGGTCCTTGCGGTAGCCAACCTGGTAGACCAGCAGATAGAACATAGGGATGCTGGTGACGAAGAGCGCGGCGATATAAAAGAACGGGAAGCCCGACACGAAAAGCACGAAGACCGAGACCAGCAACAGATCGATCGCGGTGCCGAAATCCGGCTGCATCATGACGAGAATGAAGATGAGGGCCACCACCACTACGGGGACAAGGAGCTGAACGACCTGGTTTCCCCTTCCCTCTGGTTCGGACGAGAAGACCTTCGCGAGGTAAATAACGACGAATATCTTCACGAACTCGGATGGCTGAAACGCGAGTGCGCCGCCGCCCAGCCAGCGGGCGGAGCCCTTCACGCTGTGTCCGACCCCCGGTACGAGGACGAGCACAAGCAGTACGATCGAAACGAAAAGCATTATCTTGGTGTGCCTGATGTAATTGCGGTAATCGAAACGCTGCACCAGAAAGAGAAGCGCGAACCCGGCGACGAACCACACCGCCTGCCGCTTCAGGAAATGGAAGGAGTCGCCGAAGTTGCGCGCCGCGACGACGGCGCTCGCGCTGTAGCTCATGGCGATGCCGATGGCCGCGAGGAGAAGGACGATGACGAAGAACGCGATGTCGGGCTCGCCGCGCCTGCGGGTGTCGATTACCGATTTCAGGTCCATGAAATCTCCCCCGACACCAGCCTCCCGAACGATTCCCTGAAGGACTCTCCGCGTTCCTCGAAATTCCGGAACATGTCGTACGACGCGCACGCGGGCGACAGCAGGATGACATCCCCGCTGCCGCTGGCGTCCATCGCCCGGGCCACCGCGTCGTCCATGTCGACCGCCGTCGATGAGGGAACCTCCGCGAATATCCGGGCGAACTCGCCGGTCGATTCTCCGATCAGCACAAGGTGCTTGACCCGCTCCTTCACGGTAGCGAGCAGACGGGAATAATCATCTCCCTTTGTGCGTCCTCCCAGTATCAGCACCACGCCGCCCCGCAGGCTTTTCAGCGCCATCTCGACCGCGCCGACCGTGGTGGCCTTGGAATCGTTGATGAACTGGCGACCCTCGAAGGAGCCGATACGTTCCATGCGATGCGCGAGCCCCTCGAAGGAATAACAGGCCTCCGCCAGCAGGGGATAATCGGGCTCGCCGCCCGCCATGCGCACGAGCGCGACGACCATGAGCAGGGCCGCCATCGCGTTCTGTACGTTATGCACGCCGATGATCCTCATGCGCGAGGGATCGAGGATACCCTTCACGGCGCCCGCGTCGCGGATGAAGACGGTGTCCTTTTCCATGAAGGCGGCCGCGCCGGTGTTCGTCATGGAAAAGCCGAGCCGGCGGGCCCTCACCGCGCCGATCCCCGAGGCGAGCACGGGATCGTCCATGTTGTAGACGAAGCCGTCGTCCGGCGTCTGGTTCATCGCGATACGGAGCTTTGCCCGGAAATATTCATCCATCGACTCGTAGCGGTCCAGGTGATCGGTGCCTATGTTCAGTATGGCCGCAACATGCGGCCTGAAGCTTTCAATGGTTTCGAGCTGGAACGATGACAGCTCTATCACGCTCACCGTGTCGTCGGTGCTCTCGTCCACCAGCGACACGAGCGGAATGCCGATGTTGCCGCCGACGAGCGCCCGGAACCCCAGCGCGCGGAGCAGGTGCCCCACCAGGCTCGTGGTGGTCGACTTGCCGTCGGTGCCGGTTATCGCCACCACTCGGCCGCGCAGGAACCGGAACGCCAGCTCTATCTCGGCGATTACGGGGACGCCCCGTTTGCGGGCCTCGGTGACGAGCGGAATGCTCGCGGGGACGCCCGGACTGAGCACGACGAGGTCGACGCCGCGGTCGAGGAGCGAGGGCTCCTGGTTTCCCGCGAACACCTCGACGCCCGCTGCAAGACGGGCGATCGTGTCGGCGAGCTCATCGCGGCCCCTGACATCGGAGACCAGCACCCGGCAGCCCTTCGCCGCGAGGAAATTCGCGGCGGCGAGCCCGGACCTGTATCCCAGGCCGACGACGAGCACGGAGTTTTCCGGACCGATCTTCATTCCATCCATCGTCCTACAATATCTTGAGCGAACTCAGGCCGAGTATCGCCAGAATGATCCCGAGGATCCACATGCGAACCACCACCTTCTGCTCGGGCCAGCCGGAAAGCTCGAAGTGGTGATGTACAGGCGCCATCTTGAATATCCTCTTTTTCCTGAGGCGATACGAGGCCACCTGCAGAATGACCGACAGAGCCTCGACGACGAACACGCCCCCGACGATAAAGAGGAACACTTCCTTCTTTATCATTATCGCGACGATGCCGACGATCCCGCCAAGCGCGAGCGATCCCGTGTCCCCCATGAACACCGAGGCCGGGTTGCTGTTGAACCAGAGGAATCCCAGCGAAGCGCCTACCAGCGCGGAGAGAAAGACCGTCAGCTCGGCCCCGTGGGGAATGTACGGGATGCGCAGGTACGCCGCGATCTTCACGTTGCCCGACAGATAGGTCATGATCCCAAGGCTCACCGCGACGCTGATCACCGAACCGATCGCGAGCCCGTCGAGACCGTCGGTAAGGTTGACCGCGTTTGAGCTTCCCACCACCACGATCACCGCGAAGGCTATCCATAGGTAGGACATATCCAGCACCGCCTCGTTGAAAAAGGGGATGAAAAGCCTGGTCGTGTACTCGCGGTTTGAGGGATAATAATAGATCACGAGGGCGGCGCCGAGGGCGATGGCGACCTGAAAAAACAGCTTCATGCGGGCCGGCAGGCCGTTCTTATTCTTTAAAATGGACTTCGTATAATCATCGACGAAACCGAGAATTCCCAGGAGGAGCGTCGCCGCGGCGAGAACGATGAGATAATGGTTCCGGAAATTGCCCCACAGGAGGATCGAAACCAGCACCGCGCCGAGGATGAGAAGCCCGCCCATGGTCGGCGTTCCGGCCTTGGAGCGATGACTCTCGGGCCCGAGTTCGCGGATCTCCTCGCCGAGCTTCATCCGCCGGAGCCAGCGGATTACCAGGTTGCCGAGCAGAAGCACCAGGACGAGGGCGGTCAACGCGGCATAGGCCGAGCGGAAGGTGATGTACTGAAAGAGCCTGAGGAACGAGACGTACTCCTGCAGCGGCAGTATAAAATGATAGAACATCGCGATTACCGGACGAGCGCGTCCGCCACCTCCTCCATTTTCATAGAGCGCGAGCCCTTTACGAGCACGACATCGTCCTTCGAAAGCGCACCCTTCAGGAATTCCGCGAGCTCTCCCCTGTCGTCGAAGTGGCGCGCCGCCTCCCGTTTCATGCCCGCGGCCAGCGCGCCGCTCACATAATGCCGCGCGTCCTCGCCGAACGCGCACAGCATGTCGAACCCGTAGTCGACGAGCATTCCGCCCACCCTCTCGTGAAACGCGGCCGAGGAACCGCCGAGCTCCTTCATGTCGGCCAGAACGGCGACCTTGCGGCGGCCGGTAAAGATCGCCGCGATGGACATCAGCGCGTAGCGCGTGGACAGCGGATTGGAATTATAGGTGTCGTCGATAAGCACGAATCCCCGCTCCACCACCTGCGAGCGCTTGTCGATGTTCCTGAACGAAGCGAGCGCCCTCCTGATACTGTCGGGCTCCAGCCCCAGCTCGAGCGCGATGGCCACGACAGGCAGCAGGTTGTACACGTTGTGGATGCCGTACACCTGGGCGCGGTATGTTTCGCCGCGAACGGTGACGGAGCATTCGTCCACGCCGAGCGAATAATCCTCTGCGCGCACCAGGGCGTTTTCGTACAGACCGAATGTAACGATCCGGCAGTCGCGCGACCGGGCCGCGTCGCAGAGAGTGTCGAAGCATTCCGTATCACGGTTCAGAAATATCTTCCCGCCGGGGACGAGCCCCGAAAGGATCTCGGCCTTCGCGCGGGCCACTCCCTCCACCGAGCCCAGAAACTCGAGGTGCCCCTCGCCGATGTTGGTGATGACGGCGATGTCGGGGCGCGCGATGCGCGAAAGCCTGTCGATCTCTCCCGCGTGGTTCATGCCGAGCTCGACGACGGCAAGCTCGTGCTCGGGACGCAGATGGAGGAGCGTATACGGGAGACCGATTTCGTTGTTGTAGTTCTTCTCGTTTCGCAGGCAGCGGTATTTTTCCGAGAGCACCGCGTACAGAAGCTCCTTGGTGGTCGTCTTCCCGTTGGTGCCGGTGATGGCGATGATTCCGGCCTTCATCGATGAGCGGTGCGAGGAGGCAAGCGCCCCGTACGCGGCGAGCGTATCGCCGCAGAGCACCGCCGCGACGCCGTGCCGCTCGGCCGGGGCACGGTCGGATTCGCGCGCGGTGAGGAAGCCGGCGAGCGCCCCGCTTTTGGCAAGAGGCTCGATGTAGTCGTGGCCGTCGTACTTTTCCCCGGCGAGCGGAACGAACAGGTTCCGGGACCCGAGCTCCCGCGAATCGGTCGTGATGGTTTCAACCCGGGCCGAGGCATCGCCGGCGAGGAGCCGTCCGCCGCAGGCGGCCGCGACCGCCCCCATGGTCGATTCGTAGCGCACCTTCATCGCTTCGACCTCGCGGCGATATATTTCATGGCGACCTCGCGGTCGTCGAAATGTCGTTTTTCCGTGCCGACGATCTGGTAGTCCTCGTGGCCCTTGCCGGCGATCACCACGATATCGCCCTCTTCCGCCCGTTCGATCGCCATGGCGATCGCGCGCTCGCGGTCGGGCTCCACGTCGTACCGGGCCCCCTCCATGCCGGCCAGGATGTCGTTGATGATCGCGCCGGGCTCCTCCTTCCGCGGATTGTCGCTGGTCACGATCACCACGTCGGAAAGACTTGCCGCCGCGCGGCCCATGAGCGGCCGTTTCGTTTTATCCCGGTTTCCGCCGCAGCCGAAGACGGTGATGAGCCGCCGCGGCGAGAGCTCGCGCGCCGACTGAAGCAGCTTGGCGAGCGCGTCGTCGGTATGCGCGTAGTCCACCACCACGCCGAAGCCGTCGTCCGAGCGTATGCGGTCGAAGCGCCCGGGGACCGTCGAAAGGCGGGAGAGCCCGCCGACGATCGTCTCCACCGGTATGCCGACCGCGTGAGCTGCCGCGAAGGCCGCGAGCGAATTATACACATGGAAGCCGCCGGCCACCCGGAGGTCGATCACCGCGCCGGGCGCGGGGCGTTCGAGCGTGTAACGCACGCCCTCTATCGAGTTGTGGATGCTCGACACCTCGGGGCGGTAGTCCGCGTCCTCCGAAAGGCCGAAACCGAAGAGCGGGTACGGGCGCTCGCCCCTCCCGCGCAGGATGGTACGGCCGTACTCGTCGTCGCAGTTGACGATCCCGGCGCGCCGGCCCTTTCCGGAGCGGCCGACCAGGTCGAAGAGCAGAAGCTTCGAGGCGAAGTAATCCTCGAAGGTCAGATGGAAATCGAGATGGTCGCGCGTCAGGTTTGTGAAGATTCCGGCGTCGAACTCGACGTCGTCGACACGGCCGAGCTTCAGGCCGTGCGAGGAGACCTCCATCACCAGCGCGTCGACGCCGTCGTCCGCCATTGCGCGCACCATGGCCTGCACGTCCCTGGACTCGGGCGTGGTGTTCGGCGCGGGGACCTCGCCGCCCTTCCATCGGTAGTTGATCGTCCCGATAACGCCGACCTCGCGGCCGGCCTCTTTTAAAATGGATTCCAGCATATAAGTGATGGAGGTCTTGCCGTTGGTGCCGGTGACGCCGATAACCAGCATGCCGGACGAGGGAGCGCCGAAGAACGCGGACGAAAGCGCCGAGAGCGCCCTTCGCGTGTCGGGCGAAGCGAGTACCGCGGCTTTTCCGGCAAGGTCGCCGAACTCCGCGGCCCTGGCGGCGGAAACGACGACAGCGGAGGCGCCGCGGGCGACCGCGTCGCGCACATATGAGTGCCCGTCGCTCTGCGTCCCCTCGATCGCGACAAAGAGCGAACCGGGGACTATCCCGGCCGAATTGTATTCAATTGAAGAAATCACGACCCCGGCATCCCCCGCGGCGGGAGACACGACGCGCGTGCTTCTTTCGAGAAGCCCGGCGAGACGCGCCGATCGTTGCGGGGGCCTACTTCCCATCACCTTTTTTCCCTTCCTGGACCACAATTATATCCGACGGACGGAGCTCCCGCATCCCGTTCAGACGGGCGTACCGTTCGGCCACGTCGACCCTCCGGTAGCGTTCGATCGCCGCGCGCAGGCGGTCGTTCTCCATCAGCAGGCGCTTCTCGACCGCGGCGTTCTCCCGGTAGGCCATCTTCATCTTCATCACCTCGACGTTCTGCCACACGTACAGCAGCACGAAGATAATGACGCCCGTAACTATGCCGAAGTACTTTATGACGCCCTCCCGATTTTCTCGCACACCCGCATTTTCGCGCTGCGCGCGCGCCTGTTTTCCGCACGCTCCTCTTCGCCCGGCACAAGCGGCTTTCTGGTGAGTATCCGCACCATCGGCGAGCCGGTACACCGGCAGTGGCGGGGCTCCTCGCCGCACTCGCATCCGGCGGCCATCCTGCGAAACGCGTCCTTCACCAGACGGTCTTCGAGCGAATGGAACGAGATCGCTATGATCCTGCCCCCCTCGGAGAGAACGCGCACCGCGTCCCGAAGAGTCGCGCCGATGGCCGCAAGCTCGTCGTTTACCGCGATGCGAAGCGCCTGGAAAACCCTGGTTGCCGGATGGATGGTGCGCACGTGGTAGCGCGCGGGGATGGCGCGAAGCACCAGCTCCGCCAGCTCGCCGGTTGTCGCAATGGGCCCCGCGCCGCGGCGTTCGACTATGCGCCGGGCGATCCGCTTCGCCCAGCGTTCCTCTCCATATGTAAGGATGATATCTGTCAACTCCTTTTCCCGGGCCGAGTTTACAATGCGCGCCGCGTCCGTCTCGAGCCGCGGATCCAGCCGCATGTCGAGCGGCTCGTCTCCGCGGAAGCTGAATCCCCTGCCGCTTTTATCAAGATGGAAGGAAGAAATCCCGAAATCATAGAGCAGGCAGCGCACACGCCCCTCCGCGCCCGCCAGGTTTCCGCCTATGTTCGCAAAATTGTCGTTTATCACCGTAAACCTGTCCCCGAACACCGCAAGCCGCTCCCGCGCGATGGCCAGAATCTCCGGATCGCGCTCGAAGGCGATCACCCGAAACTCGGGAAACGCGCCGAGAATGAACTCCGAATGCCCCCCCTCGCCCAGCGTGCAGTCCACCACCACATCCCCCTCGCGCCGCTGGATGCCGGCGATGAACTCGAGCACCTCCCGGTGCATCACCGGGGTGTGGGCGAAAGGCCCGCTCGAATCTTCGTCCGTATTATGTCTCATTACCGGTTACGGCTCTCCCCCGAAAGCCATAGCGACACGACTAGAAGCCCAGATCCTTCGCGAAAGCGTTAAGGGCCTCACCGTCGGGCCTGTATCTGTCATAGACCTCGCTGCCCCAAATCTCTATCCGGTCGTACAGGCCGAGCATCGTTACGTCCTTATCGATCTCGGCGTACTCCTTGAGATACGCGGGGAGCATGATCCTGCCCTGCTTGTCCAGCTCGCACTCGCTCGCGCCCCCCATGAGAAAGCGAAGGCGCATCCTGTTCATGGGGTCCCCCTGGGAAAGCGGCTGGAGCCTGTTCGCCACGAACTCCCGCCAGTCTTCTTCCCGAAAGGCCATGATGCATTTGTCGAAACCGTGGGTGATGATGAGCTTGTTTATTATCGCGTTCTCGCCGAACGCTTTGCGCAGCTTTACGGGGATGGCCACCCTTCCCTTCTCGTCGAGCGCCGGATGATATTCCCCCATAAACACGCAAAAATCACCCCATTCCCACCATTTTTACGTCCCGGCTCAACACAAATCCCCACTTATCCCCACAAGAGCACCACAATGAGACATAATTGTCAAGAAAAAAAATATATACCGGGGTGATACAGGCGTTTTTTTAAAGGAAAGGGGGTGATGGGATGGCGCGCCCGGACCGCACGCGGCGAATCAGGGTTTTTCGTTGACGAAAATCCATGGAACCACGTTCGCCCAGACCGCGACCGCGGTGATCTCTCCCTTGTTGGTCATGCGGTGGCGCTTGTAGCTCTCGAAGCTGATGCTGTCGCCGGGCAGCATGGTGAAGACATTGTCTTCGATCTCGATGGAAAGCTCGCCCTTGAGAAGGTAGCCGCATTCGAGCCCCTCGTGCTCGTACATGCGCTCTCCGGACGAACTGCCGGGAGGAAACTCGATGATGATGACCTCCATGTCGCGGGAACCGGGGGTGAGCAGGCTGTAGCGCACGTTGCCCTCGGTGATGATCTTCTTGTGGGTGCCCTTTT
>ERZ795054.2324-NODE-2324-length-16176-cov-4.515973_pt1 | contig 16176 bp, 11 predicted proteins | sample MGYA00375138_ERZ795054 | MGnify/ENA primary metagenome ERZ795054 (study PRJEB30183, sample SAMN05720215) | anaerobic digester metagenome | isolation source: active sludge of municipal wastewater-treating anaerobic digesters | place: USA | collected 2014-12-23 ... | reverse complement strand
TTGTTGTCGGTGTTCTGTCGCCCGGTGAGGGCACCGGGCCTACAGCGGATGGAGAGTGTCGGTGCAGGCCGCGTGCCCCGACGCGGCGCAAACTCGATTCCCACCGACAACCTCCAGATGCACTGCCCCCGCTGTGCCGGCAAATGCACACTTGTTTGCCGCCGTCCGGGCGGCGTATGCTTGGCGAACAGGCAAGAATCCTGCTGTTGAGACTGAGCATACGATTATGACAAACATGGATTGGCCCTTCGCATCGACCCGACCCGCGGCCACACACCGCGCCCGAGCCGGCTTCACCCTGATCGAGTTGCTCGTGGTGATCGCTATCATCGCAATTCTCGCGTCGATGCTCCTGCCGGCGCTCTCCCGCGCCAAGGCAAAAGCCACCGCGATTTCGTGCGCGAACAATCTGAAACAGTTGAGCGTGATCTGGACGATGTATTCCGGCGACAACAACGAAGCCCTGGTTCTCAATGGCAGCGGCACCGAGACCACGGTTCCGCTCACCTGGGTCGGCGGCAGCTTCGCGAGCGTCGAGTCCGACATGACCAATATCTTCAAGCTGATCGATCCCAAGTTCTCGCTCTTTGGACCCTATCTGCGCTCGACCGACATCTATCGCTGCCCCAGCGACAAAACCCTCGAACAGGTCGGCAACAAGAAAGTGCCCGTTGTCCGCAGTTACGGCATGAACTCATTCGTCGGATGGAAGGGACCCGCCTACCGGGACAATCCCCCATCGGGATACAAGCTGTACACGCGGAGTGGCGACTTCACCGAAGCCGGCCCTTCGGAGATCTTTGTTTTCTCCGAAATCCACCATGACAGCATCTGCCGTCCGTTCTTTGGCATGATCATGGATCGACCGGCCTTCTACCACATCCCGGCCAATTACCACAAACCATCGAGCACGTTCGCATTCGCGGACGCGCACGTGGAGATCCACAAGTGGGTCGATCCGCGGACCTACAACCCGCCCAGGGGATTGAGCTGGCATTCCCACGATTACCCCGTGCCCAACAGCCGGGATGCCGTCTGGCTCCAGCAGCACGCGTCCGTGCGCATCCGCTAGCCCGCATTGGTCCGCGGTTCGGGGTCTTCGGCTTCGCGCTGGTGAGGACTCCGTGAAACATGCGGGCCAGGAATCGCTCATGTCGAGATCGCGCAGAAGCCAGGGCGATCACCGGTATTACCTCCTGCCAGGGATGGGCCGGAGCAATCGGCGTCATCGCCGCCGGATCCTCCTTGTCGCGATTGTCGTGGGAATCTGCGGCTCCGCACTCTTTGGTGCGCTGCTCTATTGGGTGCATGGGCGATGATCCCGTTTTTTCGTTTTTTCTTAGGCCATAAATTCCAGTTGCCAAGGTCGCGGAAAGCCGTACATTAAGTGTTCTGTTTTCGACCGACCCCCGTCGGCGTGGCGGCGGAGCCACGGAAAGCGCCGCGTCGGCGCCGGCCGGTGGGGAAAAGAACCCAAAAGGAAGACTGCCTTGAACGCGGACTACTGCCGGAAAGCCCTGGAAAAAGTCGGCAACCCGAACACTCTGGTCAATCTGCTGTCGAAGCGCGTGCGCCAGCTCAACTCGGCGGGCGGCGCCGGCACGCGGCCTTTGGTCACGGATGCGGGCAATCTCGGGGCCGCCGACATCGCCCTGAGGGAGATCATCGAAGACAAGATCACCTTCGAGGCTGTGCCCGAGGCGCCCGCCCCCGAGGTGCACTTGAAGCGCAAGCGCCGCGGCTAGGCTTCGGCCTATGGCCGACATCGTGACCAACTCGAAGGCCCGGCGCGATTACCACATCATCGAGACATTCGAGGCGGGCATCGTGCTGCGCGGCACCGAGGTGAAGTCGCTCCGCGCCGGCAAAGGCCAGATCGCCGATGCCTTCGCCCGCGTCGATCGCGGCGAAGCGTTTCTCCATAACGCGCACATCGACGAATACGCGCAGGGCAATCGCCAGAACCACGTCCCCGCGGCGGCGCGCAAACTCCTGCTTCACCGCTCGGAGATTCGCAAGCTGGAGGCCTACGCCGAGGTCAAGGGACACGCCCTTGTGCCGCTCTCGTTTTACTGGAAGAACGGGCGCGTCAAAGTGTCGCTCGCCGTTGGCCGCGGCAAGCAGGAATTCGACAAGCGCGACGACCTCAAGCGGCGCGAATCCGATCGCGAGCTCAAGCAAATCACCATGCACCGCCTCAAGGGGCGGTGATTCGCATCCGTGGTGATCCGCGGGCGTTCTCACCTCGGACGGCTTCCCGGCGGCACGTACGTCTTGTGCCAATAGAACTGCCAGAGCCGATCCAACTTCGCGGTCTCGACATGGCCGTCCATGCACGACATGGCGACCGCGCCGGGCAACGGTTCGCCCGGTTTCATGCTCTTCGGGGCGGCGCGTGGGCTGGCGATGCTGTGGCGCGCGATGCAGTAGCGGCCCATCCCGCCCGCCGGACCGTCTCCCTCGTAGAGGTTTCGCGCCGGCGGATCGGTTGGATCGGGCCAGGCGTCGACCCACATGGCGTCGCCCACAAAAGGGGTCAGGGCCGGCATCGCGATCTCCGCCTCGCGCGCCAGCACCTTGGTTTGCTCGAACCCAAGATCGTAATAGAGCCAGCCGTTGTATGAGTAGCTTCCCTGGTAGCCGAGGTTTGCGTTCGTGCGCCAAATCCACGTCTCGTCCGCGGTGCCATAATCGGCGTTGAGCGGATTCCGACTGATGCGCCGGCGCGGTTCCGGCGCGGTGGGACAGTAGCGGATGAAGTGCGCTTGCCCCTGGTAATCCATCAGCTTCGCCATCCAGAGGCTGTTGCCGAGATCGTAGGGCACCGAGCGGGTGTAATCGCCCACGTACATCGAATGGGCCAGGACCATCTGCTTGAGGTTGCTGGTGCACTTGACGTGCTGGGCCTTGGACTTGGCACGCGCCAAGGCCGGGAGCAACATCCCCGCCAGAATCGCGATGATCGCGATCACCACCAGCAATTCGATGAGCGTGAACGCCAACCGCCGGAAGCCGTGTTTGTCGGTCGTGTGCCCGGGTAGAGAAGTCCCGCTCAGGCGAGATGCGTGGCCGTTCCTCATAGCATGGTCCTCACGTGTTGTCCGCCGCAGGCACTGGTTCTCAATGCCCGTGACGCAACTATCATTCCCACGGCGCACCGCCGCCCGCAAGCGTGGAATCCATCCGCGCCGGATCGACCCGCAAAAACAATGGACCGCGGTATGGTCGAAGGCACAGAATGCTCGCGCAACCGAGCATGAAACGTCTTTCCCTCTCCTCACTCCTGGCCGGCGGCGTCCTGGCCGGCCTGTTGAGCGCGGCGCACGCCGCCTCTCGCCCCAATCTGATCTGGGTCATGGCCGATGACCTCGGCTACGGCGAGTTGGGGTGTTACGGACAGAAGGTGATCCGGACGCCCCGACTCGATCGGATGGCCGCCCAGGGGATGCGCTTCACGCGGTTCTACGCTGGCGCGACCGTCTGCGCGCCGTCGCGTTCGGTGCTGATGACGGGACAACACCATGGACACACGCGCGTCCGCGGCAACGCCGGACGGAACAATCCCCTGGCCCAGGCCTTGCGCGCCGAGGACCGCACCGTCGCCCACATGTTGCGGGACGCGGGATACGCGACCGCTCTGATTGGAAAGTGGGGTCTAGGCGACGTGGGAGCGGCCGAGTGCGGGCTGCCGCTCAGGCAGGGATTCGATTACTTTTTTGGGTATCTGAACCAGCGCCATGCGCACAATCACTTCCCGGCATTTCTCTGGCGCAACGAGGAGCGTGTGCCGCTGCCGAACGTCGTCACGGCCGTCGGCGACGATGGCGCCGGCTATGCCGCCGACGGAATCCTGTATGCCGACGATCTCTTCGCCGATCAAGCGCTCGAGTTCGTCTCGAACCATCAGCACGAGCCGTTCTTTCTCTATTGGAGCCTGGTGACGCCGCATGCCAACAACGAGCGCAATCAAGCACTCAAAGACGGCGCGCATGTTCCCGACTACGGCCCCTATGCCGGAGAGGATTGGCCCAAACCGGATCGGGGCCACGCCGCGATGATCACCCGCCTGGACAGCTATGTCGGCCGCTTGCTCGACCACCTCGAACTGCTCGATCTGGACCGAAAGACGCTCGTTCTTTTCACCAGCGACAACGGCCCGCACAACGAAAGCAGCCACACCCTGGCCCGGTTCAATCCCTCGGGCCCCTTCAGCGGCATCAAGCGCAGTCTCACCGACGGCGGCATCCGAGTCCCGATGATCGCCTGGTGCCCTGGCCTCGTCCCGGCCGGCGCCGTGTCCGGTCATGTCGGCTATTTCGGCGACTGGTTCGCAACGGCGGCGGAACTGGCCGGGGCGCCAAGCCCGGAGGGGCTGGACTCGATCAGTTTTGCGCCCACACTGCTGGGCCGCTTGGCGGAGCAGAAGGCACACGAGTTCCTGTACTGGGAGTTTCATGAAGGCGGCTTTCAGCAGGCCGCCCTGTATCAGGGGCGGTGGAAAGGGTTGCGGCGCGGCGGCCCGGACGCGCCCATCCGCCTGCATGATTTGCAGCACGACACGGCCGAAAGGAGGAACGTGGCGGCGGCCCACCCGGAAATCACAACGAGGCTCGATGCCTTTCTGAAGACTGCGCGATCGGATTCCCCTGACTGGGTGCCAAGCGTTCGATAGGTTGTGGCGAGGTTTGGCCAGCCCCGGACGGCTTGAGGTCGACGCAGGTGGGTATTTCTCCGAAGTGATAGGATTTGGGTGGATTGGGCTGGATGCCGGCCTTAGGCTCTTCCGAGTGACTCTATCGAAAGACTGACATGCACGCGCGACTGATCACCGACAGCATCTCCTGGGTGGGGGCAATCGATTGGGACCGTCGGCTCTTTGACGACCTGATCCCGCTGCCCGACGGCACGACCTACAATGCGTACCTGGTGCGGGGGGCGGAGAAGACCGCGCTCCTTGATGCGGTCGACCCCGCCATGCTCGACACCCTGCTTGCCCGCCTCCGGAACGCAGGTGTCGAGAAGATCGATTACGTCGTCTCGCACCACACCGAGCAGGACCACTCGGGCGGCATCCCGCGCATCCTCGCCCAGTACCCCGAGGCGCGGGTGCTTGCGAGCGACAAGGCCAAAGGACTGCTCACCGATCATCTGGGTCTTTCCGAGGACCGGCTGCGCGTGGTGGAGAACGGCGAAACGATCGGTCTCGGGGGCCTGACTCTCGAGTTCATCTACTTCCCATGGGTTCACTGGCCCGAGACGATGCTGACATGGCTGCCGGAGCGGCGCGTTCTTTTCACGTGCGACCTGTTCGGTTCGCATCTGGCGACCAGCGATGTTCTCGCCCACGGCGACCCGCGGATCCTCCCCGCCGCGAAACGTTACTATGCCGAGATCATGATGCCGTTCCGCGGCTTCATCGAGAAGAACCTGGACCGCGTGACCGCGCTCGATCCCGCGATGATCGCGCCGAGCCACGGGCCGGTGTACGACGCGCCCGGCCTGATACTCGATGCCTATCGGGATTGGGTGTCGGGACCGCCGAAGAACCTGGTGCTTCTGCCCTACATCTCGATGCACGGCTCGACACGAATACTCGTCGAGCATTTCGTCGACGCCTGCGCGCGGCGCAACGTGCCCGTCGAGCAACTCAATCTCGTCGATGCCGACGTCGGGAAGCTGGCGGTGCTGATGGTGGACGCCGCGACGATCGTGCTCGGGACCCCCACCGTTCTGGGCGGGCCGCACCCGCGCGTGGCTTACGCCGCACTCCTGGCCAACCTGCTCAAGCCCAAAGCCCGCCACCTCTCGGTCATCGGCTCCCTGGGGTGGGGCGGCAAGGCGGTCGAGCAACTCGCCGCGGCGGTCTCGAGCCTCAAGCTCGAATTGCTCCCGCCCGTGCTGTGCAAGGGGCTGCCCAAGCCCCCCGACATCGAGGCTGTGGAAGCCCTCGCCCAGGCCATTGCGGACAAGCACGCCGGGCTCTGATCGGATGCCGGCCCGGAGATTCGGTGCCGGGACAGGTTCAGGGGTTCCCAAGCCCTGCGCGCGTGGCTGGCCAGTCAGAGCGGCCAGACCAATAGAAGCATCGGGATGCTGATGGCAATCACCAGGATTTCGAGCGGCAGGCCCAGCCGCCAGTAATCGCCGAACCGAAAGCCGGACGGGCCCAGGATCAGGGTGTTGTTCTGGTGGCCGATCGGTGTGAGAAAGGCGCATGAGGCGCCCAGCGCCACCGCCATCAGGAATGAATCGGGCCGCGCTTCAAGCTGCGTGGCCGTGCCGATGGCGATTGGACACATGACAGCCGCCGTGGCGGCGTTGTTCATGAAATCGGACAGGGTCATGGTGACCACCAGGATCAGCGTCAGAGCGAGGATGGCGTTGCCCTGCGCCACGTTTTGCAGCAGCAGCCGCGCGAGGGAATCGGCCGCGCCAGTCGAGGCCATTGCCCCCGCGACCGGCATCAAGGCGGCCAGCAACACAATCACGGGCCAGTCCACGGCCCCGTAAACCGTGCGCGGCGGCACGACACGAAACAGCAGCAACGCGAGCGCGCCCGCCGCAAAGGCGATCGCCGCGGGCATGAGTCCAAAGGCCGCGCCCGCGACCGCCGCGGCCATGATGACGGCGGCGGTGACGGCCTGCCGCTGGTTCGGAATGCGCAACTCGCGCTCGGCCAGCGGCACGCAGCCATACTCGTTCGCGAAGGAGATCACCGCCGAGGGCGGCCCCTGCATCAGCAACACATCGCCGGCACGGAACCGCTCCGAGCGCAAGCGCCGCAGCGAGCGCTGGCCCTGCCGCGACAACGCCAGCAGATTAATCCCGAATCGCGTGCGCAATTGCAGGTCCGTGGCCGAACGGCTGATCAGATCCGACTCCGGACGCACGGCCAGTTCCATCAGGCCGATGTCGCCGCCGTCGGCGGCCTTGGTGTCGGGGTTCTTCTCCTGCGCCTGAGTCGCGCCTCTGCCGCCCGAGTCCGGAGCGGTGTCAGTCGCCTTTTCGGCACTCTCATTCTTCGCCGCGGCGACCTTGACATCTTCGACCAGCTTGAGCCCGAGGCTCGACAGGAGGGTCGAGAGCGATTCGGGTTCGGCCTCGATGACCAGGATGTCATTCGCCCGCAGCACCCGTCCGGGGCTCGGCGCGGAGACGCGAAACTCATTGCGCACCATGCCGACCACCTGCGCATCCGCCTTCGCGAGCTCGCCGCCGATTCCCCGCAAGGTTTTCCCCACGGCCTTGCTCTCCTCGGGCACCCGGACCTCTGTCAGGTAGGCGCCAATCTCGAATCCTTCCGCGCCCGCCCGCTCGCGCGCGGGGACGAGCCGCCAGCCTACGAGCGCCACGAAAACCAATCCCGCGGCGGCCACTGCCAACCCGACCGGCGTGAAGTCGAACATGGCGAAGCTGCCCGAACCGGTCGAAGCGCGAAAGCCGGAGACAATCAGGTTGGGCGGCGTGCCGATCAGCGTGGTCATGCCCCCGAGGATCGAGCCAAACGCCAAAGGCATCAGAACCCGGCCCGGCGTCAGTTTCTGTTTCGCGGCGATCTGGATGGCCACCGGCATGAGCAGGGCCAGGGCGCCGACGTTGTTCATGAACGCGGAAAGCAGGGCCCCCAAACCCGTGAGCGCTCCGATGGTCACGGTTGGCCCGGCCTTGGCCGGCAGCAAACGCCGCGTCACGGCGTCGACCGCTCCCGAAATCTGCAATCCCCGACTCAACACGAGCACGCACGCCACCGTGATCACCGCCGGATGGCCGAACCCGGCGAAGGCGTCCCCGCGCGGAACAAGCCCGGCGAAGACGCATGCCAGGAGCGCCGCCATCGCCACCATGTCATGGCGCCAACGCCCCCACAGAAACAAGCCCACTGTGGCCGACAGAATGACTAGAATCTCGACCTGGTCCTGCGTCATGGGAGAATCGATGATCTAACACCGCATGGCAGACATCTTGCGAAGTCTGACCACCCTGTGCGCTCACGGGCCATGAAAGACGCGGGTTACGGGAACCCGAAAAGGCGCTTGGGCTTCGATCCGCCCGAGGGCTTGGCGCTCTTCTTTGGCGGAGACGTGATCCGCGTCTTCGTGGTTCGGGCCTTTCCCGGCTCCGGAACCGTGATTCCCGTGCTGCACGACGGGCAGTCCATCGGACGCCCGACCCACTCCAGCTTGGCCAGGATGGGCTGGCTGCAGACAGGGCAAAGAAACGTGAACTCTTTTCGGGACGTGTGTTTCATGGTCGTCGTCTTTCTGAGTTCCTCTCAACAATCCCGCGTTGTGTCCGTGGGCCCGGCTTCTGGATCAGGGGGCAGGTCGCACGACATCGACGCCCTCCGGGGCCCGCACGGTGGTCTTGACGCGTCCGTCGTCGCCTCGCTCGTGGCGCACCTCGAGGACGCCCTGGGGCGTCGGGACAGCCCCCTCGGCCCATTGCAGGTCGCCCAGGTGAGGGGCGATGCGAACTCGTTTGCAGCCCGGTTCGAGCACCTGGATGCCGAGGACATGCTCGCTGAGCCACGCCGTCGGTCCGGAGGCCCACCCGTGACAGAGGCTGTGGCGGAAGCCTTTGTAGCAGTAATTGCCGAAGTCGCCGTGCAAGTCCTTCTTCCCGGCAGGAACCAGGTCGTCGATCGGCGCGGCATTCGCAGTCCAGTCGAGGTCGAAATCCTCCCAGAATGTGGTCGCGCCGAAGTCCAGCATCGCACCCCAGTATGCCCGGATCGCGTCGAGGCAGCCCTGGTAGTCGCCGGCCTTGGCCCGGGCCAGGAGAACGTAATAGCCGTAGAACGTGCTCATCCGCTTGGCTCCGTCCGCGGCCATCACCTCGCGGTTCATCACTCCGGCGTTCGCCAGCCCGGCCAGCGCCAGCAGTGCGGCGGCCTGCTTGCTGCCGCCGTGATCGGGGCGATGCTGGCGAAGGCGGGCCAAAGCGGCTCCTGACTTTCGGATCATCTCGGTGTCGCCCAGCGCCGCGCCCAGTTCTTCGCCCGCCTCGAAGACCAGCACCATCAGGGACTGCAGTCCTGCGTGGATGGCCTGCTTGTTTTCGCTCGAAGGCCAGTCGAGGAAGCGTGTTTCGGGAAGGGTCTCCGCTCCGTTGGCGGCGATATGCCTGGCCAGCTCATCGAGCAGACCGTCGAGGTAGACATGCTGCTCGCGCAAATAGGCCAGGTCGCCCTGGTGACGGTACCAACTGGCATGGATCAACACCCACCACATCGAGTAGGAACTGATCCCGTTCATCCATCGGGGAAGGGGTGTCTCCCGGCGGACGAGGTCGAGACTGGCCCGCACGACCGGGACGTCGCCGAACACCGAGCAGATGGTCATCGTCTCCGGGTGCATGTCGCCGATCCAGACGAGCCGGTCGCGCTTGATGCCGTCCCAGACGTAATCCTGCATGTTCAGGTGCACCGTGTAGGCGCCGGTGCGCCAGATCCGGTTCAGGCGCTCGTCGTTGCAGCGAAACGAGCCGAGGTAGGTCAGATCCCGGTAGAGAAACACCGCGCGCACGGACTGAAGCGCCGCGAATGTGTCCGCATCGAGCAGATCGATCCGCACAAACCGGAATCCGGTGTTGCCAATCTCATGAGTCCCCAGCCAGGGCACCAGACACGTCTGATCCCGGACCGCATGGTCATTGGTCGCGTTCTCGTCGCCGCCCAACTCGCTCATCGCCTCGCTGGCCGATTCGCCGAACCGGACCCGCAAACGGACGGTCTTGCTCGAAGGTGTCGCGGCCTTGAGATCCGACACGGCAATCTGGATGCCTCCGTGCAATTCGCAGCCGAAATCGAGCAGCAGCCCCGGCGCCTCGCCCCGGTGACGCAAGACGCAGGCGACCTTGTTGTCCAGGGTGATCTGCCCGCTGCCCTCCCGCAGCAAGGCATCCGCGTTCTCCACGGCGGATCGTTCCCCGGACGTATTCCACACCACGCGCTTGGGCAGGATGTGGCGTCGGACCCGGGTGTCGGACGTTCCAGGCTGGGCACAATACGCGGCGGCGCCCGGCGGCAGAAGGGGCGTGTCCGAAGAACGCGCGGGATTGACCTCGAACAGGCTCATCCCGAGAAGCAGCATCGGCAGGGCTGTTAGCCGGCGGCGGGCGGATTCGGCGCTCGAGGCGACTGCCGGCGCGGGCGGGCGGCACGCGCGAAGAGGAGTGTGCTGGTTCATGAATTGGACGCAGTCTGAAATCCGCGGTTGCTGGCGATGGGCCATCGGTTCAGTAGCCCAGGAGATAGGTGGGATCGTCACGGCTCTGACGGGTGCTGGAACGTGGGAACGCCTTGAGCGAGACCTGGAACGCGATCGTCCAGTCTTCCTGTTGCCGCAGGGTCTCGGTCCGGTCGCGCAGGCGCAGCGTGAGCGCGCCCGTCCAGCTCCGAAAGTCGCGGAACACGGTGTAGTACTGCTCCTGCATTGTGCCCGTGCGGGCCTCGAAGTGCTGCGAGGCCCGGAAGGACCAGTCCTCGTTGAGCCGGAAATGGAGGCTGCTCAGGACGAGGTTATTGCCCGAGTCCGGACCGAAACCGGGGATTTCGCTTAGATAGCGATGGCCGACCTTCCACTGCCAGACGTCGTTGGGGCGCAGGGTGACGGTGTGATTGGCCATGCGCCACGACGTGGTGTTGATATCGTAGCGGAGCTCGGAGTTGAGGACCAGCCATGTGCGCGGTGCGAAATCGATGTCCGAATAGAGGTCGCCATAGGTCTCCTGATCGGCGCGCTGGCGGAGCCGCCAATCCATGAACAGCGCCCAATGCAGGAGGTTTTCGACCTGGTCGCGGCGTTTGGTCTGGAGCCTGTTGCGCAGGCCGAAGCGGAGGACGTTCTGGCTGTCGATGGCGTCGATGGAATTATAGTCCGGATACTCGATCGGCATCATTTCGAGGCCGGGCCATTCGTAATCGAACTGGGGCAGATCGAGCGGACGGCTGTTCGGCGTGGGGACGTAGACGTAGTTGACCGACGGTTCGACGATGTGGCGCAGGCCCGACACGTCGAAGACGCGGCTGCGCGCGTTGCGCCAGAGACGCGACATCTTGGTCGAGACTTCGGCGCCGGTGTTGAACACCCAGCGGTCCTGCGAATCCTGGTCAAGCAGGGTGTCGTGTTCCGCGCCATAATAGGTGTAACGCCCGCCCGCGCGCGGCGTGACGTTCAGCCAGCCGAAGAAGTTCCACGGCAACAGAAGCTGATGGTAGGTGTCGCCGCGCAGGGCGGCATAGTTGGTGGCGGGCGCAAAGTCGCCCTCGCGGTGGCGCAGGTAGGCCAGCGAACTCTCGCTCTCGTAGTAGAAGGGCGAAATCCCCAGTTGCTGGCGCAGGCCGGTCAGTTTCAGATCCGGCAGGCGCTCGACTGTCTGCAGATGATCGTTGATCTGCGGCTGCGCGACCAGGTCGAGACTGAAATTCGACCACTGCCGGTCGACCTCGACGAACGATTTGGGCATGATGTCCTTGCGGTACTCGTCCTCGAAGAAATCGTGTCGAAAGTAGGGATCCGACTCGGCGTTGACCGCGGCCTTCACGCTGAGGTTGGTGTGGACGAATGCGGAGTGCGAGAACCCGACGCGCCAGCGGTCGGCGGGGATCTCTTCGCCCAACTCGCCTACGTCCGGATCCTCGTCGTGGGCATAGTACGCGCTGACGCTGCCGTGGCCCGCCCGACCAAGGTCGTATTCGACATCCGGCCCGCCCGCCACCCCCCGCTTGGTGCGATAGTCCAGATGCAGAGAGGCGGCTGCATTCGTGGCGATCGACCAGTTGTACGTCGTGAGCAGGTACGCCCCGTACAGACTCCGGTAACCGGGCAGGGCGTCCCAGTGGTTGGATTCCCGGTTCAGATTGCGGCGGTACCGCGGAAGGTACATGACCGGCACTTTGCCCACGTAGAGCGTCGCCCCGCGCGCCTCGATGTACTCCCCGGGCTTGAACGTCATGCTCTTGGCACGGACGCGATAACCCGGCTTCGCGAGGTCGTCGGTCGTCACGAAGCCGTTTGTGGCCGTGTGGATCTTGTTGGTCAGATCGCTGCCCAAACCATGCCCGGCCGCGAAGTAAGGCGATCGGCCGGTTCGGAAGTCGGACGCTTGAATCTGTCGGGATGCGAAATCGTAGCGCAGCGTCTCGCCGGTCCAGACCTCCGCCCCGCGCTGGAGGCGGACATTCCCCTCCGCCTCGACCACCGAAGTCTCGCGGTTCAGCTTGACCTGGCGGGCGATGACCGTCGCGTCGCCGTATTGCACCATGACCCCAGCGGGGTCGCTGACCATCAGGGTGCTTTCGAGGTACTCGATCGAGCCATCGGAACTGAGCGCGTTGACCTCGATGCCTGGCGGTTCGTCGGCGCAAAACGCCGCACTGGCCAGCCCCATGGCCAGAACGGCCCGCACCCAATGCATTGCGCTCATCTGGAAAGCACGCTACCCAAAAGGGTTCAGCGGTGCCAAGCCTGAATCCGGGCAATTCGCCGGTAGAAACCGCGAGCTGATTGTCCGCGCAGTCACTTCTGCTTTACGGATTCTTCACGACCGGGAAGATGACAACGAAATCCGGGCTTTTCCTAGCCTGCAAGCCTGTAGGCCGCGTGCCCTCACGCGGCGCAACTTCTGACGCTGTGTATAGATGGTGCGCCGGGCGATCGCGATCAGCGCGTCGCGGTTCCCGGCACGGGTTACTCGCGGAACTCGATTTCGGTGAACCCGAACTGGCCGAAAAACAGCCGCAATTGAAGCTCGGCGCGTATCTGGGCCTCATCCAGAATGCCGCTGTCGCGAGCGGCGCGGCGGATGGCATCGAGCCCCTCCCGCCGTGCATTCTGCTGCAAATCCTTGTCGAAACGCCGCAGCAACCCCGTCGAATGCTCGAGGACCTGCGTCTTGTCCTCGTCCAGGTAGACATCGGTGATCGTGCAGCGCGGAAGCCTGATTATGACGTTGGTGCCGTCGACATCGATGTCGCCGCGCTCGATTTTCGAGAGATCGACGCCGGCCTTGACAACGCCGTGGGCAACCAGCAGCACGCGGCTCTCGCCGTAGATCCTCACGTCCTCGAGGATTACCACTTTCTCCATCACGTACTTGACGGTGACCAACTGGGCCAGGCTCTGGATTTGTGTGAGAACAGCAGCCGTGTTCGTAAAACGGGGCGTTCTGTCGGGTCGAAGCAGCCGCACAACCGTCCAGCCGAACGCTAAACCGAGGCCCAGGGCGATCGCCAACAGGCTGATCGCCAGAGCGGTAAGACGGTTGCGGGTCGCAGGCTGCACAGGCCCACCCTACCAAACACAGGACGCGTCGTCCAGAAAGGGCGCTCGAGAAACTGACTTGGCTTTGCCTGACACTGCCGTAACGTGATTCCCCGTGCTGCGTCGCGACCCTGCATTCCCTGTTGACCGGGCCGCTTTCGGCCTGGCGCTGCTTTGCTTCTGCCTGACCGCATGGTCCGGCAGCATCACCCTGCTGCCGCCGGCGGGGCAGGGGATGTTCCTCCGCGGTTTGGGCGAGGCTTCGTCGCCGGACACAGGGGCTTGGCGGCAGCCGGCATTCGACGATCGGGGTTGGGAGGCGGCACAATTCCCCCTCTTCCACGGTCTGGCGCTGAGTGGGACCCGGCTGTCGGACATGCCGGGCGGGTACACATCGGTCTATGTGCGGCGGTGCTTCGTGGTGGAAGACCCGGCGGAGATCGTGCGGTTGGAGTTGGGCGCGGTGTGTGACGGGGGGTACGCGGCTTGGATCAACGGCCAGGAGGTGCGCCGCTCGAATGTCCGGACCGGCGATTTGACGTTCGATGACACGGCGTTGATCGAACTGCCCGATCCGGCCCTGTTCGAGGCCGAGGAGTTCGAGACCTGGCGTGGGCTGCTTGTGGCGGGGACCAATGTCCTGGCGTTGCAGGCCTTTTCAAGCTCGAGTGCCGACGATGCGGATTTCGTGTTCGATGCCTCGCTCCTGGCCACGCTCGACGAGGATCTGCCGGTCATCAACGCCGTCGAACCGCCGCCCGGGAGCGTGCTTCGCGCACTGCATTCGATCGAGGTGCAGTTCAGCGAGCCGGTCCAGGGTGTCGACGCGGCCGATCTGCTGGTGAACGGCAATCCGGCGACCGAGGTCATCGAGGTCGCGCCCGGCGATTTTCTGTTCACCGTCGGGCCGCTGGGCGACGGAACGGTGGCGGTGGCCTGGCGGGTTGATCACGGCATCACGGACGCCGTTGGCGCGCGTCATCCGTTCGCTGCCGAGGGGTGGTCCTACGTCGTCGACGCCGCGTCGCCGTCGCCTGCCCTGGTGCTCTCGGAGTTCATGGCGGATAACAAGCGCACGCTCAACGACGAGGACGGCGACAGTTCCGATTGGATCGAGGTTTACAACTCGGGCAGCGACACGGCGAGCCTTGCAGGCTGGTTTCTCACCGACGACCCGGCGAACCTCGCGAAGTGGTGCTTTCCTGAGATCGAACTGGCGGCCGGCGGCTATCGGGTCGTGTTCGCGTCTGGCAAGGACCGCGCCAACCCCGCCGCCAAGCTCCACACGAACTTCAAGCTTGCCGCCGAGGGCGGCTTTCTCGCCCTGGTCGACCCTGCTGGCCAGATCGTTTCGCATTTCGGTGCGGCCTATCCCGGGCAGGTGACAGACGTTTCCTACGGCCGGGTGTTGGGCGAGGGCCATGCGCTCGGTTACTTCACGAAACCCACGCCGGGCGCTCCGAATGCCGCAAGCGGACCCGGGTTCGCGCCTGAGGTGCAATTCTCGCGCCCGGGTGGCACGTTCACCAACGCCTTTGCATTGACGCTCTCGTCGAGTCTGGGCGGCGCCCTGATCCGTTACACACTCGATGGCAACCTGCCGACCAACGGCTCGGTTCTGTACGAAGGGCCGATTGTGATCACGAACAGCGTCCAGGTGCGCGCTCGGGCTTTTGCCGACGGCCTGCTGCCGGGCCCGCCGCGGAGTGAGGCCTACGTTCTGTTGGCGACCAATGTCCTGGGCTTCACTTCGGACCTCCCTGTGTTTGTGTTGCATTCCCAGGGGAAAGGGACCCCCAGCTCGATCCGAATGAACTTCGCCCAATTGGCCGTATTCGAGCCGAAGGCCGGACGCACCCGGCTGACCGATGAACCGACGCTGAATGTGCGCGCTGGCGTGCAGATCCGCGGTTCGAGCACGGAAGGGCTGGCCAAATCGAGCTACAAGCTCGAACTGTGGGACGAATTCGAAATGGACCGGAAGCAGTCGCTGCTCGGACTGCCGGCGGACTCGGATTGGGTCCTCTACGCGCCCAACCAGTTCGAGCCGGTCCTGATCCACAACCCGTTCATCCATCAGATCAGCCGCGACATGGGGTGCTACTCGCCGCGGACGCGCTTTGTCGAGGTCTACTTCAATCGCGGCAAAGGCCCGCTCACATCCACTCATTACGCCGGCATTTATGTGCTCGAAGAGAAGATCAAGATCGGTCCCGAACGGCTTGCGATTGACGAACTGGAACCCGAGAACCTCGCTCCGCCGTCCGTGACGGGCGGCTATGTGCTCAAGTTCGATCGGCTGGATCCCGGCGATGTCGGTCTGGCGGCCGGCGGGGCGACCCTGGCGTACGTCGATCCGAAGGAGCGGGAGATCCGGCTGGCCCAGCGCCGTCCCCAACAGAATTACATTCGGGACTATATCAACGCGTTCTACAAGGCCCTGATGGCCACCAACTGGCTCGACCCGCATCTGGGCTATCGCGCCTACATCGACGTCGATGCCGCCATCGACTACCATGTCCTCGAAGTGCTCAGCGGCAACGTCGATGCCCTGGTCCTGAGCGCCTATCTCCACAAACCCCGCAACGGCAGAATCACCTTCGGCCCGCATTGGGACTTCGATCGCGCCCTGGGCTCGACCGACGGGCGGGATTCCAATCCGCGTCTCTGGGCGACGGGTCCGTTCTTCTCCGCGGCGTGGTGGAATCGCATGTTCACCGACAAGGATTTTTGGCAGCGATGGGTGGATCGGTGGCAGGAACTGCGCGAGTCGCATTTCGCCCTGAACACCCTCCATGGCCTGATCGATCAGCTCGCCGCCGAGGTCCGCCAGGCCCAGCCCCGCGAGTTCGCAAAATGGCGGATCGGGCTGCGCGGCGGTTCCTACGAGAGCGAGGTGCGATTGATGAAGAAC
>ERZ795054.2322-NODE-2322-length-16184-cov-6.513485_pt1 | contig 16184 bp, 15 predicted proteins | sample MGYA00375138_ERZ795054 | MGnify/ENA primary metagenome ERZ795054 (study PRJEB30183, sample SAMN05720215) | anaerobic digester metagenome | isolation source: active sludge of municipal wastewater-treating anaerobic digesters | place: USA | collected 2014-12-23 ... | reverse complement strand
TTCATGTCCGGTTTGCCTGTTGCAGTACGTATAGGTTCATAATTGCCCTTGCTGTGAAGGATAACGGTTCTTTCCGTTCCCGGCAAAGCAGGGGGTGCTTTATAAGTCAGACGCGCCTCGTTATTGATTAACGGTTGAACGAGGTACTTATCATCATCATATCGCAGAAGATGTGAAACCTCTTTGCCGGTTTCATCAGAGGCACAGGTCACACTGACAACGGTTTTTGCCATGTCTTTGTCATCGGTGAAATCCATACCCGCATAATCAAGGTCCCAGAACATTACGCCCGATACAAGTTTGACATTCACTCTGTCCCCGCTGACACCCGAAAGGTCAAGCTGCAGCACATCCTTTTTATACCTGGCCGGACCAGGCACATTGTAGTAGTCGACAAATTTGAGTCCGCTGTTTGTTTCAAGATAGACGGCAAGCGGAATGCCCTGGTCAAGTGACCATTGCAGGAGATCCTCACGTGACCTCCTGTTCCTCATCTTAACCCATTCATCATACCTGCTGCCAAACATATCAGATAACCGGGCAAACATGTAATCAAGCCACATTGTGTTTTTTGCTGATATCACAAGCCTGGCCTGTGCACTGTGTGCGGGCCTTTCAAAAGAGAGGCTTATTGTGTCAAACAGCAGCGCATCGTTGCGGATTTCACTGATGTGCATTTTAGTGTCACAATCTTTGAGTTCGGCCAGAATTGACTTCCCATAGGTATCTGTGGCACTGACTGGTTGGGCCATATCTGAAATTGAATGGGCAACACCATATTTGTCCACCAGGACTTCTGCATCTGCCGGATGGTCAAAAACCAGTAGCTCGGCCAGGTTGGTATTCTGAATCTCATGTACCTCGTTTGTAATCCTTATCTTGTACTGATCATCCACAGGGCTGATAGCCTTCAGATTTATATAATCATCTCTTTCAATGGGTGTTGCTGTTGCTCCGCTGTATAACTCTCCTTCCAGGGTAACATCCGTGGCACTTTCGCTATAAACGTAGGGACATGAGATGCCTTTGGTAATCAGGACTATAATAATATAAGTCCAGAAAGCACCCGTGGCGGTTCCGGCTGCTATTGCAACAACCTTCCCTGCATCAACCTTGTATATTTCAGCTTTTGCGATATTGGAAACAGGCACACTGATTACCTGTCCGTCAATTTTAATTACCGAATCAGGGGCGACATAGAGGTGCATTAACTGCCCTTTGGCCGGTTTTGTGGCCGGGTGAGAAACAATACCTGTGAAGATGCCGTTATCGATTGTTGTCCCGGAAACCTCGAATGATGAATTGGTGCCGTGGATGTAATAGTGATTTTTTTCAGAATACTGGATGTCGTTGCGGGGCAGCGGGGCAAGAGTACGACACCCGGAAAACTGGATTATTAACAGAGCTGACAGAACCGAGGCGACAATCTTCTGAACAATACTGAAGTTTTTCATTGTGCTTAATTTTAAAGTGGATCTGGTCGTAATCATTCTCTTCTCCCTGGTGTGGAAACGGCAGGCATGGATCATGAGAAGATAAACAGGAACAGGGTAAAGAGTACTCCTGCCCATATGGCGCCAAAACCTAAAGTATCCTCCATTTTGATGGCCATATAGTCGGCCTTGGCGATATTTACTGTTGGTACCGTCACGGTTTCACCTTCCACTTTGACTGCCGTTGAGGGTGCCACATAGAGATGCGCACTCTTACCCGTTTTAACCTTCAGATCACCGGGGGCGATATGCCCGGTCAGTATTCCTTCCGATACGGAATAACTGTCGAGAGTCCAGAAGTTGTCATCAGCATGCACAATCAGGATTTGTCTTTCTGCCGGAATACCGCTTACCGGTACACTCTTCAGACTGTAGCAACCCATCATGAATAGACAGGTCAGTAGAAACATTACGGCTCTTAACGCCTTCCGCAGGCTCAACGCTTGTAACATTTCAGATATATTTCAGTAAATATAAGAAATTGTCTGAAAAAAGCAAGAAAGAAGGGGAAAACATAAAGCATTCCCCTTATATGTACAGAATTATTTAAGAAGCTGGCTTAAGCCATTTTCAGGACTCCGAGCTCCCTGCCGACCTTGGTGAAGGCTGCGATAGCCTTGTCAAGGTGTTCCGGCTCATGGGCCGCTGAGAGCTGCACCCTGATGCGTGCCTTGTCCTTTGGAACTACGGGATAGTAAAATCCTGTGACGTAAATGCCTTCATTTAAAAGTTTTGCGGCCATCTCCTGCGACAATTTGGCATCATAAAGCATCACGGCGCAGATAGCTGACTGGGTGGGTTTAATATCGAAACCTGCCTTAAGCATCTTCTCCATGAAATATTTCGTGTTGTGGTGCAGCTTGTCCTGCAACTCGTTGGTCTCAGTCATCATCTCCAGCATCCTGATTCCTGCAGCTGCAACCAATGGCGGGATGGCATTGGAGAAGAGGTATGGCCTGGAGCGCTGACGCAGCATCTCAATGATCTCCTTTTTACCGGTTGTGAAACCGCCGATAGCACCTCCAAAGGCCTTGCCCAGGGTTCCGGTGATTATCTCTATCTTTCCTTTCAGGTTAAAGAGTTCGGTGATGCCACGGCCCGTTTCCCCTACCACTCCGGCAGAGTGGCACTCATCAACCATGACCATTGCATTGTATTTATTTGCCAGCTCATAGATCCTGTCAAGCGGCGCCACATTTCCGTCCATAGAAAAGACCCCGTCAGTGACTATCAGCCTGAATCTTTGTGCCTGCGCTGCTTTAAGTTGCTCCTCCAGATCCTTCATGTCGGCGTTTGCATAGCGGTAGCGCTGTGCCTTGCAAAGCCTGACACCGTCAATGATGGAGGCGTGGTTCAGTGAGTCGGAGATGATTGCATCTTCCTCCGAGAGGAGAGGTTCAAAGACACCGCCGTTGGCATCAAAACAGGCAGCATAGAGGATTGTGTCCTCGGTCCCGAAGAAATCCGCCAGTTTGCGCTCCAGCTCCTTGTGCAGGTCACCGGTTCCGCATATGAACCGTACCGATGACATACCATAACCATGAGTCTCAAGTGCTGTCTTTGCGGCTTCAACCAGCTTCGCGTTGGCGGAGAGTCCCAGGTAGTTGTTGGCGCAGAAGTTCAGCACTTTCTGACCGGTATTGAGCGTTATCTCCGCACCCTGCGGAGAAACAATCACACGCTCGTTCTTGTAGAGCCCGGCCTCCCTTATCTCTTCAATGGTCTTCCCGAGGAATAGTTTATAATCTGTATACATGTCCTTGATTTTAGAATTCAATAGTTATTGGTCCGCCACACTCAGTCCCAGCTGAGGATCACCTTTCCGCAGTTACCCTCTTCCATTATGTCAAATCCCTTCTGGAAATCGTCGATCATGAAACGGTGCGTGATGATCGGATCAAGATTAATGCCTCCTATTATCATCATCTGCATCTTATACCAGGTCTCCCACATCTCGCGTCCGTATATTCCCTTAAGGGTCAGCGCCTTAAAAATGATATCACTCCATGGCACCTCGAAGTTGGAGGGAAGTATCCCCAGCAGGGCGATGTTGGATCCGTTGTACATATTGGCAATCATCTCCCGGAAGGCAGCCGGGGAACCGGACATTTCAAGCCCCACGTCAAAACCCTTCATGTGCAGTGGTTCAAGCACGTCACTTATCTTCTCACCCTTTTTGGGATTGATAACCCTGGTGGCACCCATCTTTTTTGCCAGCTCAAGGCGATAGTCACTCAGGTCTGTGGCCACAACATTACGGGCGCCGGCGAATTTAGCGATTGCTACCGCCATGCTGCCTATCAGTCCCGAGCCGGTGATGAGCACATCCTCCCCCAGCAACGGGAAGGCAAGCGCTGTATGAGTGGCATTCCCGAAAGGATCCATGATGGCTGCCCAATCATCGGGAATACGCTGGTCAAGGAGCACGACGTTACGGGCTGGTACCTTTACATACTCCGCGAATGAGCCGTCGATGTGCACGCCAATGCCCACGGTGTTCTCGCAGACATGCTCGCGGCCCCTGCGGCAGTTGCGGCATGTGCCGCAAAAGAGATGCCCTTCACCGGTGACCCTGTCACCTACTTTGACGTTTGTGACGCCAGGGCCGGCCTTCTCCACATGACCCATGTATTCATGCCCTATTGTCATCCCCACCCTGATTGTTTTCTGCGCCCACTCGTTCCATTCGTATATATGGAGGTCGGTGCCACAGATGGCAGATTTCTTTACTTTTATGATCACATCATTGTAGCCGGGCTCCGGGACTGGTACTTCCTGCATCCATAATCCCTTGGCAGCCTGGGCCTTGACGAGAGCTTTCATCTTCTTCATCGCTACTGACGATTAATTCGTTATGACGTAAAAATAATACAAATAGAAGTTGGAAAATATGATTTTTGAGGTTCGCCGGGCAACATTCAGTATGCGGGCTTAACAAGGCTTCCGGTAGGTGAGTACCGGCTTTCGGCGCTCCAGCGTATTCCCCTCTTCAGTATCTCGAGCGCTTCCGGTACCTCCATGTCTGAGGCCACATGGCCAAGAGAGGAATAGAAGACCCTTCCCATCCCATACATCTTCTTCCACACAACCGGCATGGTGCATTCATCGGACCAGTAGTCATATTTACCTGTAAAAGTGGTTGTTGCCAGCACTTTAACGTTGGGGTCAACATGCATATAGTACTGCTCGCTGTGCATGGCGAAGTCTGAAAGACCTGCGGTGACCGGGTCATCACCATCGGTAATTGTTACACTATAGTCTATTATACCACCCGGATGGGCTACCCATTGTCCTCCAACCATATACTGATATGAAGGGTTATTCCTGAAGGAATCAGCCAGACCGCCATGCCAGCCTGCAAGACCGGCACCACCTCGCACAGCCGCGAGCAACCCCTCCTCCTGCTCAGGTGTTATCGTAGCCATCGTATAAGCCTGTATTATCAGATCAACCCTGCTCATGTAAGTACTGTCAGCATATACGTCAAGTGACGATGTTGTATCTGCAATGGCTCCTTCGGAGCGAAGCCAGGGGAGAAGAAGTGCAACATATTTGCCCGGCTCATGACCGTCCCATCCGCCGAAGACTATGAGTACCCGCTTCCCTTTCAGATCCTGCCCGGGACATTCCTGAGTCGCTGACATCGTAATGACAAATAGCAGGATGACGACAGTAAGTGCTTTATTCATAGACATTATATTTGATCCTGGCAATCTGATTATTCCATTGATTCATAAAAGCTTTGGATTATGGCGGATTGTAATTTCCATTTGGGGTGAATTGATATGGTTTAAAATTACAATAATAGTTTAATAACCGGATGGCTGTTTGCCGGGGAGGGATGACCGGAGGCTTTTCACACCAGTATTTCCGGATGTTTCGGCGGGGAATTAAATCAGAACTTTACATTATGTTATAACTCCGGCTTCAGTCAAATCAGCAATAGAGTTATATTTGCCTGCAGAAGACAAATCATCAGTAATTATACTCTCATGAAAACACAAACCAGGTCACTTAACAGGAGGGAATTCCTGGGAAGTGCTGCTCTCGGCCTCGCCGGGACATTGATTATTCCTGCATCAGCCGTCTCCTGTTCCGGAAAGAAAGATCCGGGACTGATCAGGCTCGGGTTTATCGGCCTTGGCCGCCAGGCTATGTACCTGATGGATGGCTTTATAAGGATACCTGGCGTAGACGTTGTAGCCGGATGCGATGTTTATGCCGCTAAGCGGACACGCTTTCAGAGCAGGGCAGATGAGCATTATTCAGGGGCAGGCAGAAAGGTTAAGGTAGACACTTATGAGAGATATGATGATCTGCTTGGAAGGAAAGATATTGATGCTGTTGTGATTGCCGTGCCTGACCATGCCCATGCCATGATTGCCATTGCAGCTCTCAGGGCAGGGAAGGATGTTTATCTTGAGAAACCATTGACATTTACTATACATGAAGGTCAGCAGTTGAAAAAGACGGTGCGTGAGACCGGCAGGGTACTTGGCGTGGGTAGCCAGCAGAGATCTGACCCCAATTTCCGCCACGCAGTCAATATGGTAAGGTCCGGAGCGCTGGGCTCGATTACACTTGTAAATGCACATGTAGGACCACCGCCGAAGCCTTATGACCTGCCGGCAGTGACTGTCCCTGAAGGACTTAACTGGGACCTGTGGCTCGGACCGCTGCCTGAAACCATACATTACAATCCCGAACTCAATCCGCCGATCTCACTTGATCCTCCGCGCGATGAGGAGTTCTGGGCCGGATGGCGCTGGTATCGTGAGACCGGCGGCGGGTTCACCACCGACTGGGGGGCACATATGTTTGACGTGGCCCAGTGGGGGCTGGGTATGGACGGAAACGGTCCTGTGGAGATATCTCCTATCGGCGACGGATCAGAGTACATCAAGTGGGTGTATTCAACCGGAACAGTGATGACTTCGGAACCATTTGACGAAAAGAAAACAAAAGGTGTCAAGTTCTGGGGAGACAAAGGATGGATTGAGGTGTCACGCGAGCACTACAGCGCCTCTGACCCGGGTCTTAATCCGCCCGTGGTAGCCGGGGAAGAGAAGGATGGTCCCTATGAAACGAAGATACCGCACCAGCTTGACTTCATTGAAGCTGTTCGCAAGCGTACTGACCCTGTGGTGCCGGTGGAGACCGGACACAGTTCCTGCACCGTGTGCACACTTGGAAACATTGCCGTGATGCTTAACCGGACAATCAGGTGGGATCCTTCGGCAGAGACGTTTACCGATGATGCCGACGGTGCCGCTGCAGCAATGCTCCGCTACAACTACAGGGAACCCTATAAGCTTTAGATTCAGGATATGATAAACAGAAAGATACGGGTGCGTTTTGCCCCAAGCCCCACCGGACCGCTGCACATCGGCGGCGTACGAACTGCACTCTATAACTTCCTTTTTGCCCGACATCATGGCGGGACCTTCATCCTGCGCATCGAAGATACGGACCAGACCCGTTATGTCGAAGGAGCGGAGGAGTACATAATGGACTCACTTGAGTGGGCCGGCATAAAGGTCGATGAGGGAGTGCGTGAGGGCGGCCCCTTTGCACCTTACAGGCAGAGCGACAGGAAGGAGATATATCACCGCTATGCTGATGAGCTCACCGGCAAGGGAGATGCATATTACGCCTTCGATACTCCTGAGGAACTGGACCGGCTGAGACAGGAGCACGAATCGCGCGGCGAGACATTCAATTACGGCTGTACAACGAGGATGAACATGTGCAATTCCCTGACCATGAGCTCAGAGGAGGTTAAGCAGCGCATCGAATCCGGCGAACATTATGTTGTAAGGTACCGCATGCCGGACAATGAAGATATTCACTTTGCCGACCTTATAAGAGGTGAAATTGTTGTCAACACTTCGACTCTTGATGACAAGGTGCTCTACAAGTCTGACGGTATGCCGACCTATCACCTGGCTAACATTGTTGATGACCACCTGATGGAGATCTCCCACGTGATCAGGGGAGAGGAGTGGCTTCCGTCACTTCCGCTGCATGTGATGCTCTACCGCAGTTTCGGCTGGGATGCACCTCTTTTTGCGCACCTTCCTCTGCTGCTCAAACCCACCGGCAAGGGCAAACTGAGTAAACGCGACGGTGACAAGATGGGATTTCCCGTATTTCCGCTCTACTGGCCTTATGGCGAAACAGCCTCCGGGTACCGTGAAGAGGGCTATTTCCCCGAAGCTTTTGTGAACATGCTGGCCCTCCTGGGATGGAACCCGGGAACGGAGCAGGAAATATTCACAATGGATGAGCTGATTGCTGCATTCACAATCGACAGGGTGGGGAAGTCTGGTTCACGGTTTGACCCCGAGAAGGCGAAGTGGTTCAATACAAGATATTTTCATATGAAGAGCGATGAGGAGCTTGCAGATCTCTTCATGCCGGTAGTGAAGGAGAAAGGGTTCAGTCCCCGCCGTGACACACTCGTGAGGATCATCTCTCTGGTGAAGGAGAGGGCCGGGTTCGTGAAGGACCTGTGGCATGAAGCAGACTTTTTCTTTGTCGCCCCTGAAAAATATGACCAGGAGGTCGTACGGAAGCGTTGGAATTCAGACTCCCTTATGCAAATGAGGGAACTGCGTGATGTTGTCGCAGGGGTGGAGCCCTTCATTTCCGAGACGCTTGAAAAAAGAGTCAAGGAGTGGATTGCCGGGAGTCCGTATAACACAGGCACCATTCTCAACCTCTTCAGACTCCTGATTGTCGGAGAATCAAGAGGCCCCCACCTCTTTGACATTATTGAGCTGACGGGAAGGGATGAGACGTTGCGCCGCCTGGACAATGGCACGGAACGACTCTCATCATCAGTCTCATGAACCATGAGGGTGAAATAAGATTTATTGATTTTCACACTCATAGAATTAGTGGCGGAGCGGGAACCATCTCCGTAATGAACCTTATGGCAGGAGAGGAGATTCCGGTTGATTTTCCTGTCAATATCCTCTTTTCTGCCGGCATACATCCCTGGCAGCTGACGGATGATAATCTTCCCCAACTGCAGACAGAGCTTCTGCTCACCGCAGCTCACCCGCATGTTGTAATGATCGGCGAGGCCGGGTTTGACCGGCTCAGGGGAGCGCAGGGGGAGGTGCAGTACCGTGCCTTTCTTTTCCAGGCACATATTGCAGAGGAGATGGGGAAGCCTGTTGTGATCCATTGCGTCAAAGGGTGGGATGAACTGAGGCGTGCGCGCAGGGAGGTCAAACCCGGCCGGCCATGGGTAATTCACGGATTCAGGGGCAGCAGCAACCTGGCTGCTTCACTCGCTGATGATGGATTCTGGTTCTCGCTGGGAGCTAAAGGATTGAATACGGAGGTGCTTCAAGCTGTAAGTCCTGACAGGGTATTGCTGGAAACCGATGACTCCGGAGAGTCAATTGCAGATGTATACGGGCTTTTTGCCTCTGCGGCAGGATTTGCACCGGAGCAGGCAGAAATCCTGATGCGGAATAATTTCAATAAACTTTTAAACTTCAGCCTGTGACGGACGGATGGTTATCACGCACCGAGATGCTTTTAGGCCCTGAAGCGTTGAAGAAGCTGAAGGAATCTCATGTCCTTGTGGCGGGGCTGGGAGGTGTAGGCTCATGGGCTTCGGAGATGATATGCAGGGCAGGTGTGGGAGCCATGACAATAATTGATGGTGATGTCATAACTGCAGCAAACAGGAACAGGCAACTGCCTGCTCTGACCTCGACCACCGGAAGGAGCAAAGCCGAAGTGATGGGGGAGAGGCTGCTTGATATTAATCCAGGTCTTCACCTGAAGGTAATACCTGAATTCATACGTGACCAGCGGATGATTGATATCCTGGAAGAGGAGAAGTATGACTATGTAGTTGACGCAATCGATACCCTTTCTCCCAAGGTCTTCCTTGTTTATCATTCACTGAGGCTTAACCTTAGGATAGTTAGTTCAATGGGTGCCGGTGGCAAGTTTGACCCTACCGGAATCAGGGTGGCCGATATCTCTGAGACCAATTTCTGCAACCTTGCAAGAATGCTTCGCAAGAAGCTTCACAAGCTGGGGGTCCATGAGGGTTTTGCAGCCGTCTACAGTCCTGAGGTTGTAGATAAGAATCTGATAGTCCGTGGCTCCGATGAGAGCAACAAGGCCTCCAGCGTGGGGACGATGTCTTATATGCCGGCAGCCTTCGGCATAGTATGCGCATCGGTTGTAATCAGGGCTCTGACCGGTACTCTGACAGAAAAGTAAGTTTTTCCCTATTTGGCCATTATTCCCTTCAGTACTGGCAGGTCATACCCCGGAGGCGTGCTCTGCCTGATTCTCACATCAGCCGTATCACCCATGAAACTGCAGGTCATCCTTAAGTGATGAGGACTCTCGATATACCTGAGTGTAAGCACGATGGTGGAGTCATCCTCCCATGTGAAGGCTCCTTCAACAAGGTTTGCGGAAGCATCTCCCGGTCTGCGCAATATGCCTGGCCCTCCCATCTCTGTAGTGGAAGAGATCCACTCACCCCTGCCAAAGGGTATTGTGCGGACGGTCTCGCCGTTGCCCAGCGACATATTGCAGGTATCACCTTCAAAGTCAAGGGTGAGGTATTTAAGCTTAAGGTTATTCTCTTCGAGCAGGAATCTCTTGTTCCGGATCGTTTCAGCAACGGGGGAGTCGTCTGTTTTTGCCGGGACAGGCAATGCAAGTGACGCCAGTCTCTCCCCGAGCCTTCCGGCTGCATCCAGGTTCTCAGGCAGAGCCTCTGCGCTCATAGATGGGAGGATGTAGTCCCATACCATGTTCATCACATCCTGCATATCCGGTGATTCTGAGGTTATTGCAACCACAGCATCCTTTTCGGGTATCACGATTATATATTGCCCGAAGGCCCCGTCAGCCCTGTAGGCGTTGTTCCGGCTGCGCCAGAACTGGTAGCAGTAGCCCTGCATCCAGTCGTTATCAGCCTTTGTCTCCGGTGATGCATCCGGTGCCTGGTCGATCTTGAAAGTAGTGGCCTCTTCTATCCAGCTTGCCGGAATTATCTGTTTGCCGTTCCATGAGCCCTTCTGCAGGTACAACTGACCGAATTTGGCCATATCCTCCGTTTTTACACGCAGTCCCCATCCGCCTGTGTTAATGCCCTCGGGGCTCGACTCCCAGTCCATCCCCTCAATACCCAGCGGACCAAAGAGGCGGGGCTGCAGGTAATCGATGAGTTTCTCACCGGTCACTTTCTGCACGATAGCTGACAGCATGAAGGTGGCCATTGAGTTGTAGAGGAATGTGCTTCCCGGATCATGTACAACGGGCAGGGCAAGAAATGCCGGTACCCAGTCATTGCCTGAGGAGGTGATTGTATTGGATGGTTCGGGCGACTGCCCCACGGACATCGTCAGGAGATCCTTTACAGTCATGTCTGCAAGGAAAGGTGATACGGTATCCGGAAGCTGATCAGGAAAGAAAGACACTACCTTGTCATCAACACTCAGAAGCTTTTCGGTCACGGCAAAACCGACAGCGGTGGAGGTGAAGCTCTTGCTGACCGAGTAAAGTGTATGCCTGAGGTCAGGGCGGTAGGGATTCCACCATCCCTCGGCAATCACTTTTCCGTGACGGACTACCATGATACTGTGGAACTCATGCGTGCTTACAGAGGCAGAGTCGAGAAACTTCAGCAGTCCTTCGGACGAGACACCTTCGGCTTCGGGTGTGCTTCTTGGCAGTGATGTCACGGTGGTTACTGAGTTCCGGCATCCGGCTGAAATGATCAGCAGGGCTAATGCCAAAATAATGGAAACAATCCGGCAATTTTTCATCTGGTATCAGTTACAGGTTTATGGATTATCTGTCGATACCCAAAAATATAACTTTACTGCCGGTTTCCCTGCGGGTAAGCCACTTCTTTTTTCTTTTCAGTCACCTCACTGATCATTGTGACCGGAAATAGCAGAGGCGGGTCACAGGACCCGCCTCCGGGGTATAATAAAAGTTAGATTGTCCTACTTGACTGGAGGAATTACAAGTACCTGTCCGGGATAGATGAGATCCGGATCCTTTAGCATCGGCTTGTTAGCTTCGAAGATGATCGGATATTTCTTTGCATCACCGTAAACCTCCTTGGCAATCTTCGAGAGATAATCACCCTTCTTGACAGTATAGAACTGCTTTTCCGGAGCAGGCGGGGCAACTGGCTCGGGAACAGTGACAATAAGGTGATCCTCAACTGCCGAAATGCCTTCCACATTTCCTGCGGTAACGATGATCTTGTTCTTGTTGATCTGGGTGTCAACCGAACCGGTAAGTATCACCTTCTCATTGTCAACAGCCACTTTGACTTTACTCACGTCAAATCCGAACTTCCTGATATGTTCCATGATAAGACCGGCTTTCTCCTCTTCACGCTTTTCTTCAGACTTGAAGAGCTTTGCGCCTGCGTTTTTGATGAAAGAAATTAATCCCATGATTTGTTTGATTTTTAAATTACTTCAAAAGTTATCTTCACATTGACACGGTATTCGGTGATCTTGTTTTTAACCACCACTGCACTCTGATCCTGTACATACACAGAACGTATTTCCTTTACTGTCTTGGCTGCCATTTTTACGGCAGATGCCGTTGCATCTTCCCAGCTGACGGGGGATGATGCAAGGATCTCGATTACTTTGAGTACTGACATAATTTTACTGTTTTAATTAGTTTATATTATAGAAGTTAAACGATCTCAGTGAGAGATTGTTTAAGAACCTGTAAGATAAGAAAAAAAACCGCTCAAGTCCAGTTCCGGGTGACTAAACTAAATACTGGCGTCTAAAAATCATTATGTCATACCTTTTTGTATATTTGATTATTGTTAACCTGATCAGATTTACTAACCAAAAAACCTGAATGTTATGGGAATAGTTAAGGAATTCAAGGAATTTGCCGTCAAGGGCAACATGCTTGACATGGCCGTTGGTATTATCATCGGCGGTGCGTTCGGAAAGATCATTACCTCACTTGTAAATGATGTGCTTATGCCGCCACTTGGCATGTTGCTTGGTAAGGTCGACTTCACTAATCTGAAGGCAATACTTCAGAAGGGACAGGATGCCGTGATGGACGGCGCGGCAGTCATCCAACCGGCAGTCAGTGAAGTCTCTATCAAGTACGGGAACTTCATTCAGAACATAATTGATTTCCTGATCGTAGCACTGTGCATCTTCTTTGTCATCAAGGCAATGAACAGCATGAAGAAGAAGGAAGAGGCTGCTCCCGCAGCTCCGCCGGCACCAAGTGATGAGGTTGTGCTGTTGAAAGAGATTCGTGACCTTCTCAAAAAATAAGAGCTGATACAATAAACCGTAAGGAAAATTGTTTGCATATTTGCACACAATTGAATTATGGCAAGAATCAGAAAATACTTTTGGTGGCGCAGGTTCTTTCCTGACAGGGGCTAAACCCTGAGGTCACCAGGCATAGACAAAGAGGCTGCAGTCTTCGGACTGCGGCCTTTTATATTTCGGGCCGGCGCAAAATGAAAACCGGCCCTGAGGGGGCCGGCCTTCGCTGCTTCGGAAAAACTCTTAAACAGAACCTGTACCTGAAAGATTATTGGATGTAAAAAACGTACTCGTAGGACAAACCTTTTTCACGCAACCACCTGCGAAGCGCTTTTGCAATTTTCCTTTTCCGTAGCAGTACTATCCCTATTCCTTCTGCTGTTATCTGATAGTATGGTTTCATCTCTTCCGATGTCGGATTCCATACTAATATACGGGCGGAAAGAGCTTTTGCCCAGTCTCTTTTGACAGATACGGGAAAGGTGTTGACCAACGGGGGCGCTGGCATGATTATGTTCAGAATCACTTGTCGAAACCGGTCAGGTACCTGTACAGTTCGCTGTCGGTTGAAAGTATGATTGTGGTGGTAGAGTCAAATGTCTGCCTGAAGGTCTCCATCGACTTCAAAAAACCATAAAGATTTCGTGCAGAGGCGGACTGGTCATAGGCGCCGGCATAAATTGACGCCGCCCGCGCATCTGCCTTGCCGCGGATCTCTTCAGCCTTCCTGTATGCCTCGGACTGAATTGTCTTCAGGTCACGTTCCTTTTCACCGTTTATCTTTGAAGCCTCTCCCTGACCCTCGGACCTGAACCTCTCGGCAATGCGGTAGCGCTCGCTCTTCATACGCTCATAGATCTGAGTTCTCACCTCTTCGACATAATTCAGGCGCTTGATCCTCACATCGAGGATAACTATTCCAAGGTCCTTCGCCTTATCGTTGGCTGAGATCAGGATCAGATCCTCGATCTTCTGCCTCCCTGTCAGAATAGTATTCAGAGTGTCACCGGTCTCCTCACCGATGAGTCCCGATGAAACGGGGGTCCTGTTGACAGATCTCACAACCTCATCGAGGTTATGGCCTGCAATATGGTCACGGGTCTCACCGTCAAGGATATCTGCAAGCCTCGACTGGGCGCCTCTCTCATCGGTCAGTCGCTTGAAGAACTGAAGAGGATCAGTAATCTGCCACCTCGCATAGGTGTCTACAAAGATGAACTTCTTGTCCTTGGTCGGGACCTGGTTCGGGTCGCCATCCCACTCCATATATCTCTTCTCGAAGTAGTTGGTCCTCTGGATAAATGGCATCTTGAGCTTCAGCCCCGGGGTGACCTTCGGTTCCCCCACGGGTTTACCGAACTGAGTCACAACAACCTGTTCAGTCTCTTTTACCTTGTAAACACACTCAAGAATCAGCAGCAGGGAGACCAGCAGCACGGAGAGGGTTACAATCAGTTTGGTTGAATTCGTGCGCATGGTTTACTTCTTTGAGTTGAGTTGCATCTGGAGGAGCGGCAAAAGGTTATTGCCGCCCTCGTCTGTTATGATCTTGTTCCCTGCCCGCGGAAGAATCTCCTCCATGGTCTCAAGGTATATTCTCCGCTTCGTCACTTCGGGCGCCTTTACATATTCAAGGTAAAGGGCGTTGAAGCGTGATGCCTCGCCGAGGGCGTTGTTCACCCTCTCCATTGCATACCCTTCGGCACGCTGCACCGTCTCCTCCGCCTGACCTTTTGCCTTGGGTATTACCTTGTTGTATTCCGACCGGGCCTGGTTGATGAGTGTCTCTCTCTCCTGCTGTGCCTGGTTGACATCATTGAAGGCATCCTTGACCTGGTCAGGGGGATTGACATCCTGGAGCACCACCTGCTCGATCCTTATCCCGAGTGAGTACTCCGTGCACAGCTCCTGTATCTTCTGGTGCACGCTGGAAGCTATCTCAGCCCTTCCCACTGTCAGTACCTCGTTCACAGTACGGTCACCCACTATCTCGCGCATTGAAGCCTCTGAGATATCACGCAGCGACACAATCGGCTCCCTTACCCTGAAAAGGAAACTGTAAGGGTCTTCGATGCGGTACTGAACAACCCATTCCACATCGGCAAGGTTAAGGTCGCCGGTAAGCATGAGCGACTCGTTCACAGTACCTTCCTTTGTGTATTCCGAACGGACGCCGGGCGCTGTGGTACGGAAACCGAACTCCTCTTTCTGCTGCCTTTCAACAGCAACCTTGTAGAGTTTTTCGATTACAGGGACCTTAAGGTTGAGGCCCGGCTCAACCTTGCGTACATACTTCCCGAAGCGTGTGATTACCCCCACCTCCTCAGGCTGGACCTGAAAAAGGGTGGTGGCAAGTAGGATCAGGATCAACAGGGCGATGGAACCGTATTTCAGGTAGAGCCCGTTTTTGTCCATCCAGGCTCTGTAGGCTGATTTTCTGTATGTCTGGTCTGCCAATGTCTGAAAGTTTATTCTGAGACTATTTTTATGTTTTTGCCAGCCGGAACAGGGTCATTGAGTTCCATGTTGTTGAGAAGTGCCAGTTCTTCCATCATTGCCTGCGGCATGTTGAAGTAACTGAGAGTGCTTGCAAGTGTGCCGGCACGGGGAGCCTTCTTAACGAAAACCCTCTTCGGCTTGACATTGATCCTTGATGCATCAGTGAGCTTGGCAAAGGTCTTCATTGAGGCCTCCATTGTGGGAGCATAATTTGCAAAGTCAGCCTCGGTGGAGACGCCGTGGAACACATAAAACACTGATGAGTAATCAATGAAGTATGAGATGACTGCGTTTGAGCCGGCGGCAGCTCCTGACTGATCCTGGGTCTGTTGTTTGGCGAGGGTGACAATTGCCGGCATGCCGTTGACGGTCCTTCTCTCTGCCCTCTGCAGCGTCAGTCCGTACTGTGCCATGGTGCTGTCCACGGCTGACTCGAGAGTTCTCTGGTTGGAAAGCGTGAAGAGCATAAGCGCCTTGCCGTCAGCAGGCTGAACAGTGACCTGGGTCGGGGCATTGGTGAGCTCCCATCCCAATGGATATGAGAACTTGAACTTCATCTCGGGATGATAAAAGGTATTGTCCATTGTATATCCCTGCTTCGGATCTTCTCCGTATATCATTCCGTTGATCATCTGAAGGTACGGGTCGGCATTCACCTTGTAGACAGGGAGATTGAGACTGTCCTGCCAGAGTCTGGAGTCCCTCAGAACCGCATTGTAGCGGTCACCCGGATCGGGGTGGGTGGAGAGGAACGTTGGAACGCCTCCTTCAGCCTCAGAAAGATTCATCTTGATGAGGACCTTGTAAAAATCGGCCATTTTGGCTGCGTCATATCCTGTCCTGGATGCATACTCAACGCCCAGCTGATCAGCCTGGC
>ERZ795054.2319-NODE-2319-length-16199-cov-5.031653_pt1 | contig 16199 bp, 11 predicted proteins | sample MGYA00375138_ERZ795054 | MGnify/ENA primary metagenome ERZ795054 (study PRJEB30183, sample SAMN05720215) | anaerobic digester metagenome | isolation source: active sludge of municipal wastewater-treating anaerobic digesters | place: USA | collected 2014-12-23 ... | reverse complement strand
GTCCCGGTCGACTTCAACACACCCGTATACGCCGCGGACGGCGGGACGGTTATCCGGGCGGACTGGAAGTACGCGCCTATGACACCGGGTCAGTGGAGGGAGCAGTCGGAGCATACGAAGGGCAATCCACGCACCTTCGTACTGCGCTCGTTCGGCGGCAGGCAGGTGTGGATCGACCATGGCAATGGTATCGTCACGACCTATAACCACCTGTCGGAGATCGATCGTAAGATCGTTGCCGGGGGGAAGGTGTCCAGAGGCCAGCGCATAGGCCGTGTCGGGAATTCGGGCCTCCTTGGAGAGGCCGAGGGAAAGAGATACGGGGCGCACCTGCACTTCGAGATATGGGTGGATGGGTTCTATCTCGGTTACGGGATGGCGATGGCGGACGTGAAAAAGTATTTCAGCTGGATTTTCTCCACCGCACGGCAGCCCGGGGATTGAGCGCGGTCCGGGGGAATCTGCCTGAAACGCCCGGGCGCGTGGTTTTTTCCTCATGAAAATCGTAAAAAGTAATGATAAGAATAACAGGGATAGCAAGCTAATTCATACTCGGTGTGCGGCGGATTTGATGAAAAAGGTCAGTGAATACACAAACGGGAATTTTATTAAGAAACTCAAATCGAAAAACAAGTTCAAGGCGATCGAGGAGCTCGCCCGGCTTTTCGACGGGGCCCAGGTGTGCGCGGATATAGACGAACTGGTTAATGCGCTCGTCGAACGCGAGAAGATCATGAGCACGGGGATCGGATTCGGCCTGGCGATCCCGCACGCCAAGATCAAATCCGTAAAGGACATCGCCTTCGCCATAGGCATTTCGAAAGCGGGAATCGATTTCGATTCGATAGACGGCAAACCCGTCCATCTGATCATACTGGTCGCCGCGGGAGACCGCCAGCATAAGGATTATCTTACGCTGCTGTCCAGGATAATGTCCATCCTCAAGGACGAGACGCGGCGCTCGGAGATCATACATGCCGCGAATGCCGCGAAAATCATCGAAATACTGTCAATAGAATAATGCGAACCGTCCGTTCTTTAAACTGGCGGGGCCTGGCCGAGGCGCAACGCGGGCTGCTTACACGCTATGCGAGCACCGATATCTCGAAGTACATTTCGCATATCGTTTTCTCGGTTGTGCTCGGAGTTTTCGCCGGCGCCGGGGCCATACTTTTCCATACAATGCTCGAGGGCACCCGTCATTTCTTCGAGTTTTTCAATCTTCGTACCTACCTTGGAGTCGACTTCAACCTTATCTTCATTTTTCCCGTTGCTGGCGCGGTCGTCGTGGCGGCGATGACGAGATATCTTCCGTCGATCGCCCGCGAGCGCGACGTGACGAGCGTCATCAAGTCCGTGCTCTTCCGCAACGGCTTCATCCCTTTCAAGGTAACGCTCTTTCACTTTTTCGCGCCGATCATCTCGATCGGTTCCGGCGCGCCGCTGGGGCCCGAGGGCCCCGCCGCCAAGATGGGGAGCGGCCTGGGGTCACTCATGGCGCAGATTTTCCGGCTCAACCAGCGGGAGATGCGGATGTACGCTGTGGCGGGCGCCGGAGCGGCGATCGCGGCGGTGTTCAACGCCCCCATCGCCGGGGTCTTTTTCGGCATCGAGGTCATTCTTCTTAACGACCTGAAAAATCAGGCGATGAGCGCGCTGGTTATCTCCTCCGTGGTCGCGGACGTGTTTTCGCGCGCGATTCTCGGCAACAAGCACGTATTCAGAATCCCGCAGTACTCATCGGGGGATGTCGGCGATTTTCCATACTTTCTTCTGCTCGCGATTCTGTGCGGCGCGGTTTCGATCCTCTTTTTCCAGCTTCGCAGGGGATCGTCGTTTCTGCTTGTAAAGAAGCTCCGGCTATCCAACGAATTCCTCAGGCTGGTGCCGGTAGCGGCGCTTTTCGGTATCGTGCTCCTGTTCTTTCACCAGCTCTACGGTATCGGCTACAGCACGATCAACGAGGTCCTCAACCATCATTATTCGCTGGTCATCGTGCTCGCGCTTCTCGCGCTCAAGCTCATCTTCATGGCGCTTTTTCTCGAGGCGGGATCGTACGGCGGCACCTTCGCGCCATCGCTCATGATCGGCGTTCTGCTGGGGCATTCCTTCGCGGTGTTGACGAACGCCGTGTTCGCGACCTCCCTCGATCCGGTGGTCTTTGCGCTTGTGGGAATGGGAGGGGTGCTTGCCGGGATCAACGCCATCCCGCTGACTTCCATCCTGCTGGTGTTCGAGGTGACGGGTGACTATCACTTCATCCTGCCGCTCATGTTCGTCTCGATCATCGCGTATCTCGTGGTGATTTATATCAACAAGGGGGGTACGTATACGCTCGAGTTGATGAAGGAAGGCATCGACGTCTCGAAGCGGGGGGAGATGGACCTGCTCGGCAAGATCAAGGTGCGCGAACTCCGGAAGACGGACTTCGACGTGGTGAGCCACCGCACACCGTTTCGGAAGCTTGCCGACATCCTCATGCACTCCACATACGGCGACGTGTTCGTATTGAACGACAGGAAGGATCTGCTGGGTGTAATTTCGCTCAGGCAGGTGCGCCAGGCCATCGTGTCGCACGAGCTGACCGAGCTCCTTATCGCGGACGATGTAATCGCCGAGGTTCCGGTTGTCACCGAGGATGATCCCGTGTCGCTCGCCATGCAGAAGATCGAGGAATACGACCTCGAGACGATCCCCGTCGTGAAGTCGGAGAAGAACCGCTCGGTGACGGGCGTGCTGACGCATCGCGATATAATCCAGGCCTACAACCGGCTTCTCGACGCGTGGACCACGGACCAGTTTCTGACGGATTCAAAGCCCCGCGGGTCGTAGCGGAGCGCGGGGAGCCCCGTTTTTCAGCAATTTACTTGACTTTTGCCGCTTTTAAAAAGAATGAAAGCGTTGATACCAACGAGCGCGAGGTGTCCCATGGCGGAGCGCGATTACACGTTCAAAGAGATTGAGTCCAGATGGCAGAAGCGCTGGGAAGACGCCGGAGTCTTCGAATCCAGGCGCGACCCGAAGCGGAAGAAATACTACCTTCTCGAGATGTTTCCCTATCCCTCGGGCCGGTTGCACATGGGCCACGTGCGCAATTATTCCATCGGCGACCTGATGGCCCGGTTCAAGCGCATGCGGGGGTTCAACGTATTGCATCCCATCGGCTGGGACGCGTTCGGCCTGCCCGCCGAGAACGCGGCCATCAAGGGTGGTATCCCGCCATACCGGTGGACGCTCGACAACATCGGCTATATGAAGGAGCAGTTTCGCAAGCTCGGGGTCTCGTACGACTGGACGCGCGAGGTCGCGACCTGCAATCCCGATTATTACCGCTGGAACCAGTGGGTGTTCTGCAAGATGTACGAAAAGGGGCTCGCCTACAAGAAGAAGGCCTCGGTGAACTGGTGCCCCTCGTGCAACACGGTGCTGGCGAACGAGCAGGTGGAGGACGGCCTCTGCTGGCGGTGCGACTCGAGCGTCACGCAGAAGGAGCTCGAACAGTGGTTCTTCAAGATAACCGATTACGCCGACGATCTGCTTAAAGGGCACGACGAGCTCGGCGACGGCTGGCCCGAGCGCGTGGTCGTGATGCAGCGCAACTGGATCGGCCGTTCGACCGGCCTTACCGTCAACTTCAGGCTTGAGACCGGTGAGGACTTTCCCATATACACGACGCGTCCCGACACGGTGTTCGGCGTCACCTTCATGGTGATCGCGCCGGAGCACCCGCTCCTGGACCGGGTGAAGAATCCCGAGGTACGCGGCTTCATCGAGCGGTTCAAGTCGCAGTCCCTTGTCGACAGGCTTTCGGAAGAGAAGGAGAAGGAAGGGGTCGACACCGGGCTGAAAATAATCAATCCCTTCAACGGCGATATCGTGCCGCTGTACGTGGGTAACTTCGTGCTGATGGAATACGGAACGGGTGCCATTATGGCGGTGCCCGCGCACGATACGCGCGACTTTGCCTTCGCGAAAAAATACGCTATTCCCGTCAAGGTGGTGATCGACCGTCCCGGAGAGCCGCTGTCGGCGGCGGCCATGGACGACGCGTATGTCGACGAGGGCGTGTGCATCAACTCGGGGCCGTTCAACGGGCTCGGGAACAGAGAGGCGATGGCGAAGATAGCGGATTACGCGGAGGAGAAGGGTTTCGGTAAACGCGCCGTGACCTACCGTCTCCGGGACTGGCTGATCTCGCGGCAGCGCTACTGGGGCTGTCCCATTCCCGTGGTTTACTGCGAAAAATGCGGCCCGGCGCTGGTGCCGGAAAAGGAACTGCCGGTGGTTCTCCCCACCGAGGTGGAGTTCCGGGGCGACTCGCGCTCGCCGCTTACGTTCATGGAAGATTTCATCAACACGACCTGCCCGAAGTGCGGCGGGAAGGCGCGGCGCGAGACCGACACCATGGACACCTTCGTGGATTCGTCCTGGTATTTCGCGAAGTTCACCTCGCCGAAATCGAAGGAGATGTTCGACCGGGAGGAGGTCGATTACTGGATGCCCGTGGACCAGTATATCGGCGGTATAGAGCACGCGTGCATGCACCTGCTCTATGCGCGGTTTTTCAACATGGTGCTTCACGACCTCGGGCTCGTCAAATGCCGCGAGCCGTTCACCAGACTCCTCACGCAGGGCATGGTCATCAAGGACGGCGCCAAGATGAGCAAGTCCAAGGGGAACATCGTCGATCCCGATAAAATAATAGAAGATTACGGCGCGGACACCGCCCGGCTTTTCATGCTTTTCGCCTCGCCGCCCGACAAGGACCTCGACTGGTCGGACAAGGGTGTGGAGGGGTGCTTCCGTTTCATCGGCCGCGTCTGGCGCATCGTGAGCAAGTACGCCGACGGTTATACCGGCGAAAAGCCCGCCCGGGACGCGGCGCTCCCTGATGCGCTCCGCGCGCTTCGGATCGAGCTCCACCGCACGGTGAAGATCGTGACCAATGATATCGAGGAGCGCATGCAGTACAACACCGCCATCGCCCGCATGATGGAGCTGGTGAACGCGCTCTACCAGCTCCCCGAGGCGGAGGCCTCCACGCCGGACGGCGCGAAGGTCATCTCCGAAATTTTCGATTCGCTGATCCCGATGCTCTCCCCCTTCGTACCGCACGTTGCAGAGGAGATGTGGGCCATGCTGGGACACGGGGAGCTCCTCGTCGACCATCCGTGGCCTTCTTATATCGAAGCGCTTTCGATGCGGGAGGAGATCGAGATCGTCTTCCAGGTAAACGGCAAGAACCGTTCGAAGGCGGCGGTCGCGCCCGACATCGCGAAGGAAGAGATGGAAAAGCTCGCTCTGGGCGACCAGCGGATCGCGGAATTCACCGCGGGGAAGCAGGTCGTAAAAGTGATCGTGGTTCCGGGGAAGCTGGTCAATATTGTCGTAAAGTAAAAGCCTCAATCGAACTATGCGGCATGAAAAGGCCGGGCGAATGCCCGGCCTTTTGTTTTCAGTGGAAAGGGTATGAATTATTCTTGCAATATTTGCGCGCAAATATGATATAATATTTATGATATGAAATGCCGGGGAAGGTGTTTCCCATTGGTCGGGAGTACGCCGGTGCCGCACCATCCTCGTCGCCGGGATTGAATATCGGGTGTGCCGCAGACGCTCAATATCACGGGGAGAGTGACGGGCATGGACAATGTCAAAGACGAGAGCTTGAGTCTTTCGACGAAACTGGGTTTCGGCGCGGGCGATATCTTCGGCGGCGGATCGCTGGTTATCATCGGTTTTTTTTACCTGTATTTTATCACCGACGTACTGCTCATCTCGCCGGCTCTGGCGGGAATCGTTTTTCTCATCAGCAAAATCTGGGACGCCTCAATCGATCCGATCATCGGGGTAATCACGGACCGTACCCGGACGCGTTTCGGCCGCAGGAGGCCGTATTTCCTGGCGGGCGTGGTCCTCGTCTCGCTCGCCTTTTCCATGCTCTGGTACAACGTCGGCTTCGAAAAGGAATGGCACCGGCTGGCCTACGCGCTGGGCTCGTACATGTTCTTCACGACGGTGCACTCCTTCATGATGATCCCGTATTTCTCGCTGGCGTCAGAGCTCACGCTCGATTACACCGAGCGGACCTCACTCGCAACCGTAAGAATGCTCTTCTCTATGGGTTCATCCCTTGTCTGCGCGGTGGTCCCCTACGAGGTCGTCAAGATGTTCCCGGACGAGAGCACCGGTTTCTTCGTGATGGCCGTTATCTTCGGCCTGGTTTTCGGCCTGCCGTACCTGGCGACGTTTTTTCTGACCAGGGAGCGCAGTGAATTCCAGCGCGAACCGGAACCGTTCAGCATCAGGAAGACCTTCATCGAGCCTTTCAGGACCCCCACCTTCGTGAATGTGCTGCTCATGTACCTGTTCACGATGTCGACGATGGACATCATCATGTCGATAATGATGTACTTCATGACCTATTATATGGGGCGTCCCGGTGAGACCAATTACGTGCTGGGATCACTCCTCGTCGCACAGATGGTCGCGATACTCATCTTTTCCGCGATCAGCAGACGAAAGGGTAAAAAACGCAGCTTCATCTACGCGGCCACGGCGTGGCTCTTCATCATGGCCTCGAGTTTTTTAATCGGCCCCGGTCAGCCGGTGTGGCTCATTTACGCCTTCGGTGCGCTGGTCGGTCTGGGCTCCGGCGGGATGGTCATCATGATCTATTCGATCCTCCCCGATGTGCCCGACGCCGACGAGCTCTATTCCGGTGAGCGACGCGAGGGAACCTATTCCGGGGTGATATCCTTTCTCAGGCAGTTAAGCACGGCCTTCGGCATCTTCCTCGTCTCCAATGCGCTCTCGCTCGCCGGTTTTAAAAAGCCCGTCAGAGAAATGGTGGACGGCGTTAGCGCGCTGGTGAAACAACAGCAGTCCCCCGAGCTTCTCATGACACTGCGACTGATGCTCGCTTTGATTCCCGCCATATACCTGCTCGTATGTATTTACAACGCGCATCGGTACAGCCTTACACCCGAACTGCATGGCCGCCTCAAGAATTTCCTTGGCGCGCGGCGAAGCGGCGCCGTCGTGGACCGCGCGGAAGAGGAATATCTTAAACGCTCGCTCGAGCGGCACGGGTGACCGCCGGACGTATTCGACGAAGGAGGATGAATATGCGTACCGATGAAACTTCGATTCATGTCGCGTTTCGTTTCCATGGAAACTTTTACCATTCCTATCGGGGCGATACGGCGGATGAGCTCGGTTTCGGAAAGGACATCCGGATCATCAGGCGGATCCTGGAGGTGCTCGACGGATTCAATGCGAAAGGCGTTCCGGTGCGCGGCACATGGGACTTCGAGAACTATTTCTCGCTCCAGGTCATAATGCCGCGGCATTGCCCGGACATCGTCGAGTCCCTGAAGCGGAGGGTGCGGTCGGGTGCCGATGAGATGCAGATAATGTCCTATAACAACGGTATGATGAACGCGCACACGGCCGCCGAATTCGACGCGGCCATAGAGCGTTCCATTTCGAATACGGGCGGTTCCGGGGTGCGGGATGTGTTCGGCTCGTTAGCGCCGATGGTGCGGCCTCAGGAGATGATGTATACGCCGTCGCACCTCGCGCTGTATCCCCGGCACGGAATTCAATACATCAGCCTGTATTACAGCGCTATCCCCTTCAACGCCTTCAGCGCCTTCATCCCGAAACTGTCGACCAGGGAGCGATTCAATCCCCTCAGGCTCGCCGCTCCCGGACTCGACGCCGAGATGGTGATGGTGCCCGCGTACAACCCGGGCGATCTCATAGACAATATTTCTCTCCGGAGGTGGGTGAAACGGCTGCGGCGCGAACAGCTCAGGATGAACGAGCCGGTCGACCTTCTGCTGCTCATCGACATGGACGCCGACGACGAGTTCTGGTACGGAATCGAGGTGCCCGTTCTGTCGCGGATATACTCGATGGGACGCGGACTCAAGGGACTCATCGAGAGCGTTCTCGATCTCGACTATGTGCGCTTCACCACGCCATGCGGCTATCTGGAAAACCACCCCCCGCTTGGAACGGTCAGCATCGGGCAGGATACGGCGGATGGGAGTTTTGACGGTCTGGCGAGCTGGGCGGAGAAATGGGAGAACCAGCTGCTGTGGACGGGGATCGAGCGTTCTCGCCTGCTCGAGTTGCATGCGAGGAGGCTTTTCGAGTATGCTTCGGACGGTGCGGTCGAAAAAGCGCGCCGGCTCCTGGCGGAATCCTTCGAGGGAAGGCTGCGTTCCCTCTCCTCGACCCATTTCGGGATGGCGGCCCCGGTGATGAACCGCACGAGGCTTGCGACGGCGGCCGATATTGTGGAAACATCTGTCGGCAGGGCCGCGGCTTCGCTCGGGGGACTTCTCGCCGGGAGAACGAATGATGCGTGCGGGAGGCTGACGCTCTTCGATTTTCCGAGAGGTGTAGACAGCGATTCCGTGAGGTATGAAATCCGGGCGTCGAGGGGATTGCTGCGCATTCCGGTGCGCACGGGGACGGTCCATGAGTCCCTGCTTCGCCTGTACGATGAGTCGGGCCGCGTTGTTCCCATGGCACTAGCCCGGGGTGAGCGCGGAGACGAGCTCTGTCTTGTCGTCGATATGGAAGCCGGAGGGAAGAGGGAGTACAGGTTGGAAAGCGTGACGGATAAGTCTGAAACGCCCCGCCTGGAACACCCCGTTATCGCTGAAGGAGGCATTCTCAAAAATGAATACATCTCGCTCGGATTCGACCCGGCGGGTACGTTTACGGGGATGTCCCACAAAGACGAGCCCGTGCTGGGTGTCGGTATGATGCGGACGGGTATCACCTATCGGAAGAAGCATTCAGATGTAACGACGTGGTCGACAATGGAATCCGGGACGAAGGGAGACGGATTGGTCGGCATGATGAAGATTGCCGGCGAGATCAGTCTCGGCGGCGGGAGGGAGCACCGGCTTCGTATCGAGAGGGAACTCGCGCTCGCGGCGGGATTGCCTTACCTGTACATCACGCAGACCGTTCATTATCCGAAGACACCTTCCCACGGGTTCAATCCCGGTCGGGCAACGCGCCTGCAGCGGGAATGGGACACCCGCTGGAAGGAGGTCATGCCGTGCGAGATGGAGCCCCTTTTCCGGGGTACATCCGAAAAACCGCTTCGGGTATGGAAATACAATTACTTCGGGCACGCGAGTTCTTATGATCTCGACTACGGAAAATATTCGGGGAACCGTGAGCTCGACTCGTGCAACAACCATGTCACGAACGGATGGGTGGCGGTGTCGAACGGAGAGCGAGGGCTGCTCGTCGCCCAGACGGCCGAGGTGCTCTGCTCGCTCGCGTTTTGCCCGCTGCGCACGCGCAGGGACGATGATGGCCTGCGGGTGCTCATGAATCCGTTCGGAAGCTACACGGGCAGACAATACGCCTATCCCACGAAATATACGGGCCTCGGCTGGCTTGTGGCGGTGCGTTTTTCAGCCTCGGACCATATCGCTCCCTATGCGCCCTCGTACAACGGCAAGACACAGCGATTTCGTTTGATGGTCGCCCCGTATGAAGGAGACGAGCCGCCGGCATCGCTTCAGGCGGACGCGGCGGCATTCGCGTATCCGTATCTTGCCACTGGAGATGGGGCTATTTTCGACGATCCGGCCCATCGCTCCTGGAGGATGGAGAGGGATTGATGGTGGAGGGGAGCGGCCAGTGAAACTCAGCGCCTCGACATTCGTATACTACCGCTATTCGCTGGATGATGCGATACTGCGCACGGCCTCATTCGGTTACGAGGGGGTCGAACTGTGGGGAGGGAGACCTCATGCCTACTGCGAGGACATGAGCGGCGCCAGGATCGCCGGGCTCCGGCGGCTGATGGCGGACCTGAATATTTCCGTGTCCAATTTCATCCCGGCACAGTTTCGCTACCCCGTCAATATCGCCGCACCCGACGATGACATGCGCCGCGCGAGCGTGGATTACATGAAGCGGAGCATCGACGCCGCGGCCGGTCTCGGCTCCCCCTCGGTGAGCGTGTGTCCCGGATACAGCCTTTACGGCCAGGGGCGGGACGCGGCGTGGGACGCCATGCTCGAAAGCATGCGCGCGCTTTCCGAGCACGCGGCCGGAATGCCGCTCTCGCTCTTCCTCGAGCCGGGGAACCGGCACGAGACGGACCTCGTCATCACCCTTGACGACGGGATGCGCGCAATCCGCGAGCTCGGCCGCCCCATGGGGCTCTGCGTGGACACCGGCCATTGCTTTGTAAACGGCGAGGCGCTTTCCGATGTCGTTTCGAAAACCGCGGGGATGGCCTGTCATTATCACATCGACGACAATAACGGCGTCACCGACGACCACATGGTGCCCGGTGACGGCAGGATGCACTACGATATTTTCCTGCGCGCGCTCAAGGCCTCCGGGTATGCGGGATTTCTGGCCGTGGAGCTCGGCTTTCAATATACGGCCGATCCGGATGTCGCCGTTCGGCGAAGCGCCGTGTTTCTTCGAAAAGCGCTGGAGGAGCTGTAATGCGGGTTCACGCGCCGGAAAACAGGCTGCACGGCGGGCTGCCGAAGATCGGCATACGCCCGGTGATCGACGGGCGCCGAAACGGCGTCCGGGAATCGCTTGAGGAGCCGATCATGGCAATGGCGCTTTCCGCGGCCGAACTCATAACCGGCGCCCTCAGGCATGCGTGCGGTCTCCCGGTCGACTGTGTGGTGCCCGATTTCACGACGGGCGGCGCGGCGGAGGCTGCACGCTGTTCAGAGCTGTTCCGCAAAGAGGGGGTTGGCGCGGTGATCGATGTGACGCGCTGCTGGTGCTACGCGGCCGAGATCATCGAGATGGACCCGTGGATGCCGCGCGCGATTTGGGGATTCAACGGGACGAAAAAGCCCGGGGCGGTGTACCTCGCCGGCGCGTCCGCCGCCGGGGTCCAGATGGGTCTGCCGGTGTTCAAGATTTACGGCCGCGACGTGCAGGACGAGACCGATTTCTCGATTTCCGGGGACGTGCGCGAGCAGATCCTTCGCTTTGCGCGCGCGGCGATAGCCGTCGCCACCATGCGGGGGACCTCGTACCTCTCGATGGGAGGGATCTCGATGGGAATCGCCGGCTCCATGGTGGACCATGATTTCTTTCGCGCGTATCTCGGCATGCGGACCGAGTATGTCGACATGTCGGAGTTCGTGCGCCGCCTCGAGCGCGGCATCTACGACGCGGAGGAGTTCGGAAGGGCCATGGAGTGGGTGCGCGTCAACTGCGCGGAGACGGCCGATCCGAATCCTGCGGGCATTCGTCGTACCAGGGAAGAGTTGAACGGCGACTGGGAGGTGTCGGTGAAAATGGCCCTGGTGGCGCGGGACCTGATGGCCGGCAATCCGAGGCTTGCCGGGATGGGCCACGTCGAGGAATCGGAGGGCCACAACGCGCTCGCGGCGGGTTTCCAGGGCCAGCGGCAGTGGACGGACCATTTCCCCACCGGGGATTTCATGGAGGCGGTACTCAACTCGTCGTTCGACTGGAACGGTATTCGCGCCCCGTACATACTCGCGACCGAAAACGACGCGCTGAACGCCGCCGGTATGCTCTTCGGAAACCTGCTTACCGGAACGGCGCAGATATTCGCCGACGTACGGACCTACTGGAGTCCCGGGGCGATAAAACGTGTGAGCGGGATGAGTCCATTAGGTTCGCTCGCGGATGGTTTCATCTATCTTACGAATTCCGGCGCCGCGGCGCTGGACGGGGCGGGCGCTCAGATGAAGGACGGAGCGCCGGCGATCAAGCCGTTCTGGGAAATTTCACCCGAAGAGGCCGGGCGCTGCCTGCGGGCGACCGAATGGGGGCCGGCCAAGCTCGTCACCTTCAGGGGCGGGGGCTTTTCGTCGGCCTACCGCACGCCGGGCGGCATGCCGATGACCATGACACGACTGAACATCGTCAAGGGGCTCGGTCCCGTGTTGCAGATCGCCGAAGGCTTTACGATCGACCTGCCGCCGGACGTGCGTGCGGAAATCGTAGGGAGGACCGATCCCACCTGGCCAAGGACCTTCTTCGTACCGCGGCTGACCGGGAAGGGGGTCTTCGGGAGCGTCTACGCGGTGATGCGCGCCTGGGGGGCGAACCACTGTGCGCTGTGCTACGGGCACACGGGGGCCGATCTGATAAGCCTGGCATCGATACTGCGCATCCCGGTGGCCATGCACAACGTGCCCGATGCGGCGCTCTTTCGGCCGTCCGCGTGGGACATGTTCGGCACCGCCGATGCGGAGGGCGCGGACTTCCGGGCCTGCGCCGCGCTCGGACCGCTGTATGGTAAGTATTGACGGGAAGCGCGCCCGCGGATATATGTCGAATGATATTAAAGGTGCCGACGTTCCGGTTGAAGCGGCATTATGTCTTTCATCTGAAATGATAAAAAGGAGTAATTGAAATGGACATACCCTTTCGTGTCGACCTTTCCGGTAAAGTGGCCGTTATTACCGGCGGGGCGGGCGTGCTGTGCGGCGTGTTCGCCGAGGCCCTTGCCGCATGCGGGGCGCGCGTGGCGATCCTCGACCTGGATGCGGAATCGGCCGCGGGTCGCGCGCGGAAAATCAACGATGCAGGAGGCAAGGCTATCGGCGTGGCCGCCGATGTCCTCGACGCGGAAAGCCTGGGTTCGGCGAGGGAAAGGGTACATGCGGAGTTGGGGAAGTGTGACATTCTCATCAACGGCGCCGGGGGGAACCACCCGAAGGGGACGACGACGCACGACTGGCTTGAGCCCGGCGATTCGCTTTCCGGCGGGGAGGGTGTGCGATCCTTCTTCGACCTGGACAGAAAAAGCGTCGAGTTCGTCTTCGGTCTCAATTTCATCGGGGCGCTCCTGACCACGCAGGAGTTCGCGCGCGACATGGTCGACCGCGGCGGCACGGTGATAAACGTCTCGTCGATGAACGCGCTGCGGCCGCTCACCAGGATCCCGGCGTACAGCGCGGCGAAGGCCGCGGTGAGCAATTTCACGCAGTGGCTGGCCGTGTATCTTGCGAAAGTCAACGTGCGGGTTAACGCAATGGCCCCCGGCTTTTTCCTGACCGAACAGAATCGCGCCCTCCTGGTACGGCCCGACGGTGCGCCGACACCCCGCGCCGGCAAGATACTCGGTCACACTCCCATGAGCCGCTTCGGAACGCCCGAAGAGCTGATCGGCACGCTCCTCTGGCTGGTCGACGCGCGATCGTCGGGTTTCGTAACCGGCACGGTCATCCCCGTGGACGGCGGCTTCTCGGCGTATTCGGGCGTTTAGGAGGAATTTGCATGATAATGACCTTCAGATGGTACGGGAAGGACGATCCGATATCCCTGCGCTATATTCGCCAGATACCGGCCGTAAAGGGAATCGTGTCGGCGCTGTACGACGTGCCGGTCGGTGATGAATGGCCGCTCGAGAAAATCGCCGCGCTCAGGAAAGCCGTAACGGACGCGGGACTGGAGCTCACGGTCATCGAAAGCATCCCGGTCCACGAGGACATAAAGCTGGGGCTGCCGGCGCGGGACGGTTTTATCGAAAACTACTGTCGAAGCATCCGGAACATGGGCTCGCTCGGCATTCCCATCCTGTGCTATAACTTCATGCCCGTCTTCGACTGGATGCGGTCGGACCTGTCGCGTGAGCTCGATGACGGCTCGACGGCGCTTTCGTATGACCACGACGCGATCGCCGCGATCGATCTGAACGAAGGAGTACTCGATCTTCCCGGCTGGGCGGCAAGCTATACGGCGCATGGCCTGCGCTCCCTTCTTGAAGCCTATACGGGCGTGGGTCCCGAGGACCTGTGGAGCAACCTGGAGTATTTTCTTAAACGCGTGGTGCCCGTGGCCGAAGCGAGCGGCGTGCGCATGGGAATACATCCCGACGATCCGCCATGGTCCATCTTCGGGCTCCCGCGCATCATCACCGACGAGGCGGCGCTCGAGCGCCTGACGGGCCTGGTGGACAGCCCCTCGAACGGCATCACCTTCTGCACCGGTTCGCTCGGGCCAAATGCGGAAATCGACCTCGTACGCAGTATCGGCCGCTTCGCGCGGATGGGCCGTGTGCCCTTCGTTCATGCGCGGAACATCAGGCGGACCGGGGGGCGCAGTTTCCACGAAACCGCCCACTGCACGGAGTCGGGCGACGTGGACATGTATCGCGTGGTACGGGAGCTCGCGGAAGCGGGCTTTACCGGCGCGGTGCGCCCGGACCACGGCCGGATGATATGGGGTGAAAAGGGGCGTCCCGGTTACGGCCTGTACGACAGGGCGCTGGGTGCGATGTATCTTGCCGGGCTCTGGGAGGCGACGAAAAAGTCACTTGCTGGCACGATATAAAGGGCGGATACTTGTAGCCGGATTATACGGGAGATCGTCAGAATGAAGACGAAAGTTGAAAGAGCGCGGCGGCTCAAGGATATAGCCAACCGTTGCGGCGTATCGATAAGCTCGGTCTCGCGCGTGCTCAATAACGAGCCAGGCGTATCGGCGGAGACACGGAAGCGTATTCTCGCCGTCGCCGGGCAGCACGATTTCCGGCCGCGCTCGCGGAAGCGTCATCTCACCCGCTCGATGCTCGACCTGCTCGTCGTGATTCCCGAGGAGGAGGAGCTTTCGGCCAATCCTTTCCTGAATATCTCCGAGCTCGTCGGTGCGATCAATGAGGCCTTCAGGGATGAAAAAAAACGGGTGGAGATAGCGCCGATCGGCGATTTTATTGACTCGCTGGGCGGCGAGGCGGCCGGCGTGGACGGGGTCCTGTTCGCTTACCGGAGCGTTGAAGAGAAGTTCCGCGGGCGGCTCACCGACCTCAGAATACCCTATGTGTTCATCAGCCGCGTCATCCCCGGCGAAAATTACGTTTCATGCAATTATTATAAAAGCATGCTGAGCCTGACGCAGATGATGATCGAAACGGGGCACCGCAGGATCGGTTATCTCGGCAACGCCGGCAATCCGAACAATACCGACCGCTGTCGCGGTTATTCCACGGTCATACGCGAGGCCGGCACGCAGGAGCCCATCAGCATTATGGTGGACTCCATATTCGGTGTGGACGAGAGCGCGGCGCGCGGTTTCATCGAAAAGGGATGCGACGCGGTTCTCTGTTTCAACGATTATATGGCGATCGGGCTGATAAATCATTTTCAGGCAATGGGTAGAACGGTACCCGCCGATCTTTCCGTAACCGGGTTCGACGATTCGCCGCTCCGGCGGGTTGCCGCGCCGCTTCTGGTGACGGTCCGCCAGCCGACCTCGGAGATGGCCTTCCTGGCGTCGCGCTGGCTCCGCGACAATATCCTCAACAAGAGCAACCGGCGCCTCTGTATCGAGGTGGAGGGTGAAATCGTTACGGGCGAGAGCGTGCGGGCGAGAAGTTGATTCAGAGGCCCGGCGCGCTCGCGGAGGAGCACACCATGAGCAGCCCGGCCGCGACGCGCAGGGCGGCGTCGAGAAGGATCAGCCGGCGCCCCGAGGAAGCCTCCATGTCCGAGGTGGTGGAGAGAAACAGGGTGCGGACCCGGTCGGCGTATAACAGGATAAAGGGGCCGGTGAAGACCAGCAGCAGTCCCAGCGAGAATATGATCCGCCCGGACGTCGATCCGCCGGCGCAGGTCAGCGGAAGCCCCGTTGCGATCAGCATGGCGCCGTGGAGAAAGAAGAGGCGGTGCGCGATCCAGCGTCGCCAGAGGGCGAGCACCCGGATTGGGGCGACCATCTCGATCCCTCCCATGAGCAGAAGAAAACTCCCGAAAACCATTATGTAGATATCGAGCACCGCCGTACCCTCCGGACCGTTCCCTCATGAGTGCGAATTCGTGATGATTATCAAGCTAAAATCCCGCCTGTACCGCAAGAAAAAAATGATTCGTTTTTTTGTTTGACATATACTTCTATTGAAAAGCGAACTAACAGCAGTTCGAGCCCGGTTTCGGCCGGGGCATATTCCGAAAATGAGGAAACCATGGCGATAGAGAGAAAAGAGACTATCAAATTCGCGAGGGCGAGAAAAAGCCACGAGCTGGACGACACGCCGTCGCCCAACCTCTACCGGGACATCTTCCCGTACGACAAGATATGCCGGATCCCGTTCGGAAACGAGATGATTCCGCTCGTGCCGGCCGGCAGGTTCCGCATATCCGACACCACTTTCCGCGACGGCCAGCAGGCCCGGCCGCCGTACACGGTGGACCAGATCGGGCATATCT
>ERZ795054.2318-NODE-2318-length-16203-cov-5.158162_pt1 | contig 16203 bp, 12 predicted proteins | sample MGYA00375138_ERZ795054 | MGnify/ENA primary metagenome ERZ795054 (study PRJEB30183, sample SAMN05720215) | anaerobic digester metagenome | isolation source: active sludge of municipal wastewater-treating anaerobic digesters | place: USA | collected 2014-12-23 ... | reverse complement strand
GGGCATATCGTTGGACGAACAGAAACGCAGGACGGCGGTGGCCGTGGAGGCCGTGATGGACAGCGTCTCGGTGGCCACCACGTTTCGCATGGAGCTGGCGAAGCACGGCATTGTGTTCTGCTCGTTCTCGGACGCGGTTCGCGAACACCCGGACCTGGTCGAGAAATACCTGGGAACGGTTGTTCCGTACACGGACAACTTCTTTGCGGCGCTCAACTCGGCGGTGTTCAGCGACGGCTCTTTCTGTTACGTGCCCAAGGGGGTGCTCTGCCCGATGGAGCTCTCGACCTATTTCCGGATCAACACGGCCAACACGGGGCAGTTCGAGCGGACGCTGCTGGTCGCGGACGAGGGGAGCTACGTCAGTTATCTCGAAGGGTGCACGGCGCCGATGCGGGACGAGAACCAGCTCCATGCCGCCGTGGTCGAGCTGATCGCGCTGGGCAGCGCGGAGATCAAGTATTCGACCGTGCAGAACTGGTATCCGGGCGACAAGGACGGCAAGGGGGGGATTTACAATTTCGTCACCAAACGCGGCCTCTGCCGGGGGCGCGGCTCGAAGATCTCGTGGACTCAGGTCGAGACCGGCTCGGCCATCACCTGGAAATACCCGGGCTGCGTGTTGCTGGGCGACGATTCGGTCGGCGAGTTTTACTCGGTGGCTCTGACCAATCATCGCCAGCAGGCGGACACCGGCACGAAGATGATTCATGTGGGCAAGAACACCCGCAGCACGATTGTCTCGAAAGGCATCTCGGCCGGACGGGGCCAGAACAGCTACCGCGGCCTGGTGCAGATGCGTCCGACGGCCACGGGGGCGCGCAACTTCTCGCAATGCGATTCGCTCCTGATTGGCGACCAGTGCGGGGCCCACACATTCCCTTACATCGAGGTGAAGAATCCGACCGCCCAGATCGAGCACGAGGCCAGCACCTCGAAGATCGGGGAGGACCAGATCTTCTACTGCAACCAACGCGGTCTCTCGAAACAGGACGCGGTGAACCTGATTGTCAACGGCTTTTGCAAGGAGGTGTTCCGGGAACTGCCGATGGAGTTTGCCGTCGAGGCGCAGAAGCTGCTGGGCGTGAGTCTCGAGGGGAGTGTCGGCTAAGAATTGACAACGCGGATGAGACGGGCCGGCGAGGCCCTCGCGATAACCATGGAAGACAGATTGAAGATGGAACCGATTCTTGACATCAGGAACCTCGAGGCGGGAGTGGACGACCGCGCGATTCTCAAGGGCATCAACCTCACCATTCTGCCCGGCGAGGTGCATGCGATCATGGGCCCCAACGGCAGCGGCAAGAGCACCCTCGCCTCCCTTCTGGCGGGCCGGGAAGGCTACCAGGTGACCCAGGGCTCGGTCACTTACCTCGGCCAGGACCTCCTCGCCCTGAATCCCGAGGAGCGGGCGCGCGCGGGCGTTTTTCTTGCCTTCCAGTACCCTGTCGAGATTCCGGGGGTCAACAGCACCTACTTCCTCAAGGCCGCGCTCAACGAGGTGCGCAAGCACCGGGGACTCCCCGAGGTGGACGCGATCGAGTTCCTGAGCCTGGTGAAGGACAGGATCCGGCTGCTCGAATTGAACGAGGATCTGCTCAAGCGCGCCGTGAATGTCGGGTTCTCGGGGGGCGAGAAGAAGCGGAACGAGATCTTCCAGATGGCGGTGCTCGAGCCAACGCTGGCGGTTCTCGACGAGACCGATTCGGGTCTCGACATCGACGCGTTGCGCGTGGTGGCGAACGGGGTGAACCGGCTCCGGCGGCCCGACAGGTCCGCGCTTGTCATCACCCATTACCAACGGCTGCTCAACCACATTGTGCCCGATCGCGTCCATGTGCTGATGAACGGACGGATCGTGCGTTCCGGAGGCAAGGAACTGGCTCTCGAACTCGAAGAACGGGGCTACGACTGGATTATGCCGACGGAGCCGGTTGCAGCCTAGCCCGCATGTTGCATCGAGTCCTGATCGTCTTTTGAACATGGATGCGAATGACAGTCCCCCCGCCCGACTGGGCCGGTTTGTGGAGGCCTTTGGGTCCGTGACAGAGGCCGCCGCCTCCGCGCGCGAACCGCACTGGATGCTTGCGATCCGGAAGGCCGGGCTCGCCCGATTTGCTGACCAGGGCCTGCCCACGTTGCGGCATGAGGATTGGCGGTTCACCAACCTGGCTCCGATCGAGGCGTTGCCGTTCCGCCCGCTTCCGCGTCCGGAGCCCCGCGCGGTGACTGTCGCCGATCTGGATCGCTTGCCCCTAGCCGGAATGTCAGGGCTGCGGTTGGTCTTCGTGGATGGGCATTTTGAGCCCGAGCTTTCGAGGATCGAGGCCTTGGGAGAGCAGATCCAAGTGTGCAGTCTGAGCCAGACCCTGCGGACTGACGGCGCCTGGCTCGAACAACAGCTTGCATCCTGGCACGAGGGTCAGGACCGCGCCTTTCGGGCTCTCAATGACGCCTATTGCACCGATGGGATGGTCTTGCGTGTGCCGGCCGGAGTGGCGGTGGCGGAGCCGATCCATGCGGTGTTCCTGTCCTCGGGGAGCGAGGCCGGTTTGGCATCGCACCCCAGGAACGTGCTGGTGGCCGAGGCCAACAGCCAGGTGACCGTGGTCGAACAGTACGCCAGCCTGGGAGGGGCGGCGACCTTCACGAATACCCTGACCCAGCTCGTGGCTGGCGAGGGCGCGCAGGTCGAGCATGTGCGGTTCCAGGACGAGGGCCCCGAGGCGTTTCACATGGGGGCGCTGCGGGCGGTGGCGGCGGGGAGCGCGCAGTTGGCGGCGCACAGTTTCGCCTTGGGCGCGCGGCTGTCCCGCCAGAACATAGGGTTGACGCTGGCCGGTCCGGGACTCGAAGCGATCTTGAACGGACTCTATGTCACCACGGAGAAGCGTCTGGCGGATCATCACATGGTGGTCGACCACGCCCAGCCGCATTGCGCCAGTCACGAGTATTTCAACGGGATTCTGTCGGGCCAATCCCGGGGCGTATTTCACGGGCGCATCCTGGTCCGGCCCGGCGCGCAGAAGACCGACGCGAAGCAAACCAACAAGAACCTCCTGTTGTCGAGCAGCGCATCGGTGAATACGAAGCCGCAGCTCGAGATCTACGCCGACGACGTGAAGTGCACCCACGGCGCGACGATCGGGCAGTTGAATCCGGAATCTGTTTTTTACCTGCGGGCCCGCGGGCTGCCGATCGAGACGGCGCGGCGGATGTTGATTCACGCCTTTGCCGGAGAGATTATCGACCGCGTCCGGTGCGGCCCGATCCGCCAGGCGTTGGACCGTCTGGTGTGGGACCGGCTCGAACGGGACGCGCAGGTGCGGCTCGACGCCTCGAGGCCTCATGATTGACGATCTCAACGACCTGTATCAGCAGGTGATTCTGGACCACAGCCGGAGTCCGAGGAATTTCCGGGCGCTCGCGAACGCGAACCGCACCTCCCAGGGACACAATCCGCTCTGCGGCGACAACGTGACGCTCTACCTGCGCTTCGAGGGGGATGTGATCCGCGAGATCACATTCCAGGGGTCGGGCTGCGCTATCTCGAAGGCCTCGGCCTCGATTTTGACCGAGTGTCTGCAAGGGCGGACCAAGGGGGAAGTCGAGGCCCTGTTCGAGCGCGTCCGCGCGATGCTCACGACCGGGCAGGTGGGCGGAGACGATCTGGGCAAGCTCTCGGTTTTTGCGGGGGTGCACAAGTTCCCGGCGCGCGTGAAGTGCGCGATTCTTCCCTGGCACGCCGTTCTGGCGGCTCTCGAAGGCAAGAGCGACCCGGTGTCCACCGAGGAGGGGGGCGACTAATCTCCTATGGTTGCGGCTGATTGCATTGCTTTGAAGCGGGACGTGGCGGCCACGCTGGTGCCGGCCGGCACGCCCGTCACATTGTTGGCCGGCGAGAGCGCGCAGGTGACCCAGGCCCTGGGCGGCAGCTATACCGTCGTGGTCAATGGGAACATGTTCCGCATAGACGGACGCGACGCCGACGCGCTGGGCATCGAGTGTCTGGCGCCGCCGCCAAAGACCGCCGCATCGGTGCGCACGCGCGAGGAAGTCGAGAAGCTCATTTGGGATGCCCTGAAGACCTGTTACGATCCCGAGATCCCGGTCAACATCGTCGATATGGGGCTGGTCTACTCGTGCGTCCTCGAACCCGGCTCGACCGACGGCACATTCAAGGTCGACATCAAAATGACCCTGACAGCTCCCGGCTGCGGCATGGGCCCCATCCTGCAGCAGGACGTGCGGGACAAGGTCCAGTCGCTCGACGGAGTCGAGGAGGTGCAGGTCGACCTGGTCTGGGAGCCTCCCTGGACCCAGAGCATGCTCACCGATGCCGCGAAGCTGGCTCTGGGGCTTTACTAGAATTCTTGACCGGTGAAATGTGTTGTGGACAAGTCAAGTCTTTGTGTTGCGCTGATGGGGTCAAGGATTCTCTGAAACCCGAACCATGGCATCGGCACATCAAGTCCGGCCCTCGCCTCGATCGCATCGCGCTCGCCCCGCTGCTCGATCGCCGCTTCCTCCCATGAACTTGCACCAGCCCCAGACTCCGCCTTCGGAACCGCCCTCGGCCTCCCCGTTGCCACCGACCGTCTTCGATTGGGAGGCGTTGCGGGCCGACTTTCCCATCCTCGATCAACAGGTGAACGGGCGGCCGCTTGTCTACCTGGACAACGCGGCGACGAGCCAGAAGCCGCTGGCGGTCATCGAGGCAATCGAGCGGTATTACCGCAACGACAACGCGAACGTGCACCGCGGCATCCACGAGTTGAGCAACCGGGCCACTGCGGCCTACGAGGGCGCCCGGACGCGCGTGGCGCAATTCCTCAACGCGCGCGGCCCCGACGAGATCGTCTGGACCCGCGGCACGACCGAATCCATCAACCTGGTGGCCAACGCGTGGGGCGCGGCGAATCTCCGGCCCGGGGATTCCATCCTGCTGACGGAGATGGAGCATCACAGCAACCTTGTGCCCTGGCAGCTTGCGGCGCGCCGCGCGGGGGCCCGTCTGGTCTACCTGCCGGTCACCGGAGACGACGGGCTGCTCGATCTGAGTCGGCTCGATGCCCTGCTGGCGCCGCCGGTGAAGCTGTTCGCCTTCACGCACGTCTCGAACACACTGGGCACGGTGAATCCCGTGTCCGCCCTGTGCGCGAGGGCGCGCGAGCGGGGGATTGTGACGGTGGTCGATGCGGCGCAGAGCGCCGGCCATCTGCCGGTCGATGTGCAGGCGATCGGATGCGATTTTCTGGCCTTTTCGGGCCACAAGATCTGCGGGCCGACCGGGATCGGGGCGTTGTACGGACGCAGGGAGCTTCTCGATCCGATGCCGCCGTGGCAAGGGGGCGGCGACATGATTTCGAGCGTCGATTTCTTCGAGAGCCAGTGGGACGCCGTGCCGCACAAGTTCGAGGCTGGCACGCCCAATATTGCGGGCGCCATCGGCATGGCCGCGGCGATCGATTACATCGAGGCGATCGGACGCGACCGCATTTTCGCTCACGACCAGGAGTTGGCGGCGTATGCTGTTACCGGGTTGCGCGCGATCCCGGGCCTTCGCCTGTTCGGGCCGCCCGAGCATCGGGCGGGCGTGGTGAGTTTTCTCCTCGATGACATCCACGCGCATGATGTCGTCACCGTGGCGGACCGGTTTGGGGTGGCGCTGCGCGGCGGCCATCACTGCAACCAACCGCTGATGCGCAAGCTCGGGATCGTCTCGACCGCGCGGGCGAGCTTCTATTTCTACAACACGGCGGCCGAGGTCGACCGCCTAATCGAGGTGCTCATCGAGATCCGCAAGTTCTTCGGCGGCTCATGACCCCTGGCCGCTCTCCCTCTCTTTCGGGGAGAGCCGCTTGTTCCTTGCAGAACTGCTGGGGGAACATGGACCTTGCGCCGCAGAAGGGTCGACGTCCTCGTCGCCCGCAAACACCATGGCCAACTCTTTTTGCCGGGGAGGAGACATTGCCTGCCGGCAGGCAGGCGTCCCCGCTCCTGTGCGGTTCATGGGAAGCCCGGTTTCTTTTTTGAGAACGCATGGGGGCCATGAACCCCAAACATTCAACGTCCAACTCTCAACTCTCAACTCTCAAAACTGGCCACGGTTCATGGGACGGGATCCCCGGTCACGTCCAAGTCAGGAGGTCTCGTTAGCAATTCCAGATTTCCGAGGCCTTCATCAGTCATCACGGGGCTCGGGTCGGCGACGACGCGCCAGACGTGCCGCCAAAACGTCTCCCTCTGCATCCGGTTCGAAAGCGCGTTTGGCCTCGGCTTTAGTGAAGGGCTTGAGGGGGGTGACCGGCGCCAACTGTTGGCGCAAACGGGGCAGGCCCAGCTTGATGCTCTGGCGCATTGCGGCGGCCAGCGAAAGCCCCGTCGCCGCGGCCGTCTCCCGCACTTCGCCAAGCAGATCTTCCGGCACGGCCAAGGGATACGGTGTTGTCCTCATAGAAGAAACGTATAAGACGGCGTGGCTTTGGCAAGCCTGCTCGACAACTGCTCGAACGCACTACGCGTTCAAATGGACTGCCCGCTCGAACGGACTGATCGAGCAGGGTGCGCCTGCGCCGGGGATTCCGCCTTCGCCAAGCCTCCGCTCCGGCGGACAGGCCGGCAGGAGGCGCGTTCAGACGGCAGGGCATGACGCCGCACACACCCGCCAGTTGACCGACCAAAACCCGACGCACGACGAGGTCATCAACGAGCTTTCGCTCCGGGAAAAGCGGGTGGTCGTCACCAAGGATTCGGACTTCTACCATTCGCACCTGCTGCACGGCAAACCGTGGAAGCTGTTGCTCATTCGCACCGGCAACGTCCGCACACGGGAACCGAAGGGGCTCTTCCAACAACATCTGCCGGCCATCGTCGCCGCGCTGGAAAACAACTCGCTGGTCGAGCTTGATCGCCAAACGGTCAAATGGCATCGCTTGGTGTATTCATCGAAGAGGAATATGGTCACGGGCATGAGCGCGCGGATTGAGATTAACCCGCGAGTTTGCGGCGGGCAGCCCGTCATCAAGGGCGCGCGCATTTCCGTGGCCGCCCTGCTGGAACAACTGGAAGAAGGCGAGTCGTGGAAGCCCATTCTGCGCGGTTACTGAAGCCGTGGTGTTCTTCCAACAAGCGCGCCACCAACCGGGCTTGCGGAAAGGCATCTTGAGTGCTGTTATGATCGAAACCACGGAACAAGTGCAGCAGGCGATTGAGCAAATGGGCCGAATGCAGCGCATCCCCGAATCCTGGCGGGCGGGCATTCCCGACGGCGGCTGCTCCGCAAAGCCTGAGCACGCTGGATGCCGACGCCAACGGCAACCTCGAGATCGTCGTGGGCTTCCACGCCACCAGTAACCTCGTCTCCCTGCCGGACGGCACGGACGACCTCCACTCCTACGCGATGGCTCTCGACGCGAACGGTCGTCGCCTGTGGTGTGCCGACCTGGCGGGCTATTCCACGACGGTGCATCCATTGGTGGCTTCCCGACCGGGCAAGCCGCCTTTGCTTTATGCCTGGGTCGACGGTTCGAATCTCGAAAAGCGGGGCACGGCTTTCTACTACGACCCGACGGTGCTGGTGTTCGACCTGGAACTTCGCGAACGGGCGGCCCACACCGTGGGCGGTCAATCCAAGGACCCAGCCTGGCGGCTTTGCGTCGCGGATCTGGATCGCGACGGCCGCCAGGAAATACTCTGGCTGGACACATCCCTCCGGGTCCTCCGGCTGCGGGGTTGGTGGTGACACGAGTGGAGTCTGCTTAAACACTCGAAGTGTCGCCGTCGTAATCGTAATCGTAATCCCTTCTCCTGACTTCCTGTCGCTGTGAATGGCGTCTGGGGCGAGATTGCGATTACGATTACGATTATGATTAGCGGTGCCGAAGCACTCTTCTCCCAGCGGGACTTCGCCACGCCTGTCGCGCTCGAACACGCGAAGCGTTTGGAGTGCGGTGCTTCAGCACCGCTCTGGGCGGGCAGTGTTCGAGGACAGTCATCGAAAAGCGCCGCTAACCCGGAAATCTCACCAGTGGGGCGGTCGCGGCATTCCTGACGGTCGGTGGGTGAGATTTCCGGGTCTGTGAAACCCGCGCCCAGCAAGGAGAATCGGCTCATCGGTTCAGCAACGCCGGGACGCGCCCCAGCCGCTTGGGTGACGCGGGCACGCGGACACAGTGTGGTCGAGATTGGGTCCATCGGTTTGGGGCGCGGGTTTCGGATGAGCCCGCATCTGAGGTGAAATGTGACGGTGACCGGTCAGATGACATCAAAAGTTGGTGAGAAATGCGGGCTAAGGTGGACGCGTCTGCGCACCGCGGGACGAGTCGGCGCTGATTCGTGCCTTTGACGGGGCGAGATGGGCGGACTCACGTCCGCGGCTACGCAACCACGATTCATGGGCAGCGCTGACATTCAACAGTTCAAAGCGCATGGGGATCATGAACCGGAGATGGTCAACGCTCAACGTTCAACGCCCAACGTTCAACGTTGAGCACTCCTCACTCTCCACTCCATTCTTTGCTCACGGTTGACGCCCACACGGCAAGTGTGGAATTCTCGGTCGATCGAAGCTCAACTGGAAAGGGGCAAAGACTGTGGACATCAAACGAGCGGTCATCACGGCTGCCGGCCCGGAGCAGCGGATGCTGCCGCTGCAGACGCTGATGGATCGGGACGGTGTGCAGAAGACGGCGCTGGGCATCCTGATCGAGGAGGTGCTCGGCGCGGGCATCCAGGAGATCGGCGTCGTCGTGTGTCCGGGCGACCAGGGCGCGTATCGCGCGGCGGGCGGGGCGCCGGGCACCCGCCTGCACTTTCTCGAACAGTCTGAACCGCGCGGGTACGGACACGCTGTCGCCTGCGCCCGCGATTTCACCGGGCGCGATCCGTTCCTGCTTCTTGTGTGCGACCATTTGTACGTGAGCCGCTCGGTGAAACCGTGCGCGCAACAATTGATCGAGGTCGCTCGAGCCGAAGGCTGCTCGGTCTCCGCCGTGCAGGCAACGCACGAGAGCAAGCTCCCGTACTATGGGGCGGTGGGCGGGCGGTTGGCCGACACGCGTCCGGGTCTGTACAAGATCGACACGGTGATCGAGAAGCCGACGCCGACCGAGGCGGAACAGAAGCTCGTGGTGCCGGGCCTGCGGGCGGGTCATTACCTGTGTTTCTTTGGCCTGCACGTCCTGACGGCCGGGGCGATGGCGCTCCTGACCGGCCTGGTCGACGCGGCGGCTCCCGACCAGAGAGTGACGCTCTCGGCGGCGTTGTCGGCACTGGCCGGATGCGAGCGCTATCTGGCGTGTGAACTCGAGGGGCGGCGGTTCGATGTCGGGGCGAAGTACGGTTTGCTGATGGCCCAGTTCGCGTTGGCGCTCGAAGGCGAGGACCGCGACGAGGTCCTGGCTGGGTTGATTGAGCTTCTTGCCTTGCGCCGTCAGTAAAGCCATGTCCAGCCGCCTCATCCCCATGATCCTGTCGGACGATCCGTCCGTGCGGGACCGTCCGCTCGATGCGTGCTGCGCGGGGGCGTCGTTGAGCGAGTTGCTTGGTGAGTGTGCCGCCCTCGAAGCCTTTCGCAGGCAGAGCGAGAGCCTCTACGCCCGGGTGCGGGCGTTGTTCTTCCTCTACGCCATTCACCGATTCCATCTGCCGCGGAAGCAGGGAATCGCCGATCGCGGTCTGATTCCGTTCGACGGCTACGAGCATCTTTTGCAGAGGCGCTTCGAGGAGGCGATCGCTTCCTTCCTCCAGGCCCAGGCCTCGAGTGGCCCGAGCGACGCCGTTTCGAGCGCCCTCGCGGTGGCCTATCATCGCCTCGCCTTCCAGACCCTGGCCGACCAGGTCCGCCGCAGCGTGCGGTCCGTGCGGGGCAACCAGTGGATGTTCCGCATGGGCCATCCCGAGGACCAACCGCTGCGCATCCGCCCCGAGTTGCTCCGTCGCCGCAGCGGGTCCGAGCCGTATCCCGTGTTGCGCGAGCGCACGCCGGTGCGCATGGACCTGTCGCATTGCGGCTGGAGCGACATCTTCTTCCTGGGGATGGATTATCCCGAGGGTGCGCGGGTCCTGAATGTCTCGATCGACCTGGGGGTGCGCGGACGCGATGCCGCGACGCGTCCGCCGGTCGAGGCGTATTTGCGGGTTTTGGACGAGCCGGTGTTGCGGCTGACGAGCATCGACCTGGGAGCGACGGTGGACATCACGAATCTGGTCGAGGTGTTCGATTTCGCGCGGGACTACCTGGGCCTGCTCAAGGCGGCCGTGATCGCGGCGGGGATTGTGCCGCCCGGGCTGGAAGGGTCGGGGCAGAGCCTCGAGCACTTGCTGCATCGGATTGTCGCTCCGGCGCGCGGAATCGAGATCGTGAGCAACGTCAACGGAATCCCGAAAGGCTCGCGTCTGGCCGTTTCGACGACCCTGCTGGCTTCGTTGATCGCCGTCTGCATGCGGGCGACGGGCCAGGCGGCTTCCCTGACCGGCTCGCTCGAGGAGTCGGAGCGCCGGCTGGTGGCCGCGCGGGCGATTCTGGGCGAATGGCTGGGCGGGTCCGGCGGCGGGTGGCAGGATTCGGGCGGTGTCTGGCCGGGGATCAAGCTGATCGAGGGGGTGCGGGCCGGCGAGGGCGATCTCGAGCACGGGATCAGCCGGGGGCGTTTGCTGCCCAACCACCGCATTCTTGGCGCCGACGATGCGCCGCCCGTGGCGCGACAGCGGCTTCAGGAAAGCCTCGTCCTGGTCCATGGCGGCATGGCTCAGAACGTCGGGCCTATTCTCGAAATGGTGACCGAGAAATATCTGCTGCGGTCGGCCACGGAATGGGCCGGACGCCAGGCGGCGCTGGGTATTCTGGACGAGATCCTGGCGGCCCTGCGCGACGGCGATCTCGCCGCGATCGGCGCAGCCACAACCCGCAACTTCCAGGGCCCCATCCAGGCCATTATCCCCTGGGCCACCAACTACTACACGGAGACTCTCATCGCGCGGGTCCGGGCCGAGTTCGGCGACGCGTTCTGGGGGTTCTGGATGCTGGGAGGGATGTCGGGGGGCGGCATGGGGTTCATCTTCTCGCCCACGGCCCATCGGCGGGCGCAGACGCGTCTGCAGTCGATCATGGCGACGGCGAAGCAGGAACTCGAACACGCCCTTCCGTTCGCGATGGAGCCGGTGGTGTACGATTTTGCGATCAACGAGCGCGGCACCTGGGCCGAGCTGGGAGTCGGCAGCGATGCGCTGTTGCCCGCAGGCTACTACGGCCTGACCGTTCCCGCGCTGCTCAAGAACGAACTCGACGCGCTTGTCCCGGTCCGCCGCGCCGAGCTCGATGCCTTGGCCGAGGCGTGTCGCAGCGATCCCGACTACTCGGGTCTGGCGCATCAGTTGATCGAACGGCTCATCCCGCGCTTGCGTCCGGCGGCGGCGGGCGAGGAGCGCCTGCCTGACCTGCTGGCCAGGCACGGCTTCGATCCGGTCCATCACGAGCAGATTCGGGCCGATCTGCGCAGCGCGCGCATTGGGTTGGCGCAGAACCGTCTGCCCGCCAACACGGAGATTCAGGATGTCCGCGCCGAAGACGTGTGCGACGCCACCGCCCCCCTTGGGTCGGAGCTTCGGGCTGCTGGCGAGGAGATGCTGGCGCGGGGAGCGGTGGCGGCGGTGAGCCTGGCGGCCGGCACGGCCAGCCGCTGGACCCAGGGAGCGGGAGTGGTCAAGGCCCTGCATCCGTACTGCCGGTTGGGCGGAGCGCATCGGACCTTTATCGAAACGCATCTGGCCAAGAGCCGCCGCACGAGCCGCGCGTGCGGCGCCTGGCTGCCGCATGTGTTCACGACGAGTTACCTGACGCACGAGCCCATCGAGGCGTTCCTTGCCCGCCAGCGGCGATACGGCTACGAAGGGCCGCTGCTTCTGTCTCCGGGCCGGGCCGTCGGTTTGCGGCTTGTCCCGATGGTCCGGGACCTCCAATTCGCCTGGGAAGAGATGCCGCAGCAGCGGCTTGACGAACAGGCCCAGAAGGTCCGGGACAGCCTGCGGGCGGCTCTGATCCGGTGGGCCGAGAGTGCCGGCGAAGGAAGCGACTACACCGACAACGCGCCCGCGCAGTGCCTGCATCCGGTCGGGCATTGGTACGAAGTCGCCAACCTCCTCCGCAACGGGACGCTGCAGCGCCTGGTGGCCGAGCGACCGAACCTCAAGCACCTCCTGCTCCATAACATCGACACCCTGGGGGCCGGGGTCGATCCGGCCATGCTCGGCCTGCACGCGACGCGCGGGGGCTGCCTCTCCTTCGAGGTGATCGCCCGCCGGTTGGAGGACCGGGGCGGAGGTTTGGCTCGAGTCAACGATCGCATCCGGCTGGTCGAGGGCCTGGCCATGCCGCGCGAGGCGGACGAGTTCCGCCTCACCTACTACAACACGCTCACCACCTGGATCGACATCGACCGGCTCCTGGCGGCGTTCAAGCTGTCGCGCGGCCACCTGGATCAGACCGAGAGGATCACCGCCGCGGTCCGCGATATGGCCGCCCGGCTGCCGACGTATGTCACGCTCAAGGAAGTCAAGAAACGCTGGGGCCACGGACAGGAGGACGTCTTCCCAGTCGCCCAGTTCGAGAAGCTTTGGGGCGACATGACGGCCCTGCCCGAGGTTGACTGCCGGTTCTTCGTCGTCCCGCGCCCGCGCGGCCAGCAGCTCAAGGATCCGGCCCAATTGGACGGCTGGTTGCGCGACGGTTCCGCCGCATACGTCGAGAGTCTGTGTGATTGGCGCGCCGCGTGAATCGGCCTCGCCCCGCTTCGCGCCTTGCAGCGCCTGTCGGTTTCCGGCATCCTCGCGACTGATGTCACACCTCTGCACTCAGGCGATGCACGAATCCCCCGTTCGGTTTTGTCTTCCGACCGGGCTGCGCCCTCACCATCGTCCCGTCTCCGCCGGTTGAGCGGGATCTGATCTCAACCAACCGCTCGCGCGAACGACTCTGCATCCATGGCCCGCACCAAGTCCAACGCCGCCGACAAGTCCGCTGCTAACCTGAAGGGGCTGGGGTATGCGTGACAAAAGGAACCAAGGGACAAAAAGGACTCCAAGGGACGAAAGCCCGCTTCCGTCCCCCGAGTCCCTCCCGTCCCTTCCCGAGGGCGCGGGCTTCATCCCGCCCCACGGCGGCTACCAAAACCTGCTGAGAGAGGGTGGCCTGCGCGAGCGCATGACCCGCGCCCGCCAAGAGAGAGGAGGCGCCACATGACCAACACTGAGGGGCCTCCAAAGACTCCCAGGACAGAATGCCGCACGTCCTTTGCGTCGCTTCTGTCCCTGTCGTCCCTTTCCAAAACAGGCCGCGCCGAATTCGCGGCACTCCTCTCCCGCTGGGAGAGGCCGGGTGAGGGTGCTTGCATGTCCGCGAAACTGGAGCACTTCTCCGCCGAAGCCTTGGCGAAGGTGGCGACCATCAACTGGTCCGCTGTAGCCTGGGCGAAGGCGGAGGCAAACCTGCCTGCCCGCCGTAGCGCGCAGCGCGTCGGAGGGAGGGGGCTGGGCTATGGCGGGTGAGTGGAAACGCACATCGCTCCGTGAAGCTGGCGTGTCGCTGATTGACTGTGACCATCGCACTCCAGCCGCTGCCGACACCGGTTATCCATACATCGCGATACCTCAACTCAAAGAAGGGAGGATCGACCTCTCGGACGTTCGCCGGATTTCCCCGGAGCACTTCGCCGAATGGACGCGAAAAGCCAAGCCCCAGCGTCACGACGTGATTCTGTCGCGCCGCTGCAATCCCGGCGAAACAGCCTACGTTCCGGCGGGCCTTGAGGCTGCGCTTGGTCAGAATCTCGTCCTGCTTCGTTCTGACGGCACGAAGCTCTTTCCGCCGTTCCTTCGCTGGCTCGTCCGTGGCCCGGATTGGTGGGAGCAAATCGGCACGTTCATCAATGTGGGCGCCGTGTTCGACAGCCTGAAGTGCGCGGACAACCGCGCCATCGCCACCCAGGAAGTGATCGAGGAGTTGATCAAGCTGGCTCAGGCGATGTCTTTCCTTGATGCGGGCACAGACGCCATCGCCGAACAATGTGCCGTTGGGAACGACGACGCCGGCACGGAAAGAACGCCGTGTCACTCGCATGATGTGACAATATCAAGAACCGACCCGTTTATTTCTCTGTCCATCGGATCCGGCGCGGTTTTGCCTTTTTAGCCCGCATAGCAGTTCTCTTGCGAAGTCTGACCGCGCTGTGCACCTTCGGGGTATGAAATATGCGGGCTATGCGGATGCTGATTTTCTTGTGTCCGGCGGGGTGTGCCTTCATGCTCCCGGCCCGTTCGGAATGCAGGTATGAATGACCACCCCGGAAACGAACCGCCTGTCACACTCGAATTGGCGCGGGACCACAATCTCACGGACGACGAGTACGAACGGATCCAGCGCGTCCTGGGGCGCGTTCCCACCTACACCGAGCTGGGGATCTTCTCGGTGATGTGGAGCGAGCATTGCTCGTACAAGAACACCCGGCCCCTGCTTCGCACGCTGCCAACCCGCGGGCCTGGGGTCCTGGTCGGCGCCGGCGAGGAGAACGCGGGGATCATCGACATTGGGGACGGATTGGCGATCGCCTTCAAGATCGAGTCGCACAACCATCCCAGCGCGGTCGAGCCGTTTCAGGGCGCCGCCACCGGGGTCGGGGGCATCATCCGCGACATTTTTACGATGGGCGCCCGGCCGGTCTGCGCCATGGATTCGCTCCGGTTCGGCGAACTCTCGGAGCCGGAGGTACGCCGTCTCTTCCGCGGCGTGGTTGCCGGCATTGCGCATTACGGGAATTGCTTCGGGATTCCGACCGTTGCCGGCGAGATCTACTTCGACAAATCGTACGAGGGCAATCCGCTGGTGAACGTTTTCTGCCTGGGCGTGCTGCGCCACGAGCAGATCGCCCGCGGACGCGCCAGCGGGGTGGGCAACCCGGTGTTCTACGTCGGACCCGCCACAGGCCGGGACGGTTTGGCCGGGGCGGCGTTTGCGTCGCAAGACCTGACCGAGGAATCGGCCGAACAGCAGCGGGGGGCGGTGCAGGTGGGCGATCCGTTCATGGAGAAGCTGGTTTGCGAGGCCTGTCTCGAGCTGCTGGCGACCGGCGCTGTGGCCGGCATCCAGGACATGGGCGCGGCGGGGCTGACCTGCTCGACGTGCGAGACAGCCGCCCGCGCGGGCACGGGCATCGAGATCGAACTGGCCAAGGTCCCTCAGCGCGCCCCGAACATGACGCCGTACGAGATCATGCTGAGCGAATCGCAGGAGCGCATGCTGATCATCGTGCGGCAGGGTCGCGACGCCGAGGTGAAGCGCATCTTCGACAAGTGGGATTTGCCCTGGGCGGAGATCGGGACGGTCACCGACACCGGGCGCATGGTGGCCCGGTGGCACGGGGAGGTTGTGGCCGACATCCCGGCACGACAGATCGCCGACGAATCGCCCGTGTACGAGCGCGAGGCCATCGAGGCCCCGTACCTCGAGTCCGTGCGCGCTTTCACGCTCGATGGCATCCCGGACACCGCAGATCCGCTGCCGCAACTGATCTCGCTGCTGTCGTGGCCGACCATCGCGTCCAAGAACTGGGTCTATCGCCAGTACGATCATATGGTCCGGGACGGCTCGGTCGTTTGCCCGGGCAGCGACACCGCGGTGATCCGGATCAAGGCCGACTCGGTCCCGCCTCTGCCCGCCGATTTCGGCGGCGCGGAGCCGGTTCCAGCCGCGCCCGTGCCTGAGAAGCTGGTCGCCCTGACCGTCGACTGCAATGGGACCTATGTCTTCCTCGATCCGTATGAGGGCGGCAAGATCGCCGTGGCGGAGGCGGCGCGCAACCTGGCGTGTTCCGGGGCGCGTCCGTTGGGAGTGACCGATAACCTGAATGCGGCCAATCCGCACGACCCGGGGTTGTTCTGGCAACTGCGCGAGAGCGTCCGTGGAGTGGGCGATGCGTGCCGCATTTTCCAGACCCCAATCACCGGGGGCAACTGCAGTCTGTACAACCAGGTTCCGGACGGACCTGTGGACCCGACCCCGACCATCGCGATGGTGGGGTTGATCGATCAGCCGGAGCACATCACCACGCAGTGGTTCAAGGACGAGGACGACGCGGTCATTCTGTTGGGAGAGCCGTGCGATGCCGCCGATCCGCTGCAAGGGTTGGGCGGCAGCGCCTTTCTTCAGGT
>ERZ795054.2314-NODE-2314-length-16215-cov-6.190718_pt1 | contig 16215 bp, 12 predicted proteins | sample MGYA00375138_ERZ795054 | MGnify/ENA primary metagenome ERZ795054 (study PRJEB30183, sample SAMN05720215) | anaerobic digester metagenome | isolation source: active sludge of municipal wastewater-treating anaerobic digesters | place: USA | collected 2014-12-23 ... | reverse complement strand
CACATGGGCTTCACGGCGGAAAACATTGCCGAGAAATACGGCATTTCGCGGGAAGAGCAGGACAAACTGGCCTATGAGAGCCACCGACGCGCCCGGGCGGCGATTGCCAGCGGCGCCGTGGCCGACGAGATCGTTCCCGTCGTGATTCCCCAGAGGAAGGGCGACCCCAAGGTGTTCAAGGTTGATGAGCGGCCCATGGACACGACCCTTGAAAAAATGGCGAAGCTGGCTCCCGTCTTCAAGAAGACGGGCACCGTCACGGCCGGGAATGCCTCGGGCATCAACGATGGCGCAACCGCCGTGGTCGTCATGAGCGGCGAGAAGGCCAAGGCGCTGGGAATGAAACCGCTGGCAAAGATCAAGGGATTTGCCTCCGGCGGCGTGGATCCGGCATATATGGGTCTGGGTCCCATCCCGGCGACAAGGAAACTGTTCAAGAAGCTCGGCATCACGATGAAGGACATCGGGCTCATCGAGCTCAATGAGGCCTTTGCCGTTCAGGCCCTCGGCTGCATCAAAGAACTCGGGGTGGACCTCGAAAAGTGCAACCTCAACGGCAGCGGGATCTCCATCGGGCATCCGATCGGCAACACCGGCGCCCGAATCACCTACACGCTGGCCATGCAGATGAAGAAGAAGGGCGTGAACCTGGGTCTGGCCTCGCTGTGCATCGGCGGCGGTCAGGGCATGTCCATTGTGCTGGAAGCGATGTAAAGGGAGTTAACCGGGGCGGTCTGAGGGCCGCCCCAATAAAATAAGGAGGGTGGAACATGGCAGTAAAAACTTTTGGCGTGATCGGCGCCGGTCAGATGGGAAACGGCATCGCGCAGGTCGCGGCCTCTCCCGGCGGACTCAATGTCATCATGAACGACATCGCCGATCAGTTCGTTGACCGGGGATTCGACACGATTTCCAAGAACCTGGACCGGCTCGTGGCAAAGGAAAAGCTTACGGCCGATCAGAAAAAGGAAATCCTGGGCCGCATCAAGAAAAGCACCAATCTGGAAGACATGAAAGACGCCGATTTCGTCGTCGAGGCGGCCGTGGAGCGGGAAGACCTCAAGCTGAACATCTTCAAGAAGCTGGACGCGGTCTGCAAGCCCGATGTGATCCTGGCGACCAACACGTCGTCGATCCCCATCACCCGGATCGCCGGCGCCACAAAGCGTCCGGACAAGGTGATCGGCATGCACTTCATGAATCCCGTTCCCGTCATGAGGCTGGTGGAAATCATCCGCGGTCTGGCGACTTCCCAGGCCACCTACGACCTGACGGAAAGCCTCTCCAAGCAGTTCGGCAAAGTTCCCGTGGAATGCAACGACTTCCCGGGATTCATCTCCAACCGGATCCTGATGCCCATGATCAACGAGGCCGTTTATGCCCTCTTCGAGGGCGTGGGGACGCCCAAGGCGATCGACGACATCATGGTGCTGGGCATGAACCATCCCATGGGGCCGCTGGCCCTGGCCGACCTGATCGGTCTGGATACCTGCTGGGCCATCATGAACGTCCTGCACCAGGGATTCGGCGACTCGAAGTACCGGCCGTGTCCGCTTCTCAAGAAGTATGTCGACGCAGGCTACATGGGCCGGAAAACGGGCCGGGGATTCTACGATTACAAAAAGTAAACCGGTCGAAGGAAGATTCTCCGGGTATTCGGTGGCGGGGAGCCGTTGCGGGTCCCCGCCGCGAACCCGGGGGGCTTGAAGGCTTGAAACGAATTTATCGAGAAGGAGGGAACGGAAACCATGGAATTTACAGACCTCTTGTTTGCAGTGGAAGGTGGGGTGGCGACGATCACGATCAACCGGCCCAAAGCGCTCAATGCGCTCAATTCCGCTGTCATGGGTGAAATCAATGCCGCCATCACCCAGTGTAAGAAGGACGATGCCATCAAGGCCGTGATCATCACAGGGGCTGGGGAAAAGTCCTTCGTCGCCGGCGCCGACATCTCGCAGATGGCGACGCTGCGGCCCCAGCAGGCCATGGCCTTCATGGAATTCGGCATCGAGACGTTCCGGATGATCGAAACGCTGCCGAAGCCGGTCATTGCCGCCGTCAACGGATTTGCCCTGGGCGGCGGAACCGAACTGGCCATGTCGTGCGACTTCCGCTTCGCATCGGAGAACGCGCGGTTCGGCCAGCCGGAGATCCTCATCGGGCTGATCCCCGGATGGGGGGGGACGCAGCGCCTCGCCCGCCTGATCGGCATGGGCCGGGCCAAGGAACTCATCATGGGCGGGGACCAGGTCAATGCACAGCGGGCCTACGAGATCGGACTGGTCAACAAGGTATTTCCGCTGGACCAGCTTCTTCCGGAGGCGAAGAAATTCGCAGCCAAACTGGCGAACCTTCCCGGCTTTGCCCTCAAGATGGCAAAGGATGCCATCAACTTCGGTTACGACCTCTCGCTGGACAATGCCATGAGGCTGGAAACGGAATGCTGCTCGCAGTGCTTCAGCACCGACGACCAGAAGGAGGGCATGAAGGCATTCCTGGAGAAGCGGAAACCGGTTTTCAAGGGCTGCTAAGGGCGAATTCTTGAGTGAATTGAGATACCCGCTGGATGGCATCTTAAGTCGTCAGTCAAACAAAGATTAGGAGGGATTGTAAATGGCACATAATAATTGGTTGTATCAAACACGCGACATTACGTTCCAGATCAAGGAATGGCTCGACATGGGCAAACTTTTGAGCCTTGACGCTTACAAAGATTTTTATGGGATTGACGACATCGATAATTTCCTCGATGTCAACAATAAAGTATGCCGCGATTTGATGTGTCCGGCCAACAAAGATGCCGATGAGCCCGGCGCGAAGTATGTGGGCGGCAATGAACATGCGGTTGTCACCCCCGACTCGTTCAAGAAAGTGTATAAAGCCGTTCAGGATGCGTCGATCGCACAGCAGTTTGGTTTCCGTGGCGAAGGCAAAATACCGCTGACATGGTATGCTCCCATTCTGGAAATGCAGTCTGGGGCATCACCCTCGATCGTCATGTACTGGTGTCTCACTCAGGGCGCCATCACCGTGCTCCAGGAATACGGCACCAAGCAACAACAGGAGTTGTTTCTGCCCAAGATGATATCCGGTGAATGGTGCGGTACCATGGGCCTGACTGAGCCGGGTGCAGGCTCCGAGGTCGGTGCGGTGCAAAGCAAGGCCTTCCCCACGGATACTCCGGGCAAGTATAAGCTCACCGGCACGAAATGCTTCATCACCTCCGGCGACCACGACCTGGCGGAAAACATCATCCACCTGATGCTCGCCAAGACCCCGGGCGCCAAAGAAGGCACTGCCGGCATTTCCCTCTTCCTGGTACCCAAGTTCTGGGTCAACGATGACGGCTCTTTGGGCGCCTGGAATGACGTAACCACCATGAATATAGAACATAAAATGGGCATTCATGGTTCTTCCACCTGTACCCTGGCCATGGGCGAAAACAATAACTGTTACGGCTGGATGGTCGGCGGAAAAGAAGTGGTGGACGGAAGAGGCGTGGGGATGAGACAGATGTTCGCCTATATGAACGAAGAACGTCTGAACACCGGCCTGTTCTCCCTTGGATGCATCAGCGCCGCCTATTATGCCGCGCTGGAATATACGAAGGTGCGGGTGCAGAGCAAACATTCCACCAATCCCAAGGGACCCAGCGTCAGGATCATCGAGCACGAAGATGTCCGCCGCATGCTGTTGTTCCAGAAATCCATCATGGAGGCCTGCCGCGCCTTGATTTATCAGTCCTATCTCTACCGCGACCTTTCCATGGATGCCGCCACACCGGAAGAGAGGGCCTACTATGACGACATGTTTTCGATCAACAACCCGATCTGTAAGGCCTATGCGTCCGACATGGCCAGGCGTACGACCGAGGAGGCGATCCAATGCCACGGCGGCTACGGCTTCATGGAGGAGTATGCCGGGGCGGAGCTGTACCGGGACGTCGTGATCTACGGCATCTGGGAAGGCACGAACTTCATCCAGGCCCAGGATTATACGGGACGTAAGTTCACCATGAACGACGGCGCACCGTTCAAGAAGTGGGTGGCAGAAATCGATAAATTCGTCGCCAGTAAGAAGACCGATGAATTTGCGGCGGAATTTGCACTGTTGGCCGACGCCATGGTTGCGTTTAAAAATATCGTCGACATGAATGCGGCCTGGACCACCGGCGACAGGCAGATGAAGCAGCTCTTCGCCACCCGGACCTTACATTCAGGCGCGAGAGTTTACTGCGGCATGCTGCTGCTCGACCAGGCCATCCTGGCGTCCGCGAAGCTCAAAGAACTGGGCGACGGCCACTACGATGCCAATTTCTACAAGGGTAAAATCGCCAGCGCCAAGTTCTATGTCATGAATCATGTTCCCGATATCTTTGGCTTTGAGAAGTCCATGAAGTGCGGCGACCGCAGCTCTATCGACATCCCGGAAGCAAGTTTCATGTAGTTCAAGTGAACCCTGCTTAAGGACAGGAAGACACATCGGTGGGAACAGCCAGAGCGGAATGACAATTCCGTGTGGCGTCCGGTAACATTTTTTTGTAAACATCGATCGCAGGGGCGGGTATTCACCCGCCCCTGTAGTTTGTGCGACGCTCATGAACAGGGCCGTGAAAAGAATGCTTGATTCTTTCACTGCGGAAACGATATGAAGCGATCGGTAGCATCACAAATATTTTTAGAAGGTTCTAAGTAGGTTCAAACCATGCATCCCGAACTCATCGACACGCTGATTGTCAGGAACAAATCCAAAATCGTTTTTCTGGTCATGGACGGACTGGGCGGCCTGCCTGTGACGGGCAGGGATGAAACAGAGCTGGAGGCGGCCCGCACCCCCAACCTGGACCTGCTGGCCAGGCAGTCGGTCTGCGGTCTTCTGGATCCCGTTGGATACGGAATCACGCCGGGGAGCGGACCGGCCCATTTCGCGCTTTTCGGCTATGACCCCGTGAAGAACAATATCGGCCGCGGTATTCTGGAGGGCGCTGGAATCGATTTCCCCATGACGGAAAGGGATCTGCTGGTGCGGGTCAATTTCGCCACCCTGGATCGGGAGGGCCGGGTCAGCGACCGCCGCGCCGGCCGTATCGACAACGAGACCAATCAGAGGATCTGCCGGAAACTGCAGGAACGGGTCCGCCTCGATGGAAGCGTTGAGGTCATTTTCCGGCCCGTCCGGGAACACCGCGCCCTGCTCGTGCTTCGCGGGGAAGGACTGAGGGAGGAGATCGCGGAAACAGACCCACAGCAGACGGGTGTGCCGCCCCTTCAGCCTCGGGCTCTGATTCCGGAAGCGGAAGACACGGCCGCACTTTTTACCGGGGTGATCGAAAAGGCCCGGACCGTGTTGGCCGACGAAGCAAAGGCCAACATGATGCTGCTTCGGGGCTATGCCCGTTACCGCAAGTATCCGTCCCTTCGGGAGCGTTTCGGATTGAATGCCCTGGCGATCGCGAGCTATCCCATGTATCGGGGCATTGCCCGGCTCCTGGGGATGGAGGTCGCAGCACCCACGGATGCCATCAAGGCGGAGATCGATGCCTTGCGGGCAAATTATGAAAAGTACGACTTCTTTTTCGTTCATGTCAAACCGACGGACTCCCGGGGTGAAGATGGAAGCTTCGACGCGAAGGTTCGGGTCATCGAGGAGGTGGATGCGCTGGTCCCGCTGGTGATGGGATTGAGGCCCGATGTTCTGGTCGTTACCGGCGATCACTCGACCCCCGCCGCGCTGGCCTCGCACAGCTGGCATCCCGTCCCGGTGCTGCTGTACGCCGACACCTGCCGCCCCGATCGGGTGGAGCGGTTCGGGGAGCGGGACTGCATTCAGGGCGGCCTGGGGCGGATGCCCATGGTCCACCTGATGGGCCAGGCGCTTGCCCATGCGAAGCGCCTGGAGAAGTTCGGCGCCTGAGGAAGGGTGGAAAGATCCCATCCATGTTATTGAATGTTCGCCATTCGTGATCAAATGCCATGACCCGCAGGCAGGATCAATTCGACAAGATCAAACGGATTGCCCAGATCGGGGTCGCCCTCTCCTCGGAGAAGAACCTGGATTCCCTTCTCGAAATGATCGTTGATGAGGCACGGCGGATCACCCGTGCCGATGGCGGGACCCTCTACATCCTTTCCGATGACGAGACTGCCCTTCAGTTTGCCATCGTGCAGAGCGAGACCTTGAAAATCCGCATGGGCGGCGCGGGAGGGAAGATCACCTGGCCGCCGGTCCCCCTTCGGGACGAGAAGGGACGCCCCAACCATGCCAATGTCTCCGCCTATGCCGCCATCTCCGGCGAAGTCGTCAACATTCCCGACGTCTATCACACGGAAGGCTTCAACTTCGAGGGCACCCGACAGTTTGACCAATCGACCGGTTACCGCTCCCGATCCATGCTCGTGGCGCCCATGCGAAATCACGAGAGTGACATTATCGGGGTGCTGCAGTTGCTCAATGCGCGGGATCCGGCGACAGGGAGGGTCATCCCCTTTTCCAGCGACAGCCAGAACATCACCGAATCTCTGGCATCGCAGGCTGCGGTCGCCCTGACGAACAACCGGCTGATCCATGACCTGGAGACGCTGCTGGAGTCGTTCATCAAGACCGTAGCCGCCGCCATCGACGAGAAATCCACCTACACGGGCGGTCACATTCGGCGGGTTGCCGAACTGACCATGGCCATCGCCCGCAAAATCAACGAAGCCAAGGAGGGGCCGTTCGCGGATGTTTTCTTCGACGAGCACCAGTTGAAGGAGCTTCGTCTGGCCGCTTGGCTCCATGATGTGGGGAAAATCACGACGCCGGAATACATCATCGACAAGGCGACCAAACTCGAAACGATATTCGATCGCCTGGCGCTTCTGAAATTGCGTTTCGAGGTGCTCAAGCGGGATATGGAAATCGCAATGCTGATCATGAACCCCGTTCCGGGAGGGGCACAGAAATCCGCTTTACCCGGTCCCGGCAAGGATCTGTCCATCGAGTCGCTGGAGGAGGACTACGAGTTCCTTGTCAACATCAACATGGGCTATGAGTGCCTGAACGAGGACCAGATTGCCCGCCTGCGGCGCATCGCGGGTCGGAAGTGGCTGATGGGGGACGAATGGCGTTCCCTCCTCAGCGAGGAGGAGCTGAAGAACCTGAGCATTCCCCGAGGGACGATCACGGCGGAGGAGAAGAAGATCATCGACAACCACGCGACCGTAACCTACAAGATGCTCTCCCAGCTCCCCTTCCCGAGGAAGATGAGGCACGTGGCGGATTATGCGGCCGGTCATCACGAGAAACTGGACGGCACGGGCTATCCCCTGGGCCTCAAAGATGAACAGATTCCCATTCAGGTGCGCATCTTGACCCTGGCGGATGTCTTTGAGGCGATCACGGCCAAGGACCGCCCCTACAAGAAAGGGAAAAAGCTTTCTGAGGTTATGTCCATCATGCGGGGCATGGTGAAAGACCGGCACCTCGACGCGAATCTTTTCGATCTGTTCATTCGGGAACGGATTTATCTCGACTACGCGGTGAAGGAGCTGGATCCGCGGCAGGTCGATCAGTTGGACTTCGATCTTCTGCTTTGCTCAGCGAATTGATTTCCTTCTCGATGCTCCGCCCTCTTTCGCTGCCTTTCGGAAAATGGGGCCGGGCGGCCTGAAAATGAAAGAGGGCGCTTTCCCTTTTCCTTTTTTTCTTGAAGTAAAGGCCGAAGTGGTAGTGTGAGTTTCCGGAATCGCCGGTCCGGCCGTATGCCACGGCCATGTTGTAATGGATGTCCTCATCGGCAATCTTTTCCGGATTCAGCCGGCCGTAGATTTTGACGGCGGACGCGAAATCTCCCAGGGCCTCATAGGATTTGGCCAGGTGAATCAGGGCGATTTCGTTTCCTTCATTCAGGGTCGGAACCTTCTGCAGCAGCTCGATGGCATCGGCGGGTCGGCCGGCTTTGAGGCAACTGATGCCGGTGTGAAGCAGAATGTCCTCGTCGGCCGGGGCGCGCTGCAGCGCCCGCTTGAAGTTTTCCAGAGATTGGGACAGGAGACCGAGCTTTTCCTGGATGAGCGCAAGACCGAAAAGCGCATCCACGTCATCGGGGTTCTTCTTCAAGGCCTGCTCGTATTCCCGAAGGTCATATTCCAGGTTCTTGTTTTCCAGAACGAGCATCGCCTGGACCCGCTTCAATCCGCCCACGACCGAGTCTTTTCCCCGCTGCCGGTAGATGGTCTGCAGCAGGCCGTCCAGGTAGCGGATCCGCTCGTCCGTTCCCGGGTGTGTCAGGAAGTAGGAGGGGACGGTGTTGGAGTAAAATTCATACCGCCTCATGATCCGAAGAAAGTCGAGCATGGCCTTGCCATCGTACCCGGACTGGACCAGGGTTGCCATGCCGAGCCGGTCCGCCTCCTCTTCATGTTCCCGGCTGTACTGCAAGGTCAGGTGGGTGGCGGCGGCCATGGAAAAAGCGGCAACCGCGGCGGTTCCCTGTCCGCCTCCGCCGAAAAGCGCGCCGGCCAGAATGGCGGCCAGCGAAGCGATGGACACTTTCTGAGATTTGTCCAGGATGGCGGCGATGTGCCGCGCGTTCGCGTGTGCGATTTCATGGGCCAGGACGCCGGCCAGTTCGGCTTCATTTTCCACGAGGCGGATCAGCCCGGTGTTGATGTATACGTACCCGCCCGGCGTCGCGAAGGCGTTGACAGCGGAGCTTTTCACAATGAAAAACCGGAAATCGAAGGGGGCTTTGCGGCTGTGCGCAAGAACCAGATTTCCGATGCGCGTGAGATAGTCCGCCGCTTTCCGATTCTGGTCCAGATACCCGTGCTTTGCCAGCTTGTCATGGAATTCCCTTCCCACCTTGTTTTCGTCCTCGATGGTGAAAGCGCCGGACGCGTGCGCAGGAAGGAAGAGGCCGAGAAACAGGATCAGCATCCAGAACGCAAAACGGGAAGGGACCCTTTTCAAAGCGGGCACGCCCGGGATCGTTTCCGGGGACAGATTCATGAAGCGGGTCCATCGTGCAAGGGAGTTAAACATGGCGGCCGCAAAATAGGTTTGTGCTTTTCAAGGTCGATTGTGTTATGTGCAGAATCAATCTGATATTTATATGAAAGAGCTGATTCACACAAGGAATATCTCGGTACGCTGTTACGAGACGGAGGAGGCGGCGCTTCTGGTGGAAGGATCGCTGGCCGACGAGCGCCTGTTCCCCTTTTTCCTCTATTCGGCGAATGAAGCGCGCGGCCCCGGCGTGGTCCATCACATGAGCATCCGCCTGCGGCTCTCCCTGCCGGAACTGAAGATTCTTGATGCAGATGCGGAAATGCCGGTCGTGCCGGTCTTCGAGTGCCGGGAGATTGCCGAGTCCGTGAGGAGACTCATCGGTCTTCGGATCCGGCCGGGATTCACGAATGAAGTCCGGCGGCTTCTGGCAAAGACGGCAGGTTGCCTGCACCTGACCCATCTGATCCTGGCCATGAGTTCCGCGGCGGTGCAGGGGCTGTGGACCTATTACAGCCGGAAAAAGACGGGCGGCCCCGTGCGAAAGCCGGAAATGGACGGGTCCATGATCGTCGACAGCTGCTGGCTCTGGCGCGGGGACGGACCCCTGGCGGCGCGGTTCCGGAAAAACCTGAAAGAAGGAGTTCCTTCCAAAAAAAGACTGCTGATTACCATCGACGGGCCGGCGGGCGCCGGTAAAAGCACCGTGGCCCGGATGCTTGCAGAAAAACTTTCCTACTCCTGCCTGGAGACCGGCGCCCTTTACCGGGCGCTGGCCTATCGCTGCATTCGGGAAGGGCTTGCGGCGGCGGATGAAAGCGGGATTGCCGATCTGTGCGACCGGATTCATGTCACCCTGAAAAGCGAAGCGGGCTCCATGCGGATCTTTGCGGACGGCGAAGACGTCACGGACCGGATTCGCAGCGAGCCGGTGGGTCTGCTGGCTTCAAACCTGTCGGCCATGGCTCCGGTCAGGGAGCGGTTGCTTTCCGTCCAGCGCGACGCGGGGAAAGAGGGCGGGGTCATCGCCGAAGGCAGGGATATGGGCACAGTGGTGTTTCCCGAGGCGGACTTCAAATTTTTTCTGGATGCCAGCGCGAGTGAACGGGTCGAAAGGAGGCGCCGGGAAATCCTGGCGCGGGGAGACGCAGTCCCGTATCGGATCGTCCGGCGGGACCTTGCCGCGAGAGACCGTCAGGACCGGGAGCGAAAAGTCTCCCCTCTCCGGACGCCTGAGGATGCCACCGTGATCGACTCGACGCATCTGTCCGCGGAAGCGGTGGTCGCACGGATCCTGTCCGTCCTGGAAGACGGGCGCCCTGAAGCATGACGTGTTCAATCCGCTTGAAATTCGGATTTTGTTGTGATAAATGAGTAAAGTTATACAAAGACATTCAACTTTTCAGGGGGGGTAACGGTTCAATGGTTAACAATGATAACTTAATGTCGGAACAGGATTCCCAGCAGGAGGAAACGCGTGCATCCCAGCCGGAAGCGGCGGCCGTTCAACCGGCGCCGGGCAGGGAAGATGCTCTGGGATTCAAGGAACTCTACGAGCAGAGCCTGCAGAACGTGCAGCTGGGGGCGGTCGTCACCGGAAAAATCGTGCAGATCAATGCCGATACCGTCATGGTCGATGTCGGCTGGAAAACGGAAGGATACATACCCATCCGGGAGTTGAAAAACGACGAGGGGAATCTGACCATCGCAGTGGGCGATGAAATCGAAATCCTTGTCGACCGGCGGGATGGCGACGGCAACCTCGTTTTGTCCCGGGACAAGGCCGCGAAAATCAAAGTCTGGGACGATGTTAAAAAGGCCAGTGAACAAAATGCGGCCATCCGGGGCACCGTTGTGGAGCGGGTGAAGGGCGGGCTTTCCGTGGACATCGGGATTACGGCGTTCCTTCCCGGTTCGCAGGTCGATATCCGGCCGGTCCGCGATCTGGACCGTTTTGTCGGTCAGACCTTGATGTTCAATGTAATCAAGTATGACCGGAAAAGAAACAATGTCGTCTTGTCGCGCCGATCCATCCTCGAGCGCGAGCGGGAAGCGGAGAAGCGGGAGACCCTGGAGCGGCTGGAAGTGGGGGAAATCGTCGAGGGGGTCATCAAGAACATAACCGACTACGGCGTCTTTATCGATCTGGGCGGCGTGGACGGGCTGCTGCATGTCACCGATATCTCCTGGGGCCGGATTACCCGCCCCGCGGACAACTTTACCAAAGGGGACCGGATACAGGTCAAGGTGATTTCCTTCGATCGGGAGAAGGAGCGTGTCGCCCTGGGTCTCAAACAACTGATCACCAATCCCTGGGAAACCATCACGGATCGATATCCCGCGGGATCCATCCTTCCGGGCAGGGTTGTAAACGTCACGGACTACGGCGTATTCGTGGAACTGGAGCAGGGCGTGGAGGGATTGATTCACATTTCGGAAATGTTCTGGACTCGCGAGATCAAGCATCCCTCCAAGGTTCTCAGCTTGGGGGATCAGATCAATGTGATGGTCCTCGATGTGAATCCCGGCGCCAAGCGGATCTCCCTGGGGCTGAAGCAGACCACACAAAATCCCTGGGAGACGCTCCGAGAGAAATATCCGGAAGGCAGCGTCGTCCGGGGCGTAATCCGGAACATTACGAACTTCGGAATCTTTGTGGGAATCGAGGACGGTATCGATGGCCTGATACACATGTCGGATATTTCCTGGCGGCAGCGGGTGAAGCACCCTTCGGAGCACTTCAAGAAGGGTCAGGAAATCGAGGCCATGGTGCTGAACATCGATGTCGAACATGAGAAGTTTTCCCTGGGCATCAAGCAGATCGAGAAAAATCCCTGGGAAGACCTGGACCGGAAGTACAAACCCGGTACGGTTGTCACAGGCAAAGTGACCAACCTGACCGATTTCGGCGTTTTCGTCGAGCTGGAGGAAGGAATCGAAGGCCTGGTTCATATTTCTGAAATCAGCCAGAAAAGGGTCAAGTCATCCTCCGATCTGTTTGCTGTGGGCGACACGATATCGGCAGTGATCAAAAATCTGGATCTGAAAAGCAGAAAAATCAGACTCAGCATCAAGGATCTGGAGGGTCCGTCCTCGGAGGAAGGGTCTTCCGTCCATGCCTATCTGAACAACCGGGAGAATGTGGGTTCCAACCTGGGCAAAGCGCTGGCGGATGTCAAGATCGTGGATATCAAGGGATCATGAGAAGACATCCGGTCATTCTGGGTCTGCTGTTGCTTCTCCTGGTTTTTTTCATTTTTTTTCTATTGGCCTATTTCCTGGGCATTTTCACGGGCAAGCGGTCTCTGCCCTTGGCCGACTCCATCGGCGTGCTGAACCTGGAGGGGGTTCTGCGGAGTTCGCAGGAGTTCGCGAGGCAGGCGGAGGAATTCGGGCGCGATGACGGAATCAAGGCGGTCGTCGTACGGATCGATTCGCCCGGCGGCGGCGTGGCAGCTTCGCAGGAAATCTATGCCTCGCTGGCGGAATTGAAAAAGAAAAAAAAGGTGGTCGTCTCCATGGGCTCCGTGGCCGCTTCCGGGGGATACCTGGTTGCCTGCGCAGCCGATAAAATCGTGGCGAACCCGGGCACCATCACGGGCAGCATCTCCGCCATCATGCATTTTGCCAATGCCGAGTCGCTCATGGAAAAAATCGGGCTGAAATCCTCGGTGGTCAAGAGCGGCAAGTTCAAGGACATCGGATCGCCGGTGCGGCCCATGACAACGGAAGAACAGGCCCTGATCCAGGATCTGGTGGACGACACCTACGATCAGTTGCTGGAAGTCATTTCTAGGGACCGGAAAATTCCCCGGGAGGCCTTGAAGCAACTCGCCGACGGGCGCGTTTTTACGGGAAGGCAGGCCCAGAAACTGCGGCTGGTCGATGATCTCGGGGATATGGGTCATGCCGTGCGTATGGCCGGCAAACTTGCCGGGATCAAGGGCACGCCGGAGCTGGTTTATCCCACCAAAAAGAAATCGACCTACTGGGAACTGCTGATGGAAAAGGCGGCATCGGCACTCGTCGGAGAATTGAATAAGGAGGGCAGCCGGTTTCAGCAGGGAGTCCATTATCTCTACGAGCCTTCATCATGATGAATTACAAGACCATCTTCATTGAAAAAAAGCCGGGATACGCCGTTGTCACCCTGAACCGTCCCAACGAAATGAACGCCCTGTCCCGAACCATGCGCCAGGAGCTGGAGGACTGCTTTATCCGGCTGGAAACCGATGCGGACGTCAGGGCGATCATCCTTACCGGGGGCGATTACATCTTTTCAGCGGGCATGGACATCAAGGAGATGGCCGTTCTTCCCGATCACGAAATCGATGACTACTTCAAGTCGATCGTCCGCTACCTGAAGCGCATCTACTCCTGCCCGAAGCCCGTCATTGCTGCGGTCGGCGGGATCGCGCTGGGCGGCGGATTCAACCTGGCCATTGTCTGCGACCTGATCATTGCTTCGGAGTCCGCCATCTTCGGGCATCCGGAATTGAAATTCGGATTGAATCCGCTCTTCAATCCGCTGCGGCAGATTGTGGGAATGGTCAAGGCGAAGGAAATCGCGATGCTGGGGGAACCGCTGGGCGCGAAAGAGGCGTTCCGGATCGGCCTGGTCAACAAGGTTGCATCCCCGGAGCAATTCATGGCGGAGGCCATGAATATGGCGCAGGAGCTTTCGCGGCGGTCGGCGAAAGCCATTGAGGCGGTCAAAAAGGTATCTCTGGTCGCGCCGCAACTGGACACGAGCTCCGCGCTCGATATGGAATTCGGTTTTTCGGCCTATCTCTTTTCAAGCCCGGAGCGAAAAAAACATATGAGCGATTTCTTCTTTATCGAACAGATGAAGAAAAGGAGACAAAAAAGCGGGGAATGACTTACAGCGCTTCCCATTCGTTGTCCGGCGACGCGAAGTCCCGAAGCTGATCTCTCCGCTTTTTGTGCTGAAGCTTTTTCAGCGCTTTGGCCTCGATCTGCCGGATTCTTTCCCGGGTCACCCCCATCATCTCGCCGACCTCCTCCAGGGTGAACGGTCCGAAATTGCAGGCTACCCAAGTGCAGTTGAGGAACGATTCATTCTTAAGACGCCATTCGCAGGTTGCGTCCTGGCACGTTTCCGCAATCAGATAACCCTTTTTCTTGCATTTGTAGGTGTTGATCACCGGTCCTGTCTCCTGTTTTGCGGTAATATATTCATTGATTCTGATTTGTCAATTGAACGGAGCGCAATCCTTCATTTGGGATGGAAGCGCTTTTCCAGCCTGTGGAGGCGATGGACGAGCGCCTGCTGCTCGAATGGTGTCGCCTCCGGGGCGCGGTCAATGGCGTGACGGACCAGTTCGAGGGCGCGCTCGGGATCGCAACTCCGGTGTTCATGCCACTTCGCCAGTTCGATGAGGGCAAACCGGTCCCCGTCATCTTCAAGGAGCATCTCTTGCCAGAGGCGGACCGCCTCCTCCCACCGGCTGTCCCGCTTGTGGATGAGCGAAAGCATCCGTCTGGCTTCCCGCGCGGCGGCCTCCCGTCCTGAAACGGCGACACATTCGAGCAGGTGCCGGGCCCTCGGGTCATCTTTTCGCTCGATCAGGAGCCGGGCAGCGGCCAGCGCGTCGCGGAGATCGGTACGAGTCCGTTCGCCGGGGACATCGATCAGCTCCGTCAGACGGGCCATCAGTCCCGCCAGGGAAATGACGTCCAGGCGGTTGTGTTCGAAAACGCCGGAGATCAGGCCGGGGTCGCGCCGTTTCAGCCATGCGAAATAGCGCTGCGGAATCTCGCTGCCTGGAATGTCGTCCCGTCGGAAGAATCCGAAGATCTTCTCCTCGATCGTGACGAGGCGGCAGTTTTCGAGACGGTGTCCGAGCAGGCGTCGGGCCGGATAGAGCAGATCCAGATGGGGCATTCCGGTCAGGGGATTTTGAAGGCGGTTCAGGATAAACCGTGTGGTCAGCAGTCCCACATCGAAGCTTTTGCCGTTGAAGGTGACGAGAAACCTTTTATTTTGTGCCAGCTTTGCCAGAATTGAAAGGGCCGCCCGCTCTTCGGCGAAATCCCGGACAAAGATCTGCCGGGTTGCAAAGCCGTCCTTTTCGAACCAGCCGAGTCCGATCAGGAAGGTCAGCGTCCCGCTGCCGCCGGCCAGCCCGGTCGTTTCCGTGTCCAGGAACAGGCCGTCCGTCAGGGGATGATTCTTGAGGAAGCGGTCATTGGCCAGAAGGGAAGCGGCATCCATGTTGATCCTCGAGAGGGATTCGATCGGCCGGTTGCCGTGGAGGGAGGAAGGGTCCGCGAGCCCATCCGATACGAAACAGGAGCCATGGAGCGTGGCGGCCTCCCATCCCGCGATGACATCGGTCAGCGAACGCACTTCCCGCTCGAAGGGCATGACGGGAAGGGCCGGCCGTGATTGCGGCCGACGTGCCAGGATCCGTTCGATCCGCGCGCGGAGGGCGTTGATCTCGCTTCGGCGGTCCGGCCGGTCCGCTCGACCGGTTTCACCGGTCAGCCGTTGGATTCTTTTGGTTACGCTCATGGCACAGTCTTTCATGGGGCTGCGGCGACGGGACGGGATGTTCGTGCCGGACAGCATTGCCTTTCCGGGAAGCGCGACCCCGTTTTTCTCTGTCTGACCACGAAGCCTACAGGATCCGTTCAATGATGGCCAGTGCGACGACTTTTGCCGACAGCCCGACATCCAGGGTCGGTCCGACGCAGGTCGGGCAGCCCTGCAGGCAGGGGCAGTTGCCGATCAGGTCGCGCGCCGACGAGAGCAGCCGCTGGTGTTCATCGAACAGGAGCTCCGCAAAGCCGATGCCGCCCGGATAGGCGTCGAAGATAAAGATGGTCGGATCGTAGGCGTCGACCATCGTCACAAACGATTCGTCCGCCGCCGCCCCCGCGGCGCCTGGAGCGGCTGTGAGGGTCCGGGCGGTTTTACCCTGCCGGACAAACCACTCGCCGCTCTTGTCGCCGATGGCGCGGTCGATGTCGTGCGGGTCCGCCATGAGCAGAATGGCCGCGAGATGATGCAGGCTGTAGGCCAGGCCTGCCAGGCCGTCGATCAGTTCGGACTGCGTGCAGGGGATCTCCATCAGCCGGTCTTTCGGAATGGTGAACCAGTAGCTCGTCGTGTGCATGTCCTTTTCGGGAAGGTTGACGTCTCCGAAACCGATGTTCTCCAGGGTGTAGAACTTGATCTTTTTATATCCGGTGACTTTGCGCACGACC
>ERZ795054.2312-NODE-2312-length-16234-cov-4.288089_pt1 | contig 16234 bp, 8 predicted proteins | sample MGYA00375138_ERZ795054 | MGnify/ENA primary metagenome ERZ795054 (study PRJEB30183, sample SAMN05720215) | anaerobic digester metagenome | isolation source: active sludge of municipal wastewater-treating anaerobic digesters | place: USA | collected 2014-12-23 ... | reverse complement strand
TGGCACGCTCCAGGCCAAATTCAATGTTTACCAGGCGGTCAGGAACCTTGGAACCATCCATAACATTTATATGGGCGGAGGGATCGGGACCTATGGATACGACTTCTGGAAAGAGAACGGAACCGTAAAAACTGAAGTAGAGTTCAAAAGCTCTGTTGGCCCTGGCTTCTCGATGGGCACGGAATGGATGTTCATGGGCAAGTCTGCCGATAAAATGAATATCCTGTTTTATATAGAACTCACCGCGGACTTCGCTTCGTTCGACTTTGACTCGGCCACCGAGGGAGGAAACACCTACAGCATCGATGCCCTGCCCTATGATGACTGGAGGAAGGTGGGATGCAATGCTTTCGGGGCAGAGATGGGGCTGAGGTTTTCCTTGTTCAATAAACAGCTGCCGCTCGTTTATCATTAAGGGCTGGAACCGTGGCTGAGCATGACAGTGTGCAGGGGAGCAGATTGAACCATCACCCCCTCTTCCTTGTTCATTCGGAAATACTTCACCGCCATGAAATGTCCCGTATGCAGCAGCGTTGACCTGGTTATGTCCGAGCGCCAGGGAATTGAGATTGATTACTGCCCCAACTGCAGGGGCATCTGGCTGGATCGCGGAGAGCTTGACAAGATCCTGGAACGCTCCCAGCAATCCCCGCCCCAGGCTCCCCCCTCCCGTCCGGAGCCCCGCTACGACAAAGATCATTACGATCGTGGCCAATACCGCAAGAAGAACTGGCTGAACGAGCTCTTCGACTGATATCTGACATAGAGATCCGATATCAGATCTCCAACAGCGCCTCCCCCGGCTCCTTCCCCCCGGTCAGCATACGGGTGGGGTTTTCCAGCAGTTCCTTCACGCGCACCAGGAAGCTCACGCTTTCGCGCCCGTCGATCACCCTATGGTCATAGGATAGGGCCACAAACATCACCGGCCTGATCTCTACCTTCCCGTTCACGGCCACAGGCCGCTCCACGATGTTGTGCATGCCCAGGATGGCGCTCTGAGGGGGGTTGAGGATGGGTGTGGACAGCATGGACCCGAACACCCCTCCGTTGGTGATAGTAAACGTGCCGCCCTTCATGTCGTCCAGAGTGATCTTATTGTTGCGCGCCTTGTCGGCCATAGCTTTGATTCCGGCCTCGATCCCGGCAAGGCTCAGCTGTTCGGCATTCCGCAGCACCGGCACCATCAGGCCTTTGGGAGTGCTTACCGCGATGCCAATGTCGGCATAGTCGTGGTATACCAGGTCTTCCCCGTCGATCATGGCGTTCACCGCGGGGAAGTCGTGGAGGGCGATGCTTACGGCCCGGGTGAAGAAGGCCATGAAGCCCAGGCCCACGCCATGCTTCTGGGCGAAGGCATCCTTGTATTTCCTGCGCAGTTCCATCACCGCCGACATGTCCACCTCGTTGAAGGTGGTCAGCATGGCGGTCTCATTCTTCACCGATACCAGTCGTTCGGCGAGCTTGAGCCGGAGCGTTGACATTTTCTTTCGCTCGGTGTTGCGGGTGCCTCCCCAAGCTGACATAGGCACCTGAGCTGTTCCCGATGGGGCTGCCGCCTGGCGGACGAAGGCTTCCACGTCCTCCCGCCCAACCCTCTGCGATTTCAGCCAGGCAACGAAAGCGGCCTCGCTGAGTCCTTGTTCCTTGAGCATTTTGCGGGCCAGGGGGGAAAAATGGGGGCCTTCAGCGGAAGTTTCGCTCTCAGGGGCCTTTGGTGTTTCTGCAGCCGTAGGTAGCTTAGCCGACGCCGCGCTGGATCCTGCGCCTGCCGGAGGCTCAGGTTTGCTGACTTCTGCGGACGGCTGTCCCATCGGCCTTGCACTGGCCTCTGCTTTCGGGGTCTTTGCTTGCCCTTCGGCTGAAGGGTCTATGGTGGCGATCACCGCGCCCACGGCGATGGTGTCGCCTTCCGAAGCCCCGTGATGCAATACCCCGCTTTCGGGGGCGCTCACGCTCAGGGTTGCCTTGTCGGAGTCGATCTCTGCCACTTCCTGGTCCTTTTCAACGTATTCCCCGTCGGCAGCCAGCCAGGAGGCCAGCTGGACCTGGGTGATGGATTCTCCCGGACTGGGGACCTTGATCTCTAACTTCATGGGATGGGTTCCTTAGGGTTTGGTTGAGAAGGGCCTGAGCGTACGTTCCTCTTCGGGCAGCAGCCGGCTCACGTATTTGTATTCCTTGGGGGCGCACACCATTTTGCATTCGCTGTTCACCCGCTCGCAGGTGCAGCCGCCGAAGGTCTTTTCCATAATCTTGGCCTGGCGCTCCTTGTGCAGGGTGGGGGAACCGGTGGCAGGGCTGCCGCTTTCTGGCCGGGCCACCAGCATGAGCGACACCTCGTTGAACTTGCGGGCTACGAAAGACCAGGCGCCCATGTTGGCCGGTTCCTCCTGCGTCCAGAGGTATTTGTAGGCCTTGGGGTAGCGCGCGATGACCCGTTCCAGCTGAAGGGTAGGCATGGGGTGGATCTGTTCCAGGCGGATGAGGGCCGTATCCCAGGCCTGGCGCCGTTCCCGCTCCTCCAATAGGTCATAGTATACCTTACCCGTGCAGAACACCAGCTTGCGCACGCCTTCAGGATCCACGGAAGCATCGTCGATCACTTCCCTGAACCCTCCCGAAGTGAACTCACGCAGGTCGGAAACGCAGGCCGGGTGGCGCAGCAGGCTCTTGGGCGTGAACACGATGAGGGGCTTCCTGAAGTCCCGCTTGAGCTGACGCCTCAACAGGTGGAAGAGGTTGGCCGGGGTGGTGGGGTTGACCACCTGCATATTGTAATCGGCGCTAAGGGTGAGGAAGCGCTCCATACGGGCGCTGGAGTGTTCCGGCCCCTGGCCTTCGTAGCCGTGGGGGAGGAACATCACCAGGTCGTTCATCACGTTCCACTTGTCTTCGGCGCTGCTGATGAACTGGTCGATGATGATCTGGGCCCCGTTGTGGAAGTCCCCGAACTGGGCTTCCCAGATGGTCAGCGTAGCCGGAGAGGCCATGGCATAACCGTATTCGAAGCCGAGCACTCCGTATTCCGAAAGCGGGGAGTTGTAGATGTCGAAACGCGCCTGGCCTTCTGAGAGCCGGGACAAGGGGATATAGGGTTCCCCGTTGTCCTCCTGGGTCAGCACGGCATGGCGGTGAGAGAAGGTGCCCCGTTGCACGTCCTGTCCGCTGAGGCGCACCGCCACGCCTTCGGTTAGTAAGGTGCCGTAGGCCAACAGCTCGCCCATGGCCCAGTCGAGGCGACCGCTGCCAAACACCATCTCGCGCCTTTCCTCCTGCAACTTCACGATCTTGCGGAAAAGCTTTTTCCCTTCGGGGATGGCGGTAAGCTGCCCGGTGATGGACTGAAGGCGCTCCAGGGGGACGCTGGTGTCGGGGGAGGCATCGAAATCGGCCGGCGTGGCCTTGCGGATGCCGGCCCAGGTGTCGGCCAGGAAGGAATGCAGCCGGGCTTTGCCAGTAAGCCGGGCCTCGGTGAGGGACTGTTCGAAACGTTCGTTGATCTCACGGGCGATGGCATCCACCTCCCCGGCATCCACCCGGCCGGCTTCAGTAAGCTGTCGGCTGTATATCTGTAAGGGATCCGGGTGCTTCTCGATGATCTTGTATAACAGGGGCTGGGTAAAGCGGGGCTCGTCGCTCTCGTTGTGACCGTATTTGCGGTAGCACAGCAGGTCGATGAACACGTCCTTATTGAAGCGCTCCCTAAAATCCATGGCCAGGTTGATGGTGTATACCAGGGATTCCACATCGTCTCCGTTCACGTGGAACACCGGCGACTGGGTTACCTTGGCCACATCGGTGCAATAGGTGCTGGAACGGGCGTCGAGGTAATTGGTGGTGAAACCGATCTGGTTGTTGATCACCAGGTGGATGGTACCCCCGCTGCGGTAGCCTTCGAGCTCCGACATCTGTTGCAGCTCGTATATTATACCCTGCCCGGCGATGGAGGCATCGCCGTGGATGAGGATGGGGGTCACCTTGTCGGAGTCGCCCTGGTAAAGGTTGTCAATGCGCGCCCTCACGATGCCCTGTACCACGGGTCCTACTGCTTCCAGGTGGGAGGGGTTGGGTGCCAGGGTGAGGCGTATGCTTCGTCCCTCGCGTGTCTGGCAGTCGGAGGTGAAGCCCAGGTGGTATTTCACGTCGCCCAGCAGGGTCTCGTCCTCATAGCCCTTGCCTTCGAACTCGGTAAAGATATCGCGGGCCGGTTTGCGCAGGATGTTGGCCAATACGTTGAGCCGGCCGCGGTGGGCCATCCCGATCACGAACTCCACGCTGCCCAGGGCGGCGCTGTGCTCGATCACCTGGTCCAGGGCGGGGATGAGGGCCTCGGCCCCTTCGAGGGAAAAGCGCTTCTGCCCGGGGAATTTCTTGTGGATGAACTTCTCAAAGAGCACCGCCTCGCTCAGCTTATAGAGCATATGGCGCTGGTCGTCCACGCCGAACGCCGGACGGTTGCGCGTGGACTCCATGCGCTCTCGCAGCCAGCGGGCCACCTCGACGTTGCGGATGTAAAAGAACTCCGCCCCGACGTGGCGACAGTATGTCTCGTTGAGGTGGTCGAGGATGTGCTGCAGGGTGGTGGTACCCAGGCCCAGCTCCTTGCCGGCGTGAAAAGGCCGGGCGAGATCGGATTCCTTGAGGCCGAAGTTCTCCAGCTCCAGGGTGGGCAGGTATTTGCGCCGGGTGCGTACCGGGTTGGTGAGGGTGAACAGATGCCCCCGCTGACGGTAGGCGTTGATGAGGTTGATGACCTTGAACTCCTCGGGCATCCCCTGCTCCTCCCCACGGGCTTTGCCGAAGTCGGTGCGGGCGAACTCGAAGCCCTCAAAGAATTTCCTCCAGCTCTCGTCCACCGATGCCGGATCCTGCCGGTATTGCTGGTAGAACGCGTCGATCACCGCGATTTCCGCCTGGCTGAGGTAGGAAGCCTGTCTCATGTGTTACCCGGAGATTAATTCTTCATTAAATATAAATATGCAAAATTAATGATATAAATCGGATACGCAGGGGGAGAAGGGGTGGGATTATCCCAGGACAGCGTGAGTATCACTTGGGGAATACCTTGTTCAGGGCATCGGTGCCACCAATGAAATATGGCACAACACATCGCGGAGCGTACTTCCTTGCCAATGACCGGGTGCTCCCTCTTCCTTATTAAGTATATACAGTTCCCTGGAGTTACTCTCAGTATATCATCCTGGTATTAGTTGTAATGTACAGATAAAGAGATTAATAGGCATAATGGATAGCCTCCCCTTGCCTGTGGACCACCATCTGTATATGTAATGTATAGATTCAGTTCGGATACTGAGTCTATATATTTACGCTGGGCTTCTCACCCTGAAAGGCTTACCGTACGTCTTAAACTGCCAAACCATGAAGATCAAACCGAGACTGTTCATCCCGCTCCTGCTGAGCCTGAGTATTGCCTGGCCCGTTCTTTCGCAGGCAGACAAGGTGCTGATAAACAAGGATAAAGATGGTTTTTCCCTTAAGGTAGGGGTAGAAAGGTTCATGATCAATGGCATGAACTGGGACTATTTCCCCATCGGAACGACCTATACCTATAGTTTATGGACACAAGCCGATGAGGTGGTCAAAGAAGCCCTGGACAAGGAGATGGCCCTGCTTAAGGAAATGGGTGTCAATGCGATACGCGTATATACAGGCATTCCACCCCGCTGGATCGAGTATATCCATTCCCGCTATGGCATATATACCATGCTCAACCATTCCTTCGGGCGCTATGGCCTCAATGTAGGCGGTGTATGGAAACCGAACACGGAGTATTCTGATCCTCAGGTTCGTGAACTCCTGATCAAAGAAGCGGAGGAAATGGCGCGGACCTATAAGGGCACTCCCGGACTGCTGTTGTTCCTGCTGGGGAACGAAAACAACTACGGGTTGTTCTGGGACGGGGCCGAAACCGAGGATATCCCGATGGAGGACCGTAAATCTACCCTCAGGGCCAAGCCCATGTATCAGCTGTTTAATGATGCGGCATTGAAAATCAAGGGTATAGATGATCAACACCCCGTGGCCCTTTGCAACGGTGACCTCCTGTTCCTCGACATCATTGCCCAGGAGTGCAAGGACGTGGACATCCTCGGTGTCAATTCCTACCGCGGTATCTCCTTCACCGATCTTTACGCCAGGGTCAGCAAGGAATGCAGCAAACCGGTAATGCTGACGGAATTCGGCGCCGATGCCTTCAACGCCCTCACTTTCGAGGAGGACCAGGCTTCCCAGGCCAGCTACCTCCTGGGCAACTGGAAGGAAATCTATGCCCATGCCGCCGGGATGGGAGGCCTTGGGAATTCTATCGGGGGCTTCACCTTCCAGTTCAGCGATGGATGGTGGAAACACGGACAGACCTCGGACCTGGACATCCAGGACCACCACGCCTCCTGGTCCAACGGAGGATACCTGCATGATTATGTGGAAGGGGAGAACAATATGAACGAGGAGTGGTTCGGCATCTGTGCCAAGGGACCCTCCAACGCCAAAGGCATCTATTCGCTCTATCCCCGCACGGCCTATTACGTCCTCAAGGAGGTTCACCGATACCATCCCTACGCCCAGGGTGCCGGACAGGAGACCTTGAACCAGCATTTCGGGGGCATAGGGCTGGTTAATGCTGCCCTTATGGCCCGGAGCGACAAGGCAGCCCTGGAGACGGAGGGCCTGAAGAAGATCAGGCTCAGCAGGGTGAGCATGGAGCTTAGTACATTCAATACCGGAGGCAGCCTCATATCTACCCCCGAAAAGGCAGATCCCGATAATCCTGTTTACCCCGACCAGCTGGGATTCGACCATATGCAGTCGTTCTATTTCGGGGTGGAGGCCAATCCCGCGCCCAACGTCAGTGCGAATGCCGAGTTCAACGTACTGGGAAATGTGGCAACCAACCCCATCGACCAGATCTTCTTCGAAAACCGGGGACGACCGCTCACCTTCAGCAGTCCTTCAGGCCCACAGGAAGTGGAGTCTATCAACAGGATGCAGGTATACCGGGCCAGTTACCGCTGGGAGCACCGCTATTTCGATCTGGACGGGTTCTACCGTACCGGCCATTATCATTGGGGCTATGAGGGGGATTTCTTCGGGCTGTATCCTGAAGCCTATTACGGTCCGCAGATTGACATCTACAATGCCTCGGCACCTTTTGGTTTCGAGATGGAAGGGAAGAAGCAGTTCAAGGGCCTCAAGGCGGCCTTTGGCCCCCAGCTCTGGTGGGGAGCCAATCCCGCCTTGCTGCTCAAATATACCCGTGAACTGGGTAAGATGACGGTGACCGGAATATTTCACGAAGACATTGATCAGCAGGAGAATACAGAGAGTTCCTTCGCCATTCCCCAGCCGCAGACCCGCCGCCTCACCCTGCACCTGAACCGGGAATTCGGCAAGCTGGACATTGACCTCGGAGGCATATGGGCCGGCAGGCCCCTGAACGGGAGGGAGTTCCAGCTCATCAGGGGGGAGACCGGGAGTTATACCGTATATAAAGACAAGATCAGTTCCTCGGACAACTGGGGTGGCAAGATCAAGCTGACCTACACCGGAGGCAGGGTCAACGCCTATGCGCAGTCGGCCGTGATGGGCCTGGTGGCCAACGGCGGTGCCGACCATACCAGGACCTTTACCGGATGGCGGCTCAAGGACAGCGGCAGCGGCAACCAATATAATTTCCTCAGCGGATTTACCTACACCCGGGGGAACCTGCAGGTTGCACCTAACTTCCTCTGGCAGAAACCCATCGAGGGGCCTATCCCCGGTGATGTGGACGCCCCGGGCAGGCCCCGCAACATCCTCCAGGATCCTTTTGTGGTGAGGGCCAACCGGGAACAGGTATCGGGCGAGATCCTGATCACCTACGACCCTACCCCGGCCACCTGGATGTACGAATGGGACAGCGACCGTTCTGAGGATGCCGAGTTCGCACTCAGCGCCGGCTTTGTATTCCGTCATATGCCCACCACCCAGGATGCCGCCATCGGTATCCTTCCCGACGGGCGCACCACCTTCGCCTTCCCCGGGGCTACCCCTGCCGCCGACCTTTGGGAAGCCTATGTCAGAATGATATCCAAATCCAGCGGGGATTTTGGGTATATCGCGAACCTCTACGCCGGGGATGCCCAGGCCAACGGCAGCGACGAGCGTATTATCCGGCGCTATGGCATTGACCTGAGGATGATGTACAGGGACCTGCGGATCAACTCCTTCTTGAGGGTGAACGATTGGGGCCCCTATGACTATCACCGTGATTACAACCTCACCTTCCCGCTGCAATGTATGGCCGATGTTTCGCTGGCCGTTGGAAAACCCGAGTGGATTGACCTTCCCGGGACCCGGATTGGCATACGGGGTACATGGAGGTCGCTCGATAAGTACTCCCCCCGCTATATGCCCGCCCAGAAGCTCGACAATAGCGGCAACCTGGTGCCTGACCCGGATGCCGTGGGCTTCGATAATGGCCAGGAGTGGGAGATCAGGACCTATGTGCTCATTCATATCAGTAAATAACAAGACCGCGCGATGAAAACGAACCATCTGCTTATCATATCAAGGTCCGTTGCCCTGGTATGTGCCCTGGCCTTTGTGGCCGGCTGCGAAAGGGATATCGAAGGACTGGAGCCTGCTACATATTCTACTGACCCCGAGGTGTTTATAGATGATTTTAGTGCGGGGCTCAACTATGCTGCTTTCGGAGGCTCTGTACCTACGGCCTTCGATGTGGACAAGGAAGTCACCTACAACGGATCCAAAGCGTCCATCCGCTTCGAGGTCCCCGATTTCGAGGATCCCCGGGGAGCCTATGCCGGTGGGGTGTTCTTTACCAGCGTGGGCAGGGATCTCACAGGATACAATGCCCTGACATTCTGGGCCAAAGCTTCGCAGGCAGCCACCATCGATCAGATTGGCTTCGGCAACGATTTCGGCGAGTTGAAATACCTGGTAGCCGTTTCCGGATTGAAGCTGAATGCGAGCTGGAAGAAATACATCATCCCCATCCCCGATCCCTCCCGGTTGACCCAGGAGCGCGGCATGCTCTTCTGTTCCGAAGGTCCGGAAGACGGCCTGGGCTATACTTTCTGGATTGATGAGGTGAAGTTCGAAAAGCTCGGCACCCTGGCACATCCACAGGCAGCCATCCTGAACGGGGAAGACCGGGAGGTGACCGTGGAGAATGGTCAGGTTATCAACATCAGCGAACGGGAGTTCATCGTCAACCTCCCTGACGGCACCAATTTCAGCGCGGGCATCTCTCCCAGTTACCTCACTTTCATTTCCTCCAACCCTGCAGTGGCCAGCGTGGCCCCTGACGGAACGGTGAATGTGCTCAGTGCCGGGACCGCGACCATAACAGCACAGCTGGCAGGCCAGCCAGCGAAGGGTTCCCTCGCCATCACCTGCCTGGGCGAGCCCAACCTCCCCGCTACGGCGGCTCCGGTGCCCACCTTCGACCCCTCCAAGGTGATCTCCCTATACAGCAATGCCTACGACAATGTGCCGGTGGACACCTGGAACACCCATTGGCTGTATTCTACTGCTGAGGAATTCTTTATCAAAATCAATGGGGACGACGTGATCCGCTACCGCAACCTCAATTTCGTCGGCATAGAGTTCACCTCCGAGATGATCGATGCCACGGCCATGACCCATTTCTACCTTAACCTCTGGACCCCGGATCCTACGGCCCTGCCGAAGACTTTCAAGGTAATGCTGGTAGACTTCGGGGCGGATGGCGCCTATGGCGGGGGGGACGATAAATCGCACGAGATCGCCGTCACCAGCCCCACCCTGGTCACCGAAAACTGGATCACCCTGAACATCCCCCTGAGCAGCTTCACCGGGCTGACCAATCGTAACCACCTGGCCCAGCTGGTGCTTTCAGGGGACCTTCCCAATGTATATATCGACAACGTACTCTTCTACACCAGCGGTACGGTGGTCACTGCCCCCACCACCCCGGCCCCGACGCCCACCTACCCCCCGGCCGATGTTATCTCCATCTTCAGTGATACCTACACCAATGTGCCCGGCACCAACCTCAACCCGGGCTGGGGGCAGGCTACCGTTGTTTCCCAGCTCCCCATCGGCGGAAACAATACCATGAAATACGCCGGCCTGAACTATCAGGGCATTGAACTGGGAAGTGCATTGAATGTTTCATCGATGGTCTACTTCCATCTCGATTTCTGGACGGCTAACTCCACCAGTCTCAAGGTGTTCCTCATCAGCCCCGGTCCGGTGGAAACCCCCTACACCCTTACGGTGCCCACCACGGGCTGGTCATCGATAGACATCCCTCTTACCTCTTTCGCCCCGGTCGACCTGAGCAATGTGTTCCAGCTCAAGTTCGAAGGGAACGGGGATATCTATCTGGATAATCTGTACTTCCGCAAATAGAAAGGACAAGAGCAATGAGAATCAAGAACATAGTTCAGGCATTATTTTTCCTCCCTGTCGTCATCCCCGCCCTGAGCGGATGCACCCCCGATGAGTACCAAAAGCTCGACGAACGGAACTGGGAGCTGGTATGGAGCGATGAGTTCGACGGGGATGCGGGAGTTCTTCCCGATTCCTCGAAATGGGCCTTCGACCAGGGAACAGGCCAGGGTGGCTGGGGCAACCAGGAGCTGCAATACTATACCAACCGGCCCGAGAATGTTTCCCTCGACGGGGAAGGCCACCTGGTGATTACTGCGATCAGGGAGAGCTTCGGCGGTGCCAGCTTCAGCTCGGCCCGTGTGAAGACCCAGGGCATCTTTGAACAGGCCTACGGACGTTTCGAGGCCCGGATCATCACCCCTTACGGGCCCGGGATCTGGCCGGCCTTCTGGCTGCTCGGGTCCGATGTGGAGACCCTGGGCTGGCCCCAGTGCGGGGAAATCGATATCATGGAGCTGCGCGGCCAGGAACCCGATGTCATCCATGGCACCATCCACGGCCCGGGATACTCCGGAGGGAATGGTATCACACGGGAGTATATTCTGGAGGATGGAAGGTATGATGCAGATTTTCATGTCTTTGCAATGGAGTGGACCGAGGACAGGCTTGATTTCTTCGTGGATGGATACCTCTACCACCGCATCGAACGCGAAGACGTCCCGGGCACCTGGGTGTACGACTACCCCTTCTTCATTATCCTGAACGTGGCCGTGGGCGGGAACTATGTGGGCTTCCCTACTTCGCAAACCCCCTTCCCTCAGCAGATGGTGATCGACTATGTGAGGGTGTACCGCAGCGCAGACTAATCGGAGACGCCAGGCCCGCAGGTATGGCATAAACGGTCCGGCTGGATAAAACATGGATATGATGAGCGATCCCGGGAACGCATCCCAGGCAAAGGAAGTGCCGCTGGACCTGGTCCGCCGGGGCAATGAACCGTTTTTCAGGATGTCGGGCTACGATAGCCTGCGCCCTTTCTTTATGAACATCGTGAGTTCTTCCAACCTCTGGGTTTTCGTTTCAAGCAATGGCGGGATCACCGCTGGAAGGATCAGTCCCGACTTTGCTCTGTTTCCCTATTATACCGACGACAAAATCACCGAGTCGGCCGAAATTACCGGGAGCAAGACGATCATCCGTATCCCCCGGAGGGAAGAAACCCTGGTATGGGAGCCATTCTCGGTTCGCTGCAGCAAGAGGTTCAGCATCAGCAGGAATCTCTATAAATGCATGTACGGGAACAAGGTCGTTTTCGAGGAGGTCAACCACAGCCTGGAACTCTCCTTTGCCTATGAATGGAGCACCAGCCCGGAGTTTGGGATCGTGAAGCGGTCCTGGTTGCGCAACCATTCCTCGCGTCCGGTGCGCGTTTCGCTGCTCGATGGACTCCAGAACATCCTGCCATTCGGCATCGGCAGCGATATGCAGCAGAGTGTCAGTAACCTGGCCGACGCCTACAAGCGCAGCGAGCTGCATCAGGCTTCTGGTCTGGGAATATTTGCCCTCAGTGCCATCATCGTCGACAAGGCCGAACCCAGCGAAGCGCTCAAGGCCAACGTGGTCTGGAGCACCGGGGTGGAAAATGCCGTCCGCCTGCTGTCAACGCTGCAGCTCGATCAGTTCAGGAATGGCCACAACCTTCAGGAGGAAACCGACATCAAGGGAGAGAAAGCCGCCTATTTCATCGGGGCTGGCCTTCAGTTGGAGCCTGGACAGGAAAAGGACTGGAGGATAGTGTCCGATGTGGCAAAAGACCATGCCCAGGTCATCCACCTCATCCGCCAGATAGAAGCAGGAAACAGCGCGGGTTGTGTTGTTCAGGACGATGTGGACAGGGGTACCCTGGAGCTGCTCAGGCTGGTGGCCGGTGCCGATGGATTGCAGTTCACCTCCGATGTACTCCAGGATTCCCGTCATTATTCCAACGTCCTTTTCAATATTCTTAGGGGCGGGATTTTTGATCAGGATTACCGGATCGACCGTAAGGATTTCCTGGCTTATCTGAAGAAGGCCAGCCATGTGGCTTATGAAACGGGAAAGGCCCGGCTGGACAGCCTGGGTGATTATTTCAGCAGGGAAGAACTCTGCCGCCTGACCGATACTTTCGGGAACCCGAACCTCATCCGGCTCTCCAGGGGCTACCTTCCGCTGAGGTTCAGTCGCCGGCATGGGGACCCCAGCCGCCCCTGGAACAGGTTCAGCATCAATATTCTTCGCGAAGACGATGGGGCCAGGGTGCTCGACTACGAGGGGAATTGGAGGGATATCTTCCAGAACTGGGAAGCCCTGGCCTGGGCCTATCCTGATTTTGTGGAGGGCATGGTCTTCAAGTTCCTCAACACCACCACCTTCGAAGGATACAATCCCTACCGCCTAACCAAGGACGGCTATGACTGGGAGACTATAGAGCCACATAATCCCTGGTCCTACATCGGCTATTGGGGCGATCATCAGCTGATCTATCTGCTTAAACTGATGGAAATTATGGATCGCGTCGAGCCCGGGGCCTTCGAAAGCCTCTGGCAGCGGGAGTGCTTTGTCTATGCGGATGTGCCCTACCGGATCAGATCCTATGAAGAGATACTGAAGGACCCCCGGAATACCATCGATTTCGACCATGAAGCCGATCGCTTCCTCCGCAGGGAAAGGGAAATGCACGGAGCCGACGGGACCTTGCTGCGCAATCTTCAGGGGGAGGTCCATCATGTGAACCTGATGGAGAAGCTGCTCGCTACCCTTCTTTCCAAGGTAAGCAATTTCATTCCTGAAGGGGGCATATGGATGAACACCCAGCGCCCGGAATGGAACGACGCAAACAACGCCCTGGTAGGCCATGGGGTATCCGTGGTAACCCTGGGCTATATGCGGCGCTTCGTGGCCTTCTTTGAACATGCGGTCGCCCGGGCCGGCTTCGGCGAAGTCCTGCTTTCCGCCGAGCTGCATGCCCTGTTCCAGGCCATCGCCGGTGCGCTGCAACGCCACCTGCCGGAGCTAAGGGGCAGGATGAGCGACGAGGAGCGCCGGGCCATTGTGGATGAACTGGGTGCCAGCGGAAGCCAATACAGGCAGCGCATTTACTCCCAGGGCTTCAGCAACCAGAGGGCAGGGATTGACCGTGCCATGCTCGCGGCATTCCTTGAGACACTCAGAAGATATATCGATCATTCCCTGAAGGCCAACAAGCGTCCCGATGGGATGTATCACACCTATAACATCTTAAACATCAGCGAGAAGGCCATGGGCATCGCCCCGTTGGGGATCATGCTCGAAGGCCAGGTGTCGGCCATCAGCAGTGGCTGTCTCAGTCCTGAAGAAGTCCTCAGTCTGCTCAACGCCATGCGGAGCAGCCCGCTCTACCGCCACGACCAGAACACCTATCTCCTCTATCCCAACAAGGATCTTCCGGGCTTCCTCGCCAGGAACCGGATACCGGAAGCCCTGGCGCAAGGCTCTGCCCTGATCCAGGCGCTCCTTCAGGCGGGGGATAGGTCCGTTGTGGCCCCGGACATGGACGGACTGCTGCATTTCAACGGTAATTTCCGGAATGTCAGCGACCTTAGGGTTGCGTTGGAGCGACTGAAGACCACCGACCTCGGGGGGCTGGCGGAAAAGGAGAGCGAGCTCCTGCAGGGGATTTTCGAAAGGGTATTCGACCACAAGTCCTTCACCGGCAGGTCCGGCACCTTTTTCGCCTACGAAGGCCTGGGTTCAGTATACTGGCATATGGTCTCGAAGCTCCATCTGGCCGTACAGGAGGCCTGTCTGAACGCGGCACGTGAAGCCAGGGAAGAGGGTGCCCATGCGGAAAGCCTGGTAGGATTGCGGGCGCAGTACTACGCCATCGGGGAGGGGATAGGGATACATAAACCGCCTGAGGTTTATGGCGCCTTCCCCACGGATCCATATTCCCATACCCCCCTGCACAAAGGGGCCCAGCAGCCGGGGATGACCGGCCAGGTCAAGGAAGACATCCTAACACGCATAGGCGAACTTGGAATAGATATCAGGGATGGCCGGCTGTGCATCGATCCCCTGCTGCTGCGCAGGGAAGAGTTCATCGCCGAGGCCAGGGAGGTGGAAATGATCGGAGTGGGAGGGGAAGCCAGGATGTTGCAACTGGAAGCCGACAGCCTGTGTTTCCATTTCGCTCAGGTCCCCGTGATCTTCTCCCTCGCTCAGTCGGGCGGGAGGCAGATCGAGCTCAGCTATTATGATGGACGTAAGGAACGCGCGGATTCCTGTTGCCTGAGCAGGGAACAAAGCCGGAAAATATTCGGCAGGACAGGGGAGATAGCGCTGATCAGGGTGTGGATCGATCCTAAAGATCTTGTATATGAGAAATAGACCGGACACCCCTCGCCGGCGCAATACATCCCTGTTGATGTGCGCGCTGGCCCTTGGTAATATCATGGCAATGATGGGATTGAACAGCTGCACATCGGATAGTGTGAACCTGAACGCTGAAGTCTACGAAACCTCCGCTTCGGGCAACCAGCTCAGCAGGATCACGGAGTATACTGCTTCGGAGAAATACGTGGATATCCATATCGATACATCCGAGAAGTACCAGGAAATCACGGGCTTCGGCGGGGCCTTCACAGAGTCCTCAGCCTACCTGCTGAACCGTTTGGGGGCGACCAACCGGGCCAGGGTGCTGGAAGCCTATTTCGGGGAAAGCGGCGCCAGGTATTCCCTCACCCGCACCCACATCGGCTCCTGCGATTTTTCCCTGGGCAACTACACCTACGCCCCGGTAGCCGGTGACCGGGACCTGCTCCACTTCAGCATTGCGGAGGACGAGGAGGACATCATCCCTATGATCCGCGATGCGCAGCAGCTGAGCAAGGATGGTTTCAGGATAGTGGCTGCCCCATGGACCGCCCCGCCCTGGATGAAGGACAACAAGGATTGGGTGGGAGGGAAGCTCCTGCCGGAGTATTATGAAACCTATGCCCTCTTCATCCACAAATACCTGATGGCCTATAAGGAAAAAGGCATTCCAATCTGGGGAATAACTGCGGTAAATGAGCCCCTTGGCAACGGCAACAACTGGGAAAGCATGCATTTCACCCCCACTGAAATGAACGACCTGGTGTCACGTTTCCTCGGACCCTTGCTGCGTTCGAAAGCCCCGGAAGTGAAGATCCTGGGTTATGACCAGAACCGGGAAGACGGGATGCGCGACTGGGTGGATGCCATGTATGCCGATGAGGCCATAGCCTCCTGGTATGATGGCATGGCCATTCACTGGTATGCCGGTACCGTTGATTATTTTCCCGGGATGCTGCTATATGCCCACAACAAGGTCCCTGGCAAGCACCTGATCCAGACCGAGGCCTGTGTGGATGCCGAAGTGCCACACTGGAAGGATGACACCTGGTATTGGTCGGAGGAGGCCACCGACTGGGGATACGACTGGGCTCCGGAGGAGCTGAAGTATCGCCATCCCAAATATGTTCCGGCTTTCCGCTATGCCCGCGATATTATCGGATGCCTGAACCATGGGGTGGATGGCTGGATCGACTGGAATATGGTGCTGGACCGTCAGGGGGGGCCAAACTGGGCCTCCAACTGGTGTGTGGCCCCGGTGATCGCAGACCCTCAGGGGGACCAGGTGTATTTCACCCCCCTGTACTACATCATGGCGCAGTTCAGCCGCTTCATTGGAGACGCCTCTCCAGAATGCTGAGGCGCCTCCGGATGCGGTGCATCGCACTTGAAAGGCGCTTGAATCGACGGCGCCCGTCATCGAGGGTCTTGGCGCCCTGGCCGGCAG
>ERZ795054.2311-NODE-2311-length-16236-cov-3.814906_pt1 | contig 16236 bp, 15 predicted proteins | sample MGYA00375138_ERZ795054 | MGnify/ENA primary metagenome ERZ795054 (study PRJEB30183, sample SAMN05720215) | anaerobic digester metagenome | isolation source: active sludge of municipal wastewater-treating anaerobic digesters | place: USA | collected 2014-12-23 ... | reverse complement strand
GGAAACTCCCATCTGGATCCAAAAATATCTCGAACAAATGCCTAAAACCGATTAAACTACGTCCCCATGCGCATCATCAGCGGCAAATTCAAATCCCGGAAGATCGATTTCCCCAAGAACCGTCTGACCCGTCCCATGACGGACCGGACCAAGGAAACGCTTTTTAATATCGTGGGGTCATTTGTCTTCGGAAAGCACGTCCTAGACCTCTATGCGGGATCGGGAAGTCTGGGGCTGGAGGCATTGAGCCGGGGAGCGATCAGCGCCACGTTTGTGGACCAGGCGTCGTGGGCGCAGAAGATCATCGAAAAGAACTTGAAGAGCCTCGGGCTGGAATCGCAAGCGACCATGGTCGGCATGGATATGCTTGCAGCGATCCGAAAACTTGAGAAAAAAAAGGTGGGATTTTCCCTTATTTTCGTGGACCCCCCGTTCATGAAGGGGCTTGTCAAAAAGACATTGCTGCGGCTGGACGGCTCTGATATAGTCCTGCCCTTTGCCCAGGTCGTCGTCGGACATATGTGGCGGGAAGAGCTGCCGGACGCCGAACTAAAGCATCTTAAGTTGGTCCGCACGAAACGCATCGGGCAAGCATGCCTTTCTTTCTATTTCCGATTGGAATCAACCGATGAAAAAACGAAAAGCTATATATCCGGGGAGCTTTGATCCGGTCACGTTCGGTCATTTAGACCTGATCGAACGGGCGCTCAATCTTTTTGACGAGCTGATCGTGATCGTCGCCTCCAACCCGTCTAAAAAAACCTTATTTACCGCCGCAGAACGCTCGAATTTCCTCAAGGTAGCTCTTAAAAACGAACCACGCGTGAAGGTCAGGACTTGGCAGGGCCTCACGGTCGATCTCGCCGAAAAAGAAGGGGCCTCGACGCTGATCCGGGGGATCCGGGCGACTTCTGACTTTGATTATGAATTTCAGATGGCGCTCACGAACCGGAAGCTTGCCCCAAAGATCGACACTCTATTTCTCATGCCTTCCGAAGCGTACTTCTATCTTTCTTCGCGCCTTATCAAAGAGATCGCACAGCTGGGCGGGGACGTGACGCGTTACGTGCCGGCTTCTGTCGCCAAAATGATCAAGAAGAAATTCTCGCAGGGCGGGGTGCGCGCCTGATGAAATTCATCCTTTCGGAATTCTCGGAAGGGGTCCGGGTCCCCGTTGAAGGTTTCTACGATCCTAAAGCCATCGAGATCGAATTTCCGGACATGATCTATACGGCCTCCATCGAATTGCGCGGTACGGCCGAAAAAAGCGCCGGCACTTTCCGTTTCCAAGGAGTGCTCAAAACCGCCGTGAAGCGCACCTGCGGCAAGTGCCTGAAAGAGAAAAGCGAGCCCTTATCGTGCAATTTTGACTGGATCTTTGATGTTCTCGATAAAGAATCTATCGAGCCGCTTGAGAATGTTCGAGAGCTTTTGATCCTCGAGCATCCGCTCGTCTACCGGTGCAGGCCGGAATGCCGAGGTCTTTGTCCGCATTGCGGCACCGATCTCAATGATGGCTCTTGCAATTGTAAGGAAAATGGCTATCATGCTTCCCCAGTCATCATAAAAAAAGTGAAATCCAAGAAGGAGCGCAATCATGGCAAATCCTAAACGAAGACATTCGAACACCCGCTCGCGGCTGCGCCGGGCCCACGACCATTTGGCCGTGAAATCCAGCTCACAATGCGCTCAGTGCGGGGCGTTCGTCCTGCCGCACCGGGTCTGTACCGCCTGCGGTTACTATAAAGGCAAGCTGGTCAAGACCATCAAGGTCAAAACCAAGGAGAAGGCCTGATCCCATGATCCGTATTGCGCTCGACGGAATGGGCGGGGATTACGCCCCGCAAGTTGTAGTCGAAGGAGCGGTCATGGCCGCCAACGATTTTGAGCATCTCGAGATCGTCCTGGTCGGTCAAACGGCCGCTTTAAAAAGGGAACTCAACAAACACAAGGTCCTGGGCGGCAAGATCATTCTCCACGAAGCCAACGATGTGATCGGGATGGGGGAATCGCCCGTCGCCGCGCTCCGCAAGAAAAAAGACTCCTCGATCGGCGTTTGTATCGACTTGGTAAAAAAGAAAGAAGCGGCAGCGGCTGTTTCTGCCGGAAACACGGGCGCCATGGTGGCTGCTGCGACGCTTAATCTCGGCATGCTGCCGGGCATCAAACGTCCGGGCATCGCCATCGCGACCCCGACGCTGCACGGGATGTCGGTCACGGTGGACGTCGGCGCGAATCTTAATCCTTCCGCTTATGAACTCTTCCAATACGCCATCATGGCGGATGTCTTCGCCAAAAGTATCCTCAAGAAAAAACGCCCTTCGATCGGGCTCCTGAATATCGGCGAAGAAGAATCTAAAGGCACGGAAGTCCTTAAAGAAACCTACAAACTTCTCCGCGAATCGACGCTTAATTTTATCGGGAACATCGAAGGCCGCGATTTCTTCTCGGGCAAGGCCGACTGCATCATCTGCGACGGATTTGTCGGGAACGTGGTCCTCAAAATGGTGGAAAGCGTCCTTGAAACCGCGGTGGCGCTGATCGGCCGGGAACTCCGCAAGAATTGGATCACATCAATCGCGGCATGGCTTCTCAAGCCAACGCTGTCAGCCATCCGCCGCGAAACCAACTATGAAGAAGCTGGCGGCGCGCCGCTTTTGGGCGTTGACGGCAATATCATCATCAGTCACGGCATTTCCTCAGCCCTCGCCATCCGCAACGCGATCCGCGTCGCAGGCGAGCTCGTCACAACGCGCGTCAACGCGCAGATCATCGAAGCGATCACTCCGTACCTGAACCACGCCGTTCCGCCTGCCGCTCCGGCCGAACGCAAACCCGGCAATGTCTGATTGATCCCAAAGGAATCATGACCGCACCTTATCGTGCCGCCATCACGGGGCTCGGGGCCTACGTGCCCGAAAAGATTTTGACAAATGCTGATCTCGAAAAAATGGTGGAAACCACAGATGAGTGGATCCGCACACGCACCGGTATCCGTGAACGCCACATCGCCGCGGCGGACCAGGCCACAAGCGATCTCGCGCTCCCGGCCTCACAAGAGGCATTGAAAAACGCCGGCCTTACCCCCAAAGACCTTGATCTGATCATTGTCGCAACCACCTCGCCGGACATGTTTTTCCCTTCGGCAGCCTGTTTTCTCCAAGCAAAGCTCGGCGCATCTTGCGGCGCCTTTGACATGGCGGCCGCTTGCTCCGGTTTTGCCTACGCACTTTCGGTGGCAGAAAGCTTCGTTAAATCAGGCCTTCATAAACATATCTTAGTTGTCGGCGCCGAGACCATTTCCAGATTTATCAACTGGACCGACCGCGGAACATGCGTCCTCTTCGGCGATGGCGCCGGCGCGGCCGTTGTTTCCCGCTCCAAGGACGGACATGGCATCCTGGCTTCCTATCTGGGGGCTGACGGCCGCGAGAGCGAGATCCTCCAGATCCCGGCGGGCGGATCCCGGATCCCTCCGAGCGCGGAAAGTATCGCGAATAACCTGCACTATATTCGCATGCAAGGGCCGGAACTTTTCAAGATCGCGGTCAAAACCATGGAGCAAGCCGTTCACAAGGTGTTGGAATACGAGCATCTTAAAATAAAAGACATTAGTTGTCTCATCCCGCATCAGGCCAATGACCGCATCCTGCGCGCCGTCGCCGACCGTCTGAAGATCCCGCATGAAAAAGTTTTTATCAATGTGGACCGATACGGCAATATGTCCAGCGCCTCCACCGTCATCGCTCTTTATGAGGCCGTGAAGACCGGGGTTGTTAAAAAAGGGGATTACGTGGTCCTCGTCGCCTTTGGCGGCGGGCTAACCTGGGGCGCAAGCCTCATCAAGTGGTAAATCTTCCATGAAAAAACCTATCGGCTTTTTATTTCCCGGGCAAGGCGCGCAATTCGTCGGTATGGGAAAAGATCTGATTGAACAAAGCCCCGCCGCGCGCGCGGTCTATGAAAAAGCTGATGCGACGCTTGGTTATTCGATCAGCAAGATCTGTTTCGAAGGGCCCGAAACCGAATTAACACGGACGCTTTACGCGCAAACCGGCATTCTCGTCACAAGTCTTGCGGCACTCGCTGCTCTGCGCGAGAAGATCCCGGAGCTTGAACCGTCGCTTGTAGCGGGATTGAGTCTTGGAGAATTTACGGCCCTGACGGCTTCCGGCGCCATTTCGTTTGAAGATGCCCTGAAGCTCGTACAAATTCGTGCCGAGGCGATGGAAAGCGCTGCGAAGAATAATCCCGGAACCATGGCTTCTGTCATGGGCCTTGATGTCGAACAATGCAGAATTGTCGCCCAGGAAGCCGGATGCGAAGTCGCGAATCTTAACACGCCGGATCAAACGGTCCTTTCGGGAACGCTCGCCGCGATCGAAAAAGCATGCAAGATCGCGGAGGCGAAGGGCGCGAAACGCGCGATGCCACTAAAGGTGGGCGGGGCCTTTCATTCGTCGCTCATGAGTGACGCGAAAGCGCGCCTTGAAGCGGCGCTCGCAAAAACCTCGGTTCAAAAACCTCGGTGTTCTTTTATTCCTAACGTCACGGCCCAAACGGTATCTGATCCGGAAATGATCCGCTCGCTTTTAGCCAAACAACTGACAAGCTCGGTCCAATGGGTCCGAACCATGGCGGTGGCGAAAGAATCGGGGATCGCCACCTATCTTGAGATCGGCCCCGGAAAAGTCCTGAAGGGACTCGCCCGGAAATGTCAGCCCGAACTTGAAGTTTTGTGTTTTGGCGGCATGGCTGATTTCAAAACCCTTGAGCCGCTCGCATTGCCGGCAAAATCTTAACAAAAGAAGGAGATCATTTATGATGCTTAAAGATAAAGTCGCGCTTGTCACGGGAGCAGGCCGGGGGATCGGCCAGGCGATCGCGCTTGCGTTCGCAAAAGAAGGCGCTATTTTGGTTCTTTCGGACCTTAAAACCGAGTTTTTGACCGAAACCGAGGCACTCGCTAAACAAGCGGGATCCCCGAAATGTCTTTTGACGCAAGCCAATGTGGCAAATGGGGATGAAGTGGACCAAGTCGTCAAAATTGCCCTTGACACCTTTGAACGCATCGATATACTCGTCAACGTCGCGGGCATCACGAAGGACGGATTGCTCGCCACCATGTCCGAACAGGACTGGGATGATGTTCTTTCGATCAATTTGAAGAGCGCGTTCCTCTTTACCAAGGCATGCGCCAGGCCCATGATGAAGCAAAGAAGCGGGGCCGTTATTAATATCGCTTCGATCATCGGGATCGCCGGGAACGCCGGGCAGGCGAATTACGCGGCTTCCAAAGGCGGCATGATCGCCTTGACAAAAAGCACCGCGAAAGAGTTGGCCAAGCGCAACATCCGGGCTAACGCGATCGCGCCGGGGTTCATCAAGACCAAAATGACCGACAAGCTTCCGCCGGATCTGGTGGAAAAAATGAAAGAGCAGATCGGCCTGAAGCGTCTTGGCGAGCCTCAAGATGTAGCGAATGTTGCCGTATTTTTGGCATCGGAAGCGTCGGCATACGTCACCGGACAGACGATCGTTGTAGATGGTGGCCTCGTACTCTGACGCAGACATCAAGCAGTAAAGCTTTAAATCATTAAAGGAGGAATCGATGGGCGTTCAAGAAAAGATCACAGAAATTATTGTCGAACAGCTTGGCGTAAAACCCGAAGAGGTCGTTCCGGAAGCGTCTTTCGTGGATGATCTCGGCGCGGATTCTTTGGATACGGTCGAATTGGTCATGGCCTTCGAAGAAGAGTTCGGAGCGGAAATCCCTGACGAAGATGCCGAAAAGCTCCAGACCGTAGGGGACGCCATCAAGTACGTCGAAGAAAAAACAGGACAGAAGTAGTCGCCTGTTGTTTCAACTCCTACAGATCCTTTCACCTACGGAAAAATTTTCACCATGCGTCGTGTAGTTATTACCGGTGTTGGCATGATCACGCCTCTGGCCAATACCGCCGCAGAGACCTGGCAAGGCTTCCTGAAAGGCAAGAGCGGGACGGGTCCGTTGACCCAGCTCGATCCGGCTCCCTTCAATTCCAAGGTCGCCGCCGAGGTCAAGGGCTTCGATCCCGCCAAGTATATGACCCTCAAAGACATCAAAAAAACGGATGTCTTTGTCCAGTTCGGCGTTGCCAGCGCCAAAATGGCCATGGAAGACGCAAAGCTGGATATCGCCAAAGAGGATGTCCGCCGCATCGGTATCCTCGTGGGATCCGGGATCGGCGGCCTTCGCGTCATTGAGGAACAGCACCGCCAGATGATGGAAAAAGGGCCAAGCCGTATTTCGCCGTTCCTCATCCCGATGTTGATCGTCAATATGGCGCCGGGCCAGATCTCCATTGCGCTCGGACTGAAAGGTCCCAGCAACTGTGTGGCCACGGCTTGCGCCACAGGATCTAATGCGATCGGCGATGCTTTTAAGCTCATCCAGCGCGGTGAAGCCGATGTCATGTTCGCCGGCGGCACGGAATCCTGCATCACAAATCTTGGATTCGGCGGCTTTGACGCCATGAAAGCGCTCAGCACGCACAACGCACACCCTGAAACCGCGTCACGCCCGTTTGACAAGACCCGCAGCGGATTTGTTATGGGGGAAGGCTGCGCGATCCTGATTATGGAAGAATTGGAGCGTGCCAAAAAACGGGGCGCCACGATCTACGCGGAGATGGCAGGTTATGGGATGACCTCTGATGCGAGCCATATTACCGCGCCCGATCCGAGCGGGGAAGGCGCCGCGCGCTGCATGGTCCTCGCGATGAAAGACGCCAACCTCCGTCCCGAAGATGTCGATTACATCAATGCTCACGGAACTTCGACGCCACTGAACGATAAGGTTGAAACGCTGGCGATCAAAAAAGCTCTCGGCGAGAACGTTGCTAGAAAGATCAAGATCAGTTCGACTAAGTCTATGACCGGTCATCTTCTTGGAGCTGCCGGAGCCGTGGAAGGCGCCGCCTGCGTCCTAGCGATCCGGGACCAGATCATACCGCCGACCATCAATTACAAGCATCCGGACCCGGATTGCGACCTGAATTACGTTCCAAACGAAGCTCTATCCTGCCGCGTTCGCGTTGCTCTTTCCAACTCGCTCGGCTTTGGGGGACATAATGCCTGTATCGCGTTCAAAGCGTACCAGGACTAATTCCCCTTTTTTCCCTCTTCAGACACTACCCCTATCTGCCGAAATATTAGATGTGAGCGTCAACCCTAAAAGGGATGATTTCTGTTCTAAAAACACCCGATCATGCGCCTTAAAAAACTCGAGTTATTAGGTTTTAAGTCCTTCGCCGACAAAACCGAGGTTGCTTTTGACCAAGGGGTCACTTGCATCGTCGGTCCTAACGGTTGTGGTAAGAGCAATGTCTCGGACTCTATCCGTTGGGTTTTGGGAGAACGCAGCGCAAAACTTTTGCGCGGTTCTACCATGGAAGACGTCATCTTTAACGGCACAGAGGTTCGCAAACCCCTTGCCTTTGCCGAAGTTTCCCTGACGATCGACAACGCCGACCGTGGGATGCCGATCGAATATAACGAAGTGACGATCACGCGCCGTCTCTATCGCACCGGCGAAAGCGAGTACCTTCTTAACAAGACCGTTTGCCGGCTCAAAGACATCCAGGACCTGATCCTCGACACCGGCATCGGCTCTTCCTCCTATTCCATGATCGAGCAGGGAAGGATCGACTACATCCTCAAGGCCGATCCCGAAGAGCGCCGATTTTTGATCGAAGAAGCCGCAGGGATCGCCAAATATAAAGCCAAAAAGGATGAATCCATCCGCAAGCTGGAACGCACGGAGGAAAATCTCAAGCGCCTCAACGATATCGTCTTCGAGGTCCAAAAGAACATTCAGTACGCCGAACGGCAGGCAAAGCGCGCCGAGCGCTACAAGCTGGAACTGGAACGGCTGAAGACCCTGGAAATCAAGCGCGCTTTTTATGAACGGCAAAAGATCGAACAGAAAAAACAGGATCTTACGCAAAGCTTTCAGGGCAAAAAAGACGGGCTGGAAGCCCTGGAAGGGAAGATCCGGTCCCAACACGATCTGATCGCGGAGCAGGAATCTTCCGTTCGCGCGACCGGCCAGCGCTGCCATGTGAAAGAGGGCGAACGCTACCAGACTCTTGCGCAGATCGAAACGAACGACCAAAAACTTCAATTCATCCGTGACAAGCGCGTCGAACTCGCGCAACAGCGCGGGCAACTGCTTCAGGAGCAGGATCAGCTGCGTCAATCCCTTGAAGCGGCGACGGCCAAAAAAACCGAGCTTGCCGGCCTTCTGGAAACCCGGAAAGACGAGCGTTCTCAGCTTGAGACATCGCTTGCGGAAGCGAACCGGGAACTTGAACGCCATGAAACTCTGGTTCAAAACGCCAAAAACGTCCTTGAAGCCGCACGCCAGGAATTTTTTAATGCGGTCCAGGCCACCACCCATACCCGGAACGAATTCCACCGTCTTAAAGCGCACGGCGAAAATCTTGCGTCTCAATCCCGCCGAGCGAATGCCGGCGCCTCCCGCGTCGATGAACAGATCGCGGCATGGAATGAAAAACTCGCCGCATGCCTTAGATCCCTGGAAGACATTAACTCCCGTCTTCAGGAAACCTTGAGCGGCCATCAGGGATTGCGATCCACGACACACGCGTTCGAACACGAGCTGGCGGAGTTGCGGCAACAGGCCCATGATATGCGCCTTTCGCTCCGGGAAAAGGAGTCCCGCCTTCTTACCATCACGGAAATGGAAGGGGGCTCTTCGGCCGCATTCCAGGAATTCTTAGCTGATCTATCGCGCCAGTCCCCGGGATTGGTCCGCGACCTTCAACAAACCATCAAGGTTCGCGAGGGCTACGAATGGGCCGTGGATGTCGCCTTGGGGCAATTTGCCAGATCCCTCGTCGTTGAAAATGCGGCTAATGCGCGTTCTTTGCTTGAAAAATTGACTTCTAAGAAATCCGTCGTTTCAGGGATCCTGCTTAAAAAACAAACCTCTGTGGATCCGGAAACGGTTCGCCGCTACGCTTCGTTCGGATTCCGTCCGATCTCCGAATACGCGCAGATCGAACTGGGGTACGAAGGGATCTTTACGAATATCTTTATTCGTGAGACATTTCCGATCGATTCGCTCGATGCCATTCTTCAGCTTCCGGGCGGGATCCATCTTGTGACCCGCGACGGGCTTTTCCTCGACGCCCATGGGCGGCTCTTTTTCTGGAGCGATCAGAACCGTTCCCAGTTCTTTTTTTCAAAAAAATCTGAGCTGGAAAAGATCCGCCAAGAGATCGATTCTTTGACCGCGCAAGCGCAGGAAAAGGAATCGAAGATCGGCTTTCTGCAAACCGAGCTTTCCGCCCTGCGCACCCAAGGAGCGGAAGCTGACGAGCAAAAGACTGAAACGCTTCTGACGAAGGAATCGTTGGAGAACGAAAAGAAAAACATCGAAGACCGCCTGGAGGCTTTCCGTAAAGAAACCCAGCTGGTCGCCGAGGAGATCGCCAATCTCGGCCGCGAATCTGAACAAAACCGATTTTCCTTTGACGAGGTTCGAAACGTTTTGACGCAAAAAGAACAAGCGGAATCCAAGCTTGCCGAGATCCAGCGCCAAAAAGAAAAAGAGCTAGAAAACGCTCTGATGGTCCGGGAAGAAGCGATGAACGCGGTGCGTGAGCGCCAAGGACAAGCCGAACAATTCGAGCAGGGGATCCGGCATATTGAAGAATCCTTAAGACTCGTAGGGGAGCACACGCAGAAAGATCAGGAAAGGCAGGCCTTTCTCGCGCAGGGCCATGAACGCATCGCGGCTAAGGAGCAGGAGCTGGATCGCGACGAGGTTGTCTGCACGCGCCTTGCCGAAGAACATCAGCAAAAACTTCGGACCCTTGATGTTGAGCTTGAAATGCTGCGAAAGAGTCAGGAGGAACAGGAAGGGCTTTTGGCGAGCCGCCGGCAGGACCTGGATGAGATGCTTCGCGTTCAAAAATCGCTCCAAGATGAGGAGCACCAGATCTCGCTCCAGCAAATGGATCTTGACTATCAACTTAAGAACGTGGGGGAACGTCTTCTCCAACGCTATCGCCTGAACCTCGCGGATCTCAATCCTCAGGATTATGTCTTTACGGAAGAAGAACTGGCCTCGGCGGAAGAGGTGATCGCAGGGCTTCAGAACAAGGTCGATTCGCTCGGCACCGTCAACCTCCTCGCGATCGAAGAATACCAGGAATTAAAACAGCGCTATGATTTCCTGCTTGCCCAGCAAAAAGACCTCGATGACGCGCGCGGCTCGCTCATGGAAGCGATCCGCAAGATCAATCAAACGACCAAACAGCTCTTCGAAGACACCTTCAAGCAGGTCCAGGAAACCTTCAAGCAATATTACCAGATCCTTTTCTGCGGCGGTGAGGCCCGGCTCTTTTTGATCGATGAAGCGCATCCGCTTGAATCCGGGATCGACATCGTCGTCCGGCCTCCGGGGAAGAAATTGCAGAATATGTCGCTCCTTTCCGGCGGCGAAAAAGCTTTGACGGCGGTCGCGCTCCTTTTCGCGCTTTTTAAGATCAAACCGTCGCCCTTCTGCCTTCTTGACGAGATCGACGCGCCGCTTGATGAGGCCAATATTGACCGTTTCCTGACCGTCCTGCGCTCTTTTATCGAGCAGTCGCAATTTATCATCATCACGCATAATCGAAAGACGATCGCCATGGGGGATTCTCTCTACGGAGTCACCATGGAAGAACCCGGCGTTTCCAAGATCGTTTCCGTCAAAGTCCGCTCCGGCGAAGAATCCCTGCCGGGCGGTAATGCTACGGTGCGCACCCACGAAGAAGCAGTCGCGGTCGACGAAACGCCCGAAAAAACTACGGATACCGTCAGCGCTTGAGCATCCCGAATTATCTGACCCTTTTCCGGATCCTTCTCACCCCTGTTTTTTTCATCACCCTTATCTCATACACGCCGGAAAAGGAGGGATTCCGCCTTATTGCCCTGGCGATCTTTGTGATCGCCTCGCTGACCGATGCCCTGGACGGCCTCCTGGCGCGCTTCCTCAAGCAGAGGACGACTTTGGGTCAAATGCTCGACCCTCTGGCGGATAAAATCCTCCTCGTGAGCGCTTACATCGGTTTGCTTTGCGTTCCGTCCCTGCCGTACCGGCCGCCGCTCTGGGTCACCATCACGATCATTTTCCGCGATATGATCCTGCTTTTTGGATTTTTCACCTTACATTTCGCCGCCGTCAAGATCAAGGTTCAGCCGAATATCTGGGGCAAACTGACCACGGTCTCGCAAATGTTCCTGCTTTGTTTTGTGCTTCTGGAATGGCCTTTGGCGGTTCCGCTGGCCTATCTGACCGTCGCGTTCACGATCTTCTCAGGGGTTATCTATATCATGCGAGGATTAAAATTCATCCAATGAGTGATGTCTTGATCGCCGTTTTTTTTGTCCTGGCCGCCTATTTCCTGGGCTCTGTCCCGTTCGGCCTTCTCGCCGGCTTCGCCGCAAAAAAAATCGATATTCGGGAGCACGGAAGCAAGAATATCGGCGCGACCAATGTTTTCCGCGTCGTAGGAAAAAAGTGGGGGATTGCCGTGCTGGCGCTGGATGCCCTTAAAGGTTATATCGCGTGCGTCCTTCCTTCCTTTTTCGGACAAACAACCGCTACACCCTTTCAACTCCTGCTGGGAGTCAGCGTGATCATGGGGCACAGTTTTCCGGTCTGGCTGAAATTCAAAGGGGGCAAGGGGGTCGCCACCTCGCTCGGCGTATTCCTTGCGGTCATCTGGATTCCGACCCTCATCACATTCGGGATCTGGATCCTTTGTTTCACTTTTACCCGGATCATCTCGATCTCATCCCTCGTCGCGGCCGCCGTTTTTCCCGCCATGGTTGCGGTATTTTACCGGGGAACTCCCGATCTTATGTTTCTCCTGCCATTAAGCATCGCCTTGGCCTGTTTTATTTTCTATACCCACCGGGCGAATATCCAGCGCCTCCGCGAGGGGACCGAAAAGAAGCTTTTTTGAACCTCCTCTTGACAATTTATTTAAATCAAATATTATATTTATAAAAGTAATATTCTAGAGGCCGCTTCCTCCTGAAATTGTCTTTACAGAAGGGGTATAGGCCGATAGAATTTTAAACCTCACGTCTTCCTTAAAGGAGAAAATTTTATGAGCGAACGCAAAAAATCAGAAAGATCCGCTTCTACCGAAAATAAAAAAACCGGGAGCACTGATAAGCAAAAAGCCCTGGAACTCGCGTTGCTTCAGATCGAAAAACAGTTCGGCAAGGGCTCCATCATGAAGCTTGGCGACCAGCACCATGAAAATGTCGCCGCGCTACCCACAGGCGCCTTGAGTCTTGATATCGCGACCGGGATCGGCGGCATCCCTCGCGGCCGCATTGTGGAGATCTACGGCCCTGAATCCAGTGGCAAAACAACCCTGACGCTCAATGTGATCGCCCGGGTCCAGTCGACCGGGGGCGTTGCGGCTTTTATCGACGCGGAACACGCGCTCGACCCGCAATACGCTCAAAAGATCGGTGTCAAAGTCGACGAGCTCCTGATCTCTCAGCCCGATTCCGGAGAGCAGGCCCTTCAGATCGCGGAGATGCTGGTCCGTTCAAACTCCGTGGACCTTATCGTTGTAGACTCGGTGGCTGCCCTTGTGCCGCGCGCCGAGATCGAAGGGGAGATGGGGCAATCCCAAATGGGCCTCCAGGCCCGCCTGATGTCCCAGGCGATGCGAAAACTTACCGCCATTATCAGCAAATCGAAGACCTGCATTATTTTCATCAACCAGCTCCGCGAAAAGATCGGGGTCATGTTCGGAAACCCCGAAACCACGCCGGGCGGCAAAGCGCTTAAATTCTACGCCTCAATGCGGCTTGATATCCGCAGGATCGCGAGTCTCAAAAAAGGAGATGCTGTGATCGGGAACCGTGTCCGCGTCAAGGTCGTCAAGAACAAGGTTGCGGCGCCGTTCCGGCAAGCCGAATTCGACATTCTCTTCGAAGAGGGGATCTCCCGGTCCTCTAATATCGTCGAACTCGGGACCCAATATCAAGTCATCGATAAGTCCGGCACCTGGCTTGCTTTCAACGACCAGAAGCTGGGGCAGGGTAAAGACGCGGCGCGGCTTTACCTGAAAGAGAATGCAAAACTTTTGGAAGAGATCGAGAAAAGAATCTTGGAAAAAGTCGCCGCCGGAGAAACCGCGCTTGTGGGCGCAGCTGCCGATTAGTCCTCGCGGATCACTCATTCTCAGAGAGGACGGTTCCCAGGATCCCGGGCCGTCCTTTTTTTATGGCTAAAACGCTAGCGGAAGAACAAACCAAGCAGGCGCTCATTACCGCTCTTCGCCTGCTTGCCGCAAGCCCCAAAAGCGACCAGGAACTCAGAAAAAAGCTCGCGGCGAAAGGTTATCCGCGCGAGATCCTCGAGCGAGCGATCAACGAACTAAAAGCTCAAGGCGTCCTGGATGACCGGGTTTACGCCAAGGACCTGATGGCGCGGCTTACGCAGGGCAAAGCAGCCGGTCGTTATAGGGTCGCTTTCGAATTAAAACGGCACGGGGTTCCGCAAAAGATCCGGGAAGAGTTGCTGGATACTTTGACGGACGAAGCCGAAACAGAACGTGCGCTTGAACAAGCCCGCCTCAAATGGGTCGGCTGGTCTAAGCTGGAGCCGCAAAAACGGAAAAAACGGCTTTATGATTTTTTGATACGGAAAGGATATGATTTCCAGATCGCGCAGGAGATCTTGCAAAAACTGGCGAAGGCCCCTGCGGATGACGGAATTTGATCTATGATAAAAACGGCCACGAACAATCTCCGGAAGGCCTTCCTGGATTTTTTCCAGTCCAAGGGCCATACGGTGGTTCCAAGCGACTCGCTGGTGCCCCAAAACGACCCCTCCTTGCTCTTTACCGGGGCCGGGATGAACCAGTTCAAGGAATACTTCCTGGGGGTCAAAAAGGACCTAAAAAGGGCTACAACTTCTCAAAAATGCCTCAGGACGGGCGATCTTGACGAGGTGGGCCGGACCCCCTACCACCACTCTTTTTTTGAAATGCTGGGTAATTTCTCCTTCGGAGATTACTTCAAAAAAGAAGCGATCGAATGGGCGTGGGAGTTCCTGACCCGGACCCTCGCGATCCCGAAAGAACGGCTCCGCATTACGGTCCATGAAAAAGACGCGGAAGCCTTTGAGATCTGGAACAAAGTGATCGGTCTGCCCGAGGATTGGATCTTCCTTTGCGGCGACAAATCGAATTTTTGGCCCGCGAACGCGCCCAAGGACGGTCCCAACGGTCCCTGCGGCCCGTGCTCCGAGATCTATTTTGATCAAAAGCCGGAGATCGCGGGAACGCCCGTTGATGACTCCGGGAAATTCGCGGAGATCTGGAATCTGGTTTTTACGCAATATGACCGCCAAGACGGCGGAAAGCTTGTCCCGCTTAAGAATAAAAATATCGACACCGGCATGGGCCTTGAACGGCTTGCATGCGTCCTCCAGGGCAAGGCTTCCAATTTTGAGATCGATATCTTTGTTCCGATCCACGAAGCAATCCTTCACGCGCTCAGCCTTGATCCTAAAAAAACCGCGCTAAAACAGGTCTATGCGATCTCCGATCATTTGCGGGCCGCCGTTTTTTCCATCGCCGACGGCGTCGTCCCGTCGAACGAAGGCCGCGGGTATGTCATCCGGAAACTGATCCGCCGCGCGATCTGGCAAGCGCATCAACTAACGGCGCAAAAAAAGCTGACGAAGCCATTTCTTTTCAAAGCTGTCCCGACCGTCGTTAAGGTCATGGGAGAAGCTTACCCGGAGCTGCGAGAAGCGGAGGAAAATATCCGGACGGTCCTTTCTCAGGAAGAAGAACGCTTTCTGCGAACGCTCGAAGACGGCCTCCGGATCCTTACGGCCCGGCTCGCGGATTACAAAAAAGACGGCCTAAAAATGGTTCCGGCCGAAACGGTTTTTGAACTCTATGATACTTACGGATTCCCGGAAGAGCTTACCCGGGGTATCGCGGAAGCGGAAGGATTCACCCTCGACCGTAAAAGATTCGAAAAACTTATGGAAAATCAACGCGCACGCTCAAAAGAGGGAAGTAAGATCTCGGCGGAGATCTTTGCGTCATCCGGGCTTGATAAGATCCCGTCGAATGTCCCGGCCACAAATTTTCTCGGTTACGAAACACTCGAATCAAAAGCCAAGGTCTTGTGGCATCAATCTGAAGCAAAAAGGACAACCGTGATCCTGGATCAAACGCCTTTTTACGCCGAAAGCGGCGGCCAGGTCGGGGATCAAGGCCGTATCGAAGGACAAGGATTCAAGCTCAGGGTCGTCGACACTAAGAAACTCGACCGCTATTTTTTACACCATGCCGAGATCTTGGAAGGCGAGGTCAAAGACGGCGTATCGGTCACCGCGACCGTTGACGCCGCATTCCGCGAAGGCGTCATGCGCAACCACACGGCGACGCATCTTTTGCATGCCGCGCTCCGTGAGACGCTCGGAAGTTCGGTGCGTCAGCTTGGATCGCTCGTCGCTTCCGACCGCCTGCGTTTCGATTTTTCGTTCGGCCGCGCAGTAACGCCTGAAGAACTCCGCGCTATTGAAAAATCCGTCAATGATCAGATATTTCAGGACCGGCCGCTAAAAAAAGAATCTAAAAGCCTCGAAGCCGCCAAAAAAGAAGGCGCGCTTGCGTTCTTCGGCGAAAAATACGGTGATCAAGTACGCATGATCAGTATCCAAGAATTCAGCAAAGAATTATGCGGCGGAACCCATTGCGACCGTACGGGCCAGATCGGCATGTTGATCATCACGGGGGAATCTTCCGTGGCGAGCGGCGTGCGCCGGATCGAGGCGGTTACGGGCGCCGGGGCTTTAAATTATGTGTGCGATCTTCAAGATCTTATTTCCGGACTCTCCAAAACTCTTAAAGTGGGTACCGCTGACATCCAGACCCGCATTGCGAAACTCATGGAAAACGCGAAAGCGCAGAAAAAAACAAGCGCTCAGACGGGCATGAGCCCTGCGGAGATCAAAACTCTCATGGAGGCTGCCGCGCAAGCCGGCTCTTGCCGGATCGCGGTAACAATGCTGGAAAACGCAGGCATTCCGGCGCTTCGGGACCTTTCGAACCGGCTTCGGGAAGAAGGTAAGAAACTTGTTTATGTGATCGCGACCTCTCAAGAGGGAAAGCTTCACGTGATCGTTGGCCTTAG
>ERZ795054.2310-NODE-2310-length-16236-cov-6.916631_pt1 | contig 16236 bp, 15 predicted proteins | sample MGYA00375138_ERZ795054 | MGnify/ENA primary metagenome ERZ795054 (study PRJEB30183, sample SAMN05720215) | anaerobic digester metagenome | isolation source: active sludge of municipal wastewater-treating anaerobic digesters | place: USA | collected 2014-12-23 ... | reverse complement strand
CCGTGAATCGACCGTGCCGGCCACCATCGCCGTGTCTCCGTCGATATCGACCTCGACGTCATGGGTATACGGCGCGAGAACGGTTTCGATTCGTTCCGCAATCAGGCTTTCCAGCCTCGAATCCCGGTAGCACGAATATCCCTTCCACGTTATGAGGCCGATCAGCGCCGCCAGGACAATCGCACCGGCGATCTTGAGTTTCTGGTAGTGTCTGTTTCCCGAGTCCGCGGCCCGCGGCGCGTTTGTCTTTTCTATGAATTCGGCGAGCGGCTTTTCGATTCCGGCGAGCTCCGCCATCGATCCGTTGAAATTTTTCAGCTGCCTGCGGTAAAGGACGTGTACCGTGCTCACGAGCTCGCTCACCGCTTCCATGAACCCGATGTCGGGCGCGCCGTTGACGACCAACGCGGCGTAAAAATACACGCTCTCGGCGATCATGATTTTCGACTGCTCGAAATGAAGCTCGCTGAATCCCGATTTGCCCGCCTTGAACGAGGTCCTGATGAAATCGTTGATCGCGGCCATCATCCCCCCGACGAGGTCTTTGTCGATGTTTTCACCCCCGGTTCGCGACGAGTGGCCCAGCAGCAGCGAGGTCTTCTTCTCGATGAGAAAAATTTCGTCGATATAATACGGAAGCGATTCGCGCAGGATTATCTCGGCGAGCGGCACCTTCGTGCGGAACGATTCGATACGGTACAGCCACATCCGCCAGCTGAGCGAAGACTCGAGCCTTTCGTTGATGTAGTCGACCATGAGCCTGAGCGCCTCGGCGATTTTCGCAGCGACCAGCCTGCCGATCATCGGATACATGATATCGAAGAGATCGTCGGCGGGCACGTATTTCCGCCGGTTGATATGCGCCACCTGTTCTTCCAGGAGCTTGATTTTTTTCGCGTTCCGGTAGGCAAGCGATATCTCCTCTATCGATTCGTCGATCTCTTTGAATGAAATGTGCACATAATCGCCCGACGGCTTATACTCGATTATCCGGTTGCGGTGCAGGGACTGTATGGAGTGATACGCCTCCACGATCTGCAGTCCCGCGCTGTCTGCGATCGACCGGTATGTCGTCTTGATCGGGGTCTTCATCTGGTCGGTCAGGTCGAGAAGCACCCCCAGTATCATGGAATCGCCGTCGTTCAGGGAAAACTTTTTAATGAAATGCCGCAGGACAGGGTTGTCGATCTGACCCACGCGCCTGACGAGGCCAACTTCGGTCTTCGATAATTTTTTCTGATTTTGCTGCGATTTTGGCATGGCGATACAGTCACGTATAATTTTTTATACAACATATCTTTCGTGTTGTCAAGATAAAATCAAGGAATACGGGACATGGGCGGATTCACGCATTCCGCCTGTTTGACGGTTGATGATGAGGTTTATTTTGCAGGTCCGGATTCGGGGGAGGATTCGAGACCGCCCGCCGTCGAGGCGCGGAGAGTTGTCGGCAGCCGGTCGACGAGCACGACTTTGTTCGATGGATTGGAAAAATACGCCGCGGCGTCAACTTTTTTCCCGGGACCGAAAATCGCGAGATAGCGCCTGCCGTTGCGGCTTGCCGTAACAGGCTGCGGGGAATCTTCAGCCGGGGCTTCACTGCACAGCGGGCAATCATTACAATAGACCGATTTCAAGACGCGAAAGGAGCGGTTCATCCTGATATGGTGGCTTCTCAGGCGGATATAATCCTCGCGTGTCGCGCCGTAGCGGTCGCTCATCTCGCGGCTGAACGGCCTTTCCCTGTTTTCGCCGAGCATTTCGGATGCGCGCAGGTAATCCGCCGAGTCAGAGGACGAATAGACAAAGGGAATGCCCCCGGCGAACGCGAAATCCGCCAGCTCATTGTTCTGACAGACCACCGCAAGCGAATGCCTGCTGAAATTGCCGCGATGATGAAAAGCGTAAACCCCAAGGGCCGCCAAGACCAGAAAAACAAAAGCCCTCCGGGCCAGGGCCTCTTTTCGGGCGCTCCCGCGGATCATATCAAGCGCAAAAATTATTATGATGCAGAAAAAGAACGGAAGCACGGGATCGAAATATCGAATCTGGGAATTGATCACGGGAGTGATCGGGTCAACGCTCTTGACTGCAAAGGTAAGGGCGAAGAAAAAGAACAAGGACGAGTACAGGAGCAGCAGCACCTTGGCCGTACGGCCTTTTTTCAGCAAGTACACGCAGGCGGCCAGGTATACGGCAAAGGCCGCGGTGAAATGGGGACCGGGCCTGATAAACCGGTAAAAAAGGCCGGCAAAGGTCGTGGGGGCCAGCGATTCGTTGTTTTCGACATGGCTGTGAATGATCACTCCGAGCTGACCCAGCAGGGAGCCGGTATATATGTAATACAATAGAAATTCGGATAATACCATCACTGCCATGGCTCCGGCAAAAACAGCAAGATCCTTCAGCCTGTTTTCCCCTTTCCACAGCACGAGCATGAAGCCGGGTATCACGAAAACACAGATGATGTGGGTTTCATAGGCCGCGAACAGGAGCACTGCGGAGGCGACAAGATAGCGCAACAGTTTTCCCTCGGAATCGAGGTACTTGAACATGCACAGGGCCGCAAATGTTATGTAAGCCGAAGAAAAAATTCCCGGGAGTATATGGCTGCCGTTCCTGACCATTGTCGGATACAGGAGCATGACCAGAGTTGCGGCAATGGCCGTCTTTTTCCCCCCGGCATGGAGCCCGGTATAATACAGCGCCACAGTCTGAAGCACGGACATCGCAAGCGGAAGCGCGTACATGGTCAGCGGCTGCGTTCCCAGCGCGATCTGCGACAGGAAAACCGGGAGCACCACCCCGAAACGGCTCGACCAGTGGTTCAGGTCGTACGCACACCCGGACAAAAAGAGTTTTTTGGCTGCTGTCCAGTAAAAGATGTGGTCCCCGGAATCCTCGATAACCGGGAGGGTAAGCAGTCTAACCAGAAGGGTAAGCAGGGAAAGCAGCAGAACTGCCCCGGCGTCTGACCGCAGGAAATCCCCGGTTTTCTTTTTGACTGATATCGCCACTTCTCGCGCCATAGCTGAAAATGCCGCTGCATGCCTGAACAATTAAGGTAACAATGAACAGAGTCGCCGAATAAACTCAATCCTTTTTTCTTCTCCCATGTTCACGGCTTCGATAAAAATCATTACAATTTCCGGAGATCAAAAAAATAAAATTGACACATATTGATAAGTTCTATGATGATTATAAAAAAGCTCTTTAAAAATCGAACCTTCTGATTATACAATGAAATAAAAATTCATTATTTATCTGGAGGTTTTAGATGGCTGATAATTATTCTAATCCTGCGCCTCTCGGTCTGCTCGGTTTCGGCATGACCACCGTTCTTCTCAATCTTCATAACGCCGGTATTTATCCCCTTGGCTCCATGATTCTTGCAATGGGCATCTTTTACGGCGGCATCGCCCAGGTCATAGCCGGCGTTCAGGAATGGCACAAGAACAACATGTTCGGCGCAGTCGCTTTCACGTCGTACGGCTTTTTCTGGCTGACCCTGGTCGCGCTGCTCACGATGCCGAAAATGGGCATATGCGAAGCCGAGACGGGATCCGGCATGATAGCCTATCTGGTCGTATGGGGAATTTTCACCACCATCATGTTCTTCGGCACGCTCAAGAGCTCACGCGCCACGCAGTTCGTGTTCCTGTCGCTGGCGATTCTCTTCTTCATGCTCGCAATCGGCGACTATACCGGCGACCCGACATTCAAAACGATCACCGGTTACGAAGGAATCATCTGCGGCGCATCGGCAATTTATGACGCGGCCGGACAGATCCTCAACGGCGTCTACGGCAGAACCATTCTGCCCCTCGGCGCTCCAAAAGCATAATCTGTTTATAATACGCCGGGGCGCTGCCCCGGCGTACACACATCATCCTTTCACCGTTTTTTACTTGCAACCTCTCACCTGCGGCCGCACACTGCCCTCCATAACAGTCCCGGCCTGCAAGCCGGGCCGTTCGTGTTTATTGAAATGCAGGCAGATGGAGGGCTGAGTCATTTTCACACCCGCTTTCGCGGGTACAGGCTCCAGCGGGAACAGATCTATTCTGTCACTCCCGCGAAGGCGGGAGTCCATTCTAATCAAGATGGATTCCGGCTCTTACGGCCGGAATGACAGTATAAAAGGATTCAGTTCTTCTTTTGGGTCACCCCCGACAGATTATAACGGTCAGCAATGATACTGAAGAGCATATCCGAACAGTTTATACGGGGCGCCGAATTCAGGCAGCTGGATCAAGCCATGAAGGCGTCAGTCCCGGTAAAAGCCCCCTCGATCGAGGGGATCGCGCCGTCCTCGTTCCCCCTGATCGCGGCCTCGGTATTCAACCGCTTCGGCGGCCAGGTCATCGCGGTCGCCGAAAACCCGCAGAAGATGCAGGAACTCTATCTCGACCTGACCTGCTTCACCGATCCCGACCTGGTATTCACGCTGCCGCCCTGGGACACTCTGCCCTACGAATTCGTTTCGCCGCCCGAAAACATCGAGCGCGAAAGGATCACGGCCATATACCGCATGATCCGCGGCCTGCCTTCGCTCATCGTGACCGCGGTCGAATCTCTGGTGAGAAAGGTCCCGGAGAAAAATTATTTCACCGGCAGGGGCGTCTCGCTCTCCGTCAAGGAGGAGTATCCCTTCGACGACCTGGTGCAGATGCTCGCCGATTACGGATACACCCGCGAGCACCGGGTCGAGGCGTACGGGCAGTTCTCGGTCAAGGGCGGGATCATCGACGTGTACCTGCCATCGGAGGAAAACCCTGTGCGCCTGGATTTTTTCGGCGACACTCTCGAGTCGATCAGGGAGTTTTCGGCCGAGAGCCAGATCACGCTGGGCCGCTTCCAATCGGTGACGGTTTATCCGCGCAAGGAGATCGTCCTGCTCCGGCGCGACCGAGACAAGCTCGCCGAAATACTTTCATCATCCTCTGCCAAGGGCATGGATTTCCCCGATGAAGTGAAGCATTTCATTTCCGGCAAAGAGCAGGCCATGAAAGGCGTCGAGGACCTGTTCCCGCTCATCACGAAATCGGCCACGCTGCTCGACTTCATCCATCCCGATGCCCGGATCATCATGTGCGAGACCCCCTCGCTCGATGCTAAAAAATCATCCATTGAAAAAAATTTCGCCGAGCTGTACCGCCGCAAGAAAGACGCCCACCTGTGCCTGCCGCCGGAGGAGCTCGTGGACGTCTCGGCCTTCGACTCCGCACGCAGCCGGGCGGTCTCGCTCCAGGTATTCACCTCGTCGAGCGAAGCGCTCCAGTGGAAACTGCGCAGCATACCCGGGTTCAGGGGCAAGATCAAGCAGGTCAGGGAGGAGATAGCATCGCGCCTCGATGACGGCTGGAAGGTCGTGGTGACGACCGGATTCGAAGGCCAGGCGCGCAGGCTTTACGACCTGCTGGGAGAATTCAACCCCCCCGCGGATTTCGAATCGTTCGATCCGTCCGGGAATTTTTCGATAGTGATATCCCCCCTGCGCGAGGGGATCGAGCTGTGCGGGGAAAAAATCCTCGTGCTTTCCGACCACGAAATCTTCGGCAAGAGCTACCGCAAGAAGCGCTTCAGGAAGAAATCGTCGCGCCCCATCGAGTCTTTCCTCGACCTCAAGACCGGGGACTATATCGTGCACATCAACCACGGCATCGGGATATTCAGCGGCATAGAGCGGATGACAGCCGGCGGAGTCGAGCGCGACTTTCTGCTGATAGAATACGCCGATGGCGACAGGCTGTACGTGTCCCTCGACCAGATCGTCATGGTGCAGAAATATATCGGCGTGGAGGGAAGAAAGCCCCGGATCGACGCGCTCGGCAAAAAATCGGCGTGGAACAGGATAAAGGAAAAGGTGCGCGAATCGGTCGAGGAGATCGCGCGCGAGCTCATGGTCATCTACTCGAAGCGCAATTCCATGAAGGGGTTCCAGTTCCCGCCGGACACCCAGTGGCAGGAGGAGTTCGAATCGCTGTTCGAGTACGAGGAGACGCCCGACCAGATCACGGCGATCGAGGACGTGAAGGACGACATGGAAAACCAGCGGCCCATGGACAGGCTCGTATGCGGAGACGTCGGATTCGGCAAGACCGAGGTCGCCATCCGCGCGGCGTTCAAGGCGGCGATGGCCGGAAGACAGACGGCGATCCTCGTGCCGACCACGGTGCTCGCCATGCAGCACTTCTCCACCTTCAAGAAGCGGTTCCAGGAGTATCCGATGGAAGTAGAGATGATGTCCCGGTTCAGGTCCGCCGCCGACATCAGGCGCATAAAGGAAAGGCTTTCGAAGGGCGAGATCGACATCATCATCGGAACCCACGCGCTGTTGTCGAAAGACATCGTCATCAAGAGCCTCGGCCTTCTCGTCATCGACGAGGAGCAGCGCTTCGGCGTGAAGCACAAGGAGCGCCTGAAGCAGATGCGCGCGATGGTCGACGTACTGACCCTGAGCGCGACCCCGATCCCCCGCACCCTCCACATGTCCATGGCCGGCATGCGGGACCTGTCGATCATCACCACCCCGCCCGAGAACAGGCAGTCGATCGAGACGTTCGTCATGGAGGAGAACCCCGACATACTCCGCATGGCAATACTCAGGGAGATCGAACGCGACGGCCAGGTCTTCTTCGTGCACAACAGGGTGCAGTCGATCGACGCGATGGCCTCGTCGCTCGAAAAGCTCGTTCCCGAGGCATCGTTCTGCGTGGCGCACGGCCAGATGCAGGAGCACGAGCTCGAGGAAATCATGATAGACTTCCTGAACGAAAAATACGACGTGCTGGTAAGCACGAGCATCATCGAGTCCGGGCTCGATATCCCGAATGTCAACACGATAGTCATCAACCGCGCCGACACCTTCGGCCTGTCGCAGCTCTACCAGCTCAAGGGGCGCGTGGGCCGCTCGGAGCGCAAGGCGCACGCCTACCTGTTCTATCCCCGGCACGTACCGCTTTCCGAGGAGGCGCAGAAGAGGCTGCAGGTCATTTCGGAGTACTCGGACCTCGGCAGCGGATTCAAGATCGCGATGAAGGACCTTGAGATCCGGGGTGCGGGAAACATCCTGGGCGTGGAGCAGTCGGGAAACATCATGGATGTCGGGTTCGATCTGTACATGCAGATGCTCGAGGAGGAAGTGAAAAAGCTCAAGGGCGAAGACCTCATGGCGGATTACCGCGCGCCGGTTTTCCTGAAGACCGATTTCTTCATCCCCTCGGAGTATATACCGGACGAACGCCAGAAGATCGAATTTTACAAGCGGTTCGAGTCGTGCGTTGGGGCCGGGGAAGTCGATTCACTTGCGGCCGAAATGACCGACCGTTTCGGAGCGCCGCCGCCGGAGGTTTCGGTGCTCATCGAGCTCGAACGCGTAAGGGCCCTGGCCTCGGCCCTGAGAATAGACGAAATACTGGAGGACTCCAGGGCCATCAGGATACGGATGAGCGCCGAATCGAAGGTCGACCGGGCGAAGCTGGTGAAGTACATGGCCTCGGACAGGCGCTTTTCGCTCGACGCCAAGGACAGGGACACGCTGCTCTTTTCAACCAAAAATATGGCGGGAGAAAAAAAGATATCAGAGTTGAAAAAATGGTTGCAACTTATGTCTTGAGTGATAGCTTCTGCTGAAATTTAACCCTCGTAACCCAATTAAGGATACTTCAAATGAAAATCAGGACATTCTTTACGATCTGCGCAGCGTCGCTTATCGCGGTTTCCACTTTCTCTTGCGGAAAAGGGGACTGGGCGGTAAAGATCGACGACGACGTCATAACTATCGACGAATTCTACAAGTATTACTACGCCCAGAACAAAATAATGCTGAACAAAAGCAAGGATGAAATCGACAAGCTGATAACCGATCCGGCGTTGAAGGATGTTATCAAAGAACACCCAACGCTGAACAAGACCAACTTCATGGACTTCCTGGTCAGCAGGAAGCTTCTCATGAACAAGGCGTACGACGACAAGTCTCTGGATGAAAAAGACCTGGAAACAGTCGAAGAGCTTTTCACCCTGCAGGGCGTGGCACCTACTACCTCATCGAAAAACTCAAGGACTCGATCACGGTCGAGGACTCCGAAATCGACCAGTTTTACAGGGCGAACAGAAACCAGCTCAAGAGCGCTCCCATGAACGACCAGCTGACCGAATACATGAAGCAGCAGGTGTTCATGCACAAGTTCGAGCAGAAATCCTCCGAGATGGTCATGGATCTCATCGCAGAGGCCAAGGTTGTGCGCGACGGATTCCAGAAATACATGGCCGCCCAGTCGACCCCGAACAAGGATTCCAAGAAGGGAAAAATTGACCTTGACGAAACTGCCGTCGAAATCGACGACGAAAAGATCACGATCGGCCAGTTCCTCGATTATTACTACACCCAGAACAAGATACTCTCGAACATGACCAAAGAGGAAATCGACAAGATGGCCGCAGACCCCGCAGCTACCGAACACCCCACCCTCTCCAAGCAGAAATTCATGGACTTCCTGATCAGCAGGAAGCTGCTGTACAAAAAGGCCATGGACGACAAGAAAATCGATGAAGACGAGCTCGAAACCGTGACAGAGCTTTTCAGGCTGCAGGGGATTCCCACATATTATCTCATGCAGAAGCTGAAAAGCGACATCACGATCACCGATCAGGAAATAGAAAAATTCTACGTCGAGAACAAGAAGCATTTCAAGGGCGTGCCGATCAACGAACAGGTCACGATGACGATCAAGCAGCAGCTGTTCATGAAGAAGTTCGAGCAGAAATCTTCGGAATTCGTCATGAACCTGATAGCCGAAGCCAAGGTGAACCGCGAAGGGTTCAAAAACCACCTGCAGGCGTTGGAAGACGCAGCCAAAAAGGATGCGAAGAAGAAAGACGATACCGCCGGCAAGGACAAGGCGGCGAAATAAATTTCGAGAGGGACGGTCCGGGAGCGTTCCGTTTCGTCCCTTCCCTGATCCCGCAATTGAATAAAGCCCCGCTCCGGGGCTTTTTTTGTAATTGACATCGCCGCATTATCGCTATAGTATAAAGTATCATTCCGGGTCCGGGGCCCGTACCGCCCGGCAACATCGTCAGGGGAAGCCATATGACATCAACATATTTCGCAAGAACAGCGGCGATTATCACAGCGGCCATTATCTCGTTTTCACACTGCAGCGGCAAAAAAGGGGTCAAATACACGCGGGACAGCCTTCCGGCGAAGGCGAGCATCGCGATCATCATTGATGTGCCGAACAACCTGAAAAACGTCGTGCTCGCCAAGTTCCTCGACAAGGGTTTTACCGTAAAGGCGGTTAACGCCTCCGACATGTATTCGCTGAGCGATATTTTCGACATCAAGGACCTCAAGCGTCTGTCATACAAGACTCCGGCCGATAATTCGCTCCTTTCGATGGAAAAAACGTACAACAACATCTACAAGCTTCATATATACGATTTCGAAATCAACAAGGCCCAGCTCCTGGCGGACATAAAAAGCAGATGGAACGTCGACTACCTGGTGCTCATGGACCTGAAGGACTGGAAGTCGGTGAGCTGGGCCCGCATCATCGATTTAAAAAACTACGAAGTGATGTGGCTCGAAAACTATCCGACGACGTACAAGGACAATCTCGAAACTGTGGTCGACCATTTCATTCAAAGCATGACAGCGAAATAAATGCGCGGCGCTTGTAAAACAGTCCTGGCCCTGGCCCTCCTCATTGCGGCGGGCGACCGCGCGGCCGCGTCGCCGACCATGGCTTTCGGTTATCTCGCCAACGAGTCGAACGACCCGGATTACGAGTACCTTGAAACGATTTTCCCGAACTCATTCGCCAACTCGATCAAAAACATCTTCGACGTGACCGTCGTAAAACCGGCGCAGATCAACCAGCGCCTCGAAAAATACAAGACCGAACTTTCCCGCAGCTACCGGACCTACGAGGTCCCTGAAATCATGGAAAAGATCAACACCGATTTTTTCATTTACGGCAAGTTCGTCCCCCAGCCCGGAAACAACATCCTGATCGTGCTCAACCTGTACCAGCGCGGTTCGAACATGATCTTCACCTTCAGCAACACGGGCAGGATGGAGTCTGAAATATTCAGGCTGGTCGACCGCATCACCCAGATACTGATCAGCCTGCTCGATGCCGACGAGCTGTACAAGACCGAGCCCGTGGCGGCCAGGTCCAGGCTCGCCGTCATAACGAACCTCGAAGGAGCCGAGCTCAACGCCCTCTACGCCGAGCTCGCAAAAGGCGGTTTTTCCATATCGAGCGTCCAGGGGAATACTCTGTACAATCATGTGGACGAAAACATGATCGAAAAATTCAAGTATGTCTATTCCGAAAACAATTCATACGACATCATAACCGACAGGCGCAAGGTCCAGTTCCTGCATGGCCCCTGGTCGGGAGAGCGATACCAGGCGAAGGTCGAGGAATACAAGAAGATATATATGCGCTATGACATGAACTATCCCGAAACGAAAAAGGAAATACTCGACACGATGTCAAAAACATTTAACGGGTCGATCGACTACCTGCTGATCGCGGGCTTCGCCAAAAACAGGGGCAGCGCGTGGGTCCGGTGCATCAGCATGAAAAACCAGAACCTGATGTGGATGCAGTCGAACATCAGCGGATGGAACGTTTCGTCGATCGGGGAGTTAATAACCAAAAGCATGTCTGCAGTGATGAAGGTTCCCTTTGAAGACAGGAAATAAAAAACCCGGTCGTGCGCCGGGTTTTTTATTTCCTGCCGTTTATTCCTGATCAATACTGATTGTAAATACTGCGGTTTTTTTGCCAGAGTGTGAACCTCACGCCCAGCATGATATGCGCCCCGTGAATGAGGTCATTCTTGAAATATCCGCTGAAGCTGGAATAATGGTAACCCACGTCGATGAACGGCGCGACATGCTGGGAAACATAGAATATCACCCCGGTCCATATTCCCACGGTCATACCGATCTCGCGCTTGTCCCTTGATTTGTAATCCATTGACATCGTGTCATACTCTTTGTATTCCTTCGACAGCTCGGATATCCCGATCATCACCGAGCTTTTCCATCCCATATAGGCCTGGGGGACCTGGTAGGTATACTCCACGCCAAAAAGCTGCATCATGAAACCGTAGGTTTCTTCTTTCTTGGTATCAGCATCGAAACTTGAAAAGCCGTACATTCCCCGCCAGACGAATCCCGCATCAGGGAGAAAATCGATTCCCAGGCCCGCGCCTCCACCGTACTGGTATTCGGCGTCCCCCGAGGTAAGAAAGAGGCCGTAGGCGTCGAGATATACATTGGCCAGCGACGGCGCTGCCATGGCCGCGACAAATGCGAGTGAAACCAGTATCTTTCTCAAGGGATGTCTCCTTAACGATAGATTATAATGTCTATTTCAGAATATACCAGATTGCAGATTAGTCAAGTAAAAAGATTCCCTGATCTGCCGGCGACAGCCGCCCATAATCTGTTTGACAGGAAACGGCCGGACGTATTCAATATCCGCCTGTACGGCGAAAAAGCACCGACAAACACGGACCGCTGAGGAATGAACATGAAATTTATCGTTGCAGTATGTATCTCCATGACGCTGATTTTCGGCTGCGCCGCCGAAAACTCCGGCGGCCATGACAAGGGCTTCGAGCAGCCCGGGTCGTTGTACGACAGGGTCGATAACGACAGCAACACCACGCCGAACGAGTATGTTTTCAAGTCACGGACCATACCCAACAAGAGCTGGACGTTCGCGGGCATATCCCAGACGTGCCCGACCTCGACCGGATGCGCGGCGATCGTGTATCAGGATGATTACAAGGATAAGGATAAAGAATATTTCGCGATCATGCTAAAAGACGGCGACTTCGCGCTCAAGATATACTGCCGTTGGTCGGATAGCTTCGACAAAGAAACAGTCGTAGATCCCGACTATATCTCCAATGTTTACAAGACCAGCGGCAATTTCACCGCAGAGATGACGATCGGCGGCGGGCTTTATACCGAAGTCACGGGAAACCTCGATGTCGATGTCGAATGGATTCCCTCAGGTTGCGGCGCGGCCGAATCCTGCTCCCTGGCGGATGATGAAGACACCTATGATATTTACAGGATCACGTTCAACGAGAGCCTGAGTTTCGGAACCAACACAATCGGTATCGGCGACACGATCTACGCCCAGAAATATCCCCTTCCCTGATCACTCCAGGGTCTTGAGATACTCGATTATCCCGCGCACGTCCTTCTCCATATCGACGGCCCCGAGCTTCATCGCCTCGCGCGGCATGCCGTACACCACGCACGAGGCCTCGTTCTGGCCAAGAGTGACAGCCCCCGCCTCCTTCATCTCGAGCAGGCCCCTCGCGCCGTCGTCGCCCATGCCGGTGCATATGACGCCGACGGCCGACTTCCCCGCGGTCTGGCTCACCGACCTGAACAGCACGTCGACCGACGGCTTGTGCCTGTTGACCGGGGGTCCTTCCACGACCTCGACCCAGTAGCCGTTTGAATCCGCCCGAAGCATCATATGCCTGCCGCCGGGCGCGACAAGCGCCGTGCCCTTGTACACCCGGTCGCCGTTCGCACCCTCCTTGACCATCAGCCGCGACTTGTCGTTGACCCTCCTGGCGAAAGCGTCGGTGAATTTTTCGGGCATGTGCTGGGTGATGACGATCCCCGGCAGGGTATCCGGGATGTTCATCAGTATCTCGTCGATAACCTCGGTCCCCCCGGTTGAAGCGCCTATGGCTATGATGCGCTCGCTTCTGGTCCTGAACCTGCCCGGATCGTTTTTCGAGAGTATCACGTCGGCCGTGTGCTTTTCTTCCACAATTATCGAGGGTGCAGACGGAGCCTTTCTCCTTTTGACCCTGGACTTGCTGGCCATGATGATCTTTTCGGCCAGGGACCTGGCGAAATCATCGCGGTCGGCGTCGCTTCGCAGCGAGGGTTTGAGGATGAAATCGACCGCCCCGTATTCAAGCGCCCTGACGGTCTCTGAAGCGCCCTTGTCGGTCATGGAGCTTACCATGATCACGGGAAGCGGGTTGGCGACCATCAGTTTGGACAGAAACGTAAGCCCGTCCATCCTCGGCATTTCGATGTCAAGAGTCATCACATCCGGGTGATGGCTCGCTATCTTGTTTGCCGCGATGTACGGGTCAAGGGCGGTCGCCACCACCTCAATCTCGCTGAAACCTGCCAGTGCGTCAGTCAGGAACCTGCGCATGACGGCAGAATCGTCCACTATGAGTACCTTGATTTTATCCATCTATAAAGCTCCTTCTGGCGAATTCCTCTTCTTTTTTCTGCACTTCCAGAAAAACGTCCTCACGGACAGACCGTTTCAGGAAAGCGTTGCCGCTCCTCACGTCGAGCAGCACCTTTCTGGTAAACCTGCCCCCCACATCGCTCGCGGCGATGTGAATATCCTCGAACTCCATCATCATCCTTGCCAGCCGTATGTTGTCGAGCGGGATTGACGAGCCCCCGGAAATGTCAAGCACGTGCCCTCCGCCGAAAATTTTAGCATGAATATCATTCTTGTGAGATCCCATATTCTCCATCGTGTCCAGAAGCCGGTGTATCGCGATGATCCCGTACTTTGCCGAATCATCCGAAAACACGTCAGCCGCCGAGATCCTTCCCGGGAGCATGAAATGGTTCATCCCTGCCACCCCCCTTACGGGATCTACGAGACAGAGCGCCACGCACGACCCCAGGAGAGTCCCTATCAGCTCGTCCGTCTCGGAAACATAGAACTCTCCCGGATGAATTATGGTCATTTTTTTCCCGTACTTGCTGCTTACATGCACGTACATCGAAGCCCCTGCACGCCGCTGCGGCTAAACGACCTTTTTATATATCGTGTTCCCGATCAGCATGAAATCATTCGATATGTTCGAGATGTTTTCAGAATGCCCGATCATAAGAAAACCCGAGTCTTTCAGGAAACTGTAAAATCTCCTGAAAACTCCCGCCTGCATGACCTTGTCGAAATAGATGATGACATTGCGGCAGAAGATTATGTCAAACTGCTTCTGCATGGGATATTCCTCCATCCGGAGGTTCAGGTGCCTGAAAAAAACCAGCTTCTTTACCTCGTCCTTGACCTCGTAAACCGCGTCGCGCCCTTCCATGCCGGGAGAAAAATATTTTTTTATGAGCGCCGCAGGCATGGCGCCCACCTGATCCTCGCTGTATAATCCCTTCTGGGCCTTTTCAAGGACCTGGGTGTCGATATCGGTCGCGAGTATCTTGATCCCGGGGGCCTTTCGCGCGCCGAAATACTCGAGCATCGTTATGGCGATCGTGTACGGTTCCTCTCCGGTCGAACAGCCCGCGCTCCAGATCCGTATCTCGTCGGGACTGGAGCGTTCGATCTGCGGAAGCGCAACGGTCTTCATGTATTCGAAATGCTTGTTCTCCCGGAAAAATTCGGTCTTGTTCGTGGTAATGGCGTTGATGAAATGGACTTTCTCCTGGTCGAACCGGCTAACCAGATAGGCGTGATACTGGGCATAGGTCGCCAGACCGAGCAAACGGAGCCTGCGGGCGAGCCTCGCCTGCACGAGCGCCTTTTTATGGTCGTTGAGTCTTATCCCCGCCTCGGTGTAAATGATTTCCCTGAAGCTGTTGAACTCTTTGTCATGAAGAATTTCGTTCATAATCTCCTGATCAGCCGAACCGCCATGGCCTCCCGTCTACTGGAACAGCACCACCCTGCCGGCTTTTTCCCTGTTGATGAATTCGCGTTCGATATAGTCCCTTTCCATCCGGATAAATTCGGATCCTTCCTCGTTGTTCTCCAGAATCTTTCGGTGCACATTGCCGTCTTTCGGAAAAAAATAGAGGCGCCTCCTGAACTCGCCGCCCAGGTCTATGCGGTCAATAATGATTTTTTCAGCCGTAAAGTATTCCTGGATGAAGTGGATGTTGCTCTCTGAAAGTTCGAGCGTGTTCCTGCCGTTGCCGGCAGCGTATCCCGCGCCGAATATTTTCGCACAGAGGTATCTCCTGTCGCCACCGAGCTTCACGATCTCGCCGATCAGGTGCTCCATGTTTGTCACGCCCCGCATGGCTATTTCATCCCTGTACAGCCCCTCGGTCCCCATCACTCCCGGTACGATGAAATGACCCATGCCCCCGATTTTTTTCGCGGGATCGTAAAGACATACCACCACGCACAAACCGGCGACGGTGCCCAGCACGCAATCCTCCTCGGTTGCGTAGTATTCTCCGGGATAAAGAACGTAAAGGGGTTTTTTGAAATTTTTGCTCTTGCTCTTTATCATTTTTTCACGAAACGCTCGACCACCGAAATGAGTTGCTCGGGCCTGAACGGCTTGACGAGCCATCCGGAAAAGCCCGCTGTCTTCCCCTGCTGGATTTTCGACTCATCCGCCTCGGTCGTCAACACAATCACCGGAGTGAATTTATCGGTTTTCCTGAACTCGCCGATGAAGGTCATGCCGTCCATTTCGGGCATGTTGATGTCGCACACGCATATTGCTATGTCGTCACCCGCGCCCTTGATACTCTTGATCTTGGCAAGGGCGTCAACGCCGTTCTCGGCCTGCATGATCGGAAATCCCAGAGATTTAACCGAGTACTCAACGCTGGTGCGCACCGTCGGGGAATCGTCGATCACCATGATATACCTGTTCATCGATAAACACCTCCATAAAGTCATTTGATTACGGCATTCCGGGCGAAGCGCAGGACATGCGTCAGGTCTTGACCCCGCAGATATCAAGCTGCTCCCGGATCCGGTCCGAAACGGCCCTCAGCCGGATAGTCTTTCCCCTCTCCCTCGCGTAGCGGGCAGCGGCGACGACGAGCTGTATGAGGGAAAGGTCAAGCCTGGCTACCCTGGAAAAATCGAGAAGAATTTCATCGCCCTGTTTCAATTCCCCGGCTATCTTTTCGTAAAGCGCCCTGACGTTCTTGACGCCGGCATTTTCCATGAGTTCGATCATATCAGCGTTTCTCCCATTCCCCGATATTGACGTCCTCGAGCAGGCCGTGCATATCGATGATAAGGGCCACCTTGCCGTCTCCGAGTATCGCGGCCCCGGATATGGCCCGGCTCTCGGTGATATAGCTGTCAAGGCTTTTAATCACGATCTGCTGCTGTCCGAGAAGCTCCTGATCGTCCAGGGCACGGCCTTCAACTGGCCGTGGCCCGATCACTTCCGCGTGGTCACCCTGCCCCGCGTGGATGATCTGGAGCAGGCGATCGGCCG
>ERZ795054.2305-NODE-2305-length-16263-cov-12.093411_pt1 | contig 16263 bp, 10 predicted proteins | sample MGYA00375138_ERZ795054 | MGnify/ENA primary metagenome ERZ795054 (study PRJEB30183, sample SAMN05720215) | anaerobic digester metagenome | isolation source: active sludge of municipal wastewater-treating anaerobic digesters | place: USA | collected 2014-12-23 ... | reverse complement strand
CCATCCGGCCAGGCGGCAGGCCAAAGAGCGTTTTGCGCAGAAACTGGCGCAGTTCCGTGAAGGCGGGAGACTGGGGAGAGAGCAACGTAAACATCCGGCGCTGGCGCTCCCACAGCAGGCGAACGGTGAACAGGCCTACTTCGCGATGCGGACTTTCCATCAGCCAGACCAGCCGCGCTGGATCGCCGAGCCGCTCGTGATGGCGGCGGATCAGGGTCAACGCGGCCTCACGGGTGATCTTGTGGCGACTTTCCGCCAACTGAAACACCCGCTCCGGCGCCAGCCATTCCATCGGCAGCGCCGGTTCCACCGAACTTTCGCCCAAGCGCAACAACTGTTCGATGGCGAACGCACACGGCTCGCGGTGTTCGCTGTCGGCCAGCCGATACAGCAGGGTCGGCTCGTTCCAGGCGCGCACTTCCTCCCGCGCGATAGCGACCGCCAGCCGGCGCAAATCGGGGCGCGGGTCATCGAACAGTGGCCGCAGCCGGCTCAATGGATAATCAGCGGCGGTCAATCCGGGCTGGATATTCAGGGCGCGCGTTTCCGGGTCGCTGGGGCCGATTTTCGGATGATGGGCTTTGAGGCAGGCGGCGGCGAAGCGGCGCACCGGCTCCGGCTGCGCAGGACCGCAGGCCAGTTCCCACAGATGATCAACACCGCTGCGGTCGCCGCTGGCGAAGTCGCCGGGTTGGAACGATTGCAGCAGATAGCGATGCGCGAAATCGTGCAGGGTCGGATCGGCCTGCCGCGCCATCGCCAGCAACCAGGGCAAGCCGATACGGCTCGGCGCAACCAGTTCCGGGTCGCCGAGCAACTGCAACGCCAGCGGCCGCAACGCCGGCCGCATAACCAGGCCCTTCAACCACGCGACATCCAGATCATCGCCTTTCCACTGGCCCTGCCGCAGCCAGCCGGCTACGGCGTCGCTCAGTTGAGGATTCAACAATGCTCGCTGCATCCAGTCCGAGCCGATCTCACGCCCCGGATAATCCGCCAGCGCCTTCAAGGCCCGCTGCCGCGCTAGCGGATTGCAGCGCGGATCGTCCAGCAACTGGCAATAGTAAGCGGCGGGAACCTTGACTTTGGCTTCCCGGTAGAAATCGAGCACGGCGTCGAACGCCGAACCGCCGCCGCGTTGCGCCAGGTTACTGAGGATGCGCTCGAAATCGGCGTTTTGAACACCCCGTTGCATGAGCTCCAGAATGTGCTGCATCTGGTTTTCGATGGAAGCGCTTTGTCGCCCGGAAGGCGCGAGCGCCACTTCGACAAACTGCTCAGAAGTAATGTCTTGCGGCTTGAAACCCTGCCGCAGCTTGGCCTTTGCGAGCGTGGCGCTGGCCGGGGTGTTGAGCAACGTGAGAATCGTCGGCAACCCCAAGGCGGCGGGCGAGCGTTGTTCCAGCAGCGCCACCGCGAAGGTTTGCGCATCCTGCATCCCTTCCTGCACCAGCTTGACCAGTTCAGCGACGGGCAGATCGGTGGCGTAGGCGCGAGCGTAGTCCATGGCGTAGCGGCGGGCCGGGCTGTTGCCGCTGTACAGCAGGCCCAGCACCATGTCGTGCAAGCCGAGTTGCTTCAGCTTCGATTGATGGAACTCCGGCTGGTCGCGCAGCAGCTTGAGGATGAAGGCGTGCACAACATCCAGCGGCTTGGTCCCAAGCCGGGCCAGCCAGGCCGGTTCGACGTGGCGCAAGGCGTCCTTGAAATCCTGTTCCAGGCTGCGAATGGCGAATTCGCAGACTTGCGGGTGGCGGGCATCCTCCAGCAACCGCAGCAACGGCGCGGGACTGATTTTCCAGGCGTCATCAAAAGCGCGGCGGTCCAGCGACTCCGGCAGGTTGCCGCGCCCCAGATGACCCTGGTCGGTGGACCCGATCAAATCCTTATGCCGCCAAATCTGGTTGGCGATCCAGCAGTGGCGGAAGTCAGTCCCCGGCGGGTAATGGCGCAACACCTGGCCGGCGTACACCGGAAACAGTTCAGGCAGGTCTTGACCCAGTTGGCGCAGATAACGCCAGGCGCGGCGGCGCAGGTACAGCCAGGTCCCACGGGAGATTTCAGCGCCGCTGGTCGCCGGCTGCACGTCCAGGCGGTAACACAGCACGCCCAGCATGGCCAAATCGTGACGTTGTTCTGCCTGCTTATAAATGCCCTTGACGCCCTGCCAGACGCCCCAGCCCATGGCGTTCGGGGGCAACTGCGCGATCAGTTCCAGCAGCAGCGCGCGCGCTGGTTCATCATCGGCGGCGTACAAATCCAGCAGCATCTGGCCCAGGCGCAGGCGTGGCGGCGGGTTGGGCGAGGCCAGCAGCGCGGCCCAACCGCCAAGACGCAGCGCCTTCAACTCATCGGCGGTTTTACCGGCCAGCGCCGGCGCATTCAGCGTTTGGCGCAGACGATCCAGCGACCAGGCGTCGGGCGGCAGCGGCTGGGCTTGATCATCGTCCGGCGGATCTTCCGGCTGGCCGGCGGGCGGGTCCGGCTGCGCGAGAAATTCCAGCACCCACGGGACAAACTGGGGATCGCGCCGGGCGGCGGCGTGTTCCAGATCAGCAAACAGAATGGCACGGTCGTCAGTCATCGCAGTCGCCTATTGGACCCGGTAGCCTTCGGCTTCCAAAGCCGCCCGAACCTGGGCGAAAGCGGCTTCGGCAGCGGAGGCGTCAGGGTACTGTTCGATGCCGTGGGTGTGCAGCGCATTGCCTTCCACGCTCAGGCGCAGTTCCAGCCGGCGGTCGCCCAGCGTCAGCACCAGCGCGCATTGCGAAGCGGCGGGCGTTGCTGAGGCCGGCACGGCCGGGGCGGGCGCGGCGGTTGCGGCGCTGGGGCCGCCGTCACCATCCACGTAGCCTTTCTTATATTTTTCCCGCGCCTGTTTTTCCAGCTCGCGCGCCGCGTCCTCCGGCGAGTCGTAGCGTTTGGCCTGGGTCTGGCCCTGACTGCCAATCCGGCCAAAATTGACTTCCAGATTGGCGCCGAGGCAGCGCGCCCGCCAGAACTTGTTGGATTTGCTGTCCTGAAACATCAGGGAAACCTGCCACTCACTCATCCGCGCCCCGCGCCTCCAGTTGGTTGAGTTGCGCCAGAAACGGTTTGGCCCGCTCCGGATCGGTCATGTGCAGAAAGGCCACCCAGCCACGCAGTTGCGCCAGACTTTCACCCTCCTTGCCGGGCTTGCCGTGCAGACGGTTGTGCAGAGCGGCGCGCAGGCGCCGGACCTGAGCGCGCGGCACCCGCGCCGGACTGCCCGCTGGCGCTTCGTTGACCACCAGGCCGGTCACGGTTTGGCGGCGGCCCCGGCGCAATACCCGGGTTTTATCCGGGTGGGGGATGAAGCCCTCGGTCTTAAGAATGACGTGGACGCAACGCAACAGGCGACCCAGGGGCGGCGGTGCGGCATCATGCCAGGAAAAGGTCAGATCGTCGGCGTAGCGGGTATAGCGAAAGCCCAGCTTTTGGCTCAGGCCGGTCAGGCGGCAATCCAGCCGCAGACAAATCGTGTTGCTGAGGGCCGGGCTGGTCGGTGCGCCTTGCGGCAGGGCGCGCGGCCCGCTGGCAACGTGGTACGGCTGGCCGTCGAGCGCCAGCAGTTCGCGCGGCGCTTCGGTGCAGAGCAAAGCCAGCACGGTGGCGACCTGTTCGCCATAGCCACCCTTGCGGAACAGACCCTTGACCCGCCGCCAGGTAACGGTGGGGTAGAAATGGCGGATGTCGAGTTTGACCACCATCCGGGCGCCGGCGTGAACGGCGGCGTTGGTGAAAATGCTGCGTCCGGGCAGAAAACCGTGCGCCGCGCCATGCACCGGCAGGCGTTCGGCGATCTGGCGCAAAATCCAGCGTTGCGTTTTTTTCAATGTCGGCTTGGGCGCGCTGATCAGCCGGGTGCCGCCGTCTCGCTTGGGGATGGTCCAATACTGGTAGTGACTGGCGCGGTCCACTTCGCGGTGGAACGCCAGCCAGCGCAAGCGGGGCATGGACACATCGAGCGCCTGGGCCAGGGCCTGGGCGTCCTTGAGCGCCGGCAGGGCGTTGGCCTCGCGCCGGGTTTCGGGATCGGGCAGGTCGTAGCGGTCCTGATCCGGCGTGTCGTGATAGAACACGTCCGCGCCCAAGTGAACCAGATGCGCTTGGTGGAAGGCGGCCCACGCCTGCTGACGCAACTGCTTGCGAACGCGCCGTTCTTCCTCGCGGCGGGCCTTGTACTGGCGCAGGGCGGCGCCGGTCAGCTTGGCGGGATCGGTGACTTCGTCCAGCAGGCCCAGTTGCCGCAGCCGGGCGACGACCCAGCGTTCGCTATCGCCGACTTGGGCGATCTCTTCCCAGGTGGGGGGTGTTTCGCTCATGTCGTTTCCAGACCGAGCGTAAGGATTGCTGGAGCGTGAGGCGCAAACCGCTACTTCTCACAAGGGACACGGTAGGCTCACCGGCCAGCCGCCAGTACCCGGCCCTAGTTGTTGGCGGAAACCGCGGTGGCGTGGTTGGCCCAGCTCCGCCAACAACTAGGGCCGGGTACTGGCGAAGCTGGCCAAGAACAGCCTACCTTGTGGCGTGTGTGGCGTTGGAATTCCCGGACGGCGCAACGCCGCCCAAACGGCTAATGGAGGAACGCCTCACGCTCCAGCACTTCTTACGCTACGGGCTTTTCGCTCCCTTGTCAAAAGTGGTGGTTAAATTGAAAAAGTCTGTGCTCACGCCGCCGCCGCCAGCGCCTTGTGGAGCCGTTCCGCCGTTTCGAAAGTCGGCCTGCTTGATCTCTCTGCTGGCTGGCGTCCTCCTTAGGGACGGAACACGTCTTCCAGGCTGGCCGCGTCCAGCACCCGGTCGCTCCAATGTTCAAGCTGCGCGGTGGTCGCCGCGCTAATCTGCGCTACCCGTTCATTCGGCAGCGGGCCAAAACGCCGAATCAGCAACCGTTGCAGCAACAGCGCCTCACCCTTCTCGATGCCTTGCTCGATGCCCCGCTGCTCATGCTGGCGGGCCCAGGTCTCAAACCGATCAGCCAGTGTCATCTTCAACTCCTGCAAGTCACGCACCTTCGGCAATACCAGGCGGTTCGGATGGTGCCGCAGCACCATCGCCCGAATCCAGATCGCAAAAATCCGCTTCAGTTCGGGGTTGCCCTCCAACCACTCATTCAGCCCATCAATCAACGCCATGAGCGCCGCTTCGCTCTCCGGCCGCTCGAACCGAATGGCTGCCGCCACCAGATTCTTCATCGGCGCCAGATCGGCCATATCGTATCGGCTCTCATCAATCAGCAGATATTCCAGATGCGGCACGTACTTCGCCAACAGCCCCGGCGTCTTGGGAATCAAATCGGCTATGTTCGTTTTGGCCGTCCATTTGCCATCGCCGTTGTACAGCACAATCGGCAGCACCGGCGGCAGGCGCCGCTTGGGTAAAACCTGCTTCTGCTGGATCAGGTCCTGATACAGCAGCCCCACGTAGGTCATGATCCGCACCGCCATCCAGGCATCCACCGTGCTCTGGAACTCGATCAGGATGTACAGGTACACCCATTCCCCACCGACCTTCACCCGCCACACGATGTCGTCCGCCCGATCACGCAGATCGTCAGTGATGTAGCTGCCCGACACCCGCTCCAGCGTGGCGTAGTCCAGGCCGTGCAGCCATTCGTCCGGGATGAAGCCCAGAATCAGGTCTCGCACCACTTCCGGGGCGGCAAACAGCGTCTTGTACGAGGCGTCGTCAGGGTGATTCATGGTCTACAGGGTAGCAGCATAATAAGCAATCGAAAAAACTAAGCTTTATTAATTCAATGAGTTAATAAAAATCCGTGACCGGGCAGGGCAGGGCAGGGCTGAGTGAGGCAAAAAAATTGTAGTACAACGCAGCGTAGATGTTTTTCGGCCCGACGTAATCTGTATTCCCTGCGGATGAAGGGGCAGTTCCCGGAGGCAAACGCGCGCCAGCCTGACAAAACCGGCGCTGAATCCAGCGTCAAATCCGCTTAAAATGCGGACTCCACCCTGAATCGCTCTCAGAAATTCCGTTGATCAAATGGCTATGAACGACGTCACGTTCAACTTGCTCGGCCCTGGCGATCCGCCTCCCTTCACCCTCTTCAACCCGGCGGGTCAGGCGCCAGTCGTACTGGTCTGCGACCACGCCAGCAACACCATTCCCGCCGCGCTCGGTCAACTGGGGCTGGGGCCGGCGGAACTGGCCCAGCATATCGCCTGGGACATTGGCGCGGCTCAAGTGACCCGCCTGCTAGCGGCCCGACTCAATGCGCCCGCCGTGCTGGGCGGCTATTCACGGTTGGTGGTGGATTGCAACCGCGCGCCCGGCGACCCCACCTCCATCGCCGAAATCAGCGATGGCATCGTTATTACCGGTAATCAGAACGTGGACGACGCTCTGGCCGAGGCGCGGTTAAACGCAGTGTTCTGGCCCTACCACCACGCCATTACCCAGGCGCTGGCCCACCGCTGGCGTCACGGTCAGGGCCAGGCGCCGGCGCTGATCGCCATTCACAGCTTCACACCCACCATGAATGGCTTCGAGCGTCCCTGGCAAGTTGGCGTGTTGTGGAACCGCGATCCCCGGCTGGCCGAACCGCTGATTGCCCGGTTCCGGGCTAATCCCGAACTGTGTGTAGGCGACAACGAACCTTACTCCGGACGCGATGTCGGCTTTACCATGAACACCCATGGCGGCGCAGCGGGTCTGCCGCATGTGGAAGTGGAAATCCGCCAGGATTTGATCGCGGATGAACAAGGGTGCGAATACTGGGCGGCGGTGGTCGGTGCGGCGCTGGCAGCAGTGCTTCGGGATCAAACACTGTTTCAGGTACGGCACTACTGAAGCCGAAGCCTGATCGGCCCCGGCATCCGGGCGTTCAGGCCGGCTCCAGATGTTCGACGCGCAACTGCAACCGCCGCTCGCTGCGCCATTCGTTGACGTCCAGCTTGTAAGCCACGCGCAGCCGCGTCGTGCCCGGCGCGAAATCGCCCGCCCGCCCGAACGCCACCGCTTCGACCGGCTTCGTCATGCCCGGCAGTCTTAACCACAGTTTTAAATGCCGGTCCTTCATGATCTGGTGGGCGGTCACCTCGAACACACCATCGAACAGCGGTTCGGGAAAGCCCTGACCCCAGGGACCCGCCTCCCGTAACAGATCGGCAGTTTCCAGGACAAAGTCCGACGGATCGAGTTCGCCATCGCTCCAAAGACAGCCGTTGAGATCCTCCAGCCGCAGCAGGCCCCGCACCTCAGCGTCGAAGGCGCTTTGAAAAGCCGCCAGGTGAGCAGCCGGCAGACTGAGGCCAGCAGCGAACGCATGGCCGCCAAACCGGGTCATCAACCCCGGTTGCCGGGCGGCGATGGTCGCCAGCGCATCGCGGATGTGAAAGCCCGCGACGGAGCGCGCCGAGCCGCGCAACTGCCCCGCCGCGTTGTCCGGTGCAAAGGCGATCACCGGCCGGTGCGTTTGCTCCTTGACGCGCCCGGCGACGATGCCGATGACCCCCGGATGCCAGTCGGGATCGAACAGGCATAACCCGAATGGCAGGTCACCGCCAATCAGGGGCAGCCGCGCCAGCGCCTGGCCCTGCATGTCCGCCTCAATCGCCTTGCGCTCGTGATTGAGATCATCGAGTTGTTGCGCCAGCCGCCGTGCCTCCCCCAGGTCATCAGTCAACAGACAGTCAATGCTCAGGCTCATGTCGGTCAATCGCCCGGCGGCGTTGATCCGGGGACCCACCTGAAAGGCCAGATCCATCGAGGTGACGCGCGCCGCCGGGCGCCGGGCGATTTCCAACAGGGCGCGGATTCCCGGCACGCAACGCCCGGCGCGGATGCGCTGCAAGCCCTGCTCCACCAGAATGCGGTTGGTATGGTCCAGCGGCACCACGTCGGCTACTGTCCCCAGCGCCGCCAGATCGAGAAATTGCGCCAGATTGGGTTCGGCGATGCCCTGCGCAGCGAACCAGCCGGTTTCCCGCAGCCGGGTGCGCAGCGCCATCAGCACATGGAAAATCACCCCGACCCCGGCCAGATGCTTGCTGGGAAAGTCATCGCCTGGTTGGTTAGGATTCACCAGCGCATCCGCCGCCGGCAAGGTCGGGCCGGGCAGATGATGATCGGTAATCAGCACCTTCATGCCGAGCGCCCGGGCGGCCAGGACTCCGTCGTGACTGGAAACGCCGTTATCCACCGTGATCAGCAGATCAGGGCGCTGCTGGGCAGCGACGGCGACGATCTCCGGGGTCAGGCCATAGCCATGCACAAAGCGGTTGGGCACCACATAACCCACCTCCGCTGCGCCCAGGGCGCGCAAGGCCCGCACCGCCAAGGCGCAACTGGTCGCCCCGTCGGCGTCAAGATCGGCGACGATCATGATCCGTTGCCGCTCCCGGAAAGCGGCATACAGCAAGTCCACCGCCTGCGCGATGTTCCTGAGCGCCGCCGGCGAAGTCAGCCCGCGCAGCGCCCGATCCAGTTCCGCCGGAGCGCAAACGCCACGGGCCGCATAAATCCGTTGCAGCAACGGCGACACCGGCAGCGCGGCGGGCGAGGAGAGTAGCGGGCGGCGGATAATCGTGGTGGGCATAAACGTTCGAGGCGGGGGCTCATTTCCAAGGATCAGGTGCGGGGAACCACATACACCGACAGAGACTGCGCCCGCCGCCAGAACCGCCAGCGGGCGGCGCCGGTCAGGGTATAAACCTGCCCGTTACCGGGGTAAAGATGCAAGGTCGCCAGCTTGCCGGTTTGCAACCACTGGCGGCAGAACGTGAACCAATGATATTCCAGTTCCAGGAGGTGATCGCTCCATCGGGTTAGATCATCCTCCGCCGGGTCATAGCGCATCGTTTCCAACACCACCAGGCTATCGGTCTCCCGGCTCGCGCTGTCCAGCCAGTCGCCGGCGTGTTCAGGCATGGGACTGACCGCCGCATTCGCCAGCCGCGCCAGCCCCCGGGTCAACGGGTCGTTGGCACACAGGTCGGCGGCAGGCGCACGGACGCCGGTCGGGCAGGCCCCGCCGCCCCAGAACCAGATGCTGTTGATCAATGGCTGGTTGCGCTCCTCGCGCACCCGGTTGACCGGATGCTGATGAAACAACATCTGGATTTCGGTCAGCAGGGCGTGCCAGCGTGGCGCGGACGGGCCGTAAGGCAGTAGCGGGTTGATGTCGCGGCCCATGGCGTCGAGCAGCGGGTGAGTGCGGAAGCCGGGATCGGCGGGCAGACGCAGATACCAGCGGTCGGGGCGCGGGACGCGCAGTTGCAACCCTTCGGCAGCGAAGGTTTGGTCGAATGCCGCCGCCAGCAGCGCCGCCTCGACCGGTTCGATGGCCAGTACCCGGGCATCAGCCAGCAACACCCCATACAGGTCAGGGCGCAAATGCACCGGGTCGGCCCGCAGCCACCACTCGTCATCAGGATCGCCGCCATCCGCCAGGCGCGTGACTGCGGCTACCGGCAGGTCGGCATCAGCGGGAATCGACGCATTGAATAACCGGAACAGCGTGGCGTCCGTAGTCGCAGGGACCGGGCGAGCCTGGGCGCGAGCCAGCAACCAGCGCAACGCCGGCGCGGCAGGTGCGGCCAGCGCCGGGTCGGCGACTACGGAACGCCCGACGGTCAGCAAGCCAGGGACGAGCAAGTGCAGGGTAGTCGCCATGCGGGGCTGCGCGTCCGGTCAGTCCGAGTCGAGCGGTTCGAGCCGGATCCGCATCACCGGCGCGCGGATGCTGTCCAGCGCCTCGATGGCGGCGATAGCGTCGTTCATGCGCTGTTCTTGCACCTCGTAAGTCAGCAGGATGATCGGCACATCGCTGGCGCCCGGCGCCGGCTCCTTTTGCACCAGCGCCTCGATGCTGATGTCGCGGTCGGCGAGAATGCGGGTTACATCGGCCAGCACGCCGGGCCGGTCCTGCGCCTGCAAGCGCAGATAGCAGGCGGTCTCGACCGACGCCATCGGCAGCACCGGCAGGTCGGACAGCGCATCCGCCTGGAAGGCCAGATGCGGCACGCGATTTTCCGGGTCGGCGGTCAGGGTACGCACCACGTCCACGATGTCAGCCACCACCGCCGAAGCGGTCGGCTCGGCCCCGGCTCCAGCCCCGTAGTACAGACTCTGACCCACGGCATCGCCCTTGACCAGCACCGCATTCATCACCCCGCTGACGCTGGCCAGCAAATGCCGCTGAGGGATCAGGGTTGGATGCACGCGCACCTGGACGCCGTCTACATCGCGGCGCGCGATGCCCAGGTGCTTGACCCGGTAGCCCAGTTGCTCGGCGTAGGCCACATCCTCGCGGCTGATGTGGCTGATGCCTTCGATGTAGACCTGGTCGAATTGCAGCGGGATGCCAAAGGCGATAGAGGCCAGGATGGTGAGCTTGTGGGCGGCATCAATGCCCTTGATGTCGAAGGTCGGATCGGCCTCGGCGTAGCCCAGCGCCTGCGCCTCGGCCAATACTTCCGGAAAGTCGCGGCCCTGCTCACGCATCGCGGTCAGGATGAAATTGGCGGTGCCGTTGATGATGCCCGCCACCCATTCGATGCGGTTGCCGGCCAGCCCTTCGCGGATCGCCTTGATGATTGGGATGCCGCCGGCCACCGCCGCCTCGAAGCCGACCATCATCCCGGCGGCGCGGGCGGCGGCGAAAATCTCGTTGCCGTGCTTGGCGATCAACGCCTTGTTGGCGGTGACGACGTGCTTGCCGTTGGCCAGCGCCCGCAGCGCCAGGCTCCGCGCCGGCTCGTAGCCGCCCATCAGTTCGACGATGATCGAGATCTCGGGATCGTCCACCACCTCCAGCGCCTCGCCGGTCAGTTTCATCCCGGCGGTGTTGGCCGTCGTGGTGTTCAGATTTTTGGCGGCGGCATGGGTGATGATGATTTCGCGTCCAGCGCGGCGGCTGATTTCCTCAGCGTTGCGGGCCAGCACCCGGGTGACGCCACCGCCGACCGTGCCCAGACCGAGCAAACCGACTTTGACCGGAGGATAGGCGCTCATGCTGCTACTCCTGTGGCGGACGCCGCTAACGGCGCGTCATGATCCCGGCCATCCCGGCGCAACATCTCGCGGATGCCGCGCAGCGCCTGGCGGGTGCGTTGTTCGTTCTCGATCAGACCGAAGCGGACATGGTCGTCGCCATACTCGCCAAAGCCGATGCCGGGCGACACCGCCACTTTCGCCTCGGCCAGCAGCTTTTTGCAGAATTCCAGTGAACCGAGGTGACGATACGGTTCCGGGATCGGCGCCCAGACGAACATGGTGGCTTTGGGCTTGGCGACCGGCCAGCCCAGCGCGTTCAGGCCGTCGCACAGCACATCGCGGCGCTTGCGGTACAGCGCGCAAATCTCGGCGACGCACTCCTGCGGGCCTTCCAGCGCAGCGATGGCGGCCACCTGGATCGGGGTGAACATGCCGTAGTCGAGATAGGACTTCATCCGCGCCAGCGCCCCAATCAGAGTCGGATTGCCGCACATGAAGCCAACCCGCCAGCCGGGCATGTTGTAGCTCTTGGACAGGGTGAAGGATTCCACGGCGATGTCCTTGGCGCCGGGAACTTGCAGGATCGAGGGCGCGACGTAGCCGTCGAACACCAGGTCGGCGTAGGCCAGATCATGAATCACCCAGATCTCGTGCTCGCGGGCGATGGCCACGACTTTCTCGAAGAACTCCAGTTCGACACACTGGGTAGTGGGATTGGCCGGGAAGTTCAGCACCAGCATCTTCGGGCGCGGCCAGGAATCCTTGATCGCCTTTTCCAGTTCGGCGAAGAAATCCACGCCGGGAATCAGCGGTACGTGGCGCACGTCGGCGCCGGCGATCACGAAACCGTAAGGGTGAATCGGATAGGCCGGACTCGGGACCAGCACCGCATCGCCCGGCCCCATGGTCGCCAGCGCCAGATGCGCCAGGCCTTCCTTGGAGCCGATGGTGACAATCGCTTCGGCTTCAAAGTCGAGTGCGACGTTGTAGCGGGTCTGGTACCAGTGGCAAATCGCCCGCCGCAACCGGGGAATACCGCGCGATACCGAATAGCGGTGGGTATCGTCGCGCTGGGCGACCTCGACCAGCTTGTCAACGATATGCTTTGGGGTTGGCTGGTCGGGATTGCCCATGCCGAAGTCAATGATGTCCTCACCACGGGCGCGGGCCTGGGCCTTCAACTCGTTGACGATGTTGAAAACGTAGGGCGGCAGGCGTTTGATGCGTTGAAAGTCGGCGTTCAAGAGTGCGTTCCCAGGGGCTAAGTCACAGGGGATACCATCGGGCGATCCGCGCCCGCTTCGGAGAGTGGTGGGCAAAACGGGCGGTGGTCGAGCAGATTGGCAAGTCTACCGGCGGGGGCAGGGCGGTTCAACCGAAAGCCGGCGCGCGCCGCTACCCAGCCCCAGGCCAGGATGATAAAGTTTTCCAAGGACCTGCGCCCCCACCGCTACTCAATGCCGAGGCCCAAAGGAGAACCGATCTGTGGACCATGCCTTGTGGAAAGACTGCCTGGAGTGCCTGGAACGCGAGTTGACCGAACAGCAACTCAGCACCTGGATCCGTCCACTGCACGCTCAGGAAGAAGGCGATGCCTTGCGGTTGCTGGCGCCCAACCGCTTCGTGCTGGATTGGGTCAGGAAGCACCATCTCGCACAGATCGAAGCCGTATTGGAGCGGTTGCAGCCGGAAAGACGCTTACAGGTGCTGCTGGAAATCGGCAGCGGCAACGCGCCGCCAGCGCCCGCTGCTCCCACTGAAGAACCGACGCCGGCGGAGACGGTGGGCGAAAAACCGCTGGATGCGACCGATCTGCTCAAGAGCGGTAATCTCAATCCGGATTTCACCTTCGCCACCTTCGTCGAGGGCAACTCCAATCAACTCGCCCGCGCCGCCTGCCTGCAAGTCGCCGAAAATCCGGGCCGGGCTTACAACCCGCTGTTCATCTACGGCGGCACCGGCCTGGGCAAGACCCATCTGATGCACGCGGTCGGCAACATGCTGCGCGAGCGCGGCTCCGAATCCAAGGTGGTTTACCAGCATTCCGAGCAGTTCGTGGCCGACATGGTGCGCGCCCTGCAACACAACGCCATCAATGAGTTCAAGCGCCGCTACCGGGTGCTGGACGCACTGCTCATTGACGACGTGCAATTCCTGGCCGGCAAGGAGCGTTCGCAGGAAGAATTTTTCTACACCTTCAACAGCCTGCTGGAAAGCCGTCAACAGGTGATCCTGACCTGCGACCGCTATCCCAAGGAAGTCGCCGGGCTGGAGGATCGTTTGAAATCCCGCTTCGGCTCCGGGCTGACCGTGGCCATCGAGCCGCCGGAGCTGGAAACGCGCGTGGCGATTTTGAAGAGCAAGGCGGAACAGGCCCAGCTCACTCTGCCCGACGAAGTAGCGTTTTTCATCGCCCAGCGCATCCGTTCCAATGTCCGTGAACTGGAAGGCGCGTTGCGGCGGGTCTACGCCAACGCCCAGTTTACCGGCCGGGCCATCACCATCGCCTTCGTCAAGGAGGCGTTGAGCGACCTGCTGACCTTGCAGGACAAGCTGGTCACCATCGAGAATATTCAGAAGACTGTGGCGGACTACTACAAGATTCCGGTCAGCGACCTGTTGTCCAACAGTCGGCTGCGGTTTCTGTCCCGCCCCCGGCAGATCGCCATGGCGCTGACCAAGGAACTGACCGATCTCAGCCTGCCGGAGATCGGCGAAGCCTTCGGTGGGCGTGACCATACCACCGTCCTGCACGCCTGCCGGAAGATTCGGCAACTGCATCGCTCCGAACCCCAGATTCGCGACGACTACATGAATTTGCTGAATACGCTGACTAACTAGCAAAATGCCTGTGGATAACTGCTGTGGATAAGTTGAATAACTTTTTTCAACGCTTTTCTGAAAAGTATCAAAATTACCGTATTAAATATACAAATTTCAATAAAATCATATAATAGTACACTGATTTTTTATCTTTTCTCCGGGAAAAAGCCATTTTTGTATCTAAAATAATAATTTTTAGTATTAAATTTATTTTTTATTATTATCAGTGTATTGAAACATATTTCTATTAAAATCCTGGTATTGGGGTCTATTTTTATCAAAACATTGTATAATTTCGCCGAGCACCCTGTGGATAAGTCTGTGGATAAGTCGGCCTTTTCTGTGGATAAGTCGGCCAAGCCTGTGGATAACTTATCCACAGGCAAAAAAGTTATCCACAGGCATTCCGGACTTATCCACAGAAATGCCCAAGTTATCCACAGACTTATCCACAGGAAAAATGGACTTAATCTATTGAAATTTAAATAAAAGTGAAAAGTTATCCACAGAAAATGGCCTCCCTAATAATAATAATCTTTAATATATTAAAAGAAGTTATTGTTGGAAGCCCCAAGACCCGGACGCCAGCATAAGTTAATTTTTAATAACCCTTGGCTTTACTGGGAAATACCCCCGAACCAGGGCCAAGGACTACGACGCATCGGAGACCCCATGAAACTGGAAGCCAAGCGCGAGCAACTGCTCAAACCCCTGCAACACGTTATCGGCGCGGTCGAGCGGCGGCAGACGTTGCCGATCCTGACCAACGTGTTGCTGACGGCGGGGGAGCGGGAATTGACCCTGACCGCCACCGACCTGGAAGTCGAACTGTCCACCCGCACCGAACTGCCCGCCGAAACCCCGGGCGCGATTACCCTGCCCGCCCGCAAGCTGCACGACATCCTGCGCGCCCTGCCGGAAGACGGCGTTGTGACCTTGAGCGTGGACGGCGACAAGGCAACGGTGCGCTGTGGCCGCAGTCGCTTCACCCTGGCCACCTTGCCCGCCGGCGATTTTCCCACCCTGGAAGATTTACCCTTTGCGAACGATCTCCGCGTGCCCCAGGGCGCGCTGCGCAGTCTGATCGAACGCGTCCACTTCGCCATGGCCCAGCAGGACGTGCGTTACTACCTCAACGGCCTGCTGCTGGAAGTCGGCCCCGGGGCGCTGCGGCTGGTCGCCACGGACGGCCATCGCCTGGCGTTCCAGGAATTGCCCGCCGAGACCGATGCGGTGGAGGCTCGTCAGGTCATCGTGCCGCGCAAGGGGGTGTTGGAACTGTTGCGATTGCTGGCCGACAGCGATGCCGAAGCCCTGCTCAAGCTGGGCGCCAACCACATCCGGGTCACGATGGGCGACATCCGCTTCACCTCCAAGCTGATTGATGGCAAGTTTCCCGACTATCAGCGCGTCATTCCCCGCGAGGGCAGCCGGGTGGTGATCGCTGACCGGATGGCGCTGCGCAACGCCCTGACCCGCACCAGCCTGGTGCTCACCGACAAGACCCAGGGTATTCGCCTGCAACTGGAGGACTGGATTCTGCGGACCCAGGCCCAGAATCCCGACCAGGAAGAGGCCGAGGAGGAGGTCGAAATCAACTACAGCGGCGGCCCGCTGGAAATCGGCTTCAACGGCGGCTACCTGCTCGATGCGCTGGGCGCGCTGGGCGGCGAACTGGCCAAGCTGTCCTTCGCCGACGCCAGCAGCAGTTGCCTGATCGAAGAAGCCGAGGGCGGCGGCGGCAAGCACGTCATCATGCCGATGCGGCTGTGAAGCGAGTGGCGAGTGATCGGTGGTCGGTGATCGGTAAGCCGGTTCGGGGGGACTGACGTCGGGATGCGGGTCGCCAGCCTCGACATCGCCGGGTTCCGCAATCTGCGCCAGGTCAGCCTGGACTGCGCACCCGGCCTGAATCTGCTGATCGGCCCCAACGCCTCCGGCAAGACCAGCCTGCTGGAGGCGCTGTACGTGCTGGGGCGTGGCCGCTCGTTCCGCACCCGCCAGCCCCGCGAACTGATCCAGACCGGCGCGGCGGCGTTCCGGGTGGTGGCGATCATGAGCGATGGCGAGGGCCGGCGGGTCCCGGTTGGCATCGAGCGCGACGCCCGCGCGTTGACCGCCCGGATCGGCGGTGCGCCGACCCGCTCGCTGGCGGAACTGGCCCGGCAGACGCCGGTGCTGTTGCTCAATCCGGATAGCCACCGCCTGCTGGAGGACGGGCCAAAACAGCGGCGGCGGTTCATGGACTGGGGGTTGTTCCACGCCGAGCCGGGTTTCCTCGACGCCTGGCGGCGCTACGACACCGCGCTGCGCCACCGCAACGCGGCGTTGCGGACTCAGGCCGCCGACCGGGTGGTGGACGCCTGGGACGGCGAACTGGCGGCGGCGGCAGCGCGGCTCGACCCCTGGCGCGAATCCTTCTGTAAGGCCCTGGAATGCGCTCTAGGGCCTTTAACGGAAGCA
>ERZ795054.2302-NODE-2302-length-16282-cov-4.774512_pt1 | contig 16282 bp, 13 predicted proteins | sample MGYA00375138_ERZ795054 | MGnify/ENA primary metagenome ERZ795054 (study PRJEB30183, sample SAMN05720215) | anaerobic digester metagenome | isolation source: active sludge of municipal wastewater-treating anaerobic digesters | place: USA | collected 2014-12-23 ... | reverse complement strand
ATGCGTTCCGTCGACGAACTGGTCGCCGTAAACCGAGGCGTCACCGCCCAACTCCGCGGCCCGTTTGTAAGCCTTTTTAATCATGGCATCTTTGGGTCCGATCTGCAGTGCTCCCGTGGGACAGGAAAGGACGCAAGCAGGAGGCATACCCGCCGCCAGGCGATCAGGACAGAGATCGCACTTGTAAATTTTGTCCGTTTTACTGTCGTAGCGGGGAATGTCGAACGGACAAGCCGATACGCACTCCTTGCATCCGATGCACAGTTCGGATTTGACCCCTACAGAACCGAAATCGGTGTGATAAAGCGCTCCGCTGGGGCAGACCTTCACGCAGGCCGCGTCGGTACAGTGCATGCAGCCGTCTTTCCGGAACAGCCATTTCAGGGTGCCTTTTTGATCCACGTATTCCTGGAACCGGATCAGGGTCCAGGTATTCCATTCCAAGCCCTCGGGATTTTGATAACTTCCCCAGTTCTTCGTCTTCGATGCCGGCAGTTCATTCCACTGCTTGCAGGCGACCTGACAGCCGCGACAAGCCGTACAACGGGACAGGTCAATCATTTTAATCAATTCAGTTTTCATATCCTATCCCCCTTATGCCTTACTGACATTAACCATGAACGCCTTGTACTCGGGACAGTACGTATTGGGGCAACCCACGGCAATTGACAGGTAGTTGGTTGTTGCGTCAGGGGCGTCTTCCGGGAAACGCCAGCTGTAATTGAACGGCATGCCGACCTGATGGACGACCTTTCCTTCCACCGTAAACGGTGTCAGGCGCTTGGTGACCATGGCCACACATTCCATTTCTCCTCTGGCCGAGGAAACCTTCACACGCTGGCCGTTCTTGATTCCCAAACTTTCTCCCAGCTTCTCACCGATTTCGATATAAGCTTCCGGCTGCATTTCCAGAAGCCACGGCTGCCAGCGGGTAAAGCCGGTGCACCAGTGCTCGGTACAGGAGTAGGTCGTGCAGACGTAGGGGAACTTCGGGTCCGCATTGGCGACCTTGTCCATATCGCTCTTGAAGAGTTTGACAGCCGGGTTAAACCGGTGCGACGACATGGGGTTCTTGGCCAGGGGGCCTTCCACGGGTTCGTAGTGCTCCGGGAAAGGTCCGTCCGCCATGCCCGGACCGAAGATGGCGGCCACGCCGTCCGCCTTCATGATGAAGGGGAACCGGCCCTTTTCTTTATTGGCCAGAGGCGGCCAGGGACCGTCGGCGACATCGCCGACCCACTTGTCTCCCACCCATTCCAGAAGCTTTCGCTTGGGATCGTAGGGTTTCCCTTCAAGGTCGCAGGAGGCGCGGTTATAGATGATTCGACGATTGAGCGGCCAGGCATAGGCCCAGTTGGGGAACAGACCCAGGCCCGTCGGGTCTTCCTTGCCGCGACTCTGTATTTTGTTTAATCCCTTCTGGTCGAAGCTGCCGGACATGAGCCAGTTGCCGCTGGAGGTTGAGCCGTCGGCCATCAACCGGGCGAAGGAGGGAACGGTTTCTCCCTTCTTGAATTCATCCTTCGTACCCTTGTCCTTGTCCTCAAAGATCACATCCTGCAGGAAGTAACCGTTGATCTGTTTGGCCACTTTCACGGCGTCGAAGTTTCCCGCGGCGTCCTTGTAGTCCCATTTCAGATTCAGGATGGTTTCCGGATTGGCGCCGCCTTCCTTGGCGTAGAGGTCCTTGATGGCGTCCATGATGCGCATCGTGATGTCGCCGTCGGAGAGGGCGTCTTCCGGGGGATTGCACGCCTTGTACTTCCACTGGACCCAGCGGCCGCTGTTGCTCTGACTGCCTTCCTTTTCCATGGTGGCCGCTGCCGGCAGGAGGAACACCTCCGTATCGATCTGCTTCGGATCGACACCCGGGGCCTTCCAGAACGCGGCGGTCTCATTATCGAAAATATTGACATTGACCATCCACTTCAGCTTCTGCAGGGCTTTCCGGACCTTGCCGGAATTCGGCTGGCTCACGGCGACATTGGAACCGTAAGCGAAGTAACCCTTGATTTTACCCGCATACATCTCATCGAAGGTGTGCATCGACGAATAGGCCTTGCCTTCTTCGATTTTCGGAATCCAGGCATAACCAAAGTCGTTTTCCGGGGTCGCCTTGTTGCCGAACATGGCCTTCAGGAAGCTGACGGTATATTTCGGATAGTTCTGGTACCAGTTTGCCGACTGGGGATCGTTGGATTTCGTGGTGTACTTGTCCATGTATGCCTGCAGGGTACTCATGGATGCGTAGGGCATCTTGAGGTAGCCGGGAAGAAGATTGTACAGCAGACAGTGATCCGTCGAACCCTGAACGTTCGGTTCCCCGCGCAGGGCGTTGATGCCGCCGCCGGCGATCCCCATGTTGCCGAGGAGCAACTGGATGATCGACATGGTCCGGATGTTCTGGCTGCCCACGGTATGATGGGTCCAGCCCAGGGCGTAGCATTCGGTGCCGGCCTTGTCCTTGGCACCGGTGGCGCCGAAATCCTTGTAAACCTTGAGCAGCATTTCCTTCGGCACACCCGTAATCGACGAGACCTTGTCGAGGTTGTAACGGTCATAGTGCTTTTTGAGCATCTGATAGACGCAGCGGGGATGCTGCAGCGTGTAATCGCGGATGGGAATCCCGGCGCCATCCTTTTCGGTGGTCCAGGTATCCTTATTATATTTATGTTTCTCCGCATCGTAGCCGGAGAAGAGACCATCCTGGAAGCTGTAGCCGGGGCTGATGATCTGCGAGGCATTGGTGTAGTACTTCACGTACTCTTCCTGGATGAGGTTGTTGTCGATGATGTACTTGATCATACCGCCGAGGAAGGCGATATCCGTACCGGAGCGGATCGGCACGTGGTAATCGCAGCGGGCCGAGGTCCGCGTGAAGCGCGGATCGACGTGGATAACCTTGGCCCCCTTGTCCTTCGCGCGCATAATCCATTTGAAGGCAATCGGGTGGTTTTCCGCCGTGTTGCCGCCCATGATCAGAATACAGTCACTATTTTTTAAATCGCAATAATGGTTCGTCATTGAACCGCGTCCAAACGACTCTCCCAGAGCCGCCACAGAGGGACTGTGTCAGACCCGGGCCTGGTGATCGATATGGACGAGCCCCATGGCGCGGCTGGCCACGCTGAGGGTCCAGCACTCTTCATTATTGATATTGGATGAGCCGTAGTGGCCGATCGTTTCGACCCGGTTGACCAACTCTCCCTTATCGTTGCGGACGATGAAATCCTTGTCGCGGGTGTCCTTGACCAGACGGGCAATCCTCTTCAAGGTCCAGTCCCAGTCCTTTTCTTCCCACTTGTCGCTTTTGGGTGCGCGGTAGAGTACCTTGCGCAGACGATGCTCATTGGCCTCCGTCATACCGAAGAATCCGGCGCCCTTGGCGCAAAGGGATCCTTCGTTGATCGGATGATCGGGGTCGCCTTCGATGTTGAAGATCTTGCCGGTCAGCTTGTCGGTGCTGCAGATCAGACTGCAGCCCACCGAACAGTAGCAGCAGATGGTCGTCGACTGCTTGGCCGCCCGGATCCGGTCCATCTTGGTCAACCCGGCGGCGTGAGCCTTCAGGGGCGCCAAGTTCAGACCAAGAGAGGACAGGGCCACTCCTGATCCGATTAAGAAACCTCTCCTTGTTACTTCCATAAACCCTCCTTACACTTCATTGTTGAGTGGCCCCATGGCAAGCCGCCTGCGTGCATCCGGATTTGCCTTTGCCTTCGAAGTTCGGTTAAAAAACGACTTCCTCTTACATCTCCCGAACTTGGACTTGTCAAGGCTGCAATGCCGTCAAGCTGATTCCTGACTTTTCACAGAACCCACTTTATGGGATATTGAGAAACCGCTATACTATAACTAACTGGAATTATAAAAATAATTCCTGTGCGTTCGGGCAAATCCATTACGCACTTCATGAGAAGATCATCAATTGTAATGGTGATGAATGCTGATGATGTGGCAATAAACAGCAATGCGTGCGCAAAAAGAGACCGAGATCAGGTTATGGAAGCATGCCCTGCACCATGTTTCCGTTCGGCTTTTGCAACGCAACACTGAGAGATCGTTGAACAATCACCCTCATTACAGCGCCGCGGGAGGCACATTTTTGTGAATCACTCCCTTGTCGATACCTTGATTTTAAAAAACGAAATATTCCCACGGCGAAAGGGACACTAATTAATAATAAAGGAAAAATCAAGCATTTTGTTACTTATAATTACTTGTATATCCGTATGACGACATACACATTATGTATGCTAATACTTAAAGAACTTTCCATTACTCGCATCCGGGCCTAATTTTGGGCCTTGAATTCCACAAGGAAAGACATTAAACATCTATAAAGTGTCGCCGGTCACCGATTTATTAAAGCGGCGATTAAATCTCCCTCGTGTTATACCCGATCTAATGCAAAGAGGTGGCGATGATTGAATGGAATATTCTCCTGGCAGTTTTTCTGGCGACGCTTGTTTGCAAGACCCTGGCAAAATGGTTTCTGTCGCGGCTCAATATTAACCACCTTAACCGTTACGGTGCGCAGGTTCCCGCGGTTTTCCAGGGAGAGATCGATCAAGGAACCCTTTCGCGGATGCGCGATTATACCGTTGCTGGGTCCCGCTTCGGTCATGTGGAAGACCTTTTTGATGACGGACTCATCCTGCTTTTACTGCTGACTGGCGTTTTCGCCTTGCTGGCGACCCGGGTGTCGGCGCTCGATCTCCCCTTTGTCCTGGCGGGAAACCTTTTCTGGCTTATTCTTATCCTGGGCAGTACGGTTCTGAAAATACCCTTCGATCTCTACCGGACGTTTGTCATCGAGAAGAAATACGGTTTTGCCACGACTACGCTCAGGTTATGGATCGCAGATCTGATCAAAAGCACCGTCATCTCGCTGATCCTGATTTGCATTCTGCTGTCCGTGCTTTTGTTTTTATTGCAACGGCAACCCCTGACATGGTGGCTTTGGGTCTGGATCGCTTTTTCCCTGTTTCAACTGCTTTTGTCCTGGCTTTACCCGGTTTTGATTGCGCCCATTTTCAACAAGTATGTGCCGATACAGGATGAGGTTCTCCGGGATCGGATTATAGGTCTGATCGAGCAGGCGGGGATCCGTGCCAAGGGGGTCTTCCAGGTGGACGCGGGCAAACGCAGCCGCCATACCAACGCCTATTTCACCGGCTTAGGGCGCACAAAACGCATTGTGCTTTATGACACCCTGCTGGAAGCCCATGACCATGACGAAATATTGTCCATCCTGGCCCATGAGATCGGGCATTGGAAAAAGAAACACGTTTTGAAGCAGATCATCGCCATGGAGGTGTTCACCCTGATCGCGCTGGCCGGCATTTTCTTTCTTCTGCAGTGGCCGCTTTTATACCGGACCTTCGGTTTTCCCCTTACCGCACCCTATGCCGGGTTGTTTCTGGTCTTTCTCCTGATGGAACCCCTGCTTTTCTTCCTGACGCCGCTCATGTCAATCAGATCAAGGAAATACGAACGGGAGGCCGACCGTTATGCCGTTGATATGGTCGGCACGGGAACACATCTGGCCCGGGCGATGAAGAAACTGGCCAGGGATAATCTGGCCAATCTACATCCTCATCCCCTTTATGCCTGGTTTTATTATTCCCACCCGCCTCTGGTGGAACGGATCAATGCGCTGGAAAAAATGGGCAATCAGGAGAATGAGGGGAAGCCTTAAACAGATAACGATCAGAGCGATCGCGAATGCACTGGAGCCATGTATCCTTATTTATATATATGTGCAGTCATGTTTCCCGGCAGAGAAGACGAGGTCATAAAACGAACATCTTTTGAGATGCGATCACTGAATTGAGGAATGTATTGATGCCAATCTATGAATTCTACTGTAAAAAATGTCATACGGTCTTCAATTTCTACTCCCCGCACGTCGATACGGAAAAGATACCCCGCTGTCCCCGCTGCAAGAGGGTTTCCCTGAAAAGACAGATGTCCGTCTTTTCGAATCTATCGAAAGGAAAGACGAAATCAGGGGAAGATGGCGAAATGACCATGGACGAGGCCAGAATGGAAAAGGCCATGGCCATGCTGGCCGGAGAGGTCGGTAATCTGAATGAAAGCGATCCCCGGCAGGCGGCGAAACTGATGCGGAAGCTCTCCGAAGCTGCGGGGATGAACATGGGAGACGCCATGGCGGAGATGCTGGGGCGCATGGAAAAGGGAGAAGATCCCGACGAAATTGAGGCACAAATGGGTGATGCGCTGGACGAGACAGAGCCCTTCAGCTTGGAAAAGAAATCAAAACGGTCACGCCGAACCGCAAAACCAAGGATCGACGAAACCCTTTACGATTTATAGGGATAAGCCGCCGCGGACTCAACCAACCTTTATCGGGATGAAGATGTGGTTGCCTATCGGATCCGGCTGCCCGCTTCCGGTTCCCGGTCGAAGGTGAGGACCGTGAGGCTGTCCGCAGCGTCCGTTGCCAGGATCATTCCCCGGGATTCCACACCCATGAGTTTGGTCGGTTTGAGATTCGCCACGATGACGACCTTTTTGCCGATCAACGCCTCCGGCTTATAAGCCTTCGAAATTCCCGCGACAATGGTACGCTCCTCGCCGATATCAATCAGGAGTTTCAATAACTTGTTCGATTTCGGCACAGGTTCGGCCTGCAGGATGGTGGCCACCCGCAGATCGACTTTTTCGAAATCGGCATAGTCGATTTCCGGTTTGATCGGCGGTAGTTCCACTTTTGGGGAAGGCGGGGGTGTTAAATCTTCCTTCTTCAATTCGATACGCGGGAAAAGGGTAGCCCCCGGCTTGAGGGTATTGCCTGCCGGCAAACCGCCCCACTTCTCGATGGCGGTAAAATCCTGAAGTTTGATGTCTTCGACACCCAGCTGCCCCAGCATCTTGCCGGCTGTGCCGGGCATGTACGGCGTGATCAGGACGGCCACCGTCCGGAGCGCCTCCAGGAGGTGATAAAGGAGTGTGTCCAGACGTTCCCGGCGGGTGGGATCTTTGGCCAGACTCCAGGGTTCCTGTTCGACGATGTATTTGTTGGCGGCGCTGATCAGTTCCCAGATGGCCATCAGACTCTTGTGGAAGGCGAGTTCTTCAAAAGCGGCCGCCGATTCCCGGATTGCCCGGTCGGCTGTCTCGATCAAGGTCTGGTCGATGGGTTCTGTCCGACCGGCGGCGGGCACCGTGCCGTCGCAATACTTAACGGTCATGGCGATGACCCGGCTGACCAGATTGCCGAGGTCATTGGCCAGGTCGGCGTTGGTCCGCTGAACGAAGCTTTCTTCACTGAAACTGGAATCGAGTCCGAAGACCATGTCCCTGAGCAGAAAATAGCGGAAGGCGTCGAGGCCGTATTTGTCTTTCAGATCAAGGGGTTTTACGACATTCCCCAGACTTTTCGACATCTTGCTCTGATCAACATTCCAGTAGCCATGAACATTGAGATGCCGGTAGGGTTCGATCCCTGCGGCTTTCAGCATGGTGGGCCAGTAGATACCGTGGGGTTTCAGGATATCCTTGGCGATCAGATGCTGGGCCACGGGCCAGAAGACGGGGAAATGGTCTCCGTCGGGGTAACCGATGCCGGTCACGTAGTTTATCAGAGCGTCAAACCAGACATAGGTCACGTAGTTTTCATCGAAGGGCAGGGTGATCCCCCAGGTAAGTCGGCTCTTCGGGCGGGAAATGCAGAGGTCCTCCAGGGGCTCCCGGAGAAAAGCCAGGGCTTCGTTGCGGTAACGTTCGGGGCGGATAAAATCGGGATGGTCCTGAATATATTGAATCAGCCAATCCTGATACTTGCTCATCCTGAAGAAGTAATTGCTTTCCTTCCGAAATTCCGGTTCCGTCTGATGATCCGGACATTTGCCGTCCACCAGTTCCTTTTCCATATAGAAACGTTCGCACCCGACGCAGTAATAGCCCTCGTAACTGCCGAAATAAATATCTCCCTGGTCGTAGACCTTCTGCAAAATTCCGGTGACGGTCTTAATATGGTTCTCATCGGTGGTCCGGATGAAATAGTCGTTCGTGACGGACAGTTCCGGCCAGAGGGCGCGAAACTGGGCGCTGATGCCGTCGGCATAGGCCTTGGGGGTAATGCCCGCTTTCCGGGCCGCTTCGGCAATTTTGTCGCCGTGTTCGTCCGTTCCGGTCAGAAAAAAAGTCCGGTAGCCGTTCATCCGATAATATCGCGCCATGACATCGGCGACAATGGTTGTATAGGCATGCCCAATGTGGGGCGAGGCATTCACGTAATAAATAGGCGTGGTTACGTAAAACGTTTTATCCATATTGCTGATCCTTTCTGCACCAGAAGAGGAGGCGATCATTCCGCTTTGGATTTCTTTTTCATGTTCACGGCGATTTCCTTGCCGCCTTCGAGGATAACGGCCACTTCGCCCTGGGGGACATTCTGGCGGACTACTTTCCCCTTGCCTTCGGGGGTATCGATGATCTTGCCGCATTTCGGCAGATCTTTTTTCAAGTCTACATATGCATCGTACTCGAACGCGAGGCAACACATCAGGCGTCCGCAAAGACCCGAGATCTTTTCGGGATTGAGGGACATGTTCTGTTCTTTCGCCATTTTGACCGTGACTCGGTCAAGGTTGTGCAGCAGTGTGGCACAACAGACCTCTCGACCGCAGATGCCGAGACCCTTGATCATGCGGGCTTCCTGGCGGGCGCCGATCTGCCGCAGTTCGATCTTGATCCGGAATTTCTGGACCAGGTCCTTGACAAGTTCCCGGAAATCGACCCGGTTATCGGCGGTGAAATAGAAGACAATTTTGCTCTTGTCAAAAAAGCACTCCACATCGATGAGCTTCATCGGCAGCGACCGCGCCTGGATGCGGTCGATACAGTAAAGTCGGGCGTTTTTCTCGAGTTTGTGGTTTTCCTCCCGGGCGGGATCGTCCGCCTCCGTGATTTCGCGGACCACGGGTTTCAAATCCGGGGGCAGGTCTTCTTCCCGAACGGATTTCACTTCCGTAATGACTGAACCCAGGGCAAGCCCGTTTTCGGTTTCGACGATGACCTGGGTATGCTTTTTAAGTGTGGGAAAAGGGGATGCAAACCAGTAGATTTTTCCTTCTTTCCGAAACTTTATCCCTACGATATCCTTCAAAAACTATGCCTCCTGGCGCCGTTGATGGGCGAGTTTAAACATCATTGCCTCCAAAGTCAACGCTTTATTGGCATTCTGATCGATGGCCTGAAGCGCGTGTTCAACCGCATGCAGGCGTTCCAGCAGGTCACGGCCGTCAAGCCGACAGGCCATGCCGCCGATGATGTCCATCCGGTCCCGGTTGATCAGAGCATCTTCCCTTCCCGTTTCCCGGTAGATCATGGCATCGCGGTAACAGGAACGGATCACGTCCAGTTTCTGGATGATATCTTCCCGGTCTTTGCCGAAATCTGAGGAAAAACTGAGTAATTTTAGCAAGGTATTATTGTGGATCGCCATGAGATCGTCCAGGGCCTGGTCTCTAAAAGCCTTGTAATTTCCCTGTGCCATGCCGATGGCCTGAGCCAGACTGCCCCCGGCCGCTCCGGCGATCATGGCGGCATCGCCTTTATTTAAGGCAAGATGTTCCTCCAGATAGGCGGCGATAATTTCGCGGCCCAGGGGGAAAAAGCGAATCTGCTGGCACCGGGAAAGAATGGTACGGGGAAGACCGTGGGGATTGCCTGTGATCAGGATCAGAAGATTTCCCGGAGCGGGTTCCTCCAGTGTTTTGAGCAGGGCGTTGGCCGATGTGATGTTCATCCGGTCGGCATCGTCGATGACAATCACACGGGATTTTCCCTCCAGGGGATTGTACTGCATCTGAGCCTGGAGATCACGAATGGCTTTGATGCGGATGTATTGACCTTCCGGTTCGACACACAGGATATCCGGATGATTCCCGTGATCCATCTTCAAACAGGAGGGACAGCGGTTACAGGCATCGGAGGATGTCTTCTTCCCTGTGCAGTTGATCATTTTCGCCAGGGCAAGGGCGACGGTTCTTTTTCCCACACCGGTCATGCCTGAGAACAGATAGGCATGCGGGATGCGGTTCTGGTTCAGGGCGGCCAGGATGAAGCGGATTTGCCGGTTATGGCCATGGATGCTTTGGAAGGACATGAGGCTACTCCGCAACCCAGCTTCGCAACCAACGCTGAATCTCCAGATGAAGGTCGTCTATATTTTTTGTCGCATCCAGGATGACGAAGCGCTCCGGTTCCGCCTTGGCCAGGGAAAGGTATCCGTCCCTGACCCGCTGATGGAAAGCGATGGCTTCCTGTTCGAAGCGGTCTTCACGGGGTCGATCCGGTTGCTGGTCCATCCGCTGCGCGGCGCGGGCGAGTCCCGTTTCAACCGGCATGTCGAAAAGAAACGTCCGGTCCGGTTTCAGCGAAGCTGTGGCGAAGTCGTTAAGGAATTGAATCTGTTCCAGAGGGATACCCCGACCAAATCCCTGGTAGGCGATGGTGGCGTCGGCATAGCGGTCGCATAAAACCGCCTTCCCGGTGTTGAGTGCAGGCCGAATAACGGTTTCAACATGCTGATGCCGGGAAGCCTGGAAAAGGAGCAATTCCGACAGGGGGGCAATGGCAAAGTCATGACGATGAAGAAGAATTTCACGGATTTTCCGTCCCAAAGGCGTGCCTCCGGGTTCTTCTGTCACGACATGAGGAATCCCCCATTGGTTCAGGAATTCTCCTGCCATCCTGATCTGGGTGCTCTTACCTGATCCTTCGACCCCTTCAAACGTGATAAAGTACGCCATGGACGCTTCTCCGTACCATCCTCATCCCGGAAAAACTCAAAAAAAGAGGGGAACCCGCCTTCCGATACTTACCTGGTCCGGCAAAGATTCCCCTCGATGATTGGTTCCGCCTGTTGACGGTTATTTCTTTTCCCCTTTGATCGCCTCGACGGGGCAGTTGTCGGCGCAGTCTCCGCAGTCGGTACACTTGGCTGCGTCGATCACGTATTTGTCACTTCCTTCGCTGATGGCCGCCACGGGGCAGACATCTTCGCAGGCGCCACAAGAAATGCAGTCGTCCGTAATTACATGTGCCATATTGTTCTCTCCTTAATTTTAATTATGATACGAAAAAGACCATCGCCCCTTCCGTTCGTCAACTCTCGGATATTACCTCTTTTACCTCGGGAATCTGCTTTTTGAGATATTTCTCGATGCCCATCTTGAGCGTCATCTGAGACATGGGGCAGCCGTGACAGGCCCCGGTCAAACGGACTTTGACGACGCCGTCCGCGCTGATATCGACCAGTTCGACATCACCACCATCCGCCTGCAGGCTCGGCCTGATCTGATCGATGACCTGCTGTACCTTTTCTTTCATGAAAACCTCCCTTTGCTTTTATACTTGACCGTCAGCGGGGCATAAAACCCGCCATTTCTTTTACCAGGTTTTGGGCCACATCGGTTAGCTCCGGTTTGATGACCAGAAACCGATCTTCTTGAATATGACGGGCCTCCCAGACCAATTGCCCCGTCTCGGCGTTTGTCATCCGGATACCCAAACCGACTTTTGCGATCTTGGTGTCGGCATCCTTCAGATAATTCCAGTAATCAAGGCTGACAATCAGGAGCGCATCCACCTGGGAAAGCTGACCGATTCTCCGGCTCAATACGGGATCCGAGTAATTCAGTTTCTCCTGTTTGGTCAGGTAAGCCGTAACCACTTCCTGGAGTTCGGCATGGGTTCCCGGCTGTTTAATCAGCGCGTCAATGGAAACGACACGGGAAAACCATTTCTTATCCGCCAGGGCGGCGACAACGGCCCGGTCAATCAAGCCCTGCGCTTCCGCAAACGAGCCCACCCTGACCGGAAGAACGCCGATGCGCTTCGGGTGAAAATCCTTCGCTTCCGGGGCCACCATGTTGTAACGCAGACTGCTGCAGCCCGCAACGAGTAAAATTAAAATGAACGATATCGTAAGAAAAACCATCTTTTTGGGCATCGATGTTTCTCCTTGCGTTTGATCAGGTCCAAAAACGGGTGGCATAAACCCACATCAGAGCGGCGGCACCGGTGACGATATAACTGGTTTCCAGAAGCCCTTCCAGGACCACCCCCGAAAGTCCGGACCTTCTATCATAAAGTTTGAAACATATCAATATATAAAATAAACAGGCAAGCAAGGCGAGCGTCAGGGATGAAGACCATCCGAGCGCATAGGAAACGATGAGCACCATGCCCGTCATGAGTGCGACACCGGTCAGCAGTTGCCGGGTCCTTTTTTCTCCGATGACGACGGGGATCGTTTCCCGGCCGATCAACCGGTCACTTTGGATATCCAGCAGATCCGACATCGAAGACCGGATGAAGACCATGGCGAAAATAAACACAAAAGCCACCACAATGTTCGGTGAGAAAACCGGCGCGTCAATCAGCGCCGGCAGGAAGGCTCCGACGGACGCCCAGGCGAGGGCGACCGACATATTCTTGGAACCCGGCAGATCCTTCAGCCTTCGCCACCGGCCGCGGAAGGGCAGGATTGGCGTATTGTACAAAATTCCGAGGATGGAAAGGGTCAACAGCAGGCCAAAGGGACCCATACCCAGTGTGGCCGCCAGAATGAGCGAAACAACGAGCGATAGCAGGGCCGCTCCGATGTAAGGCTTCTCGTGTGCCTGGTATGTTTCCTCGCGAAACGAGCCGATGCCGGCGCTGGTTTTGCGATCAATCAACCGGTTGAGGGTATGCATGGCGAAGACATATAAAACCATCGCCAGAACCGCTGCCGAGCGGGGAACCATGCCTTGAAGCAGCATGCCCGTGTAGGCCAGACATCCGGCGCCGCAGGCTGAATAGATTTCGGTTTTAATGGTCAGGCCCCAGAGGTTCGCTAAGCGGGCAACCGGTCCGGTCTTGTCGCCCTGGTATTCCGTCAGGGTATCCACCACCCGGTTGATAATCCAGTTCGGCGTTGAGGCCCCGGCGGAAACCCCGATATCGCCAAAAATTGTAATGGGTTTGTCCTTCAGTTCTTCCACCGTTTCAATATGAAAAGTCGGTTTTCCCTCCTGTTGTGACAGTTCGGCAAGGCGGCGGGTGTTGGCGCTGTTTTTACCGCCGATGATGATCATGGCGTCGGCCCCCTGGGCCAGGTCCTTGACTTCGGACTGGCGGCGTTCCGTGGAATCACAGATGGTGTTGAAGATGACCGCTTCCGGGAAGCGCATACGGATTCCGGTAACGATGCGGTCATATTCATCCAGATTTTGTGTTGTCTGGGCCACGACACAGACCTTCGCTGTGGTGGGCAGGGTTTTTACCTCGTCTTCATGGGACAGGACAACTCCTTTTGCACCGGCATAACCCAGGAGACCGTTCACTTCCGGATGTTCCCGGTCGCCGACGATGACCGTCGTGTAATCCTGCTCCGCGTGCTTTCTGATAATGGATTGTACATGGGCGACTTTCGGGCAGGTCGCATCGACAATCGTAAGCCCCTTGTCCCGGATGGCGTTTCTCTCTTCGGGCGAGATTCCGTGGGCCCGGATGATGAGAATCGTGTTGCCTGACGCGTCGATTTCCTCGATGCGTTCGATGGGGGAAATGCCTCTTTTCTTTAGCAGTTCAATCGTTTGCGGATTATGAATCAGGGGGCCGTAGGTATAAATTTTCCGGTTGTTGCTCTTCTGGGCGATTTCCAGGACGATATCGACGGCGCGCTTGACTCCCATACAGAACCCTGCCGTTTTTGCCAGTTTTATCGCCATGTTATTTGCCCTTTTTGCCGCCTGTCCGGAGGAGATTGCGAACCGGCGCTTATTTTATGCTTTCGGCCGCCGTGCGCAAAGGAAAAATTCCCGGTTACCGGCCGGTCCCAGCAGCGGGGATTCACAGGTGGCGATCTCCTCCAGTTGCAACTGCCGGCAAAGCTGAATGATTTCTTCGACCACGGCCTGATGCAGAATCGGATCGGAAACAACGCCGTGCTTTCCGACCTGCCCCCGCCCGACTTCAAACTGGGGTTTGATCAGGGCGATGATGATCCCCCCGGGACACAGCATGCTGATCACCTTGGGAAGGATGATCTTAAGCGAGATAAACGAGGCATCCACCGTCGCCATTTCGAGGGTTTCTCTGATACCTGTGCCGTCAAAGTAACGGATGTTGGTCCGTTCAATGGGCACGACCCGGTCATCCGACCGGAGTTTCCAGGCCAGTTGCCCGTAGCCGACGTCCAGTGCGTATACTTTTTGCGCCCCGGTCTGGAGCAAACAGTCGGTGAATCCGCCCGTCGAGGCCCCGACGTCGAGGACAATCAAACCGGTCACATCGATGCCGAACGTCGCGAGAGCCCCTTGGAGTTTCAGACCCCCGCGGCTGACGAAGGGGTTAAGATCGCCCGCAATTCTGATATCCGCCGATTCCGTAACCAGACTGCCCGCTTTATCGATTTTGAAATCGTTGACGAGTACACGCCCTGCAAGAATCAAGGCCCGGGCCTGCTCCCGGGAAGTCGTCAAGCCACGATCGACGAGCGCCCGGTCCAGCCTGACTTTGTTCTCCTTTTTGATCAAGGCGTTTTCCCTGTGATTTTTCCGGCGGCTGCGATGATCCCGTCTCTGTCGATGCCGTATGTCTTTCTGAGTTCGGCCTGTGTGGCATGTTCGACAAACTCATCCGGAATGCCGAGACGGATGACCCGGATTTCAGTCATTCCCTTATCCTGCAGCATTTCCAGGACGGCGCTGCCGAAGCCTCCGGTCAGGACATTCTCTTCGACGGTGATTAACCGGCGGCAGGTGGATGCAACCCGACAGATGAGATCCTCGTCCAGGGGTTTGACGAAACGGGCATTGATAACGGTGGTGCGGATGCCCTCATTGAGCAAATCATGCGCCGCCGCCAGGGCCGGGAGTACAGTGGACCCGATGGCGACGATGGCCAGGTCTTCACCGTCCTGGAGAATTTCCCCTCTGCCGAGGGGGATTTTTTCCGGCTGTTCGTCCAGGGGAACGCCGGTCCCTTTGCCCCGGGGATAGCGGATTGAAACCGGCTGGTCTGTTTCCATGGCCGTCTTCAGCATATGGCGAAGTTCGTTTTCGTCCTTGGGGGCCATGACAATCATATGGGGAATCGATCGCAGGTAGGTGTAATCGAACAATCCGTGATGGGTGGGCCCGTCGTCACCCACCAGGCCGCCCCGGTCCAGGGCGAAAACGACATGCAGGTTCTGGAGGCAGGCGTCATGAATAATCTGGTCATAGGCCCGTTGGAGAAAGGTTGAGTAAATGGCCACGACGGGGATGACGCCTTCCGTGGCGAGGGCTGCGGCAAATGTAACCCCGTGCTGTTCGGCAATGCCGACATCATAAAAGCGATCCGGATAACAGGCGGCGAAACGGTCGAGTCCTGTGCCTTCGCACATGGCGGCGGTTATGGCAACGATCTTTTTATTATCCGCGGCCAACTGAATCAGGGTGTCTCCGAAGACTTTGGTGTAGGTGGGAATGGTCTCGTCTTGGCTCAGGGGTTTTCCGGTTTCCACGTCGAAGGCGGCGGTGCTGTGAAACTTGAGCGGTTCCTGTTCCGAGAACGGATATCCTTTTCCTTTCTTTGTGATGACATGAACCAGAATGGGCCCTTCCAGCTCCTTGACATTCCTCAGGTTTTTGATCAGATGATCCAGCCGGTGCCCTTCCAGGGGACCTACGTAGGTAAAACCCAGTTCCTCGAAAAGCGCTCCCGGGATGAAGAAAGTCTTCAGGGACTCCTCGGCATGCTGGGTGAACTTGAGCATCTGAGGGCCGACGGAGGGAATCGTTTTCAAAAAGTGCTTGATTTCGCCTTTCAGTTTCATGACCGTCTGACCTGTCATGACCCGGTTCAGGTAGGAGGACATGGCCCCCACATTGGGCGAGATGGACATCTCGTTATCATTGAGGATAATGATCAGGTTCTTATGGCGGTCTCCCGACCAGTTTAAGCCCTCGTAGGCCATGCCGGAGGTCATGGAGCCGTCGCCGATGACGGCGATGACCTTGAAGTTTTCGCCTTTCAAACATCGCGCTTCGGCGATGCCAGACGCCGCAGAAATGGATGTGCCGCTGTGGCCGACATCGAAGACATCGTAAACGCTTTCGGCCCGTTTGGGGAAACCACTGATGCCGCCGCGCTGTCGCAGGGTGGAAAAACGTTCTTTCCGCCCTGTGATGATTTTATGGGCATAGGACTGATGGCCCACATCCCAGATCAGTTTGTCTTTGGGCGTGTCGAAGACATAATGGAGAGCCAGGGTCAG
>ERZ795054.2300-NODE-2300-length-16287-cov-6.010535_pt1 | contig 16287 bp, 18 predicted proteins | sample MGYA00375138_ERZ795054 | MGnify/ENA primary metagenome ERZ795054 (study PRJEB30183, sample SAMN05720215) | anaerobic digester metagenome | isolation source: active sludge of municipal wastewater-treating anaerobic digesters | place: USA | collected 2014-12-23 ... | reverse complement strand
TGATACTCCAGCAGGCGATGCAGAAGGCCAAAAAGCCCTTGATGGTCAGGGAATATGTGGTGTCGATAAAGGGAGAACTGCTTTAGGCCATGAAACGTTTCGGCGGAAAAATCAGGGCGGACATCGAAATTCTCGCGGAGTTCGTCAAGATCCGGTGCGAGGACATGCACCCGCACCGGTCCAGGGAAATGGTTCATGCGACCGGCAAGGTCGGTGAATACGTCAACCCTCTTGAAATCCGCCTGTGCGCACAGTGCCGGGATCTTCTCGTGTACGGCGCTTCAATGCGCGTCATATGCCCTCTTGACCCGAAGCCGGCATGCAGAAAGTGCCCCCAACCCTGCTACAGGCCGGGATACCGCACTCAAATCCGCGAGGTCATGAAATACTCGGGACGGGCCCTGATAAAACGCGGCAGAATCGACCTGCTGTTCAAGTACATTTTACACTGAACCCGACTCCCTCGCAGACCGCAAAATTGTTGCAAAAAATAATCCGTGCTGTTAGCCTTGCCCCTGCTTGCCCGGTAGCAAAATGAACAGCATGACGATCATCGCGGTAACGCTCCTGGTTCTTGTCATCGCCGGCGTCGCCGAATACGCCGTCCATGTCCGCAACCTGAAAAAGATACCCATCCGCATTCACGTGAACGGGACCAGGGGAAAGTCATCGGTGACCCGCCTCATCGCCGCTGGCCTGAACGCGGGAGGAATTAACTCGTTCGCCAAGACGACCGGGACGCTGCCCAGGATAATCCTGCCCGACGGGCACGAAATCCCCGTGTACCGGCCCTCGAAGCCGAACATCATCGAGCAGCTGCGAGTGGTCTCATTCGCGGCGAGGAACAACGCCCGCGCTCTCGTCATCGAGTGCATGGCGCTGCAGCCGTACCTCCAGTCGCTGTGCGAGCTCAAGCTCGTCAGATCGACCCACGGCGTCATCACCAACGTGAGGGAGGACCACCTCGAAATAATGGGGCCGGAGGAAAAAGACGTCGCGCTGGCGATCCTGGGCACTACCCCTGTCGGAACCTCGCTCTTCACCTGTGAAAGAGATTATCTCCCGCTTTTCTCGCAAGTCTGTTCGGACAGGAAAACCGGGCTCACAGTCGTTTCCGAAGATGAGATCGGCGCAATAAGCGACTCGGAACTGTCGGATTTCGGGTACGTGGAGCACCCCGACAACATCGCGCTGGCGCTGAAAGTCTGCGTCGCGCTGGGCGTTCCACGCGACAAGGCCCTCAGGGGGATGCAGGACGCGGGCCCGGATCCCGGGGCCATGGACGACGTGAGAGTGGATTTTTTCGGAAAGACGATCCACTTCGTGAACGGCTTCGCGGCAAACGACCCGGAGTCGACCGGGCAGATTTGGGAAATGGCGCTCGAAAAACACAGGGACATCGGCGACAGGATCATGGTCATAAACTGCCGGGCCGACAGACCCGACCGGTCGCGCCAGTTTGGAGAGCACCTGCCGCTCTGGCACGAACCCGACCGGTATATTCTGGTCGGGTCTGGTTCGTATTTCCTGCTCAAGTACGCAATCAGGGCGGGCGCAAACCCTTCCCTGTTCATCAACGCCGAAGGAATGCCGACCGAAGCGATTTTTGAAGAGATAGTGAATCACTGCGGCGAGAGATCGATGGTCATGGGTGTCGGCAATACCGCCGGTCCGGGCCTCGAGATAATCAGGTATTTCAGGAACAGGTCGAACGTTCGTCGGAAGGAGGCGGTGTAATGGAAGAGCTGATAACACTTTCAATAAGTCTGGGTCTTGCAGTGAGCCTGGTATTCTCCGAGGTCCTGGGCATAGCGGCCGGGGGCATGGTGGTTCCGGGATACGTGGCACTGCACCTGAACAATCCCATGGCCGTGATCATAACCGTAGCCCTGGCGTACGCGACCTATTTCATCACCGCAACGCTGGGCACGGTCATGATCATCTACGGCCGCAGAAGGACGGTCATCATGATACTCATAGGGTTCCTTCTCGGATGGCTGGCCAGGTCGATCGAGGTCGTTCCTCTGGGCTCCGACCATTTCGAGCTCAACGTCATCGGATATATCATAACCGGGCTCATCGCCATATGGATGGACCGGCAGGGGGTCATAGAAACAATCACCGCGCTTGTCACATCAAGCGTAATCGTGCGCCTCATTCTGATACTCATCGCGGGCAAGGATGTTCTGATATGAAAAAAATCGTCTGGAGATCGGGAAACGTTCCCCGCAGAGCCCATATAGTCATCGCGTTAACCGCGGTAATCGGACTGCTCATGGTCGAAAACTTCCAGGTTACGGTGACGCAGCCCTACTACCGGCTGAAGATAGAAGCGGCCCAGAACATGAAGCAGGCGATGAACACCGTCAGAGACTACAGGATCTCGACGATAGGACCCTCCGACAGGCTTATTGACCCCTTTGATTCAGGTTTGATCGGACAGCTTAATACCCCCATAACGAGCACCACGGTAGACCTTGACTCGAAGCTCACATCGATCAATCCCGACTGGGCCGCCGTTATCGTCGACATGCTTAAAAAAGGCGGCGTCAAGAACAGGAGCACCGTGGCCGTATCCTTCACCGGATCGTTCCCCGCGATCAATATCGCCGTGCTTTCGGCGGTGAAGGCGATGAAACTCAAGCCCATCATCATCACCAGCCTCTCATCTTCGACGTGGGGAGCCAACATGAAGGGATTTACCTGGCTTGACATCGAGGCCGAGCTCAACAAAAAACGCGTCTTTCCATATAAAAGCGCGGCGGCCTCGCTTGGCGGAGTCAAGGACATGGCCCTGGGAATGGACCCTGCGGGAAAGGCCCTTTTAAGAGACATCATAACCAGGCATGGCGTCAGGCTTATTGAGACCGGCCATATTCCGAGCAACATCGACACGAGGATGGACATCTACGACCAGATGGCCGGCGCAGAATCGATCAGGGCGTATATCAACGTGGGCGGCGGGACCGTATCGGTGGGGAGCTTCATCGGCAAGCGCAGATTCAGGCCCGGCCTGAACAGGCGTCCTCCCAGAAAAGCGCTGAGGATCGACAGCGTCATGGCAAGGTTTTCCCACGAGGGAATCCCGGTGGTCAACATGAACTACATGAAAAAAATCGCGCAGCGATACGGGCTCTCCATAGGCAGGGAAAAAAGAAAAAACATCGGCAAGGGCGACTTGTATTACAGACTGGAATACAACTGGAAGCTGGCTGCGGGGGTTCTCTCTGTCATCATTGTGCTTTTGTATATCTTCATGAAAACAAACGCCGGCACCCGGCTATTTTCAAGAGGAGGCGAAGGAGCGGGATCCGGCTCAGGCAAGCCTATGCTCTGACCCCCGCTTCAACCGGTCTGCCTTCTGTCGAACAGGTTGGATCTTCTGTCAACAGCATCGCCGGTGAAGACTTTTGCGTAAAAAATCACCCTTTCTCTTTTCGAGGCTTTTCTCCGCTCAACCGACCTTCTGTCTTTTTTATTCTTGTCGATTGAAAGTATTTTACCCAAGGAGTCCAGCCCGTCCTTGATAACACCCATTTATTGTCCTCCGGTCAGACCGAATATCATTCTGACTCTATAATACAACCCATAGAATATCTGTCAAATAAAAAAAAGGCTGCCCCCAGGGACAGCCCCGTATCAAGAAGGTTGTATGAAAAAAAATTATTGGCCCAGCATGCCCTTGCTGAGAACATTCAGTTTGTCTTCGGACCGCTTGGTGAGCCATATGCCAAAAAGCGCTCTTTTCAGTGTCATGTTCTTAATGGTTACCTTGAGGCCATTATTTTTGAATACCTGAACACCGATGGCCTTGGAATAAGTGATGTCAAAGACATCCTTGTTCTTTATGCTGTCTTTAAATACTTCGAGGAACTGGTTTATTTCCTTGTCGATGCTCTTGATGTCGATGCCCAGGTTCTTGCATGATTCCTGGAATCCTACCATCGTGTTGTCGCTGAAATCCTTTGCATTTACGCTTCTGACCAGCTGCAGTCTGATTGACATGGATTCGTCGGCATTGACGATTTGAAGCGCATTGCCCGTTTTGCTTTTCAGATAAAGCCCGGCGACATAGACGTCAACGCCAAGGGCGTATTTTTCCCTGAGGCCTGCGCCGTTGAGAACGAGCTTGTCCTGTCCTACCGTGAATGATTCAGGCATATTGACTCCGGCGATCTCTTTTGCCGAACCGACCGAATACGCAAGGGCCAGCGCCATTAATGAAAGAAAAAATCTCTTTAGCATAGATGAACTCCTTTGAATGATGATTACCATCTGTTGGGATCAAGCAGACAGCAGATTGGATTCTTTATTCAGTTATTTAAAAAAAAATAAGTGTATTGTCAATATTTTTTACCGTCCGTACGGTCATTTTTCTGCCATTATGTATGACTTTTCCCCAAAAAATCAATCGAACTGAAAATTAATCATTTGAGTGCTAAACATTTGTTGACAAATTTCCGTTAAGTACTATATCAAGGCTATACATCCGTGGGGGTCATCCAGGTGGATAAAATCAGGGGCTTTATCGAATCACGTTTTTCAAGTGAAATAAGCGCTCATCTTACGATGGACAGAAATAAAGCCGCAATTGCGCCTTTCCCTGAAGGTCTCGAAAACCGGCTGAAAAAAATCCTTGCAGAGGACGGAATAACCGGACTTTACCTTCACCAGAACGAGGCGTTCCAATCCATTTCGGGCATGGACGATACTCTCCTCGTATCCCAGACGGCGAGCGGGAAAACGCTTTCGTTTTTTCTCCCCATACTCAATGAATACATCAGGACTCCGGGCGGATTCACCGTATTGCTGCTTTACCCGACCAAGGCCCTGTCAAGGGACCAGGAAGGCACGTTCGGCCGCCTTATGGACGTGGTAAGCTCCGGGAGAAGACTCGGCACTTACGACGGAGACACTCCCCGGGAAGAACGCGACCGAATACAGGCCTCCGCCGATTTCATCATAACCAATCCCGATATGCTCCACAGCGGGATTCTGCCGAACCACAACAGGAAATGGCGCACTTTTCTTTCCAGACTCAGATACATCGTGGTCGACGAAGTCCACATTTATCGCGGCGCGTTCGGGTCGCATGTCTCCAATGTATTCCGGAGACTTCTAAGGGTGTGCGGCATACACGGCAGCAGCCCTGTATTCGTCTGTTCATCCGCAACGGTCGGGAATCCCGGCGAACACGTGAGGGCGCTTTTCAACCGCGAATTCTCGGTTATCGACAGGGACAGCTCCCCGAGGCCCGAGAGGCATTTCTATTTCATCAATCCGCCTCTGGTGAGGTCCGAGGGCCGGCCGCTCTACCGCAAGGGCCCCGGCTCCGTTTCGGTGCCGCTTATCAGGGAAGCGGTCAGGCTCGGAGTCGGCACCATCTGCTTCTGCAGGGCGCGCCAGGAGGCCGAAAGGCTCTACCGGGCGGTCATCGACGGGCACCCCGAACTGGCCCCGCTGATAAAGCCCTACAGGGGCGGCCTCCTTCCGGGTGAGCGCAGGCAGCTCGAGCGGTCCCTCTCAACCGGCAAACTCCGCTGCGTCATCAGCACGAATGCGCTGGAGCTCGGCATCGACATCGGGAGCCTCGACATGTGCATCCTCTCGGGCCACCCGGGTACGGTCGCGAGCTTCTGGCAGCAGGCAGGCAGGGCCGGCCGAAGGGGCAAGTCGTCGACGACCGTATACATAGCGAAGGAAAGCCCTATCGACCAGTACCTGGCGCATCATCCTGAATTCATCACCAGCGCTCCGGTCGAGCAGGCGCTGCTCAACGCGGACAATCCCTACATCCTGCTCCAGCACCTGCCCTGCATGGCGCACGAGCATCCGCTCAGGGATGTCGAAAACGGCATCCCCCACGAAATTTACAACGAGGCAAGGGAAATCCTCAAAAAGAGTAAAACGATCGTGCCGTACCGCGAATCCTACCGATACGCCCTGCAAGACTACCCGGCCCGGGGGGTCAACCTGCGCGGTATGACGGATTACAATGTCGAAATACACTGCCGGGGAGACGTGATCGGCGAGATCGATCCCATCGGGGCGCGCGGCACGCTTTACAAAGACGCCATATACCAGCATCTCGGAAACCGATACATGTCGACCGATCTCGATCTGGGCAAAAAGCTGTGCTCTGTCGAGCCGGTCGACGTCGACTACTACACCGAGGCGGTATGGGAAAGCCGGATCGAGCTTACCGAGGAGGATTCCCGGAAAGAAACAAACGGGGCGCGCGCGACCTTCGGCTGTATTTACGTGAACCGTCAGCCCAAGCTCTACAAGAAAATCAGGGAACGCACCTTCGAAAACATCGGTTACGGTCCGATCACGCTCCCGCCGTTCGAATATGACACGACCGGATTCAGCCTGCTCGCGCCGAAGCGCTGGTCCGAAACCATGACCGCGATCGACCGGCGGTTCATCGGGGCCGGTTTTTACGGCCTGTCATATCTGCTTCATCACACGGCCCCGATCCTGTGCATGTCGGATATAAAAGATATCGGGACCGACGTATCCCTCGTCGAAACCGACGGCGGCGCATGGAAAAGCGCGCTTTTCCTGTATGACGCGATCGAGGGCGGCGTGGGATACGCCGAGAAAATTTACGAATCCATCTCGGACGCGTTCGTTCTGTGCGCGAGAATACTCGCCGAATGCGATTGCGGAACAGGATGCCCCTCGTGCGTACCGCCGCTCCCGCCCGGGGTTTCATCGGGCGACGTCGAGGGCCTTCTGGTCGTCTCAGACGCGGCCCGATCATGCACGCACTCGCTTCTCAGGGCGCTCATCGACGGTTCGGTCTCTATCCCCGAAATCCGCCAGACGCGCCTCGATATCGAGCCGTTCATGGGAGCCGAAGACCATGACCGGGAACGGTTAATTCTGAACAGAAAACTGCAGCGGGCGTCAGCCACTCTGCAGAAAAAAAGGGAGAGGCTCCATTGATTCAGGGATCGTTCATGCACGTTACCGGCATCGGCCCCGTGACCGACAGGCTGATCAGAGACAGCGGATTCGAGACCTGGGACGACTGCCTGCTCCGCGGAGAGAAGCTTCCACTGTCGGTAAAAAGAAAAAACAGGTTCCTCGGCGAAATCGGTAAATCGAAATCGGCGCACGACAAAAAGGATCTGAAATACCTTCTGTCACGGTTTCATTCACGGGAGCACTGGCGCATCCTGGCTGAATTTGTCGAACACGCGACCTTTTTCGATATCGAGACTACCGGCCTTTCCTGGCACTACTGCCATGCTTCGGTCATAGCCGCCCTTCACAAAGGGAGAATACTAACTTTTATGTACGGCAGGAACATCGACGGTTTTCTCGACATTCTCGACGAGGCAGAGCTGCTTGTCACATTCAACGGCAGCAGCTTCGATCTGCCGTTCATCGAAAAAACGTTCAATATACCGCCCGTTGGAATCCCCCACATCGATCTCAGGTGGGTGGCGTTCCACCAGGGTTATACCGGCGGGCTAAAAAGCATCGAAAGACAAATCGGCATTTCACGGCCCCGGGAGGTCAGGGACATCGATGGTTTTGAAGCGGTAGACCTTTTCCATCGCTGGCAGGCTGGCGAATCGGGGGCCGGCGCCGACCTTGCGCGCTACTGCCGCACCGATGCGGTCTGCACTTATATCCTGGCCAGGAGGCTGCTTGAAGAAAATGGTTCGATCCCCGGGTCGATAGACGAGAACGCATTGTTCATGGAGGCGATGGAATGGACAGAAGAATAATACATGTCGACATGGACGCTTTTTTCGCCGCAGTGGAACAGAGGGACAACCCCTGCCTTAGGGGCAAACCGGTAATCGTCGGCGGTGAACCGAACAGCAGGGGGGTTGTCTCGACCTGCTCCTATGAAGCAAGAAAATTCGGCGTTAGGTCCGCGATGCCGTCAAAAAAGGCCTATCAACTCTGTCCTCAGGCCATATTCATAAAACCGAGATTTTCGGCCTACAGCGAAGCATCGCAAATAGTTCACGAAATATTTTTCGAATACACCGGTCTTGTCGAGCCGGTCTCCCTGGATGAGGCGTATCTCGATATAACGCGCGAAAATATGTCCATGTCCGCAGCTGCGGAAACTGCAAGGCATATCCAGAACAAGATATTCAGCAGGACCTCGCTAACGGCTTCAGCAGGGGTATCGTACAACAAGTTCCTCGCGAAATGCGGCTCCGAGCATAAAAAACCCGGCGGATTGACCGTAATCCCCCCGGAAAAGGCCCGCGATTTCATCGACGCTCTTCCGATAGGAAAATTTTTCGGCGTCGGCAAGGTCACAGAGCAGAAGATGAAAGACTCAGGCATATTCACCGGAAGGGACCTTAAAAACCAGAGCAGGGACTTTCTGGTCATGAAATTCGGGAAAGCCGGCCATTTTTTTTACGATATCGCCAGGGGAATAGACAACAGGCCCGTATCTTCCCAGCGGGTCAGGAAATCCCTCGGCAAGGAAGTCACGCTAGAAAAGGATATCGATGACATGAATGAGATGCAGCTCATTCTCAAAGGCCTTGCTTCGGGCGTTGCGAGACACCTCAATATACATTCACGCAGAGGAAGGACGATAACTCTGAAAATCAAGTATCACGACTTCGATTCGATATCGAGGAGCACGACACTTGCCGACCCGGTCAGCGACGAGAAAACCGTTTTTACCCATCTTTCGAGGCTTCTGAACGAAACCGAGGCCGGCGAGAAAAAAGTAAGGCTGCTGGGAGTATCGGTTTCGAACTTTGACATTGAAGAACCCGATGAAACAGGGGCGCAGCTCCAGTTCAATTTTTGATCTGTACAACACGGAGGTTGCAATGGACAAACAGGATCCCAATAAAACAATCATTCCATGCGAGATCTACACAAGGGTGAGCGGCTATTTCAGGCCCGTGAACCAGTTCAACCGAGGGAAAAAAGAGGAGTTCCGGCAGAGGTCGGCTCTAAAGATACCGGTTGAGGCGCCTAAAACCTTATCATAATTATTCCGGGGATCGCCAATATTTGCCGAATACACAAAAAAGTGATTGTACTTCTGCAAATATTTTTGCTACTCTGGAATTCGTCAGAACTCCGTTGATCCTGTCCGCCGGATAAATATACGGGCTCGCCCCGGCCGGTGTCTGCCGGATGATTCCGGCATGCGCGACAGGATCAGTGATAACGCTCAAATAATAAAATATTATTGCTCAGGAACAACGCATTCATGTCAGGTCGTGTTATGACGTCTAACATTCACAAAGGATCACCATTGGACTTTCTGCTGAAAAGAGACATGCCTCCGGTCGCCCTTATCCTCGCCGGCTACAACAAGTTCGACCCGGAAACGAGAAAGAAAAGATACCGCGAGCTGATGGAGGCCTACGAAGGCGACGTTATTTACATGGGAGAAAACAAATTCCTGCGTCCGCTTGGGGGTAAACCCGTTATCCAGTATGTCATTGATGCGGTATACAATGCCCGTAAAGACGGCAATAGGCTCTATGACAAGATATATGTCTATAACGACAAAAAGATGTTCGAGGAAATGATCGACATATCCCGATATGATAATCTTTACATCAACCAGATGAAAGATTCGGTCGGAGGCCACTGGAAGGATTTCTACAACAACTACGTCGATTACGGTCAGCGCATCGATATCTTTTTCGGCGATACGCCGCGTATAACTTCCGAGGACGTCGAATATCTGCATGGCGAATACGAAAAGATCATCGGCATCCAGAAAGATTACCGCGGCGTCCCAATTTCGGTCGTCGTCAACATAGTCGAATTCGAGGACCTTCATGCCACATGGCTCCCTCACAGGATAAAATACATTAAAGTTGGAAAAAACAAGGGAAAGCTGAAAAATTTCGTTGGCTTCGACGCTTTTCAGGCAAGGATCGGAAACAGCGGGGCCATGATCAAGGATCCATGCCTTGACGACTACATGAATTACGAAGTGGTGAATTTCGGATACAATCTGAGAAAGGCGCTGACCCCGAGTATACTGGCTAAAATAATGTATTATCTCTGGAGATCCAAACGGTTCGACATGATCAGGCAGATAAAAAACAAGTGCCTTAACGAGACCGTTTTTTTCAGTACGGCTTATGATGTCATTTCAAATGTCTATAAAATCGACATGAGTAAAACCGCCGGAGTGCTGTACCATATAAAAAAGAATGGAGCGCACTGGGAAAACGACATCGACGGCCCCAAGGACTATGAGGCTTTCCAGAAAGCTCTTGAAAAAACGACTCACCGGAACAGATAAAGACCGGTGATCCTCATCTGTCAGATGAGCCCCTTGCACCTCATTGCGCCAATTATCAGGTTCGCAGCCTGGTCAGCAGTATATGAAGAATTGTTGATGACCATATCATAATTTGATGAATCAGCGGAGTCAAATCGCAAGTATTCCCTGATAAAGCTGTCCCTCTCCCTGGTCTTCTCATTGATGATCTTCTCGGCCTCTTTAATGCCGATCTTTCTCGCTTGTGCAATATTTTCCACCCTGAACTCCATTGAGGCGATTATGCGCACATGCAATCCCCGAGGTATTTCCCTGGTGATAATATTGCCTGCGCGACCCACCAGAACCACATTGCCGATCTCGGCGAGAACTCTCACCGTCTCCGCCAGTTTCCTGTATACCGCCACCTGAGGGGGAAATTTGTCGAAATAGGTCTGCAAAAGGTCGGTCATCGTTTTCCGAGCGTTACCTGTCATGGTTTCCATTAATCCGGTGGACAATCCCATGTCTTTCATCACCTTGTCGAGCAATTCCTTGTTATATGCGGCCCACGGGTGATCGGATTTCTTTTCGGAGTTCAGCAAATCGGTTATTTTTTCGGCTATTGAGAATCCGAAACAGCCGTATTCTCTGGAAATCGTCACATAAGGCTTCTTTATGTGATCGGTCGACCTGTCCCGGGTCCGGTCAACGATATCGACTTTGTCTTTTTGCCCCTTCCAGTACTTAAGCTGTGATGAAATACGGCTTTCCATGTTCGAATATCTAATCATGCGATCCTCCTGATCAAAACCATAGATATTATAAGGGATCCTCTATAAATTACATTATGGATGTTCCCTTGTGGGCACAATTATAGGTAAAATCAGGTTTTATCATTTTTCAAATAATGAAAAAGATGATTTTTAGGGGTGCCCATAATCCGGTTATAGCCTCCTCCCCCGTTTTTTACTTGTCAGATTATGTTTTTTAATATATTAAGGCATATCCTTTATTATATTAGCTGACATAATCACCATCCAGTTCAGCTAATAGTTCATGAAACGGCATTGCCGTTGATACAGTGTTAAATGATACACCCATTGCAAATATTTTCAATTTCTTTATATTGCGGCGATTCTTTTTTTTCAGTGCTCTCATGCAGGGTTAACCTTTGATGAAAAAACCCGACAACATACTGATGAATATGAAGTTCACCAAATCAATGTTCGAGCGTGTTGAAGACCGGCTTCTCATAAAAGTCGAGAAAATCCTTCGTATTCTTGAAGATGAAGAAAGAAAAAACATCGATCTGAAAAAAAAGCTCAAAAACAAGGGACAGGAGAACAGGGAAATCCAGGAAAAGCTTCATGTAAAAAGTTCGGAAAACAGGGACCTCAAGAAAGAAATTCAGAAGCTTACTGAACAAATCGGCATACTTTCCAAAAATCTCGAAATCATCAATCAGCGTCACATGGAATCCGTCGAACTGTCGGTCGACCTTCTCTCCGATCTCGAATACAACAAATACAAGTCGAGTTTCGTCGACATCGACATCAAATCGGTTCCCGGCTCCGAGAAAATCAACAAGTACTGCAAAATAATAAGAAAATTTTTTCTTGAGGACCTGAACTGCGCATACATCAATATCAGCTACAGCGGCATCAACGAATCGATCAAAAAGATGCTCAAGCTGAACTCGTCCAAATCGCACTATCTTCAGGCCGAATTTACGACCGACAGATGCGTAATCTATAATGTTGAGCTTGAGGACATTGACATGCCGGAAAGGAAAATCGGCCGGATAATTGTCGGCCGATATCCTTATAAGAACAAGAAAAAGGAGAATGTTTACAACAAGCGAATCATTTATGAAATCGAAATCACGAAACGGATACTCGAAAACGGCATTACCGAGATACAAAACAAAGATCTCGCGGTCAAGGATGCGCTTACCGGGCTATACACGAGAAAGTTCCTTGAAGAGAAATTGACCGAGGAATTCAACAGCCTTGATCTTTTCATAAAGCTTGATCAGGACCAATCCGCCCTGATGCAGACAGTCATCGAATCCGACGGAAAACCGAAAAAAATAATCAAAAACAAGTTTTACCACGACTGGAACAAGAAAGACGAGGATTTGTTCAACAGCGTGCTGGGCGAGCTTCAACAGAAAAACATGGTTTCGCTTGAAGGCGACAAATACCTCGGGGCATCGGAGGAGTTCGTTTACTTCGTAAGCTCGAAAGTCGACTATAATCTCTTTATCGCCTTTTTTGACCTCGATTATTTCAAGGATGTCAACGACAACTGGGGAGGTCATGCCGCCGGAGACAGGGTGCTTGGAGATTTCGCGAAGATACTGAAAAAATACATACGAACAACCGATATTCCGATCCGCTACGGCGGGGAGGAGTTCGTCATCGTGTTTCCCCGGGCCCTTTCCCAGCAGAAAATCATCAGCATTCTTGAAAGCATCAGGCTCGACTGCCAGGAAAACCTCGCGGTCAATTACAAGGACAGGGAAAGAAATGTCACCGTGTCAATCGGACTGACACGAATCAGCAAATACGACCGCAACATTTACCATCTCATCAACCGCGCCGATGCCGCCCTCTACAAGGCGAAAAACAGAAGAAACCGCATAATAATCTTCGAGCAGGGACCCGACGGCTATATCAGCATCACCACGTGATTCATCGCCAATTGTAATGCAGATTTACTATTCGCGGATGCACCAGCTTTTCAAAGTCGGAAAACTTCATCCTGATCAATTCAGTATGGCTGCCGGCATTGAAGGCTATGTATTCATCACGAGTGAGATCCATTGAAATGAACTCGTCAACCCCGTAAAGATTGCCGAAAGGCGGCATAGCGCCCACCTCGCAGTCGGGGAATGCGTTTTTAAAGTCCGACTCCGATGCGATTTCAATGTTTTTTGCATTAAAAAAATTCTTCATGTATCCCGGGAAAACCATCTGGTTCGCGGTGACCACACACATAACCAGCCTGCCGTCCATTTTGAGAATTACGGTTTTCGCGAATTCATTTCCGTGGACATGCGCCGCTTGACAGGTCCTCGTCGACGAGAATTCGCGCGGATGAGAGATAAACTCATAAGTGACATGGTTTTCATCGAGAAATCTTTTTATTCGTTCTCCAAGCATAAAATTCCTCCTCGAATGAAAGTTGAAGGCCGCGGCTCTATTTGCCGCTTATTTGAAATATACATCGATTTCCGCGGTCAAAAAAAATTTTATCGTTTGTACTGCCGGATTTTTTCAATGTAGTGCCGGGCGCCTTTTCTGATTTCTGCAATCTCCTCGGGAGTCGTTTTCCTTGCAATTTTGCCGGGCATGCCGAGGACAACCGATCCGGCAGGCACAACTGTTCTCTCGGGAACAACCGCGCCGGCGCCGACAATACAGTTTTCGCCGATGACTGAATTGTTCAGCACAGTGGAGTTGATTCCAATGAGGGAGTTGCTCCCTATCGTGCACCCATGAAGAACGGCGCCGTGGCCCACAGTCACGCATTCCCCGATTTCAAGCGGGCTGCCTTCGTCGGCATGAAGGACGCAGCAATCCTGAATATTAGTCCCCCGGCCGATAGAAATGACATCGTTATCGGCGCGTATCACCGCGCCGAACCATACGCTGACTCCCTGTTTGACGATGACCGATCCGACAATGGTCGCGTTTTCCGCGATGAAATAATCTTCGCACTCCACAATCAGTTCTCTTTTCCCAACACTCAGGATCATACCGCAAACCCTCACATGATATTGCTATCTGCGACGATACCGTACCGTGTTCCGGCATCATCATTGAAACAAAAAATAGTGCACAAATTTCCTTTGTATATCCTTTTAATCCGTAAAACCCTAAAAAAGACCATCTTTTTTCATAAAATAATTATTTTACATAGACTAAATACGCCCTATTTCGATAATTGTCTTCAGAGTTATCATGTTCGCAGGATCCGGTTCCATGAAAACTATTTCCGATATTCTTTCCTGTCTCACCGAAGATGAAAAACGGCTGCACGAAGAAATAATCGAAGAATGCCTCGAAAGAGAAGCCCTTCTCAACAGCAACAGGGAAGCCATAATAAAAAACACCCAAAAACTCGGGATTCTGGCGGAAAAAATTGTTGATGATATCGAGAACTTCAATCAAATATTCACAGCCCTTTCAGAACTGGAAAAGGAGCTGAAGCAGAAACATGACAGGCTCAAACTTCTCTCAATCCCGGAAGAAAAATTCTTTCACGGATGATCACCGACCGGGTATCGGCGAAACGGCGATAGCCGTCAACTCCGTATCGAAATCCTTCAAAGAACTGCGCGCAGTCAAAAACGTGAGTTTCTCCGTGCCCCGGGGCGCATGCTTCGGACTTCTCGGACCGAACGGGGCCGGCAAAACGACCATGATGAAAATGCTGTACGGGAAAAGCCCTCGGGACAATCCGGAGCCCGGCCAGATACGGGTATTCGGATACGACCCGCTCGACAACGAGCTCGAGATAAAGCAGGTCTCCGGCATAGTTCCTCAGGACGACAACCTCGACGTGGAGCTCAGCGTAATCCAGAACCTGATGATCTACGCAAGATTTTACGGAATAAAAAAGAGCGATGCCGGCGAAAGAATAGATTACCTGCTCGAATTCATGGAGCTTACCGAAAAGTCAAGGTCGCGCATCAGGGAACTGTCGGGGGGGATGCGCAGGCGGCTTATCATAGCCAGGGCGCTCATAAACAATCCCATGCTTCTCGTGCTCGACGAGCCGACAACCGGCCTCGATCCGCAGGTGCGGCACCTCATCTGGGACAAGCTGAGAAAGCTGCGCAGCGACGGCGTCACCATTCTCCTGACCACCCATTACATGGAGGAGGCCTTCCAGCTGTGCGACAGGATCATGATCATGCACCTGGGCCAGACCATCATGGAAGGCGCGCCGGCGGACCTGGTCAGGGACAACATCGAGCGCTTCGTGCTTGAGATTTACGATTCAAACTGCGGTGAAATCGCGGTATCAAAAAATTATCGGATCGAAAAAAGCGGCGGCAGCAGGACCCTCCTGTACTCCGACAGGATTGCGGTCTTGGAAAAGCTCACTGAAAAATTCTGCAGCGGCGGGTTTTACCTGAGACAGTCGAACCTCGAGGATGTTTTCATGAAAGCCACAGGAAGGGACCTCAATGAATGATGAAGCAAAAAACGGGACGATAGCCGTTACCCCGCCGCCTGTTTACAGCAGGCTTTTCAGCGTCTGGTACCGTCATTTCAGGGTGTACACGAAAAACCTCGTCAGCAACGGGCTCCCGCCGTTCATAGAGCCGCTGTTTTTTCTCGCGGGGGTGGGGCTCGGCCTGGGCAATTACGTGGGGCTCATCGACGGCGCGGAGTACATCAACTTCCTGGCTGCGGGGGTGATCGTGCCTCCCGCCATGTTCACATCGGCGTACGAGTGCACCTTCGGCACGTTCATACGACTGGAATTCGACAAGGTATATGACGGAATGATTTCCGCGTCGATAACCATCTACGATCTTCTTATCGGCGAGATGCTGTTTGCGGGAACGAAAAGCCTTTTCTTCTCGTTCGCGGTCCTGACCGTCGTCAGCGCTTTCGGGCTCATCCCCTCGCCCGTCGCAGTGCTGTGCCCACTCGTCGGATTCATGACCGGTCTCATGTTCGCCGCGCTTTCGCTCTTTATCACCTCGTTCGTGAAGAACATAAACCATTTCAATTTCTATTTCACGGGCCTGCTCACGCCGATGTTTTTTTTCTCGGGGATCATTTTTCCGCTCAAAGACCTGCCCGCGCCCCTGCGGATCGCGGCCGAATTTCTGCCGCTGACCCACTCGGCGAGCCTCATGAGGTCGCTGTGCTTCGGCAGGTTTCCCGTCCGCCTCGCGTTCGACCTGGCGTACATGGCGCTGTTCACGGCGGTTTTCGGGGCCCTGGCGATCAGGATGCTGAAGAAGAGAATATTGCAGTAGCGGCCGGGACTCAGTCCTCGAAAAAGGCCCGGTAGAGCAGATATGCGGAATATATGTCGGC
>ERZ795054.2297-NODE-2297-length-16317-cov-23.153856_pt1 | contig 16317 bp, 13 predicted proteins | sample MGYA00375138_ERZ795054 | MGnify/ENA primary metagenome ERZ795054 (study PRJEB30183, sample SAMN05720215) | anaerobic digester metagenome | isolation source: active sludge of municipal wastewater-treating anaerobic digesters | place: USA | collected 2014-12-23 ... | reverse complement strand
TCCTCGGTGTCGATCACCTCGCCCTGCGCCGCCGGAGTCTGGGTGAGCACCCCGGCCTGCAGGGCCTCCATCGCCGCGGCCTCGCGCCTCATGGCCTGTCGCCGCATGCGCCGCGAGCGCCCCACCACCCAGACCGCGCCCACCACGGCCACGGCCGCGATCAACCACCAGAACAAAATATCCATCGGCGCATTTTGGCAGCGCCGCATCGCGCGCAGGCAATGCTTGTGGCGCATGTGCGACGATCCCGGCCATTGCTGCGCCGCCGCTGCGCCCGCAGCCGGTGCGTTTGGCCGCAGGCGCACAGGCTGCGCTGGCACAATGCCGCGCGATCGCCCTCGCGGCCCCTTGGTGATTGATGAGCCCCACTGAATCGACCCCCGGACAACGCGTCCTGGTGACCGGCGGCGCCGGCTACATCGGCTCCCACACCCTGATCGAGCTTCTGGCGGCCGGCCACACGCTGGTCTGCCTCGACAACTACAGCAACAGCTCGCCCGAGGCCCTGCGTCGCGTGGAGCGCATCGCCGGCCGCGGCTTCGAGGCGGTCGAGGGTGATGTCCGGGATGCGGCGCTGCTCGACGCGCTCTGTGCCCGCCACCGCTTCGACGCGGTGATCCACTTCGCCGCCCTCAAGGCGGTGGGCGAGTCGGTCGCCCGTCCGCTCGACTACTACGAGAACAATGTCGCTGGCACGCTCGCGCTGCTGCAGGCCTGCCGGCGCCATGCCCTGCAACGCTTCGTGTTCAGTTCGTCGGCCACCGTCTACGGCGCACCGGAGCGGCTGCCGCTCACCGAGGACGCGCCTACGCGCGCCGTCAATCCCTACGGGGCCACGAAGCTGATGGTCGAGCAGATCCTGCGCGACCTCGCAGCCGCGCAGCCCGAGTTCAGTGCCGTGGCCCTGCGCTACTTCAACCCCGTGGGCGCCCACGAGAGCGGCCTGATCGGCGAGGATCCGGCCGACGTGCCCAACAACCTCTTCCCCTTCATCACCCAGGTCGCGGTGGGGCTGCGCGACTGCCTGTCGGTGTTCGGCTCCGACTGGCCGACGCGCGACGGCAGCGGGGTGCGCGACTACATCCATGTCGTCGACCTGGCTGCCGGCCACGTGCGCGCGCTCGACTACGCGGCGCGCCACGCCGGCTTCCACGCCTTCAACCTGGGCACCGGACGCGGCACGAGCGTGCTCGAGCTCGTGACTGCGTTCGAACGCGCCACCGGCCGCCCCGTGCCCTGCCGCATCGCACCGCGCCGCGCGGGCGACATCGCCGAGTGCTGGGCCGATCCTTCCCGGGCGCGCGCCGAGCTGGGCTGGACCGCGCAGCGCGGCATCGAGCAGATGTGCGCGGACGGCTGGCGCTGGCAGAGCGCCAATCCGCGCGGCTACCGGTCTGCCGCATGACGAACCCCACCCGCGCGTTCGCCGATCCGCGGGCCGCGGTGCCCCAGGCCCTGCTGCTGATGGCTGCCGGGCTCGCGGCCAGCGCGTGGCTGCGCCCCGACGATCCTTTCTGGCGCGACGCCGCCTTCCCCTGGCTGTGGCTGCTGCCGGTGCTGCCTGCGCTGCGTCATGGCGTGCTGGGTGCCGTGACTGCGCTCGGCCTGACGTTCGCGGTGTGGATGCTCTGGGCCGGCCTGGGCGCCCACGCGCCGGCGCTTCCGCGCCAGGCGGCGCTCGCCGGCGGCGTTCTGGCGCTGCTCTGCGGCTACTACGCCGATCGCTGGCGCAGCCGGCTCGCCCAGGCGTTCGACCGCTCGACCGCGCTCGGATCGCGCGTGGCCGCGCAAGGCCGCGAGCTCGCGCTGCTCGAGCAATCGCACCTGCGCCTCGAGCAGGAGTTCATCGCCCATCCGCACTCGCTGCGCGAGATGATGGTCCTGCTGCGCAGCCTGATCCTCAGCGACGGCACCGCGCCGCTGCCGGCCGCGGCCTGGCTGCTGCACTACCTCGGCCAGACCTGCCGCTTCGAGGCCGCCGCCCTGCACGCCGTGCGTCAGGAACAGCTGTCCGCGCAGCCCGTCGCGGCGCTCGGCGACGGTGCGCCCCTGGCGCCCGCCGACCCGCTGCTGCGCACCGCGCTCGAGTCGCGCGCGCTCAGCCGGGTGCGGGGCGACAGCCCGCCCGGCGTGTACCTGCTCGCCGCCCCCATCCTGACCAGCGAAGGCCGCCTGCTGGGCATGCTGGTGGTGCGGCGCATGGCCTTCGTCTCGCTCACCGCCGACACGCTGCGCTTCATTGCGCTGACGCTGGGCTACTACGCCGACGGCGTGGCCGCGGCCGAGTCGGCGCGTCCGGTGCAGGCCGCCGAGCCGCGCTGCCCCACGGCCTTCGCCGCCGAACTCGCGCGCCTGGCCCGCATCCACGCCGACGGAGGCATGCCCTCCACCCTCGTGGCCTTCTCGCCCGCTCACGAAGACGAGCTGGCGAGCGAACTGCTCGACCGCATCCGCTCCCTGCGCCGCCCCACCGACCTGGACTGGAACCTGCGGGGCGAGACAGGCCGTGCACTCGTCGTGCTGCTGCCGCTGAGCAACGCCGCCGGCGCGCGCGGCTACGTCGAGCGCCTCGAGACCACGCTTACGCCCGGACGCTCGCTGGGCGCCGCCGGCCTGGCCACGCGCATGCTGGTTCTCGACACCCGCCCCGCCGGCGAGCAGTTGCGCGAGTTCCTCGCGCCGATCGATGTCTAGGCTCGCGCTCGCCAGCATCGCGCTCGAGGCGCTGGCCTGCGCCCTGCTCGCCGCGGCGCTGGGGCCCTCGCCCGACTGGATCGGACTCGCCGCGGTGCTGCATGTCGCGGCCGCCGCCGCGGCCGCCTGGCTGCTGGCGGGGGCCGCGCCGCGCCGCTCGCGTGCCAGTGCGGTGGCTCTTGCACTGGGCCTGGTTCTGGCCGTGCCGGCGCTCGGCCTGGCCGCGGTGCTCGCGCTGCGTCAGCGGCTCGTGCGGGCGGTCGAACAGGCGGCGATCGAGGCCGGCCCCGCTCCCGAATTCGTGAAGACCCCCGAGCCGCTGAGCGACTCCGAGGGGCGCGGGCCGCGCGGCACGGCGGTGCGAGCCCTGCTGCGTGACCGCGCGGCATCGACCGAGGCGCGCAGCCGCGCGCTGCTCGCCCTGGACCGCGCGCCGGTGCAGGCGGCAGCACCCCTGTTGCGCGAGGCTCTTTCAGACCCTGGCGAGGAGCTGCGCATCCTCGCCTGCCTGATGCTCGAACGGCGCGAGTCCCTGCTGCGCGCCACCCTGACGCAGGCCGCCGCCGAACTCGACGCGGCGCGCGCGCGTGCCGACCTTGCGGCGCAACGGGCCGCGCTGCGCGGCATCGCACAGCAGCACTGGGAGCGGGTCTACCAGGGCCTGGTGCAGGACGATTGGGCCGAGCACGTGCTGCACGCGGCGCGGGAAGCCGCTCGCGGCGCGCTCGCCCTGGACCACGATGACGGCGCGCTGTGGCTGCTGCTGGCGCGCATCGACCTGCGCAGCGGCGACCTCGAAGCCGCGGAAGCCGCGCTGCGCGCGGCTCACGACGCAGGTCTCGGGCGGGCCAGTGCACTGCCTTACTGGGCGGAGCTGCGCTTCAGGCAATCGCGCCCGCAAGAAGTTGCGGAGCTGCTGCGCGAACTCGGCCCGGCCCCGGCCGCGGGCCCGCTGGCCGCCGTGCAGCGCTTCTGGAGCGCCTGAGATGGCCGCGACCGACACCGTGCGGATCTGGCGCAGCGCTGCGCAGCTCGACGTGCTGCTGATCGCGCAGGACGAGCCCGGCGCGATTACCGAGTTGGTGCGCAGCCTGCCCGAGCTGCGCTTCGGCCTGATCTGGCTCGACGACGGGGCGGGGTTCGCGCACGCGGCCCTTGAGCAACTCGCCGCGGTCGCGCCCGAGCACCTGCTGCACCTCGAGGTGCGCGCCCTGCGCGGGACGCCACACACGGCGCGCGGCGTGGCGCGGCGCGCGGCCGAGGAAGAGCACGCCTACGCGCAGCTCGGACGGCTGCACGACCTGTTACACGATCCCTATGAGACCCCCGAGGCGCTCGAACTGCTGGGCCGCCTGCTGCCGGGGTCCATGCCCGCCGGCCCGCTCGACTTGGCCGGCAGCCTGGCCAGCGAGCGCGGCTGGGAACTGCTCACCGCCCGCCTGCGCCGCCTGCACGGGGACGAACCGTTTCCGGCCCTGTGCGGCGCCGTGCGCGACACCCACGCCATGCTGCCGGCGCTGCTCGAAGCGGCGCGGGCCGCCCCGCCCGCCAGCATGCTGCACGCCCTGGGGCTGGGCGCCGCGGGGCTGCTGGGCGTGTTCACGCAGAAGCTGCGCCACTGGCCGCTGCTGGTGTCGGATGCGGCCCCGCAGGCGCTGCAGGCGCGGCTGCGCGCCTGGATCGCTCCCGACGAGCCGGCCGCCGCACGCGACCTGCGCCAGCGCTACGCCGAGGCGCTCGACCGCCTCGCGCTGGCCTGCGCGGACTGCGTCGTCACTCCCTTCGAGTTCCAGCGCCAGCGCCGCATCGCCGACGGCGCCGATCCGCGCCGCACCGTGTGCATCGCCCCCTCCACCGCAGCCCCCGCCGCCCTGGCGCGCACTGATCCGACCACCGGACGCGCGCCGGCACGCATCGGCGTGGCGGGGCCGCTCACACCGCTGCAGGACATCCGCACCCTGCTGCGCGCCTTGCACATCGTGCTGCCCTATCTGCCAGGCATCGAAGCCTGGATCGTGGGCGAAGGCGCTGACGATCCCGGCTACGCCCAGGACTGCCGCACCCTGGCGCAAGCCCTCGGCCTGGAGCGCCACCTGCACTTCGCGCCGCATTCGGCTCCCGCGCCGAGCAGCCTGGGGCTGATGGTGTCGAGCGCGATCGCTGCCGGGCCCACGCGCAGCCTGGTCGACGCGCTCGGCGCCGGCCTGCCCTGCGTGTGCACCGACGCCGGCGCGGCGCGACAGCTGGTCTATGGCCTCGCGCCGGCGGACATCGCAGTGGGCAGCGCCGGCGAAGTGGTCGCGGTGGCCGACGCCCAGGCCCTGGCCGCCGCCATCGTGCGTCTGCTCGGCGACGGCGATGCCTGGGCCGAGGCCAGCCGCGCGGCCGCCGAGCGGGCGGCGAGCTTCTACGCCCCGCCCCAGGCGGCCGAGCAATGGCGCAGCCTCTACGCCGAGGCCCTGGCCGGCAGCCTGGTTGTCGAGGATGTGCTGGAGGATCCGGCGTGACCCGAAGCCCGGCCCTGCCTGCCAGCGTGGGCGCGCCCCCTTGGGTGCTCGCGCCCGTCGCGCTGGGCGGCCTGGGTCTGGCCTGGTGGGGCGCGCGCGGAGTGCCGGCGCCCATGTCGGAGGCCACCGCTGCGCTCGTCTACCTGAGCCTGTTGATCGCCGCGCCCAACCTGCTCGCCGGACCGGCCCGCCCCGCTGCCTTGCTCGCGCGCCTGGCGCGCGGCACCTGGCTCGCCGCGGCGCTCGGCCTGTTGCTCGCTCTGGGCCCCGTGGCCGCGGCGCCGGCCGGCGTGCGCTGGCTGCTGCCGGCGGCGGCGATCGTGCTCACCAACCTGTGGATCGTGCTCGCCTGCTCTCCGGCCACGCGGCGCGACACCTGGACCGTGGTGAGCCTGATCGCCGTGGCCTGGCTGCTGGCCCATTGGGCCGGACCGATCGAGTTGCGCTACGCGAGCTACATCGCCCTGGCTGCGATCGTGCTCGCGCTCAGGCTCGGGCCGGACGGCCGCATGGCCGCGCCGGCCGCCGGCCCGCGCGGCCGAGCCGAGCGGCGCATCGCCCCCGCGCTGGGCTTGGCCTACACCGCCGCGATCCTCGCCGACGAGATCGTCCGCTGGCTGCAGTGGGCAGGCGCGCCGGCCGGCGCCGAGGGCCAGGCCGCTGCGCTGTTGCCGCTCGCGGCGGTCAGCGCTTTGCCGGGCGCGCTCGTGCTGCTGCGGCTCGGCGAGCGCACGCGCGGCGCGCGCGAGGCCTATGCGGGGCTGCTGACCGCCGCCGTGCCCCTGGCCGCGCTCGAGGACGCGCGCCGGACCTGGCGGGCGCAGACGCGGCGCGCGCTGATCGAACTGGCCACGGTGCAGGCCATTGCCACCCTGCTCGCACTGGCGGTCGCCCCGGTGGTGCTCGCTTCGTGGGGTCTGGGTCCGACCTACGCCGCGGCATTCGACGCCTGGCTGATCGCCTGCGGTCTGCAGATCCTCGCAGCCGCGGTGCTGTGGCAACTTGTGGACCAGGGCCTGCCGCTGCCGGCCCTGCTGATCTGCCTGGGCGCCTTCGCACTCGGCGCCGGCGGCGCACTCGTGGCGGCGCCCACCGCCTTGCCCTGGTGGCCGGCCGTGCTGTGGGCCGGGGTTCTGGCACTCGCTGCGGGGTGGCTGCGCGCCGCTCACGCCTCGCTCGAACGGCGCCTGCTCATGCCCCCCGCGTCGGACACTGCCGCCTAGAATCGGCCGCATGACGCTCGCCGTGGTCCGCTCGCGGGGCCTGGCCGGGCTGCAAGCGCCGGCCGTGACCGTCGAGGTTCATCTTGCCAACGGGTTGCCTTCGTTCACCCTGGTCGGGCTGCCCGACACCGAGGTGAAGGAGGCCCGCGAGCGCGTGCGCGCAGCGCTGCAGAACAACCGCTACGAGTTCCCCGCGCGGCGCATCACCGTCAACCTCGCGCCCGCCGATCTGCCCAAGGAGTCGGGACGCTTCGACCTGCCCATCGCGCTGGGCATCCTGGCGGCGAGCGGCCAGATCGCGGCCGACGCGCTGGACCGTTACGAGTACGCGGGGGAACTGTCGCTCTCGGGCGAACTGCGCCCGGTGCGCGGCGCCCTGGCCATGAGCTATGCGGTGGCGCGGGCGGCGGGCGGACACTCGGCGCGCGGCTTCGTGCTGCCGGCCGAGAGCGCGGCCGAGGCGGCGCGCGTCACGGGCGTGGTGGTCCTGCCCGCCCGCAGCCTGGCGGAGGTCGTCGAACACCTGGCCCACGCCGCGGGCGACGCCGATGCGCGCGCGCTGGCAGCGCAGGGTCCCGAGCCGGCGCCGCGTGCGCCGGTCTACCCCGACCTCACCGATCTCAAGGGACAGACCGCGGGCCGGCGTGCGCTCGAGATCGCCGCTGCCGGCGGCCACAGCCTGCTCATGGTCGGCCCGCCGGGCACGGGCAAGACCATGCTGGCCCAGCGCCTGCCCGGCATCCTGCCGCGCATGACGGCCGAGGACGCGCTCGAGTCGGCCGCGGTGCTCTCGCTCGCCGGTCGCTTCGATCCCGCGGCCTGGGCGGCTCGCCCCTTCCGCGCCCCGCACCACAGCGCCAGCGCGGTGGCCATCGTGGGCGGCGGCAATCCACCGCAGCCGGGCGAAGCCTCGCTCGCCCACCACGGCGTGCTCTTCCTCGACGAGATGCCCGAGTTCGACCGCCGCGTGCTCGAGGCGCTGCGCGAGCCGCTCGAGTCGGGCCACCTCGCCGTGGCGCGCGCCGGACATCGGGTCGACTTCCCGGCGCGCTTTCAGCTGGTCGGGGCGATGAATCCCTGCCCCTGCGGCTGGCTAGGGCACCGCACGCGCGCCTGCCGCTGCACGCCCGACCAGATCGCCCGTTACCAGGCGCGGCTGTCCGGGCCGCTGCTCGATCGCATCGACCTGCGCGTCGAGGTGGGGGCACTGGACGAGGCGGAACTGGCCGCGGCACCCGCGGGCGAGGCATCGGCGGTGGTGGCCGCGCGCGTGCAGGCTGCGCGCGAGCGGGCGCTTCAGCGCCAGGGCAAGCCCAATGCCGCGCTCGAAGGCGCGCAGATCGAGCGCGAGTGCGCGGTCGCCGGCTCGGCGCGGCAACTGTTGCTGGCCGCCAGCCAGCGCCTGGGCTGGTCGGCGCGCGCCTACCATCGCGTGCTCAAGGTCGCGCGCACCATTGCCGACCTGGAAGGCTCGGCAGCGCTCGGCCCGGCCCACGTGGCCGAGGCGATCCAGGCGCGCCGCTCGCTGCGCGAAGCGTGACGCGCGCGCCGGCGCCGGGAAGTCCTGCGGCGTGGCGGCAAGGTTCCCGCAGAGCGGGCAGGCGCCACTGCCGTGTCAGTCACCGGCACGCCCGCCTCACTGGGGCTGCGCCTAGACGGCGACCAGCCGCACGCGGTGGCCCTGAGCCTCGATCTCGGCCAGCAGGCTGCGCCCGCCGTAGAGGTGCAGCGCCCCCACCGCGACGAACACCCCGCCCCGGCGCAGCGGCAGGAACAGGCGATGCGCCATCACCGCGCTGCGGTCGATCACCAGCTTGCGGTTGAGCAGGGCGTAGTCGGCCGCAAGTTGCGCGCTGCCGCCCGCCGCCTTGGACTGCAAGGCGTGAAGCCCCGCGAGGTCGCCAGCAAGCCAGGCGCGAATCGAGGGCTCGACCAGCGCCTGCAGCTGCTCCCGATTGGCCAGCGCGTGGCGCAGCAGGCGCCACTGAACCTCGAGCGGAATGCTCTCGAAGGCCTCGATCTGTTCCTCGGGCAGTTCGAGTCCGAAGCCCGGCATGCGGCGCGCCGCGGCGAAGGCGAGCAGCCTGGCGTCGAGCGTCTCGTCGGTGTTGCCGGTGGGCGCCGTGAGGTTGATCAGCGCCGCCCAGGGCTTGAGCGAGCCAAGCAGCGCCACGGGCACCTGGGGCGCCGCGGACGAGAGCACGAGCATCTCGGCCGCATCGAGCCCGTCCTGCACGCGCTGCCCCGGCGCTGCGACCCCGGCCTCGAGCAGCAGGCCGGTGGCCTCGCGGCCCGGCGCGGCCTCGAAGGCGTAGACCCGCGCGACGGCGAACGCCCGCTCCACGGCAGGCGGCAAGGCGAGCACGCGTTCGTCGGCCACGTGGATGGTGCCGAAGATCCAGCTGGGGGGCCGCGCCGCACCGCCTTCGACGCGCCACAGGCGGCCGCGCTGGAAGCGCTCGGGCGCCGCGGACGCTGCCGCGCGCGGCAGCGCGGCAAGCGCCGCCAGCGCCAGCAGTTCACGCCGGCGCATGGCGACCCGAGCCGGGCATCAGCCCGCCGTGCCGTGGCGCAGGCGATGGATGCGGGCGCTTTGCGCGTTGGCGCTGCCCTGGATGCGCGCGCTCTCGCGCGGGCCGACGCGGCCATCGGCCGCTGCGTGGGCCTGGCGCTGCGCCAGCCGCGCCTGCCCCTGCTCGATGCGCGCCAGTTCGGTGTTCGAGACCTGGCCCTGCTGCACACCGGCAAGCGTGCGCGCCTGCTGGTTGGCACCGCGCTGCACGCCCGCCGCCATGCGTTGCGCCGAGGCCGTGGTCGGGTCGCCGGTCTGCGCGTCGTGCTTCTCGAACGCGATGGCGCGGCTCGCCTGGTTCTGTGCGGCCGTGATGCGCGCCTGCTCCCGGGTGCTGAGGCTGCCGTCGCCATAGGCGCGCGCTTCGATGCGATCGACCTGGGCCTCGGCGCGCTGCAGGCGTCCGGCCTCGCGCACGGTGAGGCTGCCGCTGTGCAGCCCCTGCTCGATGCGCTCGGCCTGATTGAGGTTGCGCTGAAGGATCTGTTCGGTGGGCGTGGCGGGTGTCTGTGCCCAGACGGGTGCAGCGGCAGCGAGCAAGGCGAGCAGGTGCAGTTTCATGGCGGTCTCCCTGGTTGTCGGTCCGGATGGACATTCCGGACAACGCGCAGGCTGCCGTGCCGCCGACGGCGCGGCTGTAAGCGAGTGCAAGCGGCGGTAACAGCCGCGCCATGCGCCTAGCGGGCCGTGGGCATGGTGAACTGCGCGCCGCGCGCCGCCCCGTCGGGCCAGCGCTGCATCACGGCCTTGTAGCGCGTGTAGAAGCGCACGCCCTCCATGCCATAGGCGTGCTGGTCGCCCATCAGGCTCTTCTTCCAGCCACCGAAGCTGTAGTAGGCCATGGGCACGGGGATCGGCACGTTGATGCCCACCATGCCCACCTGCACCCGCCGTACGAACTCGCGCGCAGTGCCGCCGTCGGCGGTGTAGAGCGCCACGCCGTTGGCGTACTCGTGCGCGTGCACCAGCGCGAGCGCGGCCTCGAAGTCGGGCACGCGCACCACCACCAGGACCGGACCGAAGATCTCTTCGCGCCAGATGCGCATCCCGGGCTGCACGTGGTCGAACAGGCAGGCGCCCAGGAAGAAGCCGCGCTCGCGTCCAGGCACCACCAGGTCGCGGCCGTCCACCACCAGGCGCGCGCCCTCGGCCACGCCCGCGTCCACGTAGGCGCGCACCTTGTCGCGGTGCGCGGCGGTGACCAGCGGGCCCATCTCGGCGCCGGGCTCGAGGCCGTCGGCCACGCGCAGGGTGCGCGCGCGTGCGGCCAGGCGCTCGACCAGCGCGTCGGCCGCGCTGCCCACCGCGACCGCCACCGAGATCGCCATGCAGCGCTCGCCCGCCGAGCCGTAGGCCGAGCCGATCAGCGCGTCCACCGCCTGCTCGAGGTCGGCGTCGGGCATCACGATCAGGTGGTTCTTGGCCCCACCCAGCGCCTGCACGCGCTTGCCGTGGGCCACCGCCTCGCGCTGCACGTACTCGGCAATCGGCGTCGATCCCACGAAGCTCAGCGCCGCCACGCCGGGGTGCGCGAGCAGGGCATCGACCGCCTCCTTGTCGCCCTGCACGACGTTGAACACGCCGGGGGGCAGGCCCGCCTCGTGCAGCAGGCGCGCCAGCAGCAGCGATGCCGACGGATCGCGCTCCGAGGGCTTGAGCACGAAGGCATTACCGCAGGCGATGGCGATGGGGAACATCCACATCGGCACCATCGCCGGGAAATTGAAGGGCGTGATGCCCGCCACCACGCCCAGGGGCTGCCGCAAGGAGAACTGATCGATGCCGGTGGAGACCTGCTCGGAGTACTCGCCCTTGAGCAGATGCGGGATGCCGCAGGCGAACTCCACCACCTCGATGCCGCGCGTGACCTCGCCCTTGGCGTCCTCGAACACCTTGCCGTGCTCGCGGGTGATATGCGCGGCGAGTTCGTCGTGGTGCTGCTCGAGCAGTTCCTTGAAGCGGAACATGACGCGCGCGCGCCGGATCGGCGGCACCTCGGCCCAGCCGGGTTGGGCGCGCAGCGCGGCCTGCACCGCGCCGTCGACGGTGGCGGCATCGGCCAGGCGCACGAAGGCACCGACCTCGCCGCGCGCCGGGTCGAAGACCTGGGCCGAGCGCGCACCGCCCGCCGCCGGCGCGCCGCCGATCCAGTGGCCGATCTCGGCCAGTCCTGCCGGGTTGCCGCCCATGTCTACTCCAGCGTCCCGAGCACGGAACGGATCGTGTCGACGATCTGCGCGATCTGCGCCTCCTCGATGATCAGCGGCGGCGACAGCGCGATCGTCTCTCCGGTCACGCGGATCAGCACGCCCGCCTCGAAGCAGCGCACCATGGCCTCGTAGGCACGCCGCCCCGGAGCGCCTGGGCGCGGCGCCAGCTCGATCCCGCCCACCAGCCCCAGGTTGCGCACGTCGATCACGTGCGGCGCGCCCTTGAGCGAGTGCAGCGCGTCCTCGAAGCTTTGCGCCATGGCCGCGGCGCGCTCGAACAGCCCCGTGTCGGCGTAGAGCTTCTGCGTGGCCACCGCGGCCGCGCAGGCGAGCGGATGCGCCGAGTAGGTGTAGCCGTGCATGAACTCGATCGCACCCTCGGGCGCGGCCTCGATCACCGCGTCGTGGACCTCGCGTCGCGCGAGCACCGCGCCCATCGGCACGGCCGCGTTGTTGATCGCCTTGGCGCAGGTGAGCAGGTCGGGCGTGACGCCGAAGCGCTGCGCGGCGAAGGGCGTGCCCAAGCGGCCGAAGCCGGTGATCACCTCGTCGAAGATGAGCAGGATGCCGTGCTTCGCGGTGATGGCGCGCAGGCGCTCGAGGTAGCCGGCAGGCGGCACGAGCACGCCGGTCGAGCCTGCGAGCGGCTCGACGATCAGCGCGGCGATATTGCTCGCGTCGTGCAGGACGATCAGGCGCTCGAGTTCGTCGGCGAACTCCGCGCCGTGCGCCGGCATGCCGCGCGAGAACGCGTTGCGCGCGAGGTCGTGCGTGCTGCGCAGGTGATCGACCCCGGCCATCATGGCGCCGAAGGTCTTGCGGTTGCCGGGGATGCCGCCCGCCATGGTGCCGCCCACGTTCACGCCGTGATAGCCGCGCTCGCGTCCGATCACGATGCGGCGCGTGCCTTCGCCGCGCGCGCGGTGGTAGGCCATGGCCATCTTGATCGCGGTGTCGGCCGACTCGGAGCCGGAATTGGTGAAGAACACGCGGTCCAGGCCGGCGGGCGCCACGCGCGCCACGGCGGTGGCCGCCTCGAAGGCGAGCGGATGGCCCATCTGGAAGGTGGGCGCGAAGTCCATGGTCGCCGCCTGGCGCTGCACCGCCTCGACGATCTCGCGCCGGCCGTGGCCGGCGTTGACGCACCACAGGCCCGCCGTGCCGTCGAGCACGGGCCGGCCCTCGGGCGTGTAGTAGTGCATGCCCTCGGCGCGAGCGAGCAGGCGAGGCGCGGCCTTGAACTGCCGGTTGGCGGTGAAGGGCATCCAGAATTCGTCGAGCGAGACGGCCAGATGCGGATTCTCGAGCTTCATGGCGGGACCTATCGAGGCAGAAGCCGGAACGAAGCGAGGAAGTTCTCGCTGACTTCCGGCGGCAGTTCGCCCTCGGCGCCGAGGGCGATCACTTGGTAGAGCCGATCATCGACGATGAACAGACGCGCGGCAATCGTGCCCGCCCGCCGCTCGGGCCCCACGCCCGCCCGGGCGTCGATGGCGCTGGCGGCGTGCAGCGTGCGGCTGGGAGGCACGACCAGCGCGGGCCGGGAACGCCGCACCTCGCGCAGTTCGAAGCGGCGCACGAGGCCTTCCTCCAACCAGGCGAGCAAGGCGGCCCGCGCCTGCGCATCGTCGGCAACTTCGGCCGGCAGTCTCATCGCCCCGACCGCGAAGAGCGTGGGGCCGACGCCCGTGGTCTGCATGCGCATGGGCAGGCTGCGCTCCGGCAGGCGCACCTCGCGCTCGGACAACTGGGCCTTGTCGGGGAAGGTGGCGGCCCACCCGTCCTCGACGGACTGCACCTCGCGCCAGTTCCAGCGGGTGCAGGCCAGCAGCAGCACAGCGACGAGCACGAGCACGCCAGCAGGCAGCCAGCGGACAGCGCCTCGGGACGAGGTCGCGATCAAGACGCGCTTGCGCCCGCCGCGAAGGGCTGCGCGCGATCCAGTTCACCCATCATCGGTCTCCATCGCCTCGTGCGCTGATCGCCAAAGGCTTGACCGAGTGTATCGGTGCCGCGAGTCCGCCCTGGCTAGAATGAGGCGAAGGAGGCCCGCCATGGCACTGGTAGTGTTTCGCTCGCGAGCGGCCGGCGAGATCTTCATGTTCGCCGAGACCGCGCATCGCATCTTCCAGATCCTCGACCGCAAGGATGCCGAGCGCGGCGTGATCACCGCCGAGCAGGTCCCCGCCGCGCTCGCGGCGCTCGAGGCCGCTGTCGAGGCCGAAAAAGCCCAGCTCAAGGCCGCCGAGGCCGCTAGCGAGGAGTCCGAGCGCGAGGGCCGCGACGGCGCGGCGCAGCGCGCCGTGACGCTCGGGCAGCGCGCCTTCCCGCTGCTCGAGATGCTGCGCGCGGCCGGCAAGAAGGGCGTAGAGGTCACCTGGGGCATCTAGCCCGCCGGTCATGAAGCTTCTGCGCGCCCTGGCGGCGAGTCCTCGACGTCGGCTCACTGCGACTCTCGTTTCGCTGGCCCTGATGGCGCTGGCCGTGGTGGTGGCGTGGCGCGCCCTCGAAGTCGATCAGGCGGCCCAGGCGCGCTACGAGCAGGCGCTCGCCTTGACCCGGGCCAGCCTGGAGACGCAGCGCCTGGCGACGGAACTGCGAACATGGCAGGCGCGCTTCGCGCTCGAGGTGATATCGCACCGCGCCGGCGAGTCCCTGGCCGACCACCTGGACTTCCGCGGCCTGGCGGCGATCACCGAAGGCCTGAAGGCCGAGCTCGGGCGCGTCGAGACGCTCGCCCCCGGCCACCCTGAATTGCCCCGGCTGGAGCGCGCGCTCGAGGCGCTGCGCGAGCAGAGCATCGCCACGCTCGATGCCTTGGCGCGCGGCTCGCAGGATGCCCGCGCCGCGAGCCTCGCGCTGGTCGAGGACAGTGCTCCGCGCTTCGAGGCGCTGGATACGGCCCTGGCGCGCCTGGTGCAGGAGGTCGCCACGGAGGCCGGCGTCCGCCTCGAGGCCGCCCGGCGCACGAGCCGCTACGCGCGCAGCGGGCTGCTCGCCCTTTCTGCCCTGGCCCTGGCCCTGGCTGTCATGGGCATGCTGGCCTCGCGGCGCGCACGAGTCACCCATCAGCACCTCATGCACCGGCTCGAGGAACTGGCGCAGCAGGATGGCCTCACCGGCATCACGAACCGCCGCGGCCTGGACGAACGCCTGCCGCAGGAACTCGAGCGCGCCGGCCGTTCCGGCCTGCCGCTTGCCCTGGTGATGATCGATCTCGATCACTTCAAGCGCTACAACGACCGGCAAGGGCACACGGCGGGCGACGATCTGCTGCGTGGCCTGTGCGCGGGCTGGCGTCCGCACCTGCGCACCAACGACGTGTTCGCGCGCTACGGTGGCGAGGAGTTCACCCTGGTGCTGCCCCAGGCCACGATCGAGGAGGCGGCGCACCTGATCGAGCGGCTGCGCCCGCTCGTGCCGGATGGCCAGACCTTCTCGGCGGGCGTGGCCGTCTGGGATGGGGAGGAGCCGCCCGCGGACCTGATCGCCCGGGCCGACGGCGCGCTGCTGCGCGCCAAGCGCACCGGCCGCAATCGCACGGTATGCCTGCCCGCGCCCGACCAGCTCGGCCCGGCCCGCGCAGCCTGATTCCGCACTCAGCCCAGCGAGGGCGCCAGCCAGCGTTCGAGTTCCGCCGGCGGCACGCCTTCACGCGTGGCCAGGTCGGTCAACTGATCGCGGCCGATTCTGCCGACGTTGAAGTACACCGCCTCGGGGTGCGCGAGGTAGAAGCCCGCGACCGAGGCCGCCGGGGTCATGGCGTAGCTCTCGGTCAGCCCCATGCCGATCGCGGGCGCGTCGAGCGCGGCGAACAGCGCGCGCTTGACGCGGTGATCCGGGCACGCCGGGTAGCCCGGCGCGGGGCGGATGCCGCGGTAGCGCTCGGCGATCAGCGCCTCGTTGCCCAGCGACTCCTGCGCGGCGTAGCCCCATAGGTCCTTGCGTACGCGCTCGTGCAGCGCTTCGGCGTAGGCCTCCGCCAGCCGGTCGGCCAGCGCCTTGAGCATGATCGCCGAGTAGTCGTCGTGCGCCTGCGTGAACCGCGCCTCCCGCGCCTCGACCCCCAGGCCGGCGGTCACGGCGAACAGGCCGATGTAGTCGGCCACGCCGCTGTCCTTGGGGGCAATGAAGTCGGCCAGCGCGCGGTTGGGGACGGGCACGCCTTCGATCACCGGCTTCTCGGCCTGCTGGCGCAGGCCACGCCAGGTGAAGAGCACCTTGCCGCGGGACTCGTCGGCGTAGACCTCGATGTCGTCGCCCACGCTCGCCGCCGGGTAGAAGGCCACGACGGCATTGGCGGCGAGCCAGCGCTCGGCGACGATGCGCTCGAGCATCCTCTTGCCGTCGGCCAGCACGGCGCGCGCCTGCTCGCCGACCAGCTTGTCGTCGAGGATGGCGGGGTAGGGGCCGGCCAGGTCCCAGGTCTGGAAGTAGGGGCCCCAGTCGATGTAGCGCGCGAGTCCCGCGAGGTCCTGGTTGCGGAATTCGCGCCGGCCGATGAACTTGGGTCGCGGCGGCGCGTAGCCGGACCAGTCGATCCGCGTGGCGTTGGCCCGCGCGGCGGCCAGGCTCGCCAGCGCCGGCCCCTTCCTGCCCGCGTGCTGCTCGCGCACGCGCTCGTACTCGGCGCGCAGTTCGTCGGTGAAGCGCGTGGCGCTGTCCTCGCTCACCAGGTTCTGGCACACGCCCACCGACCGGCTCGCGTCGGTGACGTAGATGACCGGGCCCTGGTAGTGCGGCGCAATCTTCACCGCGGTGTGCACGCGCGAGGTGGTGGCCCCGCCGATGAGCAGCGGAATCGAGAAGCCCTGGCGCTGCATCTCCTTGGCAACGTGGGCCATCTCCTCGAGCGAGGGCGTGATCAGGCCCGACAGGCCGATCATGTCGGCGCCCTCGTCGCGGGCGGTCTGCAGGATCTTCTCGGCCGGGACCATGACGCCCATGTTCACGACCTCGAAGTTGTTGCACTGGAGCACGACCGCGACGATGTTCTTGCCGATGTCGTGCACATCGCCCTTGACGGTGGCGATCACCACCTTGCCCTTGGCCCGCATCTCGGTGCCCAGTGCCGCCTTCTCGGCCTCGATGAAGGGCACCAGGTGCGCGAC